>Ga0136846_1221222_pt1 | contig 56538 bp, 50 predicted proteins | sample HopSoiMetagenom2_FD_96841 | JGI IMG/M metagenome (GOLD analysis project Ga0136846, IMG submission 96841) | Grasslands soil microbial communities from Hopland, California, USA - 2 Assembly 2016 (version 4) | ecosystem: Environmental > Terrestrial > Soil > Grasslands | place: USA: Hopland... | reverse complement strand
TCCACCGCCGGCGGCGACAGAGGCGGGACTGACGGAAATGTTCTGCGGCACGAGGTCGGGCAACTGAGGAGCCGTGCTGACGGAGAGGGTAGTGCTGCCGAAGTCGTTGCTGTTGTTGCTCTGTTGAATGGCGCTGAAGTTGTCGAGGATCACCCAGATGTAGTAGGTGCCGTTGGCAGTACCGGGGGGAATCGTGACGGCGGCGTTCTGAGACACTGAAGACCCGGGGGCGATCGAGGGTGTGCTCACATCGGCGAGGACGGGGTCGGAGAGGCTGGGCCCGGAAGACGAAGTGCTCAGGCGCAAGCGTGTGGTGGTTGACCCAGCGGAGCCGCTACCCTGATTGCGGACGGTGAAAAAGACGGTGGTTCCACCGCCGGCAGCGACGGAGGCGGGACTGACGGAAATATTCTGCGGCACGAGGTCGGGCAACTGAGGAGCCGTGCTGACGGAGATAGTAGTGCTGCCGAAGTCGTTGCTGGTGTTGCTCTGCTGAATGGCACTGAAGTTGTCGAGGATCACCCAGATGTGATAAGTGCCGTTGGCAGTACCGGCGGGAATCGTGGCGGCGGCGTTCTGAGACACCGAAGACCCGGCGGCGATCGAGGGTGTATTTACATCGGCGAGGACGGGGTCGGAGAGGCTGGGCCCAGAAGCTGAGGTGCTCAGGCGCAAGCGTGTCGTGGTCGGCCCAGCAGAAGCACTGCCCTGGTTTCGAACGGTGAAGAAGACAGTGGTTCCCCCGCCGGCAGCGACAGACGCGGGACTGACGGAGATGTTCTGCGGTACGATATCTGGCCGACTCTGAGCAGAAGCCTCGTTTCCGAGAAAGGTTAATATAATGAAATATAACAATTGCTGAATGGTCTTCACTTTAGAAGAACAGCCGCGCATGATTCCAACTGTGTCGTGCATCAGAGCTCCGTTCCCGCCATATTTAGCTTTGTTCCCAAATTGAGCATCATACATCCAGGCTGGATAACCTAAGTTAAATTTATGGTCTGCAATGAGGTAAGTTCTCAAATAAGAGGGTAGACCCCCTCGTGCTACGAGTCAAGCTTGTCGAAACATTGGGATGTGGCCATTTTTCTTGGCAGCTTGGTAGCGGTGGTGGTCGAGTTTTGAAGATAACTTATCCTGGAGGTCACCATATCCTAGATCAGCTCGAAGTCGATCCCGAAGTAAGCGTGGATCAAGATAGATTTGCAGTACAATTCCTCTTAGGGCACGTCTCAGGGCACGAGATTGGAGGGTTGTTCGTGAAATTGAGTCTCAGACGGACGAAGAAGCGGCTGAGAGGCGGCCTTGTCCAGCCCGACGAGCACGATGATGGAGGTCCCTGCGGAGTTGGTGCCGGTCTCCCGAGAGCTGATTGCTCGACATCAGCAAGAGAGAGCGCGCAAGTAGGCGATTCAGGATCTCTCGATACTACATACAGTTCTTGGGAGCGCAGGCATCCCGGTTTCCCGTCCGGCTTCTCTTTTTGAGGAGGGAAGAGGCCGGCGAGACGCCGGCGTTCCCAGGGGTCCCGGTGCGAATGGCTCTTCGGCTACTGGGGCTCTCCTCCACCCGCCGCAGCACCTCCGCGAAGGGGACGTGGGCGAAGGTGCCGAAGAGGGGGTGAGTTTTGAGCTTGCCGCGGGTCTGGCGCGGGGAGGGGAGGCCGGTCAGGAAGTGGGTGAAGGCTCGCGGGCCGGCCAGGGCCTGGGTCAGGTCCGGGGTCTGCCGCCAGAGGCTCACCGCTTGGCGCAGGGGAGCTTCGTCGAGGTGGACGGGAGTCGCCGGGAAGAGCTTCGCGGGCTGGCCGCCGTTCCCGCACCAGGAGCAGTGGCCGCAGGGATGGGAAAGCAGCTCTCCGAAGTGGGCCGCGAGGAAGGCCGTCTGGCAACCGTCGTGGGCGGCGAGGGTCAGCACCTGGTCGAGGCGGGCGATCTCGCGGCTCTCCCGTTCGAGGGTGCGCTGGTGGAGAGATCGCGCTATCTCCTCCAGATCGGCGGGCCGGCGGAGCCAGCGGTAGGGATGGCGCAGGCCGGCGGCGCGGACTTCCAGCAGGTTCTGCTCGGCCAGGTAGTCGAGAGCCCGCACCAGGCGGTCACGGGGAGCGCCCAAAGCGAGCGCCGCCGTTTCGAGGTCGAGGGGGACCAGACCTTGGCCTCTCGCTTGCCGGAAGATGCCACGCAGGAACTCCCGTCGCTCCTCCGCGAAGCGGTTTAGGATCTCCTCGAAGGGACGAGCGGCTACCAGATCTCTCGCAGTGCCAAGAGGCTCTCCCGATAGTCCTCGACGGTGAGATCCGCCGGAGCTCCGTTCTCGGCGAGGAAGTCCATCATCTCGCTAAGGGAGACGCCTGCCACCTCTGCCGACTTGCCCAGAGAAGCCTTTCCTTCGCGATATCGCTCCAGGGCCAGGAACAGGCGGCCGCGGGCGATGAGGTCGCGGACCGCGGTCGACAGATCTTCTTTATCCGCCTCCGCCAGGCTGCTGAGGAATTTGTAGTCGTCCGCCTCCAAGCGGATACTAACCATTTTCTGAGCTTTCGCCATGAGAAATGCCTCCAATCTGGCGCGAGACCTCTTCGATCACCTCACCCCTGAAACGTCCGTAGGATCGCAACCGCTCATGGCGAACGTCCCCTGCCGCCCTTTCAGAGCTTGAAATCGTGGTGTGGGCCCGCCGCCTCCTGCTCCTCTCGTGTCAACGATAGACCTCGCGCCGGTGTCCGATGCGGACGACGAGCACCAGGAGCTGCTCCTGCACCACCTCAATAGACGATACGGTAATCGCCGACGCGCAACCGCCGCAGACCGGAGAACTCTCCTTTGAGAACGCCGCCCGCGATAGGTTCGCGCCGCAGGCGATCGATCGCCTGAATCAACCGCGAGCGCTCGGCTTTGGGGATCCGGCTTAGCGACTTCGCAGCGCTAGCCTTGATCTTGATCGAGAAGCTCACGCCTCACGTCTTCCCAATCCAAGATCGGATCCGACGGGTCGTGAAGCCGCTCGAGGCCGAGTTGGAGATCCTCGAAGTCGTCGAAGTAGTACTCGACCGCCTGCCGGATCACCTCGGGCCGGGTCCGATCGAGCCGGCTGGCAGCACGGTCGATCTCCTCGACGAGCTCGGCGGGGAATCGGGCGCTGACCTGAGGCATGGGTTTCTTCCTTGAGTGTCACTGACTACCATTGTCTACCACACCTGATCGGGGAGTGGCAACGGCGGCCAGCACCTCCGCGAAGGGGACGTGGGCGAAGGTGCCGAAGAGGGGGTGGGATTTGAGCTTGGCGCGGGTCTGGCGCGGGGAGGGGAGGCCGGTCAGGAAGCGGGTGAAGGCTCGCGGGCCGGCCAGGGCCTGGGTCAGGTCCGGGGTCTCCCGCCACAGGCTCACCGCCTGGCGCAGGCGGGTCTCGTCGAGGCGGACGGGAGTCGCCGGGAGGAGCCTCGCGGGCTGGCCGCCGTTCTCGCACCAGGAGCAGTGTCCGCAAGGATGGGCGAGCTGCTCTCCGAAGTGGGCCGCGAGGAAGGCCGTCTGGCAACCGTCGTGGGCGGCGAGGGTCAGCACCTGATCTAAGCGGGCGATTTCGCGGCTCTCCCTTTCCAGGGTCCGCTGGTGGAGTGATTGCGCCAGTTGAGCCATCTCCTCCAGTTCGGCGGGACGGCGGAGCCAGCGGTAGGGGTGGCGCAGGCCGGCGGCGCGGACTTCCAGCAGGCTTTGCTCGGCGAGATAGTCGAGGGCCCGGATCAGACGATCGCGGGGTGCGCCCAGGGCTTGCGCCGCGGTTTCGAGGTCGAGGTGGGACCAGACCTTCGCCTTCCTCGCTTGCCGGAAGATGCCACGCAGGAACTCCCGTCTCTCCCCCTGAAAGCGGTTCAGGATCTCCTCGAAGGAGACGAGCGGCCGCAGCTCGTACTCCGCGTAGATCGGAGTGCCGGCCTCCAGGTAGCCCGCAAGCTCCAGGTAGGTGAGGAGGGTCCGCACCACCAGCAGCCGGATGTCGTGCCGCGCCGCGAGGTCGTACAGGGAGAGCTCCATCTCGCCGGGACCTTCAGCGAATCTCGCGAGCTCCGCGAGCAGGTCTCGCACGGCCCCGAGGTCCGGCGTGTCGCCGTAGGCGAAATTCTGGAGCGCGAGGAGGTCGTCGGTGCAGTAGAAGCTCTCGCAGAGCGCGGCCCGCCCGTCCCGGCCGGCGCGGCCGATCTCCTGCGCCAGGTTCTCCAGGCTCTTGGGCAGGTTGTAGTGGATCACCTTGCGGATGTCCGCCTTGTCGATCCCCATGCCGAAGGCGATGGTGGCCACGACCACCGCTTCCGCCGACTCCAGGAACCAGTCCTGCACCCGGGCCCGCTCGTCGTCCTCCATACCAGCGTGGTAGGCGCGGGCCGGCAGACCTGCGCGCATCAGGGCCGAGGCCACGTCCTCGGCCGTCTTCTGCTGGGTGACGTAGACGATGGCCGGCCCCGATATCTCCCGGGAGTCCTGGGAGGCACCGGACGAGAGCCGCTCGAGCAGCAGGGCGTCGCGATCGGCGGCGCGGACGGGGGTGGTCCGCAGCGTCAGGTTCTCACGGTGGAAGCCGGTACGGACGGCACATTCCGGAGCGATGCCGAAGCCGCGGCAGACGTCGGTGAGCACCTGCGGCGTGGCGGTGGCCGTGAGCGCCAGGATGCGTTCGGCGCCGCAGAGCTTGCCGAAGCCGGCCAGCTTCAGATAGTCGGGTCGGAAGTTGTGCCCCCACTCGGAGACGCAGTGGGCCTCGTCGACCGCGAAGAGCGACACCCGGACCCGGGAGATTGCCTGCCGGAAGCGCTCGTTGGCGAAGCGCTCGGGAGCACAGTAGAGGAGGCGCAGGGTGCCCTTGCGGACGGCCTCCATGAGGGTGCGGACCTCGTCGGCGGTGAGCGTCGAGTCGAGGCGGCCGGCGGCCACTCCGCGCCGGGTGAGCTGGTCGATCTGGTCCTTCATCAGGGCGATCAGGGGCGAGACCACAAGGGTAAGGCCCGGCAGTAGGAGGGCCGGGAGCTGGTAGCAGAGGGACTTGCCGCCGCCGGTGGGGAAGACGGCCGCGGCGGATCGCCCGGCCAGGAGGTGACGGATCACCTCCTCCTGTCCGGGGCGGAACTCCCCGTAGCCGAAGGTCTCCAGGAGAACCGCACGGGCCGCCTCCAGGTTCGTCGTGTCTTCCGCGATAGCGCTCATGAGAGCACCTCGAGCCGGCGGCTGGGCGGGAAGACGGTGACGGGGATGAGGGTCTGGGTCTGGGATTCGGAGCGTAGTTTTCTGGTCATACTCTATAAAGACGGAAAAAGTCGCTCCGATCTTACAAGCGGGTCGCGAGTACCTCTACTTTGTCAGCTTGCCTGACCGAGCCGTTGGCCCTCATCACCCCGGCCCTCTTCTCCCAGCCTCCCCCCCCGGCCGCCGGGAGAAGAGGGAGGGGTTAGTCTAAAGAAGAAGAGAAAGAAGAAGCAGCGCGAAGATGTTTTAGCCCTCTCTCTCCCGGCGGCCGGGGGGGAGACGAGGGTCCGCCCCGAAGGGGCGCTGGAGGTGCCGGAGTGCGTCTCCGGTTTCGCGGGCGAGGGCTTCGGCCTCGACGATCCACTCGCTCACCTGGCCGGCCGTGGCACCCAGGAGGATCTCGGAGCTCTCACGCAGGGGGCGGAGAGGAAAGGGGAGGTGGGATTCGATCCAGGCGTCGGGGAGCGTTTCGGCGTCGGGCAGGTCCATTCCTTCTCTATGGGCCTGGGAGCGCAGGGCGAGGTCGACTCCCTCTCGCAGGGCGGGGAGGGCCTCGACGGGGAAGCCTCCTCCGGCGAGAACGGCAGCCATGCGGATCTTCCTCTCGGATTGCACGAGGAGGTCCCGGGCGGCGGCGAGTTGGCGGTCCCGCTGGGCGTCCCTCTCCGATCCCAGGGCCGGGGAGCGGTGGAGGAGGCGGCGGTCTTCGGATGTGAAGCGTAGGATTCCCATCTCGATCAGGCGCTCGATGGTTGCGAAGGCGGGGCGGTCGATCAGCTCCAGGATGGAGGCGGAGTATTGGGGGGACTGGCCGACGATCGCTTCGAGGGCGGGGCGGTCGGTGCCGGCGGCGCTGTCCACCACGGCGAGGAGGGTCTGCCGGCCGTCCGGGGCGGTCCAGACTTCGAGGTCCAGGAGGCGGTCGCCGAGGAGGGGGCGCAGCTCGGTGGCGAGGGGATCGGCGGGGGCGGCCGGGGTCCGAGTTTCGGGCGTCGCGGACATCGGAGGCGTCGTGGTGATCCCCGTCAGGGCTTCCAGTCTCTGCACCAGGGCCTTGCGGCCGGAAGGGAGGGGGAGGACGGAGGAGTCGCCCTGTCCGTCGAGGACGCTGTCCGCCAGGGCCTGCTTGCCGGCGAGGAGGGGGATCATCCGGTGCTCGATGCTGCCCGCGGTGACGAGGTGGAGGACGCGGACGGGCCGCGTCTGGTGCTTGCGCCAGGCGCGGGCGATGCGTTGCTCCAGGCGGGCCGGGTTCCAGGGCAGGTCGAGGTTGATCACCACGCTGGCGGCCTGGAGGTTCAGGCCCACACTGCCCGAGTCGGTGGAGAGGAAGAGCCGGCATTCGGGATCGTCCTTGAAGCGGTGGATCTCGGCGCGGCGGCGCATCACGGGCACGGAGCCGGTGTGCCAGGCGTGGCCGATCTCCATCTCCTGGACGAGCTCGCGCACCAGCTCGAGCATCCGCTCCCACTCGGAGAAGATGAGGACCTTGGTGCCGGGCTCGGCCAGGGTCTCGCCGAGGATCTCCTTCAGCTCGGGGAGCTTGGGGCAGACCCGGCAGTCAGAGTCGAGGATGTAGGGGGTGTCGCAGATCATCCGCATGCAGGCGAGCCACCGCTGGAGCTTGTCGAGCTCGTCGGGAGTGAGCGGCCGGCGCTGGGCCTGGGCCATGAGGCTGGCGACGCGCTTCTCGTACTCGGCGTAGCGGGTGAGCTGCTCGTCTTCCATGGGCACGAAGTAGTGCTTGTCGGTGCGGCCCGGGAGCTGGCCTTCGACCTCCTGCTTGCGGCGGCGCAGGAGGACGGGCGCGAGGCGGCGGTGGAGCTCGTCGAGGTTCTTGTAGCCGGCGGGCCGGCCGCGGTCGTCCAGCTCGTAGAAGTCGCGGTTGAAGCGGAAGAGGGGGCCGAGCAGGGAGGGATCGAGGAACTGGAGGATGGAGTAGATCTCGTCGATGCGGTTCTCGATGGGCGTGCCGGTGAGGACGAAGGCGTAGGGGCTCTTCAGGCGCTTGACGGCGTGGGCGGTGCGGCTCTGCCAGTTCTTGATGCGCTGCGCTTCGTCGAGCACGATGACGTCCGGCGCGAGGCGCTGCTGCACGTCGTCCGCGTCATAGAGCATCTGCTCGTAGCTCGCAAGATAGAAGAAGGCGCCGGGGCCGTACTGGCGCAGGCGCTGGGCGCGAGGGCCGTAGACGATGCGCGACGGCAGGTCGGTGAAGCGGGCGATCTGCTCCTCCCACTCGGCCTTGAGGGAGGCCGGGCTGATCACCAGGACGCGCTCGACGCCTCGCAGCCGCCGCAGCAGGGCGCAGGCGGCGATGGCCTGGACGGTCTTGCCGAGGCCCATCTCGTCGGCGAGCAGGGCCCGCTCGGTGAAGGCGAGATGCAGCGTGCCCTCGCGCTGGTAGGGATAGAGAGGGACCTTGACCACGTCCAGGCTCTCCCGGCCGGCCTCGACGTCCTTGAGAAAGCGCTCGCGGGCCGTCCCCTGCGCCGCCCGCCGGCTCTCGTCTTCCAACCAGGGGAGGAGGTGGCGGGAGAGGCGGATGCGCTCGCGCACTCGCGGCGGCGCCGAGGTGAGGGCCCGGGCCAGCTCCGGGAGAAGGGTCAAGGGATCGCCGCGCAGCTCGCCGCTCGGGAGGAAGAAGCGGTCCACGAGGGCGAAGGCCCCGGTGCGGCGCGAGCCGCCCGGCCACTGCGCCCTCACCTGGGGCCGCTCGCCGGCACGGCGGAGGAAGACTTCGATGCGCTCGGGGGCCGCCGCCTTCGCCGGGCGGATGCGAGCCAGGACGGCTTCGACGTGCTTGCAGGTGCCGAGGCCGTTCACCTGGAAGTCCGGGCAGCCGCAGGAGTTGTCGTGCCGGGTGAGCGAGCGGAGCTCGACCTCGTAGGAGCTGCCGCCGTCCGAGGCGACGCGGAAGGTCCCGAAGACGCGGTGACCGGGCTCGATCGGCTCGACCGTGAGGGGCTCGGTGGCGGCCCGCTGCCGGCGACGCTCGATCTCCTCGTCGTCGGTGGTGCGCCAGCCCTGGAGGCGGAGGGCGGGTTTCTGGGGATTGGTGCGGCCTTTCGGGGGCTTGGAGGCGGTGCGGGTTCGCGGCATGGCGGGATTTTTACCATAATACGTGTCCACTTGGCAGCGGCCCTGGCGTTCGATTCCCGATCTGCGGTATCGTCTGCAGCCATGGAAGCAAACCCGATTGGCGACTTGACGTGGCCGCTTTGCCCGTGCCAGCCTTCTGCCATGACTCAGGCAGCCAAGCAGCTCATCGAGAGCTTTGAGTCTCTTCCCGAGTCGGACAAGCAGTCGGTCGCTGTCGAAATCCTCCGCCGAACAACCTCCGACAGCTACCCGGCATTGGCGGACGAGGATCTTGTCCTCGCGGCCGATCAGGTCTTCCTCGATCTTAATCGCCGCGAGGGCTCGGGTTGAGACCTCCTCAGCGTCCGGTCGTGTCCTGGCTTGGCCTTTCCCGCTGAGCCGATGCCGCCTTCCCCCTCTGCTACACTCCTCCCGGCTCTCGCCGGGCGACCCCTGTCCCCTGTCAGGGGACGATCCCAGTCTCGAATCCAAGGTTCCCAGGGAACTTTCTCGGAGGCGCTTTTCTCGGAGGAGATCGTTTTGAAGATCCACGAATATCAGGCCAAGGAGATCCTGCGCCGGTATGGGGTGGCGACCCCGCGGGGCAAGGTGACGGAGAGCGCCGAGGAGGCGGCTCGGATCTGCGAGGAGCTCGGCGGCCGGTGCGTCGTCAAGGCCCAGATCCACGCCGGCGGGCGCGGCAAGGGGGGCGGCGTCAAGCTCGCCAAGTCGCCGCAGGAGGCTCGCGAGATCGCTGGCAAAATCCTCGGCATGCAGCTCGTCACCCACCAGACCGGCCCCGAAGGGCAGCTCGTGCGCAAGGTCCTCGTCGAAGAGACGGCCGACATCGCCCAGGAGCTGTATCTCTCCATCACCCTCGACCGCAGCCAGGGCAAGCCGGTGATCATGGCCTCCAGCCAGGGCGGCATGGACATCGAGGAGGTCGCCGCCAAGGACCCGCAGGCGATCTTCCGCCAGGCCGTCGATCCCCATCTGGGGATTCTGCCGTTCCAGGCGCGAGCGGTCGCCTCGGGGCTGGGTCTGAAAGGGCAGACCGCCGCCAAGGCGGCGAAGCTCATCACCGGGCTGGTCAAGGCATATCTCGACACGGACGCGTCGCTCGCCGAGATCAACCCTCTCATGGTGACTGGCGGCGGCGACGTCATGGCCCTCGACGCCAAGATGAACTTCGACGACAACGCCCTGTTCCGCCACAAGGACATCGTCGAGATGCGCGACCTCGCCGAGGAGAACCCTCTGGAGGTCGAGGCCAGCAAGTTCAACCTCAACTACATCAAGCTCGACGGCAACATCGCCTGCATGGTCAACGGCGCCGGCCTCGCCATGGCGACGATGGACATCATCAAGCTCTACGGCGGCGATCCCGCGAACTTCCTGGACGTCGGCGGCGGCGCCTCGCAGGAGGCGGTCAAGAACGCCTTCCGCATCCTGGTGTCGGACCCGAACGTCAAGGCCGTGCTCATCAACATCTTCGGCGGCATCGCCCGCACGGACCGCATCGCCCGCGGCGTGGTGGGCGCCATCGAGGAGCTGGGCAACGTCACCCTGCCCGTGGTGGTGCGCCTGGAGGGAACGAACGTGGAGGAGGGGCGGCGAACCTTAAGCGAGGCGCCGTTCCCGTTCATCGTGGCGAAGCAGATGGCCGACGCTGCTGAGAAGGTAGTGACGGCAGCAAAGGGAGGACGGTAGACCATGGCGATCTGGGTGAACGACGAAACGCGCCTGGTGGTGCAGGGCATCACCGGCAAGGAGGGGACGTTCCACGCCCTGGGCTGCCGCGACTATGGGACCAAGGTGGTGGCCGGCGTGACGCCCGGCAAGGGCGGCGAGACGGTCGAGGGCATCCCGGTGTTCGACTCGGTGGCCGAGGCCCGCGCGGCGACCGACGCCAACGCCACGATGATCTTCGTGCCGCCGCCGTTCGCCGCCGATGCCATCCTGGAGGCCGCGGCGGCCGGGATCGAGCTCGTGGTCTGCATCACCGAGGGCATCCCGGTCAACGACATGCTCAAGGTGAAGGCCTTTCTGCGCGACAACCCGATACGCCTGATCGGTCCCAACTGTCCGGGCGTCATTTCGCCGGGCAAGGCCAAGATCGGCATCATGCCGGGGCACATCCACAAGCAGGGCCGCATCGGGGTCGTGTCCCGCTCGGGCACGCTGACCTACGAGGCCGTCTGGCAGCTCTCGAATCTCGGCCTCGGGCAGTCCACCTGCGTGGGCATCGGCGGCGATCCCATCAACGGCACGAGCTTCATCGACGTCTTCACCCAATTTGCCCGGGACCCGGACACGGACGGGGTGGTGATGATCGGCGAGATCGGCGGCAACGCCGAGGAGCAGGCCGCGGATTGGATCAAAGCCAACTACAAGAAGCCGGTCGTGGGCTTCATCGCCGGCCGCACCGCGCCGCCCGGACGCCGCATGGGTCACGCCGGGGCCATCATCTCCGGCGGCAAGGGCACAGCGGCGGAGAAGTTCGAGGCGCTGAAGGCGGCGGGGATCCACGTCGTGGAGTCGCCGGCGGCGATGGGGGAGACGATGGCGAAGGTGCTGGGGGCGTAGGAGGCTTTGGCCGATCCCCTCCAACGCATCCCCGGTACCGGCTGGCTGGCCCTGATCGGGGGCGGCGAGTTCAGCTTCGGAGAGACCGAGGACGCGGACCGTACCTGGCTGGAGAAGGCGCCGCCGGGGCCGGTCGGGTTCATCCCGGCGGCTTCGGGGTCGAACGACTATCCCCGCCATTTCGCGGAGTACATGGCGGGCTTCGAGCGGGAGGTGGAGATCATCCCCATCTACCGCTCGCGGGATGGTCGCCGGGCGCGGAACGCGGAGCGGATCCGCGACGTGGCGGCGGTCTACCTCGGCGGCGGCGTAACGGATCACCTGCTGGAGGCGATCGAGGATACGCCGGCCGCCGAGGCCCTGGCGCGCAAGATCGCCGACGGCGGGGTGGTGGTGGCCATCGCCGCCGCGGCACAGTGTGCGGGGCGGTTCGCGCGCAGCATCTTCAAGGGCGACCTGATCCCCGGCTTCGGCTGGCTGCCGGAGGGAGTGGTGGAGCCCAATTTCGACCCGGGCCACGATCGCCGGCTGCGCAAGATGCTGGCCGGCACGGGCGTGAGCTGGGGGCTGGGCCTCCCCGCCGGCTCGGCCGTGCTGCTCGGCCCGGAGGGAGTGGTGGAGCTGGTGGGCGAGGTGTTCCGGATCGAGGGGGCGGAGGGAGACGTCGAGGCGGTGTAGTTGGCGGCACGCCCTCCACACTCTACAATCCCCCCGGCCGGCCGATCCGGCCCCTGTCATCTTATCCTTCTACGGAGACGACGAATCCATGCAGACCACTCTCGCCATTCTCAAGCCGGACACCGTGGCGGCCGGCAATGCAGGCAAAGTTCTTGCTCACCTCGAGAAGGAGGGCTTCACCATCCGGGGCCTCAAGGTCCTGCACCTCACCGAGGCGCAGGCGCAGTCGTTCTATGAGGTGCACAAGGAGCGGCCGTTCTATGGCAGCCTGGTGGAGTTCATGACCAGCGGTCCGGTGGTCCCGGTCGCCCTGGAACGCGAGGAGGCCGTGACCCAGCTCCGCAAGGTGATGGGGGCGACCGACGTGGCCAAAGCGGAGGAGGGGACGATCCGCAAGCTGTACGGGACCTCCATCGAACGCAACGCGATCCACGGCAGCGACTCGCCGGAGAACGCCGCCCTCGAGCTGTCCTTTTTCTTCTCGCGCGCCGAGCTGCTGGCGGCGCGCTAACGTCGAAGCGCCTGGAGACGACCATGTACAGAATGCCTCACGCGGCGCCCGAAGCCCAAGTCCCCGAAGAGCGGCGGGGCCGCACGATCGGCCGCTTCTGCCTGGTGTGCTCCACGATCTATCCTCTGCATCGCGCGCGGCACACCGGCAAGGGGATGTATGGCCGCGACCACATCGCCTCCCCCTGCGCGCACGAGGGAGAGGTTTTCGAGCCTGGCGCCGACTGGTGGGAGCCGGCGGTGGAGATCGTGCCCGAGGCCGTCAAGGCTGGAGCTGCGGAGCTGGTGGCGGGCTCGCCCGCCAAGGGGACGGCGCCTTAGCGGCCGTCCGGGGAGGTTCTTCTACCGGGGATGAGCGTCGTCCACTCCCAGCCTCGGGTCGCCCCCGCGCCAGGGGCGGCCTTCGCCCAACACCGCACCGGCCGTCTCGCGGCTTGGTTCGGGCAGGGGCGGGGAGTGCGCCTCGCAGTGTCGTTCGCCGCGGGCTTGGCGGGGGAGCTGGTCCGGGGCTGGACCGGCGGGGTGCTGTTCCCCTTGACGCCGGCGATCTCTGTGTCGTCGGGCGTCCTCTTCGGAGGGCTGGGTATCCTCGGGGCGGGTCTCGGCCAGCTCGCGGCGGTCTGGATCCTGGTTCGGAACCTTCCCACGGCTCTCCTGCTCGCCGCGTCCTTCTGCTGCAGCGGCGTGGCCGGATGGCTCGTCTTTCGCCTCGTCCCCCGGCTGGGGCGGGGCCTCCCCAACCTCCGCTCGTTCCTCTGGGTCCTGGCCGCCGGTCTCGGCGGCGGACTGGCGGGAGCCCTCCCCTCGTTCCTCCCCTTCCATCTCCTGCCTCCCACCGAAGCGCCGGGCGAGTGGGTCTGGGCTCGCGTCTCGGGAGCGCTGGTGAGCGTAGCCCTCCTCGCTCCTCCCCTCCTGCTCCTGGCGGACCGGCGGGCACGGCGCTGGATGGTGCCGCTCCGGGGCGAGGTGCTCGATTCGTCGTTGCGCCTCGATCGCGAGCTCGTTTTTACCGGCGAGGAGACGGTGCTTCTCCCAGCCCCGGCTCCCGCGCAGCAGCGGAACCTCGGCCTGCCGATCGGGGCCGCCATGGTCTTCTCCGCGGCGGTAGTCGCCTTGACGCTGACGCGGCTGCCCGGCAGCAGCGGCTGGACGGTCCTTCTGTATCTGCTGCCGGTGCTCTGGGCGGCCCTCTACTTCGGTTTGCGCGGGGGGATCCTCGCGGCCTCGGGAAGCGGCGTCTGCCATCTCGTGGGGCTGGCGGTCATGGCCTTGGATTCCGGATTGTCAGGGCTGGGCAACGAGGTCTGGTCCGGCCGGGCGGACCTCCTGATCCTGTCACTGGCCGGGGCGCTCGTGGGCTGGTCCCGGCAACGGGAGCTGGTCCTGCGGGAGGAGCTGGTGGAGATGAACCGGCTCTTGCGGCGCGACCTGGTCCGCGTCTCGGACGCTTTGATCCACGCCATCGAGGCCAAGGACCTGTATACGGGTGGGCACCTGCGGCGGGTGAGCGAGTACGCCGTGGCGGTGGGGGAGAAGCTGGGGCTGCGGGGACGGGACCTGGAGACGCTCCACTACGCGAGCCTCCTCCACGACGTGGGCAAGCTCGGGGTGCCCGAGTCGGTGCTGCGCAAGGAGGGGCCGCTCGATCCCATGGAGACCGAGGTGATGCGCCGGCATCCGGAGATCGGGGCGCGGATGCTGGAGAAGCTGGACCTCCTCGCCGGCGCCGCGCCGCTGGTGCTCCATCACCAGGAGCGCTACGACGGCGACATCGACGGCCAGCACCCGGGCTATCCACGGGGGCTCGCCGGCGAGCAGATCCCTCTCGGCGCCCGTATCATCGCCGTGGTGGACGCCTACGACGCCATGACCACGACCCGCCCCTACCGGGAGGCCCTGCCGGAGGAGCAGGCCGCCGCCATCCTCCGCCTGGAGCGGGGCCGGCAGTTCGATCCCAAGGTGGTGGACGCCTTTCTGGATTCTCTGGCCGAGCGACCGTGGCGGGTTTGAAACGGGGCTCCCTGCCGGTCGTGGACGAGGCTCCCCGCTGGGAGGCGCTCGACCATCATCTGATCCAGGTGCGGGGGTGCCGGATCTGCCCGGCCGTGGAGCCGCCGCCGGTGGCGGCCCGGCCGCAGACCTGGCCGCGGCTGATGCTGGTGGGCCAGGCGCCGGGGCCGAAGGAGGTGGTGGAGCAGCGGCCGTTCGCCTACACGGCGGGGATGCGCCTCTTCTCCTGGTTCGCCCGCTTCGGAGTGCCGGAGGAGGAGTTCCGCCGCCGGGTTTATATGTGCGCCGTGGCCCGCTGCTTCCCCGGCCGGGCGCCGCAGGGGGGAGACCGCGTCCCCAGCCCGCAGGAGATCGCCAACTGCGCCCCCTACCTGGAGCACGAGCTGCGGCTGATCCGGCCGGCCACGGTGCTCGCCGTGGGACAGCTAGCGATCAAGGTCTTCCTCCCTGAGCCAGCGCCTCTCCAGGAGCGGGTGGGGAGCCGCTTCGAGGTGTCGCGGGGGGAGGTGACGTTCGAGGTGATCCCGCTGCCTCACCCCTCGGGGCGCAGCACGTGGCTGGTGCGGCCGGAGAACCAGGAGCGTCTGGAGCGGGCGTTGGCACTGGTGCGCGGGAGCGTGGGGTGGAGGGAGACGTTCCTGGGTTAGAATCCCCGCGCTTCTTCAGGAGGTTCGTCCATGGATCATTCGAAAGTAGAGCAGGCCATCCTCGCTCGCTTCAAGGAGAGGTGCCACATCGCGGGTACCATCCAGACCGGCTACGGCATGCGCGCGCAGGCCATCCGGATCGTCCTGCCCAAGGGCACCGAGGTCGAGGAGGTCCTCAAAGGGATGGTGGAGAAGGGGTGGCTGAAGGTCAACGCGACGGGGACGTGGTATTACCTGACGGCGGACGGTGCGGAGCAGGTCAAGGCGGCGTAGGCTGCTGGTGACGAATCAGCCGGATATCGAGCCCCAGATCCAGGTCCATCCAGTCTCGATCGGCTGTGAGGACTCCCAGTCCCAACCTGCCGGCCAGAGCGAGGCAGGCTCGATCTCCCAGGGACAGGCCCAGCGCCCGAGTCTGCGGACGCAGCTCCGCAATCCTGCAAGCCAGGATCTCGTCGACTTCGTGGACGATCAGCGCTGGCCCCAGTATCCCTTGGTTTTCCAGATCCTGCGCCACGGTTTCGGGCTCTTGGCCTCGATCGGCGAGTTTGCTGAGGACTTCGGCCCAATTGACGGCGCTGATACTGGCGCCCGCGACGAGCGCTTCCCCGACCAGATCGGCGCCGGGCTCATCATGGAGAAAGGCAAGCAGGGCGGAGGCGTCCAGCACCGGTCCGTTCACGACTCAGTCTCTCGTCGTTCTTCGTCCCGACGCTCTCGGATCAACTCCGCGACCAGATCAACGCCGGGAGCGACGTTCCGGTACAATCCCCTGACTTTCCTGACCTGCTCTTTCAATCCCACGAGCCGCATGGAGCCGTCGGGTTCGAGGGTGAGGACGACGCGATCTCCTTCGTTCAGGGCAAGCCGCTTGCGAACCACGGCGGGCAGGACAAGCCTGCCGCGTGCCCCGACCTGAGTGGTGAATCGAACGGTCTCTTCTTGAGTGTGGGACATGCCGACAGTGTACCACTCTGAGGTCGCCGCCCACGTTCACCTCTGCACCTCCAACCCCGCCGGCCGCAGCCTCCGCTCCACCCACCCCAATCCCGCATCCACCAGCAGCGCCAGCAAAGCCGCCGGGATGGCTCCCGAAAGGATCATCGCCGTGTTGGCAAGCTGCAGGCCGGTGACGATGGGCTCGCCCAGGCCGCCGGCGCCGATGAAGGCGGCGAGCGTGGCGGTGCCGACGGTGAGGACGGCGGCGGTGCGCAGGCCGGCCATCACGACCGGAGCAGCCAGGGGGAGGCGAATCTCGCGCAGGACCTGGCCGGGCGTCATTCCCAGAGCGGTTGCGGCCTCGACGGCTTTGGAGTCCGCGTCCCGCACGCCCGTGTAGGTGTTCCGCACGATGGGAAAAAGGGAGTAGATCCAGAGCGCCGCGATGGCGGGGACGGTCCCGACTCCGAGGAACGGGATCATGAAGGCCAGCAGGGCGAGGGAGGGGACGGTCTGGAAAATCCCCAGGACGCGGATGACCGCCTCGGCCCAGCGCCGGCGCCGCTCCAGCCACAGCCCCAAGGGGATGGCGAAGAGGGCTCCCAGCACCAGGGCCGCGGCCGAGAGGCCGAGATGCTGCAGAGTCAGCCGGCCCAGATCCCGGCGCACTCCCCAGAAATAGGCGAGGACACCGGTGCCCCGGATCTCCGTCTCCGAAGCTCTTCCTTCCTTATTAGATAGGCCCAGAGACCGCAGAGCGTCCCGGGCCACCACGACCTCGCTCTCGTGCCCCTCCTGGAGTCGGAGGTTGAGGGCTCGCATGGTGTCCTCGTCCAGGGAGCCGGCAAGGAGGCCGAGCACGGCGCCGACCTCCGGATGCCGCTTCAGGGTTGCGCCCCGCACCAGGGCCGCCGCCTCGTAGGGCGGGAAGAAGTGGCGGTCGTCCCGCAGGACCTTCAGGTTGTAGAGGATGAGCCGACCGTCGGTGGAGTAGACGTCCAGGGCGTCAATCGTCCGCTGCTTGGCCGCCTGGTACTGGAGGGCCTGCTGGAGGTGGTCCACGGACTTCCACTCCAGGCCGTAGACCCGCTGGAGACCGAGGAGGCCGTCCTCGCGGCCTACGAACTCGTGGCCGAAGCCGCCGTGGAGGCGCTTCGAGACGCGGGCGAGGTCCGTGATCGTCTCCAGGTGCTCCCGCTCGGCCAGCTCTTTGGGAACGGCGATCTCCCAGGAGTTCTCGAATCCCAGGGGAGCGAGCCACCAGAGGTCCCAGCGGTGGAGGAACTCGGAGCGCACCCGGTTGAGCGTCTTTGCCGGCGCCCCCTCCGCCTTCTCGTTGAGGATTGAGACGAGGCCGGTGCCCGTGTACTCGGGGTAGACGTCGATGGCGCCGTTCTTCAGGGCCTCGAAGCAGACCTGCGTGCCGGCGAGGCCGAGGCGCCGCTCCACCTGGAGCTTCGTGCGGCTCTCCAGGAGCTGGGCGAACATCTCGGCGAGGAGACGGCTTTCCTCGAAGTTTTTCGAGCCGATGACGATGCGGTCGGCGGCGTGGAGGGGGGCGGCGCAAAGAAGAAGGACGAGGATTGCCGATCCCACCGCCCGACCCCTCATCACCCCGACCCTCTTCTCCCCTCGCCCTCCCCCCAACCGGGAGAAGAGGGAGAAAGGCGAGAACCCTTCAGCCGGGTTCCCCTCTCCCGGTCGGGGGGAGGGCGGTGGGAGAGGGGACAGGGGTGAGGGCTCACACACGCCGCATCTCCAGCAAAGCCTCCACATACGGGTCCGCCGGCCGCTTCGCCAACTCGTCCGGCGTCCCGAGCTGGAGGAGGCGGCCGGCGCGCATGACGCCGATGCGATCGGCGAGACGGAAGGCCTCGGCGAGGTCGTGGGTCACGAGGACGGTCGTCTTCCCAAGGGCCTTCTTGAGGTCCAGGAACTGACGGTGGAGCTCGAGACGGGTCAGAGCGTCGAGGGCGCCGAAGGGCTCGTCGAGGAGGATCAGGGGTGGATCGGCGGCCAGGGCGCGGGCGAAGGCCACGCGCTGGCGCTGGCCGCCGGAGAGCTCGCCGGGGTAGCGGCTGGCGTGGGCCTGTAGATCGAGGCCCACGAGCTCCAGCATCTCGCGGGTGCGCGCTCGGCGGCGGTCACGGTCCCAGCCCAGGAGGCGGGGGACGAGCTCGACGTTCTTCTCGATTCGCCAGTGGGGGATGAGGCCACCGTCCTGGGGGACGTAGCCGATGCGGCGGCGCAGGGCGAAGGGATCGAGGCCGGCCACGGGCTGCCCCTCCACTCGCACGTCGCCGGCCGAGGGCTCCACCATGCGGTTGAAGGTGCGCAGGAGGGTCGTCTTGCCGCTGCCGCTCTCGCCCACCAGGGCCACCGTCTCCCCGGGGTGAACGGCGAGGCTCACCCCTCCCAGCGCGGTCGTCCCGTCGCCATAGGTCTTGGCGACGCCGACCGCTTCGAGGATGGGCGCGATGGGAGCAATGGACACGCGGGCCAGTCTATCTCTGAAGCCGGGAGTGCTACGATCCTTGACCGGGAGATCACGAAATGACCAGCGAGAACCTGCAGTCCCCCGGGGTCCCCGGCCTCTCCGAGACGGCCAAGGAGGGCGAGGTGACAGTGACCGGCGGTCCGAAGGGCTTCGCCCAGGAGATCGTGGCGGGCCAGCACCGCCTCGCCGCCGACGAGCCCACCGGCGTCATCGGCGGCACCGGCACCGGCCCCACGCCCTACGACCTGCTCCTGGCGGCGGTGGGGGCCTGCACCTCCATGACCCTGCGGATGTACGCCGACCTCAAGAAGATCCCCCTGGAAGGGGTGCGCGTGCGGCTCCGACACGGCAAGATCCACGCCGCGGACTGCGTGAGCTGCGAGCTGAAGGCCGGCAAGCTGGACCGCATCGAGCGAGACATCGAGCTCCTCGGCCCCCTGACCGTCGAGCAGCGTCTCCGCCTGATGGAGATCGCCGACCGCTGCCCGGTCCACAGGACGCTGACGTCGGAGATCGAGATCGTCAGCCGGCTGGTGTAAGAAGCGAAGTTAGCTGGCCGGCGGGACGCCAGCGCTCCCAGGGGTCCCCATCCTCAGCGGCGTCTTGCTTCTCTCCCTCTTCTCCCGGTGAGGGGGTGGGTGGAGGCGGGAGAAGAGGGCCGGGGTGATGAGGGTCCTCCCCAGGCGCCACCCCCGTCATCCTCAGGAGACAGGCGTCCGTCCCCACGCACGCCCCTATTCCTCTGCTCAGACTGTAAACCCTTTGGAATCAGCATTCTCTCTCCCCGCCAACCCCTGGCACGGATCGTGGAATCCATGGGAAGCGACGGAGAGAAACGATGAGCAACACCAAGATCAGAAACACCGCCGCCCCCCACCGGATTTGCCGGCCAGGCGGCTGACGATACGACAGACAGTCTCCTCTCCCTCCGGTGCCGGGGCGGGTTTAATGCCCTCCGCCCGTCCCGGCCCTCTTTTTCCCTTGTCCCTTGCCTCACCCCCACCGGTCTCTATAGAGTCGGGCCGCGCGTGCGCAGGGAACGGGCGAGCCGCAAGCCCTTTCGCATCCGACATATAGCCAATCATCGATGGTTCACGAGGACTCATATAATCAGGCCGTGAGCGCGAACGCCGAGGGGGAGCCGCGCATCCTGGAGCGCTCCGAGCACCCCATCTCCCGCCGGGACATCGACAAGAACGCCGTCAAGGTCCTCTACCGGCTGCACAATGCCGGCTACCGGGCCTGTCTGGTGGGCGGCAGCGTGCGCGACCTGATGATGGGACGCAAGCCCAAGGACTTCGACGTCGGCACCAACGCCAAGCCGAACGAGATCCGGCGCCTGTTCTCCAACTCGCGGATCATCGGCCGGCGCTTCCGGCTGGTGCACGTCTTCTACCACGACGGCGGCGTCGTGGAGGTCTCGACCTTCCGCCGCGATCCCGATCCGGAGGAGCAGCGGGGCGAGCCGGGCGAGCTGCTGATCACCAGCGACAACGCCTACGGCACCCCCCGCCAGGACGCCTTCCGCCGCGACTTCACCATCAACGCCCTGTTCTACAGCATCGCCGACTTCGCGGTGATCGACCACGTCGGCGGCATCGAGGACCTGGAGCGCAAGCTGGTCCGGGCCATCGGCGACCCCGGCGTCCGCTTTCAGGAGGACCCGGTGCGCATGTTGCGGGCCTGCGAGTTCGCGGGCCGGCTGGGCTTCGGCATCGAGAGGAAGACGCAGGAGGCGATTCAAGACCACCGCAAGGAGTTGGAGAAGGCGTCGCCGGCGCGGGTGACCGAGGAGGTCGTGCAGCTCCTGAAATGCGGCCGGGCCGGCGCGGCCATGCAGTGGATGCTGGAGCTGGGCCTGCTCGAGGTGCTGCTCCCCGAGGCCTACGCCATGCTCACGGCGGGCGAGCGGGGGCTGGGCGACTTCGGGCAGATCCTGCCGGTGATCGACCGCATGGTGGCCGAGGAACGGCCCCTGTCGGACACCGCTCTGCTGGCCGCCGTGCTCCTCCCCAAGGTCATGGTGCGGCGCATGGATGTCGAGGCGATGAACGGCCGGCCCATGAGCCGGCCTGAAATCGAGCTGATGATCCAGGAGGAGGTGGCCCCCTTCTTCCAGCGCCTGACCCTTTCCAACCTGCGGGCGCAGCAGGTGACCCAGGCCCTGATCGGGTTCCAGCGTCTCTGCGAGCCCCGCTGGTCCGCCCACGAGCGGGTGCGCTTCACCCGCAAGCCCTACTTCGATGACGCCCTGCTCCTGTTCGAGATCCTGGTGCAGGCCACCGGAGACGGGCGCGAGGCGCTCGAGGCGTGGCAGGCCGCGGCCCGCCGCCGCCCCCCTCTCAAAGCGGCCCCCGCCGGCAGCGAGGGCGCGGAGCGACCCCGGCCACGCCGGCGCCGGCGCCGCCGGCCCGCCTTGTGACAGGTTTCACAAACCGGGAGGGTTTGGCATAGGATAGGGCTGGTGCGAGCTCCCGAGAGGAAATCCCATGTCCTGGTTCACTGATCTCTACCAATCCGCAGTAGGCAAGAAGGCGGTGATGGCGGTCACCGGCATCATCCTGTTCGGCTTCGTGCTGGGGCACATGATCGGCAACCTGAAGCTGTACGAGCCGGGGACGTACTGCGCCTATCTGGACGCCTCCGGCACCTGCGCCTCGAAGCCGCTGCCCTACCTCGACGCCTATGGCGCCTTTCTCCGCCAGGTGGGGGCACCGGCCCTGCCGGCCAGCGGCGCGCTCTGGATCGTCCGCGTCGTGCTGCTCGTCGCCGTCATCCTGCACATGTGGGCGGCCTGGCAGGTGACGCGACTCAGCCAGGCCGCGCGGCCGTCCGGCTACGTCAACCAGCCCAAGCGGCATACCAGCTACGCCTCCCGTACCATGCGCTGGGGCGGGATCATCATCCTGCTCTTCGTCATCTACCACCTGCTGGACTTCACGACCGGGACCCTCAATCCCGGCTTCCAGGAGGGAGCGGTCCGCCGCAACATGCTGGCCAGTTTCAGCGTCTGGTACGTGGCGCTGTTCTACATCGTGGCCCAGGTCGCCCTGGGGTTTCATCTCTACCACGGGCTCTGGAGCCTCTTTCAGTCGCTGGGCTGGAACAGTCCCCGGTTCAACCGCTGGCGCAGCACCTTCGCCCACGCCTTTGCCTGGATCATCACTATCGGCAACATCTCGTTTCCCCTGGCCGTGTGGACCGGCCTCGTTCGCTAGGAGCTCCGCGCCATGACGCTCGACGGCAAAGTACCCTCCGGTCCGCTGGAAAAGAAGTGGGACGAGCACAAGGGGCACCTGAAGCTGGTCAACCCCAACAACAAGCGGAAGTTCACAATCCTGGTGGTGGGCTCCGGTCTCGCCGGCGCCTCGGCCGCGGCGAGCTTCGCCGAGCTGGGCTACAACGTGAAATGTTTCTGCTTCCAGGACAGCCCGCGGCGCGCCCACTCCATCGCCGCCCAGGGCGGCATCAACGCCGCCAAGAACTACCACAACGATGGCGACAGCGTCTTCCGGCTCTTTTACGACACCATCAAGGGCGGCGACTTCCGCTCCCGCGAGGCCAACGTCTATCGGCTGGCGCAGGTGTCGGTCAATATCATCGATCAATGCGTGGCCCAGGGCGTGCCCTTCGCTCGCGAGTACGGCGGCCTGCTGGACAACCGCTCTTTCGGCGGCGCTCAGGTATCCCGCACCTTCTACGCCCGCGGCCAGACCGGCCAGCAGCTCCTGCTCGGCGCCTACCAGGCCCTGGAGAAGGAGGTCGCCACCGGCAAAGTGAAGATGTTTCCCCGCACCGAAATGCTCGACCTGGTCGTCGACAACGGGGTGGCCGTGGGTATCATCACTCGCGACCTGGTGACCGGAAAGATCGATCGCCACGCCGGCCACGCCGTGGTGCTGACGACGGGCGGCTACAGCAACGTCTACTATCTGTCGACCAATGCCAAGGGATCGAACGTCACCGCCGCCTGGCGCGCGCACCGCCGCGGCGCCCTGTTCTCGAACCCCTGCTTCACCCAGATTCACCCGACCTGCATCCCGGCCTCGGGCGACTACCAGTCCAAGCTCACCCTGATGAGCGAATCGCTGCGCAACGACGGCCGCATCTGGGTGCCGAAGAATCCGAACGACCAGCGCTCGCCGGACCAGATCCCGGAGAGCGAGCGGGACTACTTCCTGGAGGTCAAGTACCCCAGCTTCGGCAACCTCGTGCCCAGAGACGTCGCCGCCCGCAATGCCAAGGCAGTGGTGGACGCGGGGCGTGGCATGGGACCGCAGAAGAACGGCGTCTACCTCGACTTCAAGGACGCCATCCAGCGGCTGGGCAAGAAGACCATCGAGGAGCGCTACGGCAACCTTTTCGAGATGTACGAGAAGATCACCGGCGAAGATCCATACACGGTGCCGATGCGCATCTACCCGGCTCCCCACTACACCATGGGCGGCCTGTGGGTGGATTACGACCTGATGACCAACGTCACCGGCCTCTACGCCCTCGGCGAGGCCAACTTCTCCGACCACGGCGCCAACCGCCTGGGAGCGAGCGCGCTGATGCAGGGACTGGCGGACGGCTATTTCGTCATCCCCTACACCATCGGCAACTATCTCTCCGGTCACCTCGGCCAGGCCCTCACCACCGAGACCGACGCCTTCCGCGCCACCGAGGCGGACGTCCAGGAGCGCATCCAACGCCTGCTGTCAGTCAACGGCAAACGCACAGCCGACTCCTTCCACCGCGAGCTGGGGCGGATCGTGTGGGACTACTGCGGCATCACCCGCAACGCCGGCGGCCTGAAGAAGGCCCTGGAGCTGATCCCCGCCCTGCGCGAGGAGTTCTGGAGCAACCTGCGGCTCCCGGGCGGCGCGGACCAGCTCAACCAGGAGTTGGAGAAGGCCAACCGGGTGGGTGACTACTTCGAGCTCGCCGAGCTGATGTGCCTCGACGCCCTCGAACGCGACGAGTCGTGCGGCAGCCACCTGCGCGAGGAGCACCAGGACGAGTTCGGCGAGGCCCTGCGCGACGACGCGCATTATTCCTACGTCGCATCCTGGCAGTGGAACGGGGTGGGCAAGGCGCCGACCCTGAACAGGGAGCCCCTCGAGTTCGAGTTCGTGAAGCCCACGCAAAGGAGCTACAAGTAAATGAACCTGACCCTCCACGTCTGGCGTCAGAAGAGCCCCGCGGACGAGGGGCGCATGGTCCGATACGAGGTCACCGGCGTCACCGAGCACGCCTCGTTCCTGGAGATGCTGGACATCCTCAACGAGCAGCTCATTCAGAAGGGAGAGGAGCCCGTCGCCTTCGAGCACGACTGCCGCGAGGGGATCTGTGGCTCCTGCGGCTTCATGATCAACGGCGAGGCCCACGGGCCGCTGCCGCACACCACCGTCTGCCAGCTCCACATGCGCCACTTCAAGGACGGCGACGTCCTCCACCTGGAGCCCTGGCGCTCCAAGGCGTTCCCGGTCGTAAAGGATCTGGTGGTCGACCGTGGCGCCTTCGACCGCATCATCCAGTCGGGCGGCTTCGTGTCGGTGGCGACCGGCAGCGCGCCGGAAGCGAACCTCATTCCGGTCCCCAAGGCCCTCTCCGACCGCGCCTTCGACGCTGCCGCCTGCATCGCTTGCGGCGCCTGCGTGGCCCAGTGCCCGAACAGCGCGGCGCAGCTCTTCACCTCGGCCAAGGTCTCCCACCTCAACCTGCTCCCTCAAGGCCAGCCCGAGCGCTACGACCGCGCCCTCTCCATGGTCGAGGCCATGGAGAAGGAGGGCTTCGGCGCCTGCTCCAACTACGCCGAGTGCGAAGCCGTCTGTCCCAAGGGGATCTCGATCGACTTCATCGCGAAGATGAACCGGGATTACCTGAAGGCGAAGTCGACGGCGGTGCCGAAGCCGCCGTTGGAGGCGTAGGAGCATCCTCCGTCCTTGCCTTGGCGCGGCGAGGCGCGTATCGTGAGGATGGGAGGATAGAGCATGAGCCCAGCGGATAAGAGGCGGAAAGTCATTCAAGAGGCGGGAGGTGCCTCGACCGTCTACAGCCGGGCTCTGGACCGGGTCCTGTCCGTTCGCGATGCGCGAGCCGAGTTCGCGCAGCCCTCCAGGAAATCCGCCTCAGAGGAACGGGCTGAGGTCCAGGCGTTCCTGGCCAGCAAGAAGCGGCTGATCCAGTCGCATCCCCAGATGACTGCGCATCAGAAACAGGCAGCCATCGCGGAGATCGATGCGCTCTCCACGGCTCCCGCTGCCGAAGGAGCCGAGGAAGAGGAAGATCCCGCAGACCGGCCCCCTCCCGGAGGGGTGGGCTACGGCTTCTACTATAACCCGAGCTACCGAGTCGCTTGGGAAACGGGATCCGCTCTCGAATTCTCTATTGTTTGCCCCACCGTTCCCGGCGGGAATGTGAACTACTGGCTGTATCTCACCGCAACCAACCGCACGGGAAAAGGTGTGGAAGCCTTGGTATCTTATTACGCTCAGAACGAGTTTAGCTTCAACGTTTACGACTGGGCCCGGCCGGGCGCGCAGTGGCAAGTCGACCGCCCCTACTCAATGCTCGCTAATTACCTGGGCTCGCTCGATATCGACGGCAAAACGTATCAGACTCTCTACGCTTTCAACTCCACCTACCAGACGGGGGCGGGATCCTGGAGAAACGAGGTCTTTCTGTTCAATCCGACGTTGCAGCAGTTAGACTTGGTCTACAGCTACGACTATTCCGCCACAATTGGGGAACAAAAGGCCGTCGGGGTCGGCTTCTGGGCACCCATCGTCGAGACCTTTCAGAGGCGTTATAGCGGAACCAACCCGCTTGGCTTCGCATACACCAACGTCATGTCGCGCGATGCCGCATCCCGTTGGGGCGCCTGGGAGGCGCTCGCGCCGACAAACGCTGACCTGCGGCAGGATTTCCAGAGCTTTACGATCGCCTACTTGAATCCCAACGACACCTGGATCGTCATCTCCTGACCTCAAGCCCGGAGCCCCCGCGTCTCCTCTTTCCGCAAAGCTCTTCCCTTTCGTCGCCTCCTCGCGATATCTTTGACGGATCTCGGGAGACTCCCTATACTCGGAGCCATGGCCAAGCGCGCGTGGAAGATCCCCCCGGAGGAGAACGACGAGCTCGATGCCTGGCTCCCGGAGGACGAGCGGGAGTCGTATCTCGAGCGTTGCGTCGAGCGTCCGGACGGTACCGTGGAGTTCCTGTCCATCCCTCTCACGCCGGAGGACTTTCTCAATCCGAAGCTCGGGGACAAATGGGCGCAAGGAAGACCTCACGGTCGAGCCGTCCTGTATTTCAATGACATCCTGGAGCGCCATCTGGGCCGCGATGAAGACGTCCTGGTCCTCAACGACGTCCAACTCCTGACGGGCCCAGGTCGTCGAGGACCGGCTCCGGACGTGATGGTGGTGCGCGGGGCTCGGAACCCCGATCTCGAGCTCTGGAGGTTCGACCCGGTCAAGCAGAGAGCTGTTCCCTGTCTGGCCATCGAGGTCCTCTCGCAGATCAAGGCACTCCGCAGGGCGGACCAGGAGGACAAGGTGCAGCTCTATCAAGGTTTGGGCATCCCGGACTACCTGCTGGTGGATCCTCCCCTCTCGAGGACGGGGAACCGGTTCCGGCTCCAGGGATATCATCTGGACCCAGAGGGAAGTTATCGGCCGATCGAGCCTGATGCCCAAGGACGCCTCCTCTGCGCGAGCGTGGGGCTCCGGTTCGGGGTCTCCGCGCAAGGGGATCAGGTCGAAGTGTTCGATGCCCGCACAGGGGAACGGCTTCTAAGCTCCCGCGAGCAAGAGGAAGGCCGGAAGGCCGCCAAAGCGGAGCTGGAGCGGCTGCGCGCAGAGGTCCGACAACTCAAGAGCTCCGGACGCTGACAGGCGCTGACCGCCGCCGCGCCCGTGTTACAAACCGGCGTCGCCCCCTGTAGATCCTTGACGCCCTCAAACCCCCGTCGTATCGTGGGGACGTTTCCAGTCTGTCGCGGAAAAGTCACAGAAGGGGGTCGCGATGTCTCGACGTTGGTGCGTGGGTCTTCTGGTCCTTGCCATGGTCGCCATGGTCCTCGCCTGGGCGCCGGCAGTCTTCGCCCAGTCGCAGGCGACGACCGGCGTCATCGAAGGGATCGTCACCGACGAGGGCGGGGGAGTCCTGCCGGGGGCGACGGTCACGCTGCGAAACACGGCCACGAACTACGACAAGGTGGTCGTGACCGGCGCCGACGGCAGCTTCCGGGCGCTCCTGTTGCCGCTCGGACCGTACCGCATCACGGTCGACCTCACGGGATTCGCCAAGCTGGTCCGCGAGGGAATCGACCTCGGGGTTGGACAGACGATCAACCTGAAGCTTCCCCTTCAGGTCTCGGCCGCGGGCGAGATCACGGTCACCGGTGAGGCGCCGGTCATCGAGACCAACCGCGTCGAGGGCGCGGTCCGCATCGACGAGAGGTCGGTCGAGAACCTGCCCAACAACGGTCGCAACTTCCTCGACTACACCAAGCTGACCCCGGGCGTCACCACCGTCCAGGGGCCGGACGGCGACGAGCTGTCGATCAACGGCCAGAAGGGAATTCACAACAACGTCTCGGTCGACGGCGCGGACTTCAACAACCCGTTCTTCGGCGAGCAGCGCGGCGGCCAGCGGCCGGCCTTCACCTTCAACCTCGACGCCGTCAAGGAGGTCGTGGTGGTGGCGGACGGCGCCAACGCCGAGTTCGGCCGCTCCTCGGGCGGCTTCGTCAACGTCGTCACCAAGTCCGGCACCAACCAGCTCCAGGGCAGCGCCCACGGCTTCTTCAAGAACCAGAGCCTCTCCTCGCGCGCTGAGGCACCCTCGGGGGGCTTGGCCCCGAAGTTTGACGAGAACCAGACCCAGGCGGGTTTCACCCTGGGTGGCCCGCTGGTGCGCGACAAGACCTTCTTCTTCGTCTCCGCCGACTACCAGCGGGGGCGCTCGACCAAGCAGACCGACCCCACGCGCATCGATCCGCGGATCGTCGACTATTTTGCCAGCATCGGCGACCCGGGGGAGAACCTCCCCATCGAGCGCACCAATGACGCCCGGGTGTTCCTCGGCAAGGTGGACTGGCAGGCCTCCGACAAGCACCAGGTCACTCTGCGCTACACCTACACCTGGGCCGAGCAGGCGAACGGCACCTTCGACGTCGACACCTGGGGCCGCAGCGCCAACGCCATCGAGAAGGACAAGTCGAACGCCGGCACGGGGTCGATCATCTCCACCCTCTCCGAGTCGCTGCTCAACGAGCTCCGCTTCCAGTACGCCCGCGAGGACCGCCCGCGGCCGTACAACGGACCCCTGATCAACGGCCGGCCGCTGCCGGACACCGCCTTCGACTTCGCGCACAGCTTCCGTTTCGGCGAGCCGTTCTTCATCCCCGTCAAGTACTACGACGAGCGCTACCAGCTCAACGAAAACCTTTCGGTCCTGCGCGGCAGCCATGCGCTCAAGGGCGGCGTCGAGTACAACCAGGTGAGCTCGAACCAGACCTTCCTCGGCTTTGCCAACGGGCGCTTCATCTTCAGCTCGACGGAAGGCTTCCTCAACTACGCCAGGAACCCGAGCTACGTCGAGTGCTCGGACGGCAGCTCCTCGCAGGCCGGCGTCTGCCCGCCGGGGACCACGGTCACCGGCCCGGTGCTGCTCTATCTCCAGCAGGCGGGCGCCAACGGCCACACGGTCGAGGATGCCGGCACGCAGAAGATCCCGCAGAAGGAGCCCGCCGCCTTCCTTCAGGACAGTTGGCAGCCGAAGGCGAACCTCACCGTCCAGTATGGCCTGCGCTGGGAGGCGCAGATCGAGCCCGACGTACGCACGCCGGCCAGCCAGGTCTTCTTCGCACCGTTCATCGGCAAGACGGTCGTCACCGCCGCCGGCCCGCAGCATTTCCCCTCGGACGGCAAGATCCCGTCGGACTACAACATGTGGCAGCCGCGGCTGGGGATCACCTGGGACCCGAAGGGGGATGGCAAGGGGGTCGTGCGCGCCACGGCCGGCATCTTCTACGCCCGCGTCCCCGGGCTGGCGCTCGCCTCCACCCGCTCGACCAATGGCACCCTCGGCCAATCGATCTTCCGCAGCAGCCCGCTCGCGGGGATCCTGGGGCCGGTGCCGGCGTACCCGAACCTGATCCCGCAATCGCAGGTCGGCTCGCCCTTCGATCCCGACGTGTTCGTCTTCGACAAGAACTTCCAGAACCCGCGCACCACGGCGACGAGCCTCTCCTATGAGCGAGAGGTGGCGACCGGCCTGGCGCTGCTGGTCAAGGGGAACTATGCCAAGGGCGATCACCTCACCCGTTTCGTCAACCGCAACGACCCCCTGCTGGGCTCACCCTGGGGCACCGGTCTGCCGCCCGGCGGTGCCAACGGCATCGGCACCTTGACGACCGTCGAATCGCGGGCGCGGAGCAACTACTGGGGGATCACGGTCGGCGCCAACAAACGGTGGACGGGCCGGTTCCAGTATCAGGTCTACTATACGTACTCGAAGGACAAGTCGGACGACGACAACGAGCGCGATCCGTTCTCGTTCCGCTACGCCAAAATCACCGATCTTGGCCCGGAGTACGGTTATTCGGACCGCGACCAGCGCCACCGCGTCAACGCCTTCCTCCTCTGGCAGGCGCCCCACGCCCTCGACGTCAGCTTCCGCTACGCCTACCGCTCGGCCCAGCCGCAGTCGATCACCGCCACCGGCGCTGTGGCCAACACGCCTCAGGACCGTATCAACCCCGACGGCTCGGTGACGACGCGCAACCTCGGCCGCAAGAACAACCAGTTCAACTCCCTCGACCTGCGCCTGTCACGCGATTTCAAGGTTGGCAGCCTGACGATCCAGCCCAGCCTCGACGTCTTCAACGTCTTCAACAGCGCCAACTTCCGGCGCCCCGAGGTCACCAACCTGATCTTCAACTTCGACGGTACCGTGCAGAGCGGCAACGGCGATCCGCGGCAGGCGCAGGTGGGGGTCCGGATCCTGTTCTGATCGCGGGTCTCTGCATCCGCGACGGCAGCGTCCGGCCTCGCGCCGGGCGTTCCTGTCCTCAAGCCAGCGGGATACACGAACTTCCGCGGCAAACGTGTGGGACGCCTCCTGGGATACACCATTCCTCCGAGAAAAAGTGTAGATTCGGCCAAGCTGGACGACCTTCGTCTGGATTCCCCTCGGCTCCGACGGCGGAAGGGTAGGGCTTGCAGGCAGGTCTACACTCTTTTCAGGGGAAATGGTGTAGGGAGATGGCGCGAGGGGTCCGGGAGGAGAGTGGTCTACACTTTTTTGGTGGAAAAGGGTGTAGGGCAGGGGCTGGTCTACGCTCTCCGGTCAGGAAAGCGTGTAGGGAGTCCGGTGATTGGCTTCCCTTGGAGTGGAGTCGACGCTTTCCGGCTTCGAGGGACCATCATAGAGTGGAGTGGTGACTGGAGAACGGCAGCCCAGCGTGTACATCCTCGCCGGCCCAAACGGCGCGGGGAAGAGCACCTTCGCCCGGCTCTTCCTGCCGGAGTATGCGGACTGCAAGGAGTTCGTCAACGCCGACCTGATCGCCGCCGGGCTCTCGCCTTTCAACCCGGAGAGCCTCGCCATCGAGGCCGGCCGGCTCATGCTGGAGAGGATCGAGACGCTGGCCCGTTCCCGCGTCGACTTCGGCTTCGAGACGACTCTGGCGGGCCGTGGCTATGTGGCGTGGCTGAACCGACTGCGCGGCGAGGGTTACCGGCTCCACCTGTTTTTCCTATGGCTCCCCACTCCGTATCTCGCGGTTGCGCGGGTCCGTGAGCGCGTGCGCTCGGGAGGCCATCCCATACCCGAGCAAGTCGTCCGTCGAAGGTTTGATCGGGGGCTCTCCAATCTGTTCCATCTCTATGAGCCTCTGCTGGATTCCTCGCTGATCTTCGATAATGCCGGAGAGGCTCCCAGGATGGTTGCCTTTCTCTTCGATGGACGGCGCTATGTCTTTGATCCCCCGAGTTTCGCTAGAATCAAACAGGAGACCGCCGCGAAATGATCTTCGAAGGAACCGAGTTGCCTCCTCTCGTCGAGAAGGCCGATCGCGCCATGAAAGAGGCTGTTGCGGCAGCCATCGCCGAACACTGGCGTGCTGGTCGACCGGTGTATGTCTGGCGAGATGAGCAGGTCGTCGCGCTCTATCCCGACGGGACCTGCGTACCGGAGAGCGAGGAGGGCTCCGTCAGCCCAGACGGTGCTCCGTCAGAGGACCGCTGAAGGTCTTTCCCCCAACGTCGAGATAGAGCTCCCGTCCCGCCACGGAGAGGTGGAAGGCCATCCGGCGGTCGAGGAGAGCGACGAGATCGGCTATGAGGCTCCGGTCCGGAGACCAGATGGGGATCTCCGCCGCGCGGTGAATGCGCTCCCCCTCCAGCCGGCGCAGGAGAGAGGCCGGGTCCTTGAAGGTGTAGACGGCGACCCGCTCCGCGGTCTTGGCGGCCTTGTGGAGGCGGTCCGCGTCCGGCGAGCCGATCTCGATCCACGCCTTGTAGCGGCCCGCCGCGTCGCGCACGAGGATGGCGGGCTCGTCGCCGTCGCTGACCCCCTTCGAGAAGGCGATCCCCTCCTCGTACTCCAGGCAGTAGGCGAGCACCCGGGTGACGAAGAACTCCTCCGTCTCCGAGGGGTGCCGTGCCACCCGCAGGGACAGATCCTCGTAGACCCCGCGGTCGGAGTCCGCCAGGGAGATGTCGAAGGTGTGGATGGTGGAGGTCAGGGCCATGATTAACTCGGATCACGAAGGACCTCAAGGACGTCAAGGACCTCAAGGACGAGGAAGACACGGTCCCTGTTGTCCTTGATGTCCCTGTCGTCCTTGTTGTCCCTTACGTCCCTCGCCTACTTGAAAACCTTGAAGAACGTCCCGAACACCTTCTTCACCGTCGGCGTCAGCGCCCCCCGCCGCCACTGATCCGCGGCTTTCTTCACCGCCTCGCCCTGGGTGGGGTAGGGGTGGATGACGCTCGCGATCTTTTTCAAGCCGATGCCGTGGGTGACGGCGAGGCAGAGCTCGCCGATCATGTCGCCGGCGTGCTCGGCCACCAGCGTGGCGCCGGCGATCCTGCCCTCCTTCGACCCCTTCTCGACGTGGACGCGCAGGAACCCCTCGTCCGCGCCGTCGAGGATGGCGCGGTCCACGGTCGAGAGCGGAATGGTAATGGTGTCCACCTCGATACCCTTCTTTTTGGCATCCTTCTCATAAAGGCCGACGTGGGCGATCTCCGGCGTGGTGTAGGTGCACCAGGGGATGGTGAGCGCCGAGGCCTTGGAGCGGCCGAAGAAGAGGGCGTTCTGGATGACGATGCGGGCCTGGGCGTCGGCCACGTGGGTGAACTGGAAACGGGAGGCCACGTCGCCGCAGGCGAAGATGCTCTGGTTGCTGGTGCGCAGGTGGTCATCCACCTCGACGCCCCGCTTGCCGAAGCGCACGCCGGCCGCCTCGAGCCCCAGACCCTCGACGTTGGGGGCGCGTCCCGCCGCCACCAGGATCTCGTCCGCCACCACCTCGTGGCGGAGGCCCCCGCGCTCGAAGACCACCACCTTCTCGGCGCCCTGCCGCCGCACCTCAACACATTTCATGTTGAACTCGAAGTGGACGCCGTCCCGGATCATCGCCTGCTGCACGATCTCGGCGGCGTCGACGTCCTCCCGCGGCAGGATGTGAGCCTCCTGATTGAGGTGGGTGACCTGGCTGCCGAAGCGGGCGAATGACTGGGACATCTCGCAGCCGATGGGGCCGCCGCCGAGGACGACGAGCCGTTTCGGCAGCTCGGTCAGATTGAAGATCGTCTCGTTGGTGCGGAAGCCCGCCGCGGCGAGACCCGGAATGCGCGGCTCGGCGGCGCGGGCGCCGGTGGCGATGACGGCGCGGCGGAAGCGCAGCCGCTTGCCGTCGATCTCCACCGTGTCGGGAGAGACGAAGCGGCCCTGGCCGAGGAAGACGTCGATCCCCAGGCTCTGGTAGCGGCGGGCGCTGTCGTGAATGCTGATGCCGGCCCGCAGGCGGCGCATCCGCGCCATGGCGGCGCCGAAGTCGCTCCGGGCGTCGGCGGGGACCACGGGGCCGCCGAAGCGCTCATGGGCTTCGCGGGCGTCCTGCCAGGCGCGGGAAGCGCGGATCACCCCTTTCGACGGGACGCAGCCGACGTTCAGACAGTCGCCGCCCATGAGATGGCGCTCGATCAGGGCCACCCGTGCGCCGAGCCCCGCCGAGCCCGCGGCCGAGATCAGCCCCGCCGTGCCGGCGCCGATCACCACCACGTGATACCGCGCCTTCGGCTCGGGGTTGGTCCAGGACTCCGGATGGACGTTCTCGAGGAGCTTGAGGTTGTGCTCGTCCTTCGGCTCCACGGGGAAGGTGTGGACCTCCTTCTTCTCCTTCAGGGCGGGCTCAGACATGGCGGTCCTCCGAGCTGGCCGCCGGCTCGTCGATCTGCTGGCGCAGCGCCTTGCCGGCCAGGCGGGTGACGAAGGTGGTGACGACGAGGGTAGCGACGAGGCCGATGCCGAGGAAGATCCAGGATTCGGCTCCCTTCTGGACTCCAGTGCCGCCCGCCGCCGCGGCGAGACTGCCGGTCGCCTTGCGTGCCACGGCTCCGTAATAGACGTAGAGCAGCGTGCCCGGCAGCATCGCGATCGACGCCGCAAGATACTGGAGGAACGAGACCTTGGTCAATCCCAGGGAGTAGTTCAGGAGATTGAACGGGAAGAGGGGAGAGAGCCGGAGCAGGGCCACGATCTTGAAGCCTTCGCGGCCCACCGCCCGATCCACCGCGGCGAACTTGGGGTTCCCGGCGATCTTGCGCTCGATCGCTCCGCGAGCGACGTAGCGGGCAATCAGAAAGGCGAGAGAGGCTCCGATCGTGGCGCCGATGAAGGTATAGAGCGTTCCACGTGCGAGGCCGAAAATGAAGCCCGCAGCCAGTGTGAGCACCGAGCCTGGCAGGAAGGCGACCGTGGCGATCACATAGCCGAGGATGAAGACGATCGGCCCCCAGGCGCCCAGTCCCTCGACCCATGCTGCGAACCGGAGGACCGGTCCTACCGCCTGCCGGCCAGCCAGGATCACGCCGACCACGACAGCCAGGCCGAGGACGATATAGAGGATCAGCCGGGTCTTCGAGCGGGGTTGAGCGGCGGCAACGGCGTCGGCTTGGCTGTCCAAGGCGTCGGCTCCTCTCGGGGACGGACCGGCGGCGTGCCGGTCCGACAACACTACGGCCGGCGGGGCACGGCCGGATTACCAGCCGGCCCCTGGACCGTGACGCGGAGAGCCGTGGAAGGGTCCGGGGCCGTCAGGCCGCCGCCCAGAAGGCCGCCGCCAGCATCACGCCGCTGATGCCGACGAAGGTCGCCAGCAGCGAGGCCGCGTTACCCCAGCCGGTGCCCTCCTTGGCAGTCTTGCCCAGCAGCATCAGACCGCCGCAGGCCACCGCGAGCTGCCCGAACACGAAGACCATCGTCCACCCCGAGGGGAACGGCTCGCCCGGCGGCTTCTTGAGCCCCATCACGAGGTTCCCGACGATGAGGGCGACGCCGACGACCAGGGCGCCGATGGCGAACCAGTCCCAACGCTGCGGGCGCGGCAGGGCGATCTTGGGTAGCTTGATTGCAGGCATCTTCACAGCCTCTCCCATGGCTCTCCTTCCGTTGGATGTCTCCGAAGGATAGCACACGCCGGCGAGCTCGCCCTGCTGTACGGACTGCAACGCAAAATGTGCAACGGCGTCCAGATTTCAAGATCACCGCGTCATCCTGGGGCTTGCCAACTCGCCGAAGATCCCCTAGGTTGCGCGGACAAGGTCACCACCTTCCGTTTCGTGGTCAAGAAGGTGGCCCAGGACCACGGCCTGCGGCCAAGCGCGGCATGTCCACCCGCTGCGAGGTGCGCATGCCCGATCCGTCCTGCAATCCCTATCTAGCTTTCGCCGTGATGCTGGCGGCGGGGCTCGGACCCCGTGGTCAGCGGCGCCCTGGGCAACCACATCCTGGAGAACTACCTGCGCGCCAAGCGGCAGGAGTGGGCGGACTACATCTCCCACGTGCATCCGTGGGAGCAGGAGCGGTATCTGGGGGAGTACTAGACGAGGAGCCTGCGCGACAGAAAGCCGAAGCAAGGACAGCAAGGACGAGGAAACCTCCAGCCTCGGTGATATTCTTTGTCCTTGTTGTCTTTGGAGGAACGATCATGGGATGCTCCAAGCTCGCCCGGGTTTTTTCCCTCTGCTGCCTCTCGGCTCTCGGTGGAGATTTCGCTATGGCCACGGATCCCCAGCACCAGCCTCACGTCGACCACATCCTGCTGGGAGCCGCAGACCTGGATCGGGCGACGGAGCTGGTGGCGAAGACCACAGGGGTGCGGCCCGCGTTTGGGGGCAAGCACCCCAGGGGCACTCAGAACGCTCTCCTCTCCCTGGGCGGCGGCAGCTATCTCGAGATCATCGCGTTGCAGCCGGAAGCCCAGGCGCCAGCCGGGTTTTCGGATCTCGCGAAATTGGAGACTCCCGCGCTCATCGGCTGGGCGGTCTCCGGCGGCGACCTCGAGTCACTGCGCCACCGTCTCGAGCAGGGAGGGTTTCAGCTCACGCCGCCGGAGCCCGGGTCCCGGATCACTCCGTCGGGTACGACGCTCAACTGGCAGACCTTCAACGTGGCGCACCAGTTTGCGCTGGCCCCCTTCTTCATCGTGTGGTCCGCCGGAACGCCTCACCCGTCGACGACCTCCCCTGCCGGCTGCAAGCTCCGCGATTTCGTCGTCGCCAGTCCTGACTTGACGGAGCTCAAGCGCCTCAAGTCCACGCTCGCGCTCCGCGTCGACCTGGCTGCCAGCCCGAAGCCCGGTTTCACGCTCAGGCTCGACTGCCCGAAAGGGCCGGTGACTTTCAAGAGCCCATAACGTCATCGTCGTCATCATCATACTGCCCCGAAGGGGCTATGGCGTGTAGCCTGGGGCTGGCGCTTTTTGCCAGCCCCAGGTAGAAGCGCCCAACAAAAATCCCGAAGCCCCGAAGGGGCGGCGGCAGTTCGCGTCAAATGATGAGCTGCCGTCGCCCCTGCCGGGGCTTTGGGAGATGTCGGGGCGCGGTTCCTGGGGCTGGCAAAAAGCGCCAGCCCAGGCTACATGCCGCTGCCCCTTCGGGGCAAGAAACGTGGGATTGCTGCTCACCCGCGCTGTCTGCGATAATCTCGCGAGGCCAGCCGGCGATTATGAGAAAATCCCGTCTCTGTCCGTCCTCTATTCTCAGAAGGACAAAGTCATGAATTGAATTGATGCCTGGGGCGGCAGGCGTGTGGAGCTTCTCCAGAGAACCCGGACGACTGTTCTGATACTCGGAGGAGCTATGGCGACCATCTTGATGCCGATCCCCAATTCCGATTTTGACCCCACCGAAACGGCCGTACCGTGGAAAATCTTGCGCGGGCGGGGCCATACCGTCGTCTTTGCGACCCCGAACGGTCGGCCGGGACGAGCCGACCCGCGAATGGTCACCGGCGAAGGGCTCGCCATCCTCGCACCTTTTCTCCGGGCGGACGCCAACGCTCGACGGGCCTACCAGGAGATGGAGCAGAGCCCCGAATTCAAGAATCCCATTCCCTACGGAGAGATCCCGGCGGAGACCTTCGACGCCATCCTCTTGCCCGGCGGCCATGCCCCCGGCACGAGGGAGTATCTGGAATCCACTCTGCTCCAAGCCAAAGTCGCCGAGATGGCTCAGCAGAACAAACCCATCGGAGCCATCTGTCATGGTGTGCTGGTGGCTGCTCGTGCGTCCGTGCTGTCTGGAAAGAAGACGACGGCGTTGACGAAGCCGCTGGAGCTGATCGCGTGGCGGCTGACCAGGATCTGGCTTGGCAACTATTATCGAACCTATCCGCAGACGACGGTCGAAGACGAGGTCAAGCAGTATCTGGCGAGTTCCCAGGATTTCGTTCGCGGGCCCCTGGCCATCACGCGTGACAGTCCCACGAACCTCGCGGCGGGATTCACCGTTCTGGATGGGCGCTTTCTCTCCGCCCGCTGGCCGGGCGACGCGCATCGGTTCGGGACTGAATTTGCCGAGTTGGTGGAGGGGAAGAGATAAAGCGCTTGGTTGGTGCGTGGCCGAGCCCCACAACTCCGTCGAGACGCCACTGATGTAGACTCTGCGCCAACGCAGGCATCGACGGGAGGAGAGCTCGACCATGACTCAGCAGTCCTCACACCCTGGCCTTCGGCTCGTCTTGCGGCTTCTGCCTCTGTTGGCCGTGCTGGCGGCCCCCCTCCTTGCGCAGGAGCCCGCGGCGCCGCCTCCGATCCCGGCGGAGCCCCACGTCTTCACGCTCGAGCGCTTCACCTTCGAGAGCGGAGCCATGGTGCCAAACGTCAAGGTGGTCTATGGCACCTACGGCCACCTGAACGCGAAGCACGACAACGTCATCCTGCTGCCGTCCCACTACATGGCGGACTTCCACGGCTATGAGTGGCTGATGGGGCCGGGGGGCGCGCTCGATCCCAGGCAGCACTTCCTCGTGGCCACAGAGCTCTTCGGCAATGGGCATTCGTCGTCGCCGAGCAACACGCCGGAGCCGTTCCATGGGCCGCGGTTTCCCGTCGCGACGGTGCGGGACAACGTGGAGGCGGTGCACCGGCTCCTGCTCAGCCTGGGCGTCACTCACCTGCGCGCGGTCATCGGCTTCTCGATGGGCGCGGAGCAGGCCTTCCAGTGGGGGGTGAGCTACCCCGACTTCAGCGACCGGATCGTGGCCACGTCCGGCACCGCGAAGTGCTGGCCGCACGGTGTGGTGCGGCTGGAAGGCCAGATCGCCTCGATCGCGCTCGATCCGGGGTTCAAGGGCGGCGACTACACGGTGCAGCCCAAGCAGGGGGTCGAGCTCTTCGGCCTGGTCTGGGCCGGCTGGCTCTTCTCGCAGGAGTGGTGGCGGCAGGAGCTGTGGAAGCAGATCACGCCCCCGGGCACGACGTTCGAATCGTTCGTGACGGATCTCCGGAAGAACTTCATTCCCGGCGCCGACGCGAACGACCTGATCCTGCAGGCGCGCACCTGGGAGCGGCACGACGTGGGCGCCACGAAGGGGTTCGGTGGCAGCGTCGAGAAAGCGCTGGCGTCGATCAAGGTGCCGCTGCTCTACATGCCTTCGGAGACGGACCTCTACTTTCCCCTCACCGACGCACGCTACGAGGCGCGGTTCATTCCGCACGTCACCCTCACGCCGATCCCCTCGCTCTGGGGGCATCCCGCGGGAGCGGGGATCGACCCGGAGGACCGCAAGTTCCTCAACGAAAAGATCGCGGCGTTCCTGGCCGCCCCCGCGGTAGCTCATTGACGCAGGGTCTGAAAGCGGCGTACGATCCTGAGAGCTGGAATCAGCGTCCATGGAGATATAGCTATGCCAGAGCAGATCCTGCCCGGAGCTTACATCACAGTCCGTGACGAGGGATTGATCACCGCCGGCCCGGTGGTCTCAGGCAATATCGGAATCGTCGGCACGGCGTCGAAAGGGCCGGTGGAGCAGGTGCAGATCCTGGGCAGCTTCGCCGAGGCGCGCGAGATGTTTGGCGACAGCGATCCCTGGACGGGCGGCGACGATCACGAGCTCACCCTGATCCGCGCCCTGGAATTCATCTACAACAACGGCGGCCGCACCGTCTACGCCGTGCGCGCGGCGAGCAACGCCGCCAAGAGCGCCGCCTACCAGACGCGCAACGGCACGACGCTCCTGACGAAGCTGCAGGCCCGGACGCCCGGCACCTGGGGCAACGACGTCAAGATCGCCATCGCCAACGCCGACCAGGACAGCGCGGTCAGCGAGACCCTGCCGGGGAACGCCACGTCGCTGCGGCGCTCTCACGTCGTGGCAAGCAGCCCGCTGAACAGCATCCGCGTCCGGCAGACCAGCACGGGCGCGACGCTGACCTACGCCATCGTCTACGACACGGCGGTCAGCAACACCTTGCCGCAGGTGAGCGTCAACACGACGACGGGCGCGCTGACCTTCACCACACTGGCGGGCTTCGCGCCGGTGGCGGCGGATACCATCCTGGCCGTTTATCAGGTTCCCGCCGCGAACGGCAGGAAGGTCGAGCTGACCTACGGCACGGCCAAGGAGACCTACACCGTGGCGGATGCCTCCCACCTGGCAGAGCAGGTGAATCGCCGCTCCGGGCTGGTCTTCACCGCGGCGGCCGACGAAAGCAGCTTCCTCAACTCCCTGCCGGACAACACCATCGGTCCGCAACTGTTCGGCACCGGGCTGGACGGCCATGCCGCCGGCGCCAATGGCGAGACGGCGACGGCGCAGGATTACCGCGATGCCCTGGCCCTGCTGGAAAACGAGCTCGTCAACATCGTCGTGCTGGCCGGGCAGAGCGCCTCCGACAGCGGGATGGTGTCCGTGCTGGTGGGGCACGTCAACACGACCGCCGAGATCCGCCGCGAGCGGATCGCCGTCATCGGCAGCAACGGCACGGACGACTTGAGCGTGATCGCGGGGCACTCCCTGAACAGCGAGCGCGTGATCTTCGCCGCGCCGGGCATTCGGACCGCTCCCCAGGTCACGCTGCCGGGTGCGTATACGGCGGCGGCGGTGGCCGGGCTGCTCTCGTCCCTGCCGGTGCAGAGCAGCCCGACCAACAAACCGCTCAACATCCCCGGCGTGTCGACGGCGTTCTCGTCGTCGCAGCTTGAAAAGCTGGTGCTGCAGCGGGTGCTGGCGGTCGAAAAGCGCGACGGTTTTCGCGTCGTCAAGGGCATCACCACCTCGACCAATTCGGCGTGGCATCAGATCACCACCCGCCGCATCGTCGACTACGCCATTTACGGCGTGCGTTCGGCCTGCAATCCATACATCGGCAAGCTGAACAACGACCGCGTGCGCGGCGCGCTCAAGGCGACGATCGACGCCTTCCTCACGCGCATGGTCGACAACGAAGCCCTGGTCGGCTACAAGCTCGACGTCACTGCGACCCGCGCCCAACAGATCGCAGGGGAATGCATCGTCACGATGACGATTCAGCCCACGTTCAGCATCGACTTCATCGTGGTGACGATGTATCTGGGCTGATCCCGGAAAGGAAACCGAACGATGCCGAATTCCAACGTCTTTCGCGGTTCGGATGCCGATCTGGTGCTGGCGGTCGACGACAGCAGCAGCGTCGAAGGCGGTCTGGCCGACGCGCTGATCACCAAGTACGAGCTCTCCACCGTCGTCGGGCGGTTGCAGAACGTCCAGGTTTCGGTGCTGAACGAGGTGAAGCCGTATCACGAGATCGGCAAGCGCTTCGCCACCGAGCTGCGCTCCGGCAACGTCAACATCCAGGGCTCCGCGGAACGGGCGCATATCAACGGCGCGTTGCTGCGGCTGCTGCTGGGCGACGGCGCCACCAGCCCGCCGCCCACCGGCAGCATCGCCCAGCCGGCGTTCAACGTCGTGATCAACCTGAAAAACCCGGCGGTGGTCGCAAACACCAGCAAGATCGTCCTCTTCGGCGTCAGGTTCGAGGGCTGGTCGTTCCGTCTCCCGGAAGACGACTTCGTCATGGAGTCGGTGACCTTCCGGGCGATGCGCATCAGCAGTGAAGAGACGGGCGGCTGAAGATAAGTCATGACGACGTTCATGGACGTCCAGGCCGCGCGCCTCGTGCTCACCGCCGAAGATCTGCTGGCCGGCGACGGCATGACGTTCGACATCGCCGTGCCCGCCGCCGTGCTGCGACCCGGCGGCGAGGCCGGGACCGCGCCGGAAGCGATCGTGCGCCTGTGCCCGCTGACCCTCGGCACGTTCCTGCAGATCCTGAAGGCGGCGAAGGAAGACAACAGCCTCATTCCTCTGCTCATGATCCAGCAGGCGCTGGTCGAGCCGAAGCTGTCGCTGCCACAGATCCGCCAGATGTCCCTGGGGCTGGTCAGCTTCCTGATCGGAAACATCCGCCAGATCAGCGGCCTGACGGAAAAAAAAAGTCCATGAACGATGGCCAGGCGCCGTCGCTGGCCGAGGCGGCCTACCGGCTGGCGCGCGCGTTCGGGTGGGCGCCGCAGCAGTTGCAGGCGATGACGATGGCGCAGATCAACATGTACCTGCACTTTCTGAACGAGGACGCGCATGCACCGTGACGCGTTGGCCGAGCTGGGCGAATCGCTGCGGCGCGAGTTTCAGGAGCTGGCGAGCGACGACCCGGCCGCGCTTGCCGATCTGGCGGAGGAGGCTCAACGGTTGCTGGCAACCCTGGACGGCGAGATGCAGGCGCTGGGCGCCTGGCTGACCTCGTCGTCCATCGCGGTCGCGGTCGACCTGCCGGACGCTGCGCCGCCCTCGCCGGAAGAAGCCGGCCCGGTGCGGCCCGCGTCCTGGCCGGCGGCTGCGCCGCTGGCGTGGCTGAGAAGTGGCGATTCCGCCCGGTCCCAAGGTAGAGACGCCCCGTGGGGAACCCCGCGAGGCGTCTCCGAGGCGGAGAGGACGGTTCAGCCTGCCCCCAGCGCGCCCGTGGGGCGTCTCTACAGTGGGAACACCCTTTCCAGACCCCCTCTGAGGGAGGAGCCGGCCGCGTTTCAGCCGGCGGCGGCAGCGCGCCTGGAGACGCCGGCTGGCGGAGCGGGCCCCGGCGCCGGCGTGCCGCCCCAGCCCCCGGCCGGCGCCTTCACTCCAGTCAAGAATCTGCGGGATTTGGCGCGGTGGGTGCGGGAAGCGTCCCTGGGAGAAGACGAGGCCGAGGGCGAGGGAGAGCCGGAGGCTGCGCCGCTCTTCGAGCCCGCCTTCACGATCACGGCGCAGAGCGACGAGGCCGAATCCGGCGCCGCACGCGAGGGCCGCCAGGCGGCCGGCCAACGCCTGCCGGCGTCTCCGGAGGTCAGGCGTCCCACGGCGGTCCTGGCGCAGTTGGCGCAGGATGTCGCGCCTCCACTGCCCCTGCCTTCGCGATCAGTGCAGTCATCGCAGTCAATATCGCCATCGCCGCCGTCATTCCAGTCGCAGGAGAGAGCGCCCGCAGGTCTCCCCTCCGCCGTGGCCGGGGTGAGCCAGGCTCCGCTGCCCGCAGGGAGCCCGGCCGGCGAGCGTACCCTGACGCCGCCGCCCGGGGAGGCGGCGGAGGTCGACGTGGAGTCGCTGCTGGAGGCGCTGTCGCGCAGCGTGGCGGACGAATATAAACGTTTCTACGGGAGCTAGGCGGCGTGCCCATCGAAATCGGCGGCATTCAACTCCCCCGGGTTCACCGGCTGGCGACGCTGGAGCAGGCAACGCTGGCCGCGCACCGCATCCCCGGCCTGGAGGGGAGCGTCGTGCAGGACCTGGGGCGCGCCTCGGTGCAGTTGCAGGTCGAGGGAATCTTCTACGGCGCCACGGCCAACGACGACCTGGAGGCCCTGCGCGCGCTCTACAAAAACCGCAAACCGGTGGATTTCCTGGCCGAGATCGTGGGGGAGGCCTACTTCAGCCAGGTCGTGATCACCCACTTCGAGGTCTTCGAGGTGGCAGGTAATCCCGACGAGCTGAGCTACGTGCTCCACGTCCTGGAGTACGTCGAGCCGCCGCAGCCGGAGGCCGCATCGGACCTCGCCGCCGTCGACGGATCGATCCTGGACGACGCGCAGAGCTTCATGGCGGCGGCCCTGGCGGCGGCCAGCCTGCCTGATCTGATCGCCTCCATCCCCAATATCAGCAATCCGCTCACGCCGCTGGCAGGCGCCATGGACGGCGTGGAGGCCGCGATGAATAAGCTTGGCGGCGTGACCGGCCCCCTGCAATCGCTTTTTGGAGTCGGCGGGAGCTAGGGCGTGCAGATCGTCAACCACCGCGTCACCGTCGGCAGCACGGCCTATGGCTCGGGTCATTCGCGGCTGGTCGGGTTGCGCACGCAGGCGGCGCTGTCGACGCCCGTCAACTGCGCCTGGATCGTCCTGGCCCCGGCGGCGGGCGTGTCGGTGGCGCCGGGCGACGCGGTGAGCGTGGAGCTGGGCTACGGCGACGACCTGAAAACGGTGTTCACCGGCACCGTCGAAACGGTCGACCGGGGGATCGAGCAGGTCGCCTTCCGCGCCGCCGGAGCGGCGCGGGCGCTCGTCAACGCGCGGTTCAATCGCTTTTTCGAGAAGTCGAAGGCCGGCGACATCGTGGCCAACGTCGCCGGGCTGCTCGACGTCGCGACGGGCAGCGTGGAGCCGGGGCTGGAATTCCAGGCCTATGCCTTCAGCGACGGCGTGACCACCTGGGATGGGCTGCGGCAGCTTGCCGAACGCTGCGGCTTCGACCTCTACGCCGACGTCGAGGATCAACTGGTCTTCGCCCAATATGCGCCGGCGGCGACGCACCCCTTTCAATTCGGGGTGAACGTCCTGTCGCTGCGCGTCGACCGGCCGGCGGCGACGATCACCGGGGCCGAGGTGTACGGCGAGAGCCCGTCGAGCTTCGGCCAGGGCCAGGAGGCCTACTCCTGGCTGACGAAGAAAGACGTGAAAGGGGTGGCAGGCGGGAGCGGTGGGAGCGGTGGAACGATCTCGCGGCGCTTCGATCCGGCGGTGCGTACGCAGGAGGACGCGGGCAGGGTCGCCCAAGCCGTGCTGGCGGCCCTGAGCGCCAGACGCGCCTGCACACTGAAAGCCCTCGGCGCCCCGGCGGTGCGGCTGGGGGACGCCGTCGAAATCAGCCGCATGCCCCAGACCGATCAGAACGGCACGTTCAAAGTCACCGGGGTGACGCACCGGCTGGACGTCAAAACGGGTTTCTCCTCGATCATCGACGGGCTGGACGTATGACGGACAGCATCGTCGCCACGATGAAGAAGGTGGCCGAGCAGGAGGTCCGCAGGCTCGCCACGCTGGAGCTCGGCGTCGTCACCTCGGTGTTCCCCCATGCGGCGGAAAGCGACAAGGACAACTACCAGTGCTCGGTCAAGCTGAAAAACCGCAAGCAGCCCGACGGCAGCGACTTCGAGCTGCGCAAGGTGCCCGTCGCCACGTCGCAGATCGGTCTCGCCCACATCCCGAACGTCGGCGACCTGGTGGTGCTGGGGTTCGTGAACGGCGAGCTCAACGCGCCGATCGTCCTCGGCCGGCTGTACAACGACGAAGACGTGCCGCCCAAGAACGACGTCGGCCAGATGGTGCTGGCGGGCATCGAAACCATTTCGCTGACGACGAAAAAAGGCACGAAGGTCGACATCGACGCGGATGGCAACGTGCACATCGACGCCAAAGGCGACGTGACCCTCAAGGGCGGCGAGGTCAAGATCAACGACGGCAGCCAGGGCGCCGCGCGCCAGGACGACACGGTGGAGGTCACCATTCCGTCGGGGTCGTTCATCGTCGCCGTCGCGGGATCGGCAACCGGCACCCCGAACCCGGCGCCCGTCAAGGTGCAGGGCAAGATCACCTCGTCCAGCGGTTCGGTGAAGATCGGCGGTTGAGATGCCAGACGACTACGGGAAAGACCTCAAGCTGACGGGCCGCGCGTTCGATCAGATGACCTCCGACCGCGATCCGGTCGATCTGCTGGCCGCGGCCGGCGGCGACGTGCGGACCGTCACCGGGCGGGAGAACCTGGCGCAGGCCATCGTCAACCGCCTGCTGACGCGGCGGGGCGAGCTGGCGCGGCTCGGCCACCCGAATTACGGCTCGCGGCTGCATCTGCTGGTGGGCGAGGTGAACAATGCGCGCACGCGCGGCCTGGCGGAGATCTACGTCCGCGAGAGCCTGGCCCAGGAGCCGCGCATCCAGGCTGTCACCAAGGTCGCCTTCGCCCCGCCCGCTCGCGGCCAGGAACGGGACACGCTGTACGTCAGCATCACCGTGCGGCCGGCCGGCGGCGGCGACCTGACACTGATCATTCCGCTGCCGGGGAGATAGCTCGTGACGTTCGAGCCCAAGAAATTCGACGACGTATTCACCGCCATGCGCCAGCGCGCCGAGGCGGGCGGCGTGATCAGCGATTTCGAGGTGGGCAGCGTGGCGCGCACGCTCACCGAATCGTTCTCCTACGAGATCGCGCTGCTCTACGAGCAGATGCGCCTGGTCTACCTGTCGGCGTTCGTGGACACCGCCGAGGGGCAGCAGTTGGACATGGTGGTCTCCATCCTCGGCGTCACCCGCGGCGAGCCGGATTTCGCCGAAGGGGTGGTGACGCTCCAGCGCGACGCGGGCAACGAAGCCGTCGACATCCCCTCCGGCACGCAGGTCGCCACCGCCGACAAGCCGGGCGCGCCGAAGAAGGTGTACCAGACGGTGGAGCCCCAGACCCTGCTCAAAGATCAGACCAGCATGGACGTGCGCGTTCAGGCGCTCAACCGGGGAGAGGGGGAGGTCGTCCCCGCCGGCGCCATCGCCGTCATGCCGCGGCCGGTGCCGGGCATCAAGTCGGTGGTCAACGCGAATGCCACGATCTTCAAGGGCAAGCGGCGTGAAACCGACGACGAGCTGCGCTCGCGGGCGAAGAACGCCCTGATCGCATCCGGCAAGGCGAGCGTGACCGCCATCGAGAGCGCGCTGGTGAGCCTGCCCGGCGTGCGCGACGTGCGGGTGATCGAAGCGCCGGAGCCCGGCGTGATCGACGTCTTCGTCGACGGCACCGGCTTCGGCGAGCAGTCGGAGCCGCGGCGAGTGCTCGACAGCGTGCGCGCGGCGGGCATCTTCGCGCGGCTCAAAGCGGCGACCCCGCTCGAAATCGACGGCGTGTTCAGGATTGAAATCAACCCGGCGCTGAAGCCGTCGCCGCAGGAGCGCGCCGCGATCGAGAACGACGTCCAACTCCAGATCGTGTCGTACATTGAAAGTTTGAAAATGGGTGACCCGCTCCTGCCCAGCCAGATCACCAAGAGCATCCTGTCGGTGAAGGGGGTGAACGACCTGGTGAGCTTCACCCTGAGCATCAACCGCCGGGACGAACACGGCACCGTGACCCCCGTCCCCTTCAACCCGGATACCGACCGCCGGGTGGTCAGCCAGCCGTCGGAGCGCTTCCAACCGACGATGATCTGTGTCGCCTCGGAAGACAAACCGCTGCCCATCGACATCGCATTCCAGGCCGGCGCCGGGCTGACCGCGGCCACCTATCAGAACCTCGCCGGCCTCCTCAAGGGCTATTTCGACGGGCTGGCCACCGGCGCTCCCGTCGCGATCACCGAGGTGACCCAGCGCATCGCCAACAGTGGCATCACGCTGGTTCCTGACTCCCTGGTGGTGACGCCTGAACCCTGGTGCGGCAGCGTCTCGGTGGCCGGGGGCGCGATCCCCGTCCGGTTTGTCGAAAAGGCAGCCCTGGGCGACGTGCTCGCCTATAACAGCACGCTCAAGATCACGGGCGCGATCCGCTTGACACTGCCCTCGTCTCTGACCGATGCCGCCAGTCAGTCGGTGCAGAGCGCCGTCCGCCAGAAGCTGGAAGCGTACCTGGCTGGCTTGAAACCCGGAGCGAACGTGCTGTTCAAGGAGATGGCCGGCGTGGCGCGTACGGTCGACCCGGTGCAGGACGTGGGGGTTGCCGACAGCGATTTCCGCGCCCGCCTGGACGACGGCCCGCCGCTGCCCGATCGTGTCGAGGCCGAGAAGATCAACGTGAAGGCTTTCGAGAAAGCGGCGCTCGAAAACTTCTGTATCGCCAGCGGCACCCAGGTAATCGACGTGACGATCACCAAGGTCGACGTGCGAGTCACGGTGCCCGGCCCGGCGCCGGCTGGGAGTGCGCTGACCCAGAAGCAGAATGAAATCAAGAACGGCATCGCCGGCAAGGCGCTCCTGGAGAAGATGGGCACCGGGGAGAACCTGCGCTACGAGGCCGTGCAAAAAGCCATCGAAGCGTTGATCCCCGGCACGAGCTACGCCGTGACCGCGCTCGAGATGACGGGCGTATCGCGGTGCGACGGGCGCACCCAGACATTGGCCAGCGCGGGCACCCTCCTCCACGTCCGCACGGTGGAGATCGCCAGCCTCAAGCCGATCGGCATTTCCGCCGTGACCGTGACCGTGATCGGGACGACCCCGACCCCAGCGCCATGAACGGCAAGACGCGCAACGTCATCGGCCGCTTTCCCGATTTCTATACGCGGGACGAAGGCAGCGTCTTCGCCCAGTTCGTGGAGCTCTTCGGGCGCGTGCTGGCGGACGCCGAAACCGACCTCAAGAGCGTGATGCTCGCCCACTGGGTGGACAAGGCGGGCAATGAAGGGTCGCAGGGCCTCGACAGCGCGCAGAAGGGCGACCTCGACAAGATTTTCACGCTCTACCTGGAGAGTCTGGGCGGCACGTCGCAGCTCCGGCAGGCGGACGACGCGTTGTACCGCAAACGCATCAAGGGGCTGATCCAGGTCCTGATGCGCGGCGCTTCGACGCTCGACGGCATCAAGACCGTCGTGGCCGCCAACCTCGGCATCCTGGAGGACGCGAGCCACAGCGCGGCGGATGTGCAGAAGGCGCGGGACACCATCCGCATCGTCGAATTTTCGCCGGATGCGACCGCGGGAGCGAATTACAGCCTGGCGCTCTACGAGCCGTTCACGGTCAACAACCCCAACCCGGAGACGGTCATACCCCAGCTCCGGCTCACCCTGCGCCCCGACCTGCCGCTGACGCTGGCGGGCCTGCGCGTGGCCCAGACGCCGTCCGGCGCCGCGGTGACGTTCGATGGAGAGCTCGGCCCGGGAGACGTCCTGGATCTGTTCGCCGACGGCTCGGCGCTGCGCAACGGCGTCACCACCACGGTCGGCGGCGCCATCCCACCCGCGCCTCCAGGCATCAGCAACTGGCAGGTGGAGGCGCTGGCCGTGGTGGGCCCGCGGCGGCTGCCCGTCGGCCGCTTCGACGTGAGCGCTTTCGACGCGCTGCCGCCGGATCATCCCGATCCCTCCGTGTGGATGTTCGCCGGCCCGGCGCTGGACCTGAGACTGTCGCTGACCCAGCTCACGCCGGGCTTCTTCACCGTCGTCATCCCCTGGGACATCCCCGGATTCACTCAAGGGTTCGACAACCTGGCCGACGACCCGCGCCGGCAGATCGGCTACATCGTCAACAAGGTGAAGGCCGCCGGGGTGCGCGCGGCCATCGTCTACGAGAAGGCGTTCGCCGAAACCCACGAGATGAGCGACCGGTTGAGCGGGTCGGGGGCGCGGCAGCCGTTTTCAGAAGACCAGGAGCTCGACGAGGCGAATTTCGACGTCGGCAGCGTGCAAACCCCCTACCCGGGCGGCCTGGATCAGGGATTGGAAGATCATTTCATCGCCAGCGGGGCCTTCGATTTCACCGCCTTCGACAGCCTGAACACATTTGCGGCTTGATGCCCAAGGAGATGGCCTGCCATGAACCTGCAAGATGCCCTGGATCCACGAGGGCAACTGACCGTGCGGAAGATGGACGCTCACGACACCCTCGTCGAGACGATCCACGTCCATAACAATATCGTCCTGAGCGGCCGCGACCTGATCGCCAAGCTGTTCGTCAAGCAGCCCATCGACCCGGTCTCCCATGTCGCCGTCGGCACCGGTGACACGCCGGTGGGGGCGTCGGATGCGGCGCTGGCGAAGGAGGTCTTTCGCAAGCCGATCGCCCCGGTCGATCCCAGCCGGCACATCACCACGACCGACGCCAACAAGCGCAAGGTGACGATCACCGCCGATCTCGATTTCGGGGAGGCGAACGGCGCGTTGACCGAGGCGGGGCTCTTCAACGCGGCGGCGGCGGGCGTGATGTACAATCGCGTCGTCTTCCCGCCGATCAACAAGACCGCCGACTTCAAGCTGACCCTGATCTGGGAGATCATCTTCTAAGGAGCCGCCATGGCCTTTTCACCGACCCCCAAAACCCCCGGCGACCTCATCAAGTCGCAGGATTGGAACGATGCCCTGGGCGAGGTCGTGCGTCTGGACTCCGCCAAGGTCAACGTCACGGGCGGTAACGTCACCGGCCCGCTCAGCGTGCAGAGCCTCGCCGTCGGGGCGTTCGATTCAGGCGGTGTGGTGGGCCCCGACGACGGCGGCGCCGCGGGCGCGGCGCGGGCCGCGTCGCCCAACCGGGCGCTCACCGTGCGCGGCGCGGCCGGCACCTACCTCAACGTCCTCGCCGATAACGGCGTGCACGAGGTCCTGCTCGGCGCGGACGCCGCCGGCGGCATCCTCTCCACCATGACGAATCACGACCTGCAACTGCGCGCGGGCGGCAACGTCACCCGGCTGACCGTCAAGGCGGATGGCAAGGTCGGCATTGGCACGCCGGCGCCCGGCTTCTCCCTGGACGTCAACGATCGCGTTCGCTTCCGCCAGGGAGCCGCGCAGTCGGCGGGCCTTTGGCTGTTCCAGACCACGCCGAACGCCGACCGCGCCTTCGTCGGCATGGCGGACGACAATACCGTCGGCTTCTGGGGGAACACCGGTATCGGCTGGGGCTTGAAGATGGATACGGCCAGCGGCGCCGTCACCCTGGAAGGCGAGCTCAACGTCCGCAAGACGGGCGATGGCTACGCGACGTTCACGCATAGGACCTTCAGCAACGAGAGCTCGTTCGTTGCCAACAATCTCAAGCTGTCGATGGCGAGCACGAACGCCGCCCCCTACGAATTTGCGATTGGACATACGGTGACCGGTTCTGGCGGCCCCGTCTTCACCCCCGCCGTCGCCGTCCTCGAAGCCGTCGCCGGCCCCGCCGCCCACGCCGCCGCCGGCCCCGCCGCCGCCGGCCTCGCCGTCGGCCCCGCTGCCGCCGGCCCCATCGGCCCCGTCGGCCCCATCGGCGGCATCTTCAGTACGAGCTTCCAAAAGAAATTCTCGGTGAACCAGGCGGGCAACGTCACCATCGCCGGCGCCCTGACGGCCGGTGGCGGCAAGGGCGGCTACGTAGTGGACAATTTCATCAACGCCGTCGGCGACCTGCTGGAGCAGGGGGACGTCGTCGTCCTCGGCGGCGGCGAGGTCGATCACTACTACGGCGTGGGGAACAGCATCCCCGTGCCGGAGGTGGATTTGACGGACCGGGCCTATGACACCCGCGTCTGCGGCATCGTCGAGTCGGTCGTGCAGGCGGACGGCCTGCCGCCCTACGAGATCCAGTATCCGACGGAGGACGAGGTCAAGGCGGTGCAGGCGGAGAAGAACGCGCGGCGCCGGAAGGCCGCCGAGGAAGCCCTCGCCGCCCGCCAGGTCCATCCGCTCGAAAAGCTCGCCGCTCCGGCCGGCGGCGACTTGAACGCCGCCCAGGTGCAGGCGGGGCAGCTCGGCAAGATGGTGACGCTCGGCGCCTATGCCTGGTGCAAGGTCGACGCCGACGTCGCACCCATCGCGGTGGGCGACCTGCTGACCACCAGCCCGACGCGCGGCCATGCGCAGAAAGTCACCGAGCCGGGGCGGGCCGCCGGCGCGATCATCGGCAAGGCGCTCGGCGCGCGCAAGTCGGGCAAGGGCAAGATCCCGGTGCTGGTGCTGCTGCAATAGAAGGCGGTCATGATCCATAAGTTGCTCGACCGCATCGTCCAGATCCTGCAACAGGAGCTGGCCGGCGCGCTGCCCAGCCCGGCGGCGGCGCATATCGTCGTGGGGCCGGTGGCCGATCCCGCCGCGTCCGCGCTGCCGCTCATCGCGCTGACTCCCGGCGCGCTGGACCTGCAGGCGGGCGCGCGCGACGCGAGCTCCAGCCAGCCGCGTCCCCAGCCGTTCACGCAGGAGATCGCGATCGATCCGGCGAGCCCCCAGGGACCGTACGCGCTGGCGAAGACGCCGCTGCGCACGTCGATGATCTGCAAGCTGATCCAGGATCCCGGCACGCTGGACGAGCGGCGGGTGCTGCTCGTCGAGGGCGGCGATTACACGGTCGATTATCAGAACGCGCAGATCCGTTTCATCGCCGACGTGGCGCACGCCGGCGGCGCGGCGCTGAGCTACTCCTACGCGGGCGTCTTCACGGTGCAAAACTTCCGGCAGGACTTCCTGATCGAGGTCTATGATGCTACGCACGCGCTGAGCGAGAAATGGCTGGCGCTGGCGCTGGCCGCCGTCCTCACCTCCAGCGACGAGCTCCTGGAACGATACAACGCGACGGACAAGACGCTGTACAGCGCGGGAACGCTGGGCTCGGCGCACCAATTGACGCAGATCCAGCCGGTGGGGTGCGCGCCTGCCGAATCCGCCGCCATCCGCTGGCAGATGACGTTCCGGGTCTCCGGCCAGCTCACGCTGACGCGCGCCGCGGCGGATGGCTTCAGCCTGATCGAAAAGATTCGCAGCCCGGGGCGGCACTCCGGTGAGACCGTCGACATCGGCGTCGAATTGGGATGAGCGATGCCGACGATTTTTGAACGCATCACCGGCGCGCTGGCGGACAACCACGTTTCGGTGCAGGTCACGGTGCAGGGCGGAGCGCTCACCGGCACGGCGAGCCTGATCGCCGGGCTGATCCAGCACCCGCCAAGCGAGCTGGGGAGCCTGAGCGCGGCGCTGCAGGCGCTCCCCCTGCCCGGCCTTGCCATCAGCGGCAAGTATGCCCAGTCCCTCACCGCGCTGGCGGGCGCCGTGCCGGCGGATCTCTCCGGCCTCACCGGCGGGCTGACGGGCGGTCTGGGAGCGCTCGGCGGCGAGATCGGAGGGCTGACCGCGCCGCTGGGCGAGGTGCTGGAGGTGGTGGCGGCGGTTCACGCCGCGGCCCAGGCGGATCTGCTCTGCGTCGGGACGCCACCCGCCGGCGGAGGGAACGGGGGAAGCGGCGGCCCGCCGGCCGGCGCCACGACGCCGGCGCCCGTCCAGCAGTTGAAAGGTATTCTCGACCTGTTTCCGCAGCCGTTCGACGTCGGGTCGCTGCTGGACTGGCTGTACCGGATTCTGAAGGATCTCGACCTGAGCGGTTTTCACATCGTCCAGGTGCCCATCCTCGACGACCTGCGCGATCCGCTGGTGACGCTGATCACCTGGCGCAACGCGATGAGCACGGCGGAGCTGCTCGACCAGTTGCAGGGCACCCTCGGCCTGCTCGAAACCACCGTCGCGGCGAGCGCCGACGCGGTGCTCGCGCCAATCGAGACGGCGCTGGCGGCGGTGAGCGCGCAGTTGCCCACCGCGCCGCTGGCGCAGATCGCCGACGATCTGGCGGTCCACCTGGGAACGCTGCGCACGGCGGTCTTGAGCGGCGACCTGAGCGCGACCGCGCCCGCCGTGACCGCCCTCGATTCGCGGCTCGACGACTACGCGGCGATCCGGCTGAACGTGCAGAACAACCTGGCGCTGCAGCTCGCCACGCTGGACGACCGGCTGGCGACGCTCGACCTCGACCTGGACGACCAGATGGGGCGGCTGGTGTCGCTGCTGCAACCGGAGTCGGTGCTCGGCTTCATCCCCATGCCGTCTGAATCGGCGCTGACCCTGCCCGGGCTGGCAGACCTGGAAAGCTGGCTGCAAACGCTGGTGGACTGGCTCGGCGACGTGACCCAGCACCTCGACGTCGCCGCCATCCAGGGCCCGCTCAACACCGTCGCCGGCACCCTGCAAGGGGCGGTCGACACGCTCGACGGGGCGCAGGTCGCCCTGACGCTACAGGTGCAGTCGCTGCTCGGCAACGTCAAAAAACTGCTCGATCAGATCGACCCGGCGGCGCTGCTCCACGAGGTGGAAGCCGCCATCGCCGGTTTCCAGACGACGCTGGCCAACCAGTTGCAGGGGTTGTTCACTCCGGTGCGCGAGGCGATCGGCGCCGTCGTCACCCAGATCGAAAACGGGCTGAAGCCTTTCAATCCGGCGGACGTGGTGACCGCGCTGCAAGACGCGCTCGGCAAGCTGTCGGCGGTGCTCAAGAGCTCTGAGGTCCTGGCGGCCATGAACGCCATCCGCGGGGCGATCACGGGCACGGCGGACGAGCTGGGAAAAATCTCCTTCACGCCGCTGGCCGATCAGGTCATCGCCGAAATCGACAAGCTGACGGCGGCCTTCCAGGCTCTGGACACCTCGCAGTTGAGCACGGCGGAGAAGCTGGGGCTCCAGGCGGCGCTGGTGGTCCTGCCGTCCGACCTGACGCCCATCTCCGATCCGCTGCTCGCCCGGCTCGGGCAGGTCGTGGCCGAAGGTCCGCTGCCGCTGTTGCAGACGTTGCAGCAGCAGCCGCAGATCCTGCTCGATCAGGTCCGCGCCTTCTCGCCCGGGGCGCTGCTGGGCGGCGCGATCTCGGGGCCCTATAAAGCCTTGCTGGCGCAGATGAACGCCTTCAAGCCCAGCGCCCTGCTCGCGCCGGCGGGAACGGAGCTGGACGGGCTCAAGGCGCGGCTCACAGCCAGCGCCGACCCGGGCCGGCTCCTCGCGCCGTTGGAGCCGCCCTTCGCCAGCCTGCTCAGCGCTTTCGACAAGTTGCAGCCGCAGGCGGTGATCGCGCCGCTGCAAACGGCCATCCAGGGCGCGATCGGCGCCGTGATGCAGGCGCTGCCTATCGACGACGCGTTCGCGCAGCTCGACGCGGTGCTGCAAGCCGTGCAGAGCGTGACGCAAGCCGGCACGGATACCATCGCCCAGTTGCAGCGCCTGCTGGACCTGCTCAACGGCCTCGCCAACCCGCGCGCCCAGATGGACGCCTGGATCGACACGATTCTGACCAATATCAAAAACATCGACGACGCCAGCCCGCTGCAACCGGCGCTCGACGCCGTGGGAACAGCCCTGGACGGCACCACGTCCGCCGGCTTGGCGGCGCGCTTCGACACCGCCGCGCTCGCGGCGGCGCTCGCGGCGCTCGACCCGCAGGCGCGGCTGGTCAAGCTCGTTCAGGCGTACAACGGCGTGCCGCGCGCCCAACTCGCGGCGCTGCCGGCCTCGCCCGAGAAGACGGCGATCCTCGCCGTGCTCGGCCGCTTCAACCCGGTGGATCCGGCGTTCGTGCCGCCGTATCAGAAAGCCGCCGAGCTGCAAACGGCGCTGGCGGCGGCCCACACCCGTCTGGCGGCGCTCCTGCCCGGGTGGGACAGCCGATATCACGAGGCCGGCCCGCTGGTGGAGCTGCGCCACCTGCAGGCCACTCCCGAAAACCTGCGCGCCTGGATCGGCGAGGCGCTGGAAGACAAGGCCGGGCGTCCCATCGTCGCCGTGCTGTCGCTGGCCGCGCCGCTGGCGCAGGCGTTGGGCGCGTTCGTGAGCAAGCTGCAGGAGCTGGTCGCCGCGCTCACCGGCAAGCTGACCGCGCTGTTGCAGGGGCCGGGATCGCTCGGCGCCATTCGCACCACCATTCAGGCGCTGATCGACAAGCTGAAGAATTTCAACCTCGGCTTCCTCACACAGAGCCTCGACGGGGTGTTTTCCGGTCTGCGGAGCAAATTCGACGCGATCGATCCGGCGGCGCTGCGCCAGGCGATCGATACCGCCTTCCATGGCATGCTGGATACACTGCAAATCAGCCTGCTCATCCCGGCGGCGCAAATCGCCCAGCTCGACGCCGCCTACCAGGGCATTCTGGACAAGCTGAAGGGGCTGGACCCGGAAACGCTGGTGGTCAAGGTGGTGCAGCCGGAGTTCGACGGTAAGATCATCCCGCTGCTCAAGGTCTTCGATCCCACGGAGCTGTTGAGCGCGTTCCACGATCGCCTGGCGAAAATCGAAGACGAGCTGCGGGCGGAGATGGCACGGATCAACGACGCGTACCAGAAGCTGCGCCAGTCCATACCCTCGATCAGCATCAGCATCGACATCGGCGTCGACATCAGCTCGCCGTTCTGAAAAGGGAGTCATCGCGTGGTCATCGGCTCCGTCCTCCTCCAACCGCAACGGCTCGAACGCGCCGGCCAGGTGCCCCCTGGCGATGCGGTGCTGAACGACGTCATCAGCCTGGCCGTGCGCGTGGTGAGCGATGGCGTCCAGGGCGGGCGGCTGGGCGCAACCCTGGGCGGGTCGGTGGAGGGCACGGTGGCGCGGCTGGCGGCGCGGGCGGGCGCCGGGGTCAGCAATGCGGTGACGCGCTTCGGCGCCCTGTTCGGGCCGCTGATGGCGCAGGTCCAAGCGCTGACCGCGCAGCCGCCGGGCGACGTGGAGGCGTTGATCGGCGACCTGGAGAGCGGATTGACGAAGGTCGCCGGCGTGCTCAAGAACCTGACCCCCGAGCAGATTCGTCAGACGATGAACACGGTTTTCGACATTCTAGAAAGCGATCTCGGGATTACGCCGGCGTTCATCCGCGACCTGGTGCTGGGCCTCTTCGACGACATGATCCTGGCGCTGAGCAGCGCGCCGCCGAACGAGACCTCGGACGAGCGCGCGAATCGCCGCGCCGTCGCCGCCCTCCTCGGCCGCATCAAGCGATTCATTCAGGCGAATTTCACGTTTCCCACGTTGAACGCCGACGTTGCGGCGCAGGCGTTCGTGGCGTTGCGCCAGCGGCCGGACGTGGACGAGGTGCTGACGCGCGCCCTGTGCTCCGGCAAGGGGGCCGTGGCCTGGCTGCGCGCCGGCAGTACGCTCGCCGACCTGCTCCCCTACAGCGCCTCTCCGGCTTTCGGGCCCGGCAGCGTGGGCGCGGCCGCCGCGCCGGCCGCGCGCGAAGAGGTCAGCTTTTACGCCAGCAAGCTGCTGGAGTACGACAACTGGAACGGCGACCTGGGCACGCTGCCCCTCCCCGCGGATCAAATCCTGGACCAGGGCGTGGTGTTCCCGCCTCTGCGCGATGCATTCCTGCACGCCAGCGTCGTCCTGTCCCACTGGGCGTTCCTCTTCACCGTCGAGGAGGACAAGGAATGGCGGGTGGTCGACCGCAAACAGTACCTCCTCACCAAGACCGTTCACAGCCTGGCGGTGAGCCGCCTGTTCGTGATCAGCCTGAGCGACTTTCTGAGCGCCAATCAAGGCGACCTGAGCGACCTGAAGAAAATCTTCCGTGAAAATGGCGTCCCGGTGCTCTCCGCCAGTAGTTTTACGGTGACCCATGCCGACGGCAGCGACACCTGGGACATCGATGCGGACGGACTGAGCTTCAGCGCCAAGAAGTTCGAGGGAAAGGTCACCATTCGCCCACGGACGGAGGCGGGGGTGCTGTTCGACCTGTCGCCCGAGCTGCAGCCGGCCGCGAACGAGAAAGCCCCTTCTGCCGCGCTGCGGGAGGCTTTCGCGAACCAGGGGATCCCTCTCTCCCCCCGCTGCACCCTGGCCATGCGCGAGCCGGAGAGCGAGTGGCTGCTGGACGACGGCGAATTTGAATACACCGTCAAGAAAGACAAGGGCAAGTTCGAGGTCAGCACCGGCGGTTTCTTCGGCTGGCTGTTCTCCACCATCCAAAAACCGAAAGGCGACGTGGTGTGGGTGAATCGGGAACGCACCCAGGTCCTGCTGGGCCAGCGCATCATGCACGTGGGCAGCGGCGTGTCGTGGAACGACGCGCCAATCTTCAAGCGGCTGAACGGCAACCGCCGCTATTCGTTGAAGACCGGGGCGGCCACCTCCGAAGACTGGGCCTATCACGCGTCGTGGATTCAGGACGCCGTCAACGTCGTCCTCTACGCCATCAAGATCGGCCAGTCGGTCGACAAAGAAGAGGTGGAGTTCTCCGTCACCTCCAACAGCCTGAACATCGGGCGGCTGATCTCGGAGATCGTCGCCAAGCTGGCGCAACATCGACCGATCGGCCAGGTGGTCGGGAGCGATTTCGTATACGACCTCATGTTGGACATCGTGATCGGTCTCGTCAAGATCATCGAAGCCCTGGCGAAACAAGCACAGGTTCCGAGCCCCCCCGCCTCGACGACAGCCGGGAAAGGCAGCCTGACGGTCGACAGCATACTGAGCGCGCTGGTCGGCGTCGAAATCGTAGATACGCACTGGAGCGAGACGCTCTACGAGTTCGTCCTGTCGGTTCTGACGCTGGACAACCACGAAGAGCCCGCCGACGCCTCGCAGCAGCGGCCGGAGAACTACAAGGAGAGCGATGGTTTCGTCGACCTCTTCTGGAAGGGCGGCCTGCTCGTCTACACCGCGGCCATCCCGGACTCGGAGTATGCGCTCCCCTTCGAGACGACCTCGCTCACCGCGGGCTACTGGCTCGGCGGCGCCACGGGGGTCGGTCTGGTGACGGGCTTTCTCGGGTTGCTCGTGGGCCAGGGCGCAGTCGCCAAGATGAACGTGTTCGCAGACGCGGGGCAATTCCTCAAGACGCTCGCCAAATCGACGGGAAAAAGCCTGCTCTACTTCTGGCCGTACCTCAAGCTGGTCAAGGGAAAAACCACATGAAGGAACAACTGCAGAAACGTCTGGAAGAGCTGAGAGCCGAGTTCGAAGCCGGCCAGAAGATGCTCACCGAGCTGGAAACCAAACGCGAGAACCTGCGCCAGACCCTGCTGCGCATCAGCGGCGCGGTCCAGATCCTCGAAGAGGAGCTCGCCAAAGTTGCGGAGGCGTGAGCCAACCAAGCCATCGGCGCCG
>Ga0136846_1233218_pt1 | contig 56543 bp, 43 predicted proteins | sample HopSoiMetagenom2_FD_96841 | JGI IMG/M metagenome (GOLD analysis project Ga0136846, IMG submission 96841) | Grasslands soil microbial communities from Hopland, California, USA - 2 Assembly 2016 (version 4) | ecosystem: Environmental > Terrestrial > Soil > Grasslands | place: USA: Hopland... | reverse complement strand
TTCTGAATTGGTCGGGCTCGCTTTCGCTGCTTCGGGAAGTCTTTCTGATGTCGCATGACGTGCGCTGGATCCACTCTCGCTCTGCAGGTCTCGAACAGACGCTCTTTCCTGAGTTGATTGAAAGCGAGATCATTGTCACAAACGGTAGTGGCATTTTTAGCCCATCCCTTGGAGAGTTTGCTCTTGCGGCAATTTTGTATTTCGCCAAGGACCTTCGCCGCATGATTCGGAACCAAATGGCTGGCGTGTGGGAACAATTTGACGTAACCATGATTTCGGGCAAGACACTGGGCATGATCGGATACGGCAGCATTGGACGCGAAGTGGCTGCCCGAGGCCATGCACTGGGAATGAAGGCGCTCGCATTGCGGCGTACTCCTCGTAGATCGGAGGGAGCTTCGGCAATCGACGTGGTCTATAGCGCCGACCAGATGTTGGAAATGCTTTCACGGTGCGACTACATCGTTGTAACGTTGCCATTGACGGAACACACTCGAGGCTTTGTCGGACCCGCCGAATTCGCGGCGATGAAAGAGAATGCCGTAGTCATCAACATCGGTCGAGGACCCACCATAGACGAGGCGGCCATGATCAAGGCCCTTTCCCACGGCAAGATTCGGGGCGTTGCTCTCGACGTCTTCGATGAAGAACCGTTGCCACATGGCCATCCGTTTTACTCATTCGAGAATGTCTTGTTATCCCCTCACTGCGCTGACCACACCCCCGACTGGCTGGATAACGCCATGCGATTCTTCCTTCAGCAACTGGAAAGATTCAGGCGGGGAGAGACCCTTTTGAACATCGTCGACAAAACACTGGGCTACTGAGCTGGCTCTGTGGAGTGCAGCAGACAGACCGACGGCACACACTGAACTTTAGTCGCAGGCTTGCTCGAGAGATCCGCTTTCAGGTCCGCTGATTCTTACGAACGTCCAGGGATCCGGCATTGAGGAGCAAACCTTTGGACGCGAAGGTATCAATCTGGGTGGCTCATCGATTGCGCGGGCTGTCCCGTAAGAATCTTCTCAATACGCGTGAGTTCCTCAGGCGAGAAGTTCAGGTTCACCAAAGCGGCGACGTTCTGCTCGATCTGCTCGACCCTGCTCGCGCCGATCAGTGCGCTCGTCATACGCGTATCGCGTAAGACCCAGGCAAGTGCCAATTGCGCGACAGACTGCCCGCGCGCGCGCGCAACTTCACTGAGACTGCGAACTTTCGCTACAGCGCTTTCACTAACGTCGTTCTTCTTCAGGAAAGTATCGGGCTTTGCGGCTCGTGAATCCGCAGGAATGCCCTTAAGGTAACGATCGGTCAGCAGTCCCTGAGCCAGCGGGCAGAACGCGATGGAACCGATCCCCTCCTTTTCGAGAACATCGAGCAGCCCCGCTTCGATGTTTCGTTCGAACATGGAGTACTTGGGCTGATGAATCAGACAAGGAGTTCCCAGGGTGCGAAGCACATTCGCTGCTGCTGCAGTCTGCTGCGCGTCGTAGCTCGAGATCCCGGCATATAGCGCTTTGCCGGAGCGCACGGCATGGTCGAGAGCAGACATGGTCTCTTCCAATGGCGTCTGCGGATCGGCACGATGCGAATAGAAGATGTCCACATAGTCCAACTTCATGCGCCGGAGACTCTGGTCCAGGCTGGCCAGCAGGTATTTGCGTGATCCCCAATCGCCGTAAGGTCCAAGCCACATCTGCCAACCGGCTTTTGTGCTGATGATCAGTTCGTCACGATGAGCGGCGAAGTCCGAGTGCAGAATGCGTCCGAAGTTTTCCTCGGCGGAGCCCGGAGGAGGTCCGTAGTTGTTCGCCAGGTCGAAGTGCGTTATTCCCAGATCGAAAGCACGGCGCATCATCGCGCGGCCGTTCTCAAGCGAGTCTACCCCGCCGAAGTTGTGCCACAAACCGAGCGCGATCGCAGGCAGCATCAGACCGCTGCGCCCGCAACGGCGATACTGCATCGAGTCATAACGCGAACTAGCTGGCACGTATGTCATTGAGTTGGCTTTTTCCAGTCGCACCTATGGAATGCAGGCGACTCAATCACGCTGATCTTTCCTACCATACTAGCGCCGGCATCTTGCCGGCTGTCGCGAGGGCGTCCCCGGCATCGCTCAGCGAGCACTCGGGAAAGCACCGCCGGATCGAATAACTAGCTCAGCGTCGCTTTTACCTCCACCCTCTTCGCGCCGTTCGTCGGCAACGGAACCACATTCCCCGGAATGGCCTTGCCATCCACCTCAAGCGAGACCTGGTTTCCGGCACCTTTCCGCACCACGTCGATGTCGTAATTCACGCCGCGGAATCTGCGACTCACTTTGAATCCCTTCCAGGCCGTCGGCACAACGGGTGCAATGGTCAAACCCTCGTAGCCGGTGCGAATGCCGAGGATCCACTGTGTGACGGCGTAGTAGTTCCAGGCGGCGGTGCCCGTCAGCCAGGAGTTTTTCGCTTCCCCGTGCGTAGGGGCATCGCGGCCCGCAATCATCTGTGCGTAAACGTAAGGCTCACAGCGGTGAAGATTACTGATCTCCTCGCGGGCAGAGGGATTGATTCGCGAGTAATAGTCATGGGCGTTGTCGCCGTTGCCGACTCGCGCCTCGCCGATCATCACCCATGGATTGTTGTGGCAGAAAATGCCGGCGTTTTCCTTGTATCCCGGCGGGTACGAAGAAATTTCCCCCAGTTCGAGGTAGTACTTCGTGTAAGCCGGTTGCTGCAGAACGATACCGTGTTTCGTCGCCAGCATCTGTCGAGTCGATTTCAGTGCACGCGCAGCGAGGCCGTCCTCAAGGCCAACTCCCGCCAGCGTGCAGAACCCTTGGGTTTCAATAAAAATCTTTCCTTCGGCACATTCTCTGGACCCCACCTTACGGCCGAAATCATCGTAAGCGCGAACGAACCACTCTCCGTCCCAGCCGTGCTGTCGAATCGTAGCTTCCATCCTGGCGACGTCAGCAAGATACCCATCCGCTTCCGAGGCACGACCACGGTACTTCGCGATGCCCGCCAGTTCCCGCCCCGCCAGCACGAACAGGCCTGCGATAAATACCGATTCAGCCACTTTGCCTTCCTTGTTCGTGGTGGTCTGGAAGGACTGCCCCGGCGTGTCGGAGAAGCAGTTCAGATTCAGGCAGTCGTTCCAGTCGGCGCGGCCGATCAGCGGGAGCCCGTGCGGCCCCAGTCGCTCGAGCGTGTAGCGAAAGCTCCGTTGCAGATGCTCATAGAGTGGGGTCTCGGATCCCGGTTGGTTGTCATAGGGCACAAGCGCGTCGAGGATGCTCGAATCGCCCGTCTCCTTCAAGTAAGCAGCCACTCCGATGATCAGCCAATGAGGATCGTCGTTGAAGCCTCCGCCGATATCGTTGTTCCCTCTCTTCGTTAATGGCTGATATTGATGATAAGCGCCACCGCTTGGCAACTGCGTCGATGCCAGATCGAGAATGCGTTCCCGAGCACGCTCCGGAACCATGTGCACAAAACCGAGCAGATCCTGATTCGAGTCGCGGAAACCAAGACCTCTGCCGATACCTGACTCGTAGAACGACGCCGAACGCGAGATATTGAAAGTAGCCATGCACTGATAAGCGTTCCAGATGTTCACCATGCGATTGGTATGCACATCGGGCGTGTCTGCTTGAAAAAGTCCCAGCAACTGTCCCCAGTACTGCTTCAGTTTGCAAAAGGCGGCATCAGCGTACGCCGATACCAGATAGCGCGAGAGCGTGCACTTCGCCTTTTTCTTGTTGATGATCTGCGAGTCGGGTGGATCGAACTTCTGGTCGCGCGGATTCTCCTGATACCCCAACACAAATACAATCTGGCGGGATTCCCCCGGCTGCAGCGACATTCGAACGTGATGTGATGCAATGGGCGCCCAGCCGTGAGCGACCGAGTTGCAGGACTGTCCACCCGCGACAACGGCCGGATTGTCCCATCCACGATACGGGCCGAGAAATGTATCCCGTTGCGTGTCAAATCCGGCTAGCTTTTCCGAGCACGCGAAAAACGCATAGTGGTCGCGGCGTTCGCGATACTCCGTCTTGTGATAAATGACGCCATCTTCTACTTCGACTTCGCCGATACTGAAGTTGCGCTGGAAATTGGTCGAATCGTCTTGCGCATCCCACAAGCAAAACTCGACGAGAGAAAAAGCAGAAAGCTCCGCCGTCTCAGTGCGGTGATTCGTGACCGTCAGTTGCCAGACTTCAAGGTTTTCATCGAGCGGAACAAAATACTTTGTGCTGGCCTCAATGCCGTCGTATTGAGAACTGATGATCGTGTAGCCCATGCCATGGCGGCACATGTACTTCTCAAGTTTGCTCCGCGTGGGCTGCCATGATGGAGACCAGAATGCGCCAGATGCATCGTCGCGCAGATAGATGTAGCGCCCGCCAAAATCAAACGGCGCATTGTTGTACCGGTACCGGGTGAGACGGCGCAAACGTGCATCGCGATAAAACGAATATCCCCCGGCTGTGTTTGAGATGATTCCGAAATAGGCCTGACATCCGAGATAGTTGATCCACGGCAGAGGCGTATCCGGCTGCGTGATTACGTACTCACGATTCGGATCATCGAAGTAGCCATATTTCATGAATGCGCTCCCAAACCGAACAGCTCGATTTTTAAGACCGGGGCTAGTATAACGATTTTCTACTGGCGTTGAGCAACTTTTAGGTGTAGACATGTAGCGTCTCAAAAGCCATGACTTCGTGCCACAGAAGGGACGTGTAGGCATTCACGCCGGAGTGTGACCGAAATCACAGGCGACATTCTGTCGCGATGAGAGGCTTGCTCGCTGGAGTCGCGGCGCCTGGTTGGAAGAATTCTTATGATCTCATTCAGATCTCGGCTGATCGGATTTTTGTCTGTCCTCTTCCTCCTCGTTCTGCAATGCGCGCATGCTGCGGAGAACAAGAGTCTCCAGATCAAGGTAGACCAGGTTGGATATCTGCCGGGCAACGTCAAGGTTGCAATCATCACTGCGCCCGCCAAGACGTTCGAAGTAAGACGCACTTCGGATAACGTAAGCGTCTTCAAAAGCGAAGCCGGACCGCCCGCGGCGGATCAAGACACCGGCGATTCCGTTCAGGTCGCCGACTTCTCGAAGCTGCGCGATAGCGGAACCTACTACCTCGACGTACCAGGTGTGGGGCAGAGTTGGACATTCTCGATCGGGCCAAACGTTTTTTCGCACGCATACTATCTTGCGATGCGGGCTTTTTACGGGCAGCGGTGCGGGATTGCGGTTGACCTGGGCCCAGAGTTTCCGGGCTACGCGCATGCCGCTTGTCACCTGAAAGGTGAGTTTCACGCGAACTCGGGAAAAACAGGGGAGCGGGACAACGTTGGCGGATGGCACGATGCCGGGGACTACGGCCGATACGTTGTGAATTCCGGAATCTCTACTGGAACAGTTCTGTGGACCTGGGAAATGTTCGGCCCCGAACTGAAGGCCATCAAACTCAATATTCCTGAAAGCGGGAACGGCACGCCTGACATCCTCAACGAAGCACGATGGAACATCGAGTGGATGCTCAAGATGCAGGACGAGGATGGCGGTGTCTGGCATAAACAGACCAGCACGCACTTCCCTGGCTTCGTAATGCCCGAGGATGATCAACTGCCCAGCGAAGTAATTGGGACGGGAGAACAGCCGTTCAAGAGCACTTGCGCGACCGCGAATCTCGCCGCTGTCGCTGCCATCGCCGCGCGGCTCTATGCTCCATTCGATTCGAAGTTTGCCGCGAAGAACTTGGAAGCAGCTCGCAAGGCATGGCTGTGGACTGAGAAGTTTCCGAATGTCACTTTCAAGAATCCGCCGGGAATCAGTACCGGTGAATACGGCGACGGTTCTTGCGCAGACGAGAGGCTCTGGGCCGCTGCCGAGTTGTGGCGCAGCACCGGCGACAAAACCTACAACGCTTACGTTGTATCCCATTACCCAGACTTCAAATCGACGGTCGACACCCCGGCTGCGGAAGGCTGGAACGACGTCGGCGCCATGGCCCTATGGACCTACGCATTGGGCATGAGGAAAGGTTCCGACACATTCATAATCGGCAATATTCGCGAACGCACGCTTCAGGCGGCGAAGACTGTCGTCGAGAACACAAAAAGAAACGGCTATCTTGTCAGCCTTCGGCCCAAAGATTATGTCTGGGGTTCCAATGGCGTGGCAGCAACCTACGGGATGCAACTCCTGATCGCGAATGCGCTTGGCCCCGATCCCAGGTTTGTGGAAACGGCATTGAGCAACCTCCATTACCTGCTCGGCCGCAACACGTTTTCGCTTTCGTGGGTGACGCAAGTGGGCGAGAATCCATATCATCTTCCTCACCATCGGCCGAGCGGCGGCGACAACAACCCCGAGCCCTGGCCGGGATTATTGTCCGGAGGGCCCAACGCTGGTCGACAAGATCCGGTCCTGAAGAAATTGCCCGAAGGCCTGCCGGCAGCGAAAGTGTACGCCGACGATCAAGGCTCCTATGCCGGCAATGAAATCGCCATCAATTGGCAGGCGTCATTGGTGTTCTTGTTAGCGGGGACGCTTCCATAAGGCCAGAGTGTTCGCGCATTTAGGGAAGCTGGTGGTCACGGACTCGCAAGTGGAAACGACGCACCGATGCCCGCAATGCAGAACAATTGCGAGACCGGTCGCGAAAACCGAGGTTCAGCATGCATCTGCACGCAATTGACATCGCAATCATTGTTACCTACCTGGTCTTGTCGGTCCTGATCGGGTACTGGGTCTCGCACCGGGCATCGCGCGATATCAAAGCTTACTTTCTGGGCGGCAATGTAATGCCGTGGTACATCCTCGGGGTTTCGAATGCCTCGGGCATGTTCGATATCAGCGGCACCATGCTGCTGGTTTACTGGATGTTCGTTTATGGCGTGAAGAGCGTCTGGATTCCCTGGCTCTGGCCTACCTTCAACCAGGTGTTCCTGATGGTGTATCTCTCGACCTGGTTGAGGCGGTCGAACGTGATGACCGGCGCGGAGTGGATTCAGACGCGATTCGGCAAGGGGCGCGGCGCGCAGCTGTCTCACATCATCGTCGTGATCTACGCCTTCATCAGCATCATCGGATTCTTCACCTACGGATTCAAGGGCATCGGCAAGTTCGCCGCGACGTTTCTCCCCTGGCATCTCACGGTCAATCAATATGCGATACTGCTGATTGCAATTACGGCGATTTACGTCATCAAGGGTGGGATGTTTAGTGTCGTGATCACCGAATTGATGCAATTCTGCATTCTTTCGGTGGCGTCATTCGCGGTAGGAATCATTGCGATGTCGCGCGTCGCCCCGGGAGTCCTGCAGCGCTTTGTGCCGCCGGGCTGGGACAACGTCTTCTTCGGCTGGCACCTCGGCTTGGACTGGTCCAATCTGGTGCCCTCGGCGACTGCAAAGATTGCGCAGGACGGCTACGGCCTCTTCGGCTTCTTCGTCATGATGCTGCTCTTCAAAGGCATTCTGATCAGTGCGGCAGGACCTGCGCCGAACTACGACATGCAGCGCGTGCTTTCGTGCAGGAATCCCCGCGAGGCGTCGATGATGAGCGCGTGGGTAAACGTGGTGCTTACTTTTCCGCGCTATTTCCTGGTGACCGGCCTCACCGTGCTTGCCCTCGTGTTCTTCAGCGACCAGATCCGGGGAATGGGCACGAACATGGACTTCGAACAGATTCTGCCCTCGACCTTGGCGAATTTTGTGCCTGCCGGTCTGCTTGGCGTTCTGATCGCAGGGCTGCTGGCGGCTTACATGAGCAACTTCGCCGCTACCGTGAATGCAGCGCCGCCATATTTCGTGAACGACATCTACAAGCGCTACATCAATCCGAATGCCAGCGCCAAGACCTATGTTCGGCTGAGCTACGTGAGTTCGTTGGCGGTCGTCCTGTTAGGCATACTTTTGGGGTGGTATGTCACAAGCGTCAATAACGTCGTGATCTGGATCGTCACCGCGTTGTGGGGCGGATACACCGCCTCAAACGTGCTGAAGTGGTACTGGTGGCGCTTCAATGGGTACGGGTATTTCTGGGGGATGGTGGCTGGAATGTCATCCGCCCTGACGATTCCAACGCTGCTGGCCAAGAGCCAAACACTCCAGGATTTCGCGCACGCGCATTCCGTCAATCTCGACGTGTCGTTGAGCTTTGGAGTTGTATTTCTTTTCTCGCTGGTCGGCTGCTTCGCCGGAACCTGGCTGAGCGCGCCCGAGGACGACGAGATATTGAAGGATTTTTATCGTCGCGTTCGGCCCTGGGGCTTCTGGGGACCGATCCTCAGGAAGGTCCAACAGGAAGATCCTTCGTTCCAACGCAACAAAGACTTCTACCGCGACATGTTCAACATCGCGGTGGGCGTGATCTGGCAGATTGCTCTGGTTGTGCTTCCCATGTACATCGTGACCTGGAAGCTGCAGCGCGCGGCCGTGACGTTCGCCGTCGTCGTAGTCACTTCACTGATACTGAAATTCAGCTGGTACGATCACCTGAAGGAACTCGAACACATCAACCAGTTCGATCAGGCCTCCAAACCCGCGAACGAACTGACTTCGGTCGCGCAATAGCGTGGCCGTAACTCGTGTCGGAAAGAGCGACTCTAGAGCTTGCGGAAAGTCCGCCATGCCGGGTGCTACCGTGGGCTGGGTGCCTACCGTGGAAGAGCGGCGCTTAGCGCCGCGTGGAAACGCACAATCAAACGGGCTCTAGCCCTGAGGGTGCTTTCGTTGCCGGCCGCCCGAGACCTCGGCTGATGCCCGGGGTGTTCTTACTTGCACCGGCACTCCCACGCATGTGGCACGCCTACATAAGTGCGGTCGAGGCCCGATATCGAAGGACATCCAAGCAGTCGCAGGGTGCGCTCGAGGTCTGCCGTAAGAATGTCGAGTGCCTTAACAACGCCCGCCTTCCCTGCCGCAGCCAGTCCATACGCATAGCCTCGGCCAATGAGAACGGCGCGAGCACCCAGGCAAATAGCTTTGATGATGTCACTGCCGCGGCGAATGCCGCCATCCATCAGAACTTCGAGTTGACCATTTGCCGCGGCCACAATCTCCGGAAGAACACGTAGCGTGGCCGGCGATGAATCCAGCTGGCGCCCACCGTGATTCGACACCACCACGGCGGCAGCCCCTTCATCAATAGCGCGGCGGGCGTCATCCGCAATGAGAATCCCCTTCACGATGATCGGGCCTTGCCAGTATTCGCGGATCCACTTCAGGTCGGCCCAGGTCACAGTCGATTCTGACAACGCGCTGCCAACGTCGAGCAATTCCATCGGCCCCTTGCCAGGAATCACGATGTTCTCCAGTTTTGGAGTGCCTCCATCCAGCAAAAAAGAAGTAAGCCAGCCGGGATGGGCAAGAATGTTCGGCAGAAATGGAATCTTTGAGAATGGAGAGCTCCCCAACATCTCCTTCATACCATTCCGAGGGTCGCGCTCGCGCATTCCCGCAACGGGCGTATCGACCGTAATCACCAGAGCGGAGTATCCGGCCTTTCTCGCGCGTTCGAGCGATCCTTCGGCTGCGGCCCGGCCGCCAAGCAAATAGAGCTGGTACCAGCACGCCCCTTTGGAAGCGGCCTTCACCTTTTCCAGCTTATGTGCGGAGATTGTGGACAGGATGTAAGCCGTGCCTGCTTCCCCCGCGGCGCTCGCTGCGGCAAGCTCGCCGTCGGGATGCATCAGCCGGCTGTAACCGACGGGCGCCAGTATGAACGGCCGTGCGAACGTGTGCCCGACGACGGTGGTCGATAGGTCGCACTCGGGAACCGCGACCGCTCCTCGCGGACGAAACGTTATATCGCGGTACACTCGACAGTTCTCATCGAGCGTAAGCTCAGACTCGGCGCCGCCGTCCAAATAGTCGAACACGGATTTAGGCACCCGGCGCCGCGCAATCCCGCGCAGATCTTCGATGTTCACAACCCGTGACGATTTCAGACTGGCCATGCAAGCTCGGAGCCGATTAGTGTACCGCAGGGTCCCAATGATGGACCAACCTGCCGCGGGAGACCGCTCTACAGTGAAATATGGATAGCTGTGTGAAGGCGGCGCCTCTAACGTGGAACGCGGTTTTTGATAGAGTCGTCATCAGACACGGTCCAGACTGCTCTGGACCTGATCACCGTTATACAAGCAAGATGAACGGATCGCTCCGACCTACACTCTTTTACTTGGTTGTTCTGTTCTCGCAATTCCTCTGCACACCCAACTCGGCCGCGTACTCCGTATTCACCCACGAAGAACTGATCGACCTCGCCTGGAACGGCTCGATCCGCCCCATTCTGCTGGCGAGATTCCCCGGAGCGACCGAAGAGCAGTTGAGAATCGCGCACTCTTACGCCTATGGGGGGTGCGCCATTCAGGACATGGGCTACTACCCCTTCGGGAAGCCCTTCTTCAGCAATCTCACCCACTACATTCGGACGGGTGACTTCATCAGCTGGATGTTTCGTAACGCGCGCACGATAGACGAACTTGCCTTTGCCATGGGCGCACTTTCCCACTACCTCGGCGATTCGATCGGGCATTCCGAAGCGGTGAATCCGGCCACCGCAGTTGAATTTCCCCGCCTGAAGCGCAAGTTTGGATCCACCGTGACGTACGGCGAGAGTCCTCACGCGCATATCCGGACTGAATTTGCCTTCGACATTGACGAACTCACAAATGCTGAGTTCGCGCCGCCTGCGTATCTCCAATACATAGGCTTTCGCGTACCGAGGGCGTTCCTTGCTAGAGCCTTCGCAAGTATCTATGGATTTGAACTTCACGAGTTACTGGGCGAGGCACACCCCGCACTGCGAAGCTACCGCAGCAGCGTCCGAAGATTCATCCCGCTATTCGCCGAGGGAGAAGTTGTACTTCATCGGCACCATTTCCCTCCGCAAGCGGACGAAGATCCGGCGTATCAGCAGTTCCACAAGCGGGTCGCGCAGACCAGCTATGAGCGCAGGTGGAGGCATACGTACCGCGGGCCCGGATTCAAGGCACATCTAATAGCCATCCTGATCTTCATCGTTCCTAAGATTGGTGCGGCGTCTGACCTCGCCATCAAAGTCCCAACTGCCGACACCCAGGACAAGTACCTTCGTAGCGTCATCCATACGGAGTCGGCGTTTCGAGAAGCACTGCAGAAATTCGCCGCGCAGGCGGACCCACCGGCTTCGCTGGCGAACATCGATCTCGACACAGGCTATGCTATGCGGCGCGGTGAGTATGAATTGGCAGATATTGCATATGATCAGCTGCTGGCCCGGCTCACCTCAAAACCTGACCGCGTCGTCCCAGCCGATCTGAAGCGTGACCTGCTGAATTTCTATTCGATCCCAGCCGGAGGCTTAGATCCAGCAAAGAAGGTCGAGGAGCAACTTGAGGTCCTTAAGGCGATGCATGTGAAGTGACAAACGCTGGATGATCAGTGTCCCGCAGCCGCTGCAAAGGCGGGCGGCGCGCGCCGCCGGTTTCGAGGCGCGGCCGGCGCAGCCGCATAGTCCAGAATCTTCGAGGACAGCACCTGGTCTCCAAAGCATCTGACGTTTGCCTGAGCGTTCCAGCTGGTCTGTAGCCACATGCCCCGAAATTCGGAAAAGTGAATATCCACATGCGCGGCTTTGACCCACCACGAAGGAGACTTGGCCAAATTGCCGTCAATTCTGCGGATCAGGAATGTCTGTTGATCGACCCAAACTTTCCCGCGGATTAGCTCCGGCTGCCCTCGTTTCGGTAATAGCTGAAGCACGTAACAGGAGTGTCCTTCAATGCTGTCGTTGCCGGCAAACTGGAAGTCATAATTCTGATGGGTGATGGCTGCCGCTTGCAGCCGTTGGTTCGAACCCGAGATCTCCAATTCATGCTGCAAGACGCTCTTCACAACGAATTCAGCCCGCATGCTGCCATACCGTTTCTGGATGACGTAGCGGAGCGATGGGGCGTAGTGCATCTCTGCAATCACCTGCGAGTCAGTGGAAATCTTGGCAGGCGTACCGATGTGGTATTCGCGGATGATCTGAGCCGGCAACTGGACCTCGGACTGGGCCTTCTCCATCGCCGGAACGATCACGGCAAGGGGATCATGAGGGTCGACCTTGGCTTCAGTTCCGGCAAAACAAGCTCCACACAAGAGTGCGATTGCAGTGACCACTACCGAGCCCGTACCACGGGTGGGGAACTGCGTCTCGTGGACGATGCTTACTGCCGTGAGTTGCCTATGAAGCATTCCCAACCTTCGAAGGACCCGCATCGCGTTCTACAAGCCTGCACGCCAATGACCAGTGGCAGGTCCTTACCTTACATCTCACTTGGATGCGTTGGAAGCGACCCATAGAGACTTTTGGGAGGTCGGGATAAAAAAATTAGATAGAGCGAAAACCGTAGTGTTTCGGAAGACGCTGTAGTCTCTGGGTAACCAGCAGGGGCGTTACCTGTCGCAAGATTGCCGCGTGTAGACTAGGCACAATGTTTGTTGATTCTCACGCACATCTCGACGGGCGCCAATTCGACTCCGACCGCGACTCCGTCATCAATCGGGCGCGGGAAGTCGGGGTTAAGACCATCGTCGCTATCGGCAACGGAGACGGCCCACCCACACTCGATGCCGGAATCCAACTCGCCGGGAAGTTTCCCTTCATGTATGCCACCATCGGCATTCATCCGCACGAAGCGAGATTGGCCTCCGATCACGCATTCGCTGAGATGGAGCAACTTGCACGAAACTCCAAAGTGATCGCCTGGGGCGAAATCGGATTGGACTACTACTACGACCATTCCCCACGCGACATGCAGAAGCAGGTCTTCGTCCGTCAGATGGAGTTGGCTGCGGCGGCCAAATTGCCCATCGTGATCCACTGCCGTCCTTCAGATAAGAGCGAGAATGCCTGGGACGAGTGTCTTCAATTGATCGAAGAACAATGGGCGCCCAAAGGGATCGGCGGAATCCTCCATTGCTTTACAGGTACGTGGCCCCACGCGAAGCGCGCGCTCGACTTCGGGTTCATGATTTCCTTTGCCGGCAACGTGACCTTTCCCAAGGCGCAGCAGATCCGGGATGCTGCCGCCGAGGTGCCGCTTGACCGCATGCTCATCGAGACCGACTGTCCCTACCTTGCTCCAATTCCGTACCGTGGCAAGCGCAACGAACCGGCCTACGTGAAAGAAACGGCCCGCCAGTTGGGAGAGTTGCGTGGACTCTCGATGGAAGAAATCGGCGAGCAGACTGGCCGCAATTTCTACAATTTTTTCAAAATATCTGAAACGGATGAAACCAAAGTTCCCGCCCTGTAGCTACCAGGTTCTGTTAGTCTCAACTTAATTCCTTTGTTTCAGAAAGATTAGAAATGTATGCCCGATAACAGTTTCGATGTCGTCAGTAAAGTTGATATGCAGGAGGTCTCGAACGCCATCCAGCAGGCGCTCAAAGAGATCCATACGCGTTTCGACCTGAAGGATTCCAAATCGAACATTGAATTGGAAAAAGACGCCATCGTGCTGCATTCGGCTGACGAATACAAACTGAAAGCTGTTAATGACGTACTCCAGCAGAAGCTGGTGAAGCGCGGAGTCTCTCTGAAAGCAATGACTTACGGTCCTGTCGAACCGTCGGCCGGTGGAACGGCAAAGCGCCGTGCGACCTTGCAGCAAGGCATCGCCATCGAAAAAGCTCGAGAGATCGTGAAGCTGGTGAAGGATTCGAAGAAAAAAGCCCAGGCCTCCATTCAAGGAGACCTGGTGCGAATCAGCGCCAAAGACCGCGATACGCTGCAGGAGATCATTGCCATGCTGCGGCAGAAGGATTTCGGGATCGATTTGCAGTTTACGAACTATCGAACGAACTAGGTTCACCACGGAGCCACAGAGTCAGCGAGAGATGGTTTTATTGAGTTCTGCGTGCCTCGGCGGGGAATCCGCAGGCAGACAACTTTGAGCGCGTCAGCGACCATTAACGGGAAAGAGGTATTTGATCTGCTGCGGGAAGACCTCGTCGCGCTTGAAGACGAGTTTGGCCGCGACACGGTTTCGAATGTCGGCGCGATCACCGAAATTGGCGAATACCTCCGCGCCGGCGGCGGAAAGCGAATCCGCCCGGCCCTGCTGCTGCTTTCGGCAAAACTGCTCAATTACGAGGGCCGCGGGGCAGTTCGACTGGGCGCAGTGGTCGAAATCATCCACACAGCCACACTCGTTCACGACGACATCATTGACGATGCCAAGACGCGCCGCGGACGTCCCGCTGCGAACACAAAGTGGGGCAACTCCAAGTGCGTGCTCGCCGGCGACTGGCTCTACATGCAGGCGTTTAAGATCGCCGTCCAGGAACGCAACTTCCGGGTTCTCGATACCTTGATCGAACTGACGCAGCAGATGGTCGAAGGCGAATTGCTGCAGATCGAAAAGATTGGCAAGTTCATCACGTTGGATGAGCACTTCGACCTGATTTTCCGCAAGACTGCGTGCCTGTTCTCGGTCTGCATGCGCTTAGGAGGCATTCTCGGCGGGGCCACTCCCGAGCAGGAGGCCGCACTCGGGAAGTATGGCCATGATCTCGGAATGGCTTTCCAGATTGTAGACGACGTTCTCGATCTCACCGGTTCCGAAGAAGCTCTCGGGAAGCCTGTCGCCAGCGATCTCCGCGAAGGCAAGATGACGATGGCCGTTATTCACGCGGTCGAACGCTGCACGCCCGAGGAGCGGGCGAAAATCGACACCATTCTTCGCCAAGGGATGTTCAATGGCGTCACGCATGCCGACATTCTCGAGATACTTCAGCGCTACGGCTCGCTGGAAGCTGCCACCAGTTGCGCCGCCGAGTACGCCGAGGCAGCCAATAAGGCAATTTGTATCTTCCCCGACTCCGAGATCAAGCGTGCCCTGCTCTGGGCTCCCGAGTTTGTCGTCGCCCGCGACAAGTAGATCCCTCCGCAGTTTCATTGACTCCAAGTAGTGTTCGTGGATGGACTGCTCCAGTGAGGAAGCGTCCGCCTCGGCAGATTTTGTCATGTTGAGCGTAGCGGCAGGAGCGCGATAGCAGTCCTGTCGCGGAGTCGAAGCATCCCTGCCGCACCTCAGACCATGCATGCGAAGGTTCTCTCTCTGAAGCGCCAGCACTGCACAGGTTCGTTCCCCGGCCTGTGAGCCCGAGCACAAACCTTCCAAAACTACACTCTTGATCGCCGTCACTTCGAGCGGTGACTGCCGCTACAGAATTTTCCGAGCGATCGGTCGCAGAATCACCTCAGTGGTTGGAGGTGTTCGCGAACTGGAAGCCTAACGAGACGCACTGGCATGCGGTGAGGTAACGTACCTCACTTCTCTCCCCTTGGCACCTGGGAAAGGCAGGTCGTCAGGGTCCTTCCGAAGCGAGCGACCATCAACCCAAACGGCGGCTCCAGTCGAAGCTTTAGACGAAAGGCGCCTTGGTTTTTCGACGCGCCGGCCCGGACAGGGTCGGAGAGACTTCGAGTGCAAGCCGCCGTTTTTCTCCCCCTGCCGAGGAAGTCCTCCTGAGAGACTCGCATCCTCGCAGACGCCGGGCGTGTCCCATCGGATACGCCCGGCTTTTGTTTATACTGATTCCACCTCTTTTGCCGTACGAATCGAATCTGGCTTAACTGCAACCTATGAATAACCTCGTCGCGGCGGTCGCGCATCACGGCTATGTCCTGACGTTTGCAATCCTGTTTGCGGAAGGAATGGGATTCCCGTTCCCAGCCGCCATTGCGCTGGTGGCCGCAGGTGCGGCGATTCCCTCTCATGCGCTATCGGGTTGGGCACTGATCGCTGCGGCACTCCTCGCGCTCATGACTGCCGATATCATCCAGTTCTGGCTGGGACGATATACCGGCTGGGCCTTGCTCGGATTCCTATGCCGGCTTTCCATGAACCCCGAAACCTGCATGCTGCACTCCGCCGAGTCGTTCTACAAACGCGGGAAGACGACACTGGTGATTGCCAAGTTCATCCCCGGCATTAACACCATGGCGGCTCCTCTCGCCGGCAGCATGAAAATGCGCTTCGGCCAGTTTCTGCGACTCGATTTCGCCGGGGCCGTCCTTTACGTCGTGACCTATCTCGCTGTGGGATACCTGTGCCGTGATTTTCTGGCAGCCACATTGCGTAGCTTCTACGCCGCTGGCCGAATCATGGAAGTCTTCATCATCGGGGCCTTGCTGGTCTATGCCCTTTACCGCATCGCGCAGTTTCTCAAATATCGCGAGTACAACGTCGTGCCTCATGTACAAGTGGAAGAACTCGCCCGGCGCATAGCGGCGGGCGAAGCCGAGAAAATTCAGATTGTCGACGTTCGCAGCCACGGATACTATGACCGCGGCGCCGAAAGGATTTTCCGGTCCATCCGCATCGAACCCAATAATCTCGATGACGAGATCAAGGGCCTGCAAAAAGAGAAGGACATTTATCTGTACTGTACTTGAACGCGCGAAGCGACCAGCGCCCGGGTGGCGCATTTATTGCGGGACAAAGGATTCAACACGTTCGTGATCGTCGGTGGACTCACTGCCTGGCGCAAAGCCGGGGAACCATTGGAAGGAGTGCCGAAAGATGATCTCGTGAAGCTGCCGACCTTCAGCTGATCAGACTCCAAACTGCCGCAGGTGATGATCCAGGTGCTTGTACATTCCGCGAGCCCAATCCTGGGTACTAATCGCGCCGAAAAACGGATGGGGATGCCGCGTGCATTTGGCGTCGCCGCCTTCGTGAAACTCACGCACACCCTGCGTCAGGCGCTCTTGTTCGCGTGTGAAATTACGTTGATCAGCAATCCGTAGCATCTTGTCGGTTGGATTGTTTTTTGAGAACGGCTTCTCATTGGTGAAGATCGGTTTAACGATCGGTCCAACGATCCTCCCTATAAAGATCCGCGGCGGATTCAGACGTCCGGATGCCATATCCATCGTGTTCGCACAATGCGCCAACATCTGCGCCACGTCCATCTTCCCCCACTTCCGCTGGGTTGATGGCTGCAGTTGATCAATACGCCTAAGGACTTCGTCCGTAGTCTCATTCTCAAACAAGTTCTTCATGCATGCTCCAGCCTCTCGGCATTTGGGGCGATGATACCATTCGCGCCATCATCGAATGCTCATGGGTTTCGAGCGATCTGAGTGTACAATTGGGCGGTTTTGCCCATGAGCGTGGCCGCGAGTCCCGGGGCACCAGAGCATCCTTTGAAACCGGATCCTGCCGCGACTGCGTCCCATCCACCTATCTATGGTGTGCTCTTTCTCCTGAGCCTCTCCGTTCTGATCAACTACGTCGATCGCAGCAATCTGTCGATCGCCGCGCCCTTGCTCCAGGACGAGCTTGGAATCTCAGCCTCACAGTTGGGCACTCTGCTTTCCGCGTTCTTTTGGCCCTACGCGTTGATGCAGATTCCGGCAGGCTGGCTAGTGGATCGCGTCGACGTGAAGTGGGTCTTTGCCGCCGGATTTTTTCTTTGGACCGCTGCAACTGGTGTCACCGCGATCCTTCACGGGTTTACCGCTCTACTGATCATCCGCATCGTCCTCGGTATCGGAGAATCCGTGGCATTTCCGTCCTACGGCAAAGTCCTGGGTGCTCATTTCAAGGAGGCGAACCGCGGCTTTGCCAACGCCATGATTATGGCAGGGCTGGCTCTCGGTCCTGCATTCGGAATGCTCGTGGGAGGAGCAGCGGTGGCCCGCTTTGGCTGGCGTCCATTCTTCCTGGCGCTGGGATTCGCGGGACTCATCTGGTTGCCGCTCTGGATGATCTGGATGCCCGCCCGACGGCGCAACGACACCAAAACCACTGCCTGCAAATCCGGCTATCTCGATATCTTCTGCCATCGGTCTGCGTGGGGTACATGCATCGGTCAGTCCGCGATCAACTACTTCCTCTATTTTCTTGTGACGTGGTTGCCGTTTTACCTGGTCCGCGCGCGACATCTCTCGTTGATCCAAATGGCGCGCGCCGGTGCACTCGTGTTTTTCATGTCGGCGATCTCAGCCACGGTGACTGGCAAACTGTCAGACCGCTGGATTCTCGAGGGCGCTTCGATCACGAGAGTCCGCAAAGGATTCATGTTGGCGGGACATGTTGGCATCGGGATTCTGTTTTGCCTGACCGTGCTCGCCAGCGGCTGGATCTTCTACGTGATGCTCGCGCTGACCGGAGTTTTCCTCGGCATGAGCATGTGTAACAGCTGGGCGATTCCGCAGATCCTGGCGGGGCCGCGCATGGTCGGGCGATGGGTCGGCGTACAGAACTTCATCGGAAATCTGTCCGGGGCCGTTGCTCCGGTCTTAACCGGATTCCTCCTCGATCGAACCGGATCTTTCTACTGGCCATTCATCATCAGCGCCGTCGTGGCCTGGATCGGCGGCGTGGGGTGGTATTTCGTGGTTGGCCCGCTTGAAGAAGTCGAATGGGAAAGTTTCCGCCCGATTCGGCGAGCCACTGCCCTCCCCACTCCCGGCGCAAGCACGCCGTAATACACTCGTTCCATGCCCAAGGAAATCGAAATCAAGTTTCGCGTCGACGACCTGCGCGCGCTCGCACGAAAGCTGCGTGCCGCGGGCTTCCGCGTGGTGACGAAGCCTACCAACGAAATGAATACGCTCTACGATCTGCCCGGACAAGTACTGCGCAATCGCAAAGAACTGCTGCGTTTGAGAAAATACGGGACCTCCTGGAGGCTGACCCACAAGAGCGGCAGCAAGATCGGCCGGCACAGCAGCCGCAATGAGTTGGAAACGGCAGTTGAGGACGGCAAGATCATGGACGCGATCCTGCGCGCGCTCGGTTACTCGCCTTCATTTCGGTATGAAAAGTTTCGCGCCGAATGGAGTGAGGGGAAGGGCAACGTCGTTGTGGATGAGACGCCCATCGGCAATTTCTGCGAGATCGAAGGCAGCCCACGGTGGATTGACAGCGTCGCAAAGAAGCTGTGTGTAAGGCCTGAAAACTACATCACGAAAAATTACGCCACCCTGTTCGCGGACTGGAAGCAACAACAGAAGAGCAGCGCGGAAGAGATGACGTTCAACGCAGTAGGACGGCGCGGGAAGAAGTAAGAAGTCAGAAGTAAGAACGCAGAATCATCAACATACGGCCGGCCCGGGCGTTAACTTCTGCATTATGACTTCTCACTTCCGCATCCACGAAGGCCACTTCCTGAGGCAGAAAAAGTCAAGACCTCGTTCGTGTACTCGGTGCATCAGCAGCAGTGCGGAATTCCCGTAATGGGCTGATTCGGAGACGCTTACAGCGCAAAAGTCCTGCATAAAACATTCCGTGTAACCCTATGATAATGCGAGAGATAGGCATAGCAGTTAAATCGATTTAAGCTCCCGCCAGCGCGCTGTCATTCTGCGCCATTGCGAAGGGTGGTGCGAGAGGCACATAGCTCGTCTGACGCGTTGAGAATCGTCGCACGCGGCATCCTAGGAAACGAGCCGCCCGCCAATTTTGAACCGACCGTGATTGCTCAAGCTCTACGCTTGTGGTGGTAGAGGTCTGTGATGGACTAGGGGATTCTTTCGCCAAATGACCTCTTGATCCGAGTGATTTGCCTCACAGTCTGGCATTTGGCGCGAGGCTAGACTCACGTTTGTTCGAGGGTTCGCAAATGACGAACACATCGTCCGTCGCAAGATCAATGTGCGGAAGGAAGGGAGTTCAGTGCTGGCTTGCCTTGAATACGTGGTTACGGCGGGTGCCTACGAGGTTCTGATTCTCGTCTGTTCCCGTCCTGTGATCACTCTATTACTATTCTTCTCTGATACGTGCGCAAAAGTACCCGGCCTTCGGGTGACAACCAAAAGTTTGTTGTTTATTTGGTTGCTTGGCGGCCTATGGTTCGCTCACAACGCTGCCCATAAGCGCGTATTTCAAGACGAAGGGTTTGCTGAAGCGTTTTGGAGTGCATTTTCTGAGTTGCGGCTCATGGTTTCGTTCCTGCCTGTGGTTGGGGAGTTGTTTGCGCTGCAACGGCGTGAGAAGTCTCCGGTTAATCGACCGGATGATCCTCGGCCACTGTAGCTTCACGCTTGCGTGTCGGATTATTCACCAAGAACCGCAAGGCAGGGGATAGCTTGTTTACTGAGCGACTACGCTCACGAATCAATTACGCCCCGTGGCATTTCTTGTACTTCTTCCCTGACCCGCAGGGGCAAGGATCGTTGCGCCCAACCTTTTCCTGACCACGGACGACCTGCTGCACTTGCGGTGCCTCTCCTCCGCCTGCCATGCGGGCTTGCTCCAACTCGCGCCGCTTGCGGCGCATGAAGGCTTCTTCGAGTTCATCCGCTGAAGTCGAAACCATCCGCGGACGGCGTCCGTTGCCATCGCCGTCATGTGCCGGGGCTCCGCCGTCAACTCCCGTCGGCCCACTCGGCTGCGGAGGCGCGACAGGCCTCTCCAGAATCTGCATCAGGTACAGATACTTCACCGTGTCTTCCTGGAAGCGCTGCATCATCGCTTCGAACATATCGAAGGATTCTTTCTTGTACTCAACCAGCGGATCGTGCTGTCCGTATCCGCGCAGGCCGATGCCTTCCTTCAGGTGATCCATCGCGAGCAGGTGATCTTTCCACTGCTGATCGATCACGCTCAACATGATCATGCGCTCGTGATGCCGCATCGCGGCCGGGCCGATAAGCTTTTCTTTCGCGTCGTAGCGCTCTTTCAGCTTCTCGAAGATCGCATCGCCGAGTTCCTGGCGGTTCAGGTTCTCGGGTTTAAGTCCTTCTGCGAGGAAGTCCACACCGAAGCGAGTAAAGACCGCGTCTTTCAGCGCCTTGATATTCCAATCGTCGGCATGCGCCTTGGGTGGGCAGTACTCTTCGAGCAGATCGCCGAGAATGCCCGAGACGTAGTCTTCGAGAATCAGATCCTTTTGATCGATGCCTTCCAGCAATCGCCGCCGCAGGCCATAGACGGCTTCGCGCTGCTTGTTCATCACGTCGTCGTATTCGAGCAGATGCTTACGAGACTCGAAGTGCTGGCCTTCGACGGCCTTCTGCGCCGTTTCGATTCGACGCGTGATCAGCTTTGATTCAATGGGAACGCCCTCTTCCATCCCCAACCGTTCGAGAAGCTTTGAAACCCATTCCTTGGCGAAGATGCGCATTAAGTCATCTTCGAGCGCGAGATAGAAGCGCGAGGATCCGGGATCGCCCTGTCGTCCGGCGCGTCCACGAAGCTGGTTGTCGATTCGGCGGGACTCATGCCGCTCGGTGCCCAGGATGTGAAGTCCGCCGACGGAAACGACGTCGTCGTGCTCTGTGTCGGTCTGCTCCTTGTACCGCGCCAGCGCGTCCATCCACTTGTCGGTGGGGACGTTGTATTCATTGCCGTTGTAATAGAAAACGGAAGTCTGCCCGTCTTCCTGCGGGCCCTCGATCTTGCCTTGCGCGACGCGAAGCTGCTGCGCGACTCCCTTCTTGACCAGTTCCTGCTTGGCCATGAATTCCGGGTTGCCGCCGAGCAGAATATCGGTACCGCGACCGGCCATGTTGGTCGCGATCGTCACCATGCCCTTGCGTCCGGCTTGGGCAACGATTTCGGCTTCGCGCTCGTGAAACTTGGCATTCAGCACAACGTGCTTGATGCCTTTCTTTTTCAACAGATCCGAAAGCCGCTCCGACTTCTCGACCGAGGTCGTACCCACCAGCACCGGCTGGCCCTTGGCCGCAAGCTGCTGAATCTCATCCGCCGCGGCGAAGTATTTCTCCTTCTCCGTCCGGTACACGACATCAGGATTCTCAACGCGCAGCAGCTGCTTGTTGGTTGGAATGACGACAACTTCCAGTTTGTAAATCTTGTCGAATTCGGTGGCTTCCGTCTCGGCCGTACCGGTCATGCCGGCCAGCTTCTTGAACATGCGGAAGTAGTTCTGGAACGTGATGGTCGCGAGCGTCTGGTTCTCGCGCTCAATCTTGACGCCTTCTTTGGCTTCGATCGCCTGGTGCAGGCCATCGGACCAGCGGCGTCCCGGCATCATGCGTCCGGTAAACTCATCGACGATGATGACCTCGCCATCCTTCACCACGTACTCAACGTCGCGCCGGTAAAGCGCGTGCGCCTTGATCGCGGTCTCGACGTGATGCTTCAGCGGCCAGTTCTCCGGATCGGCAATGTTGCCAATCCCGAGTAGGCTTTCGACCTTCTCCCAGCCTTCGTCGGTAACCGTGATGTTGCGGTGCTTTTCGTCGATCACGAAATCGCCCGTGTACTGTGGCGGTTCGCCCGCGGGGCCTTCGATCGTCTCGCCCTTTTCCAGCTTCGGAATGATCCGGTTGACCTTGTAGTACTTGTCGGTGGATTCCTCGCTCGCGCCCGAGATGATCAGCGGCGTGCGGGCTTCGTCGATGAGAATGGAGTCGACTTCGTCAACGATCGCAAAGTTGTGCCCGCGCTGCACACAATCCTTGATGTCGAATTTCATGTTGTCGCGCAGGTAGTCGAAGCCGAACTCGTTATTGGTGCCATAGGTAACGTCGGCGGCGTAGGCGGCGCGCCGCTCTTCGTCATCGAGGTCGTGGACGATGACTCCGACCGTCAATCCGAGAAAACGGTAAAGTCGGCCCATCCACTCCGAGTCGCGCTTTGCGAGGTAGTCGTTAACGGTGACGACGTGCACGCCGCGCCCGCTGAGCGCGTTGAGATACACGGGGAGGGTGGCGACCAGCGTCTTACCTTCGCCGGTCTTCATTTCGGAGATCGTGCCGCTGTGCAGCACCATGCCGCCTATCAGTTGCACATCGAAGTGCCGCATGTTGAGCACGCGGCGTCCGGCTTCGCGAACGACGGCAAAGGCCTCCACCAGGATGTCTTCGAGCGCCTCCTGCAAAACATCGTATTCCTGCTTTTCAAACTCTTTGACCTGGTCGAGATCGGAATTCTGTTCAGCATCCGGAGTGCTGGGGTCGTTTGCAGCGGGCCGCACCAGTTTGCTCAGGCGCTCCTGAATACGCTGCCGGAATTCGTCGCTCTTGGCGCGGAGTTCGGCATCGGTGAGCTTCTGGATCTGAGGCTCAAGCGCATTGATCGCGTGCACGTTCGGCATCAGCGACTTGATGACGCGCTCGTTCTTCGTCCCAAAAACCTTGCCTAACAATGTGTTAATCAACGGAAGTCCTTCAGACGCGGAGTCAGCCCAAGCTCTATCTTTGAAAGCCTAGCATATTAGATGCACGGTCACTCCCCTGCGGACGCAGGGGATACCTTCAGTATAATGGTCAAGTCCGCGTCCGGAGGCACTATGATTCCTCGCCTCTCCTCCCTGCTGATTCTTTCAGCGCTGCTTGTCCCTGCGGCTCACGGCAAAGACAAGAAACCGGCTTTCACCGAAGACATTCTGCGCGCCCAAACTGTTCTCGTAATGGTCGACCCGGACGCCGGAGAACCGCTCGACCAGCCGAGCGCCAATGCCATGGCGCGAGAGAGTGTAGAAAAGGCTCTCATGGAGTGGGGACGTTTCCGCCTGGTCCTCGACGGGGAGCAATCCGACCTGATCATCGCGATTCGCACCGGCTCCGGACGTATGGTCCGTCCCACGATAAAGGGTGGCGCCGTCGACCGGCGCCCGGGAGTAGGCCAGTCCACCGACAGCAGCATCCGCATCGGAGGGCAGCACGGACAACCACCGATGAGAGATCCGACGATGGATCCGCAGAGTCAGGGCACGCGCATCGGCAACGAAATTGGCGCTTCCCAGGACATGTTTACCGTCTACCGCGGAGGCACCAGCAGCTCGCTCGACTCGCCACCAGTGTGGCGTTATATCCGGCAGGACTGCCTGCGGCCAACTCCCGAGGTGCCCGCGGTAGAAGAGTTCCGCAAAGCGCTAGCAGCCGCGGAGAAAGCGAAAGTGGCCAAAAAGCCTTAATGTGTTCGCCGCTATAGGTTGCTCTTACGTCTAAAGAGGGCTTGCAACTCCGTTCTGATTTTGCGAGGCGACTGATGACAGCTCGAATGTTTTTTTGGGTTGTGATTCTCTTGCTGGCTGGCTTTGTCGTAGCGAAGGACAAAAAGGTAAAGGACGCCCTTCCCGATTATGTTCTTCATGCGCGCACGGTGCAGGTCATGGTAAGTCCTGACGCTTCTACTACCCTGAATCAGCCGATGGCAAATACCAGAGCGGTCGAGGACGTGTTACGCGCGCTGCAAGCGTGGGGCCGCTTCACAGTCATGACCGAGGGAGAGCCTGACCTGCTGATAGCGGTTCGCGCGGGAACGGGCCGTCTCATAGCTCCAGCGATTGAGCGCGATCCCGTAGATACCAGGGTCGGCACAACGCGGCCGGGCGGAGGAAATATCGGTATTGGAGCGCAACAAGGACGTGTACCCGCCGACTCCGATCCAATGGGGCCGCCGGTGCATACCGGACCCCATATCGGCAACGAGATTGGACGCGCAAATGACAGCTTCGAAGTGTACCGCGGCGGCATTGCGCGCCCTTTCGACTCAACTCCACTCTGGCAATATACGGCCAAAGACAGTTTGAAAGCACCGAACGTTACCGCGGTTGCGCAATTCCGCGAGGCCATTGCCGCGGCTGAAAAGAAACAGAAGAAGCCGTAAGGGAGGAACTCGGCAAGGGGCGCTTTTATCTTCGTGTAACTTCATGTTCTCCGTGGTTGGTGAACTTGAGCCACCGAACCCGAAGACACTGCTGCCAGAGCCGTATTTCGTGTATATTCCCCACGACCCATGCCCACGTTCTACGACCGCTTTGTCGAGTGCGCCGAGCGCTGGCCCAACAATGTAGCGATCGAACTTCAGCGCCACGATCATCTTGAAAGCTGCACGTACTCGGAACTCCGCCAGATGGCGGAGTCCGTCGGCCGCTGGATTTACGAAAAGAACTTTCCCCACGGATCCCGCCTTGCGATTCTCGCCGACAATCACCCGCGCTGGGTCGCCGCGTACCTTGGAATCATCGCTTCGGGCTGCGCGGTCGTGCCGCTCGATACCGCACTGCACGATGACCAAGTCACAAAGTTGTTGAAGGACGCGGGGGCAACGGCCATTTTCTGCGACATCAAACATGCGCCCGTAGCGCGACCCGCCGCCGGCGCATTGAAGCTGGGAATGATCCTCATGGATCCCGAGCGGATGACGAAGGCGTCCGGCCAGGACCAGTGGCTCGGAGATTTGCCAACAATCTTTAAGGCGGGATCGAGTGGCTTCAAGCCCGTCGATGCCAAGCAAGACGATCTCGCATCGCTGCTCTACACCTCCGGTACAACGGCGGATCCCAAGGGCGTGATGCTCACGCACGCGAATTTCCTCGGCGAGGTCAACGCGGTCTTCAACTGGGTCGAGCTAGGTCCCGAGGATGCGCTGCTCGGCGTTCTACCGCTGTTCCATGTGCTGGCGCAGATGGCGAATCTGATGCTCCCGCTCATCAAAGGATCACGAGTCGTTTACCTCGAGACCCTCAATACAACGGAGTTGATGAAGGCGCTGACCGAGCGCAATATTACCGCGTTCGCCGTCGTGCCGCAGTTCTTTTACCTCATCCACGAACGCGTGACCCAGGAGATCGCGAAGCGCGGCGCGCTCACGCAGAAAGCGTTCCATGCCATGGTTGCGATCAATCGCCTGCTGCGCAAGCTCGGCATCAATGCAGGACACGTATTCTTCCGCAAAATACACGACACACTTGGCCCGAAGATGCGGTACCTGGTGACCGGAGGGTCGCGCTTCGATCCCGCGATAGGCCACGCCTTTTACGACCTCGGCATCGACATCCTGCAGGCGTACGGCCTCACGGAAACAACCGCAGCGGTCTTCGCCAACTCGCCTAATGATAACGAGATCGGCTCAGTGGGTAAGGCGATGAAGGGCAACGAAGCAAAGATCGTCAATCCCCAGCCGCAGGAAGAAGGTCCCGCTGTGGGCGAAGTCGCGCTTCGCGGTGCGGCCGTCATGAAAGGATATTGGAACCGTCCCGACGCCACTGCGGCGGTGCTCAAAGATGGATGGTTCCTCACCGGAGACCTGGGCTATTTCGACTCTCACGACCATCTGTTCCTCACCGGACGCAAGAAGGAAGTTATCGTCCTCAGCAATGGAAAGAACGTCTATCCCGAAGAGATCGAAACGCATTACCTTAAGTCGCCGTACATCAAGGAAATCGCCGTGCTTGGGTTGGAAGGCAAGGCAGGAGAAGATCGCTTGCATGCCGTGATCGTTCCGAACTTCGATGTGCTGCGCCAACGTAAGGTAGTGAACGCGAAAGAGGTCATTCGCTTCGACATCGAAGGACTGTCGGCCAAGGTTGCCTCGACCAAGCGTATTGGCAGCTACGAGATCTGGCAAGACGATCTGCCGCGCACTACAACACGCAAGATCAAGCGCTTCGAAGTGGAAAAAAAGGTTCGGGCCAATGCGGCGAGGAAGTTATCCGACGATTCCGACGTCCCCGCGGAAAAACCCCTCAGTGCCGAAGAAGCAGCATGGCTGGATCAACCCGACGTGCAGCGCGGATTGAAGATCGTTCGCGAATCGGCCCGCTCAGCACCCTCCAGCATGCGTCCGACCCTGAATCTCGAACTTGATCTCGGCCTCGACTCCATGCAGAGAGTTGAAGTACTCAGCCGGCTTGAAGAAGAACTCGGCGGCAATGTCGAAGAGTCCGCGCTCTCCAACATTTATACGGTCCGCGATCTAATCGATGCGGTGCTGCAGAGCGCCGGCACGGGTGCCACCAAGCCACGTACCACCTTCGCCGGATGGAAGTCGATTCTCGCGGAAGATCCGGATGATCCAGACGTGTTGGCTCTGGCACATCCGAGCAAGATCAACGACACATTTTGGTTCTTGGTCTCACGCGTCATTTACATGTTTTCGCGCGAGCGCTTCGACCTGAAAGTCGACGGCATTGAAAAGCTGCCCAGAAGTGGGCCCTACATCATCTCCTCCAATCACCAGAGTTTCCTCGATCCCGTGGTGCTGTCCGGTGTTCTTCCCTCCGACGTTTTCTATCGAACATTCGCGGTCGGAACCAGCGAAATCTTTGGCGAGGGACTCATGCGGCGGGTGGCGCGTTCCATCAAGGTCGTGGTCGTCGACCCCGACGCAAATCTAATACCTGCGATGCGGGCCGGAGCCTTCGGTCTGCGGCACGGACAAGTGCTCATCCTCTACCCGGAAGGCGAGCGCTCGATTGACGGTACACCGCGGACTTTCAAGAAAGGCGCGGCCATCCTCTCCATTCACATGCAGGTGCCCATCGTCCCCATTGCGATAGCGGGATTCTATGAAGCGTGGCCGAGGAACAAACCATTCCAGAAATTCGCTCCGCTGCGCATGACCATCGGCGATCCCATGTTGCCTCCCCCAGAGGTCGAGGCCTCGGAAGAGACTTATGAAAGGATGACCGCCAGCCTCAAAGAGAAGATCGTCACGATGTGGAATGAACTGCGCGCGGATTACGGCGGGACTCAAGCCTAGCGAGCCGGTCTACTTTGCGCGCGGGTGCGTCTGGTCGTAAACCTGGAGCACGTGTTTCATCGAGAGTTGTGTGTACCGTTGCGTGGTCGCAAGCCGCTCGTGGCCGAGCAGTTCCTGAATGGCCCGCAAGTCCGCGCCCTCTTCGAGCATGTGGGTTCCGAACGCATGACGTAGAGTATGCGGATGCACATCGGGTGAGAGTCCCTTCGCCACGGCAATCTGCTTGATGATGCGCCCAACGCTGCGGGTCGTGAGGCGGCCGCCCCGCCGGTTAATCAAAAGAGCCGGCGTATTCTTTCGCACCTCGGCCAGGGAAGATTGCCTTGCAGGAAGGTATGCCGCAAGCGCGGACTTCACCGAATCGCCGAAGGGCACGTAACGTTCTTTCTTGCCTTTGCCGCGAATCAAAATGGCCTCGGCGCTGAGGCGTATGTCGTCGAGGTTGATCCCCGTGAGCTCCGAGTTCCGGATTCCACACCCATAAAGAAGTTCCAGCATCAGGAGATCGCGTTGGGGAAATGCAGCTGCTTCCGGCATGTTCCCGTCAAGAACGGAGTTCATCTCCTCAATCGTGGGGACGCGCGGCAGTTTCTTCGGCAACTTCGGCGTGGCAACCAACTTGGCGGGATTCTGCTCGACGACTCCCTCTTGCGCCAGCCATTTGTACAGTGATCGCACCGCCGCCAGTGAGCGGGCCACGGAAGTCTTGCCCAATCCTTTTTCGTAGAGCTGCGAAAGGAATCCGCGGATTGCTATGTGATCAATCTGCTTCCATGAACGCGATCCCGCGTAAGCGGCAAAATTCGCGAGGTCGCCAGTGTAGGCCTTAATCGTGTGAGGTGACGAATTCCGTTCGCGCAGATGACGGAGGAAATCGGCGACGGCCTTTTCGACAATGATGGACTGTGACGGCATAAATTGATTTCAGATTGTAGATTTTTGATTGCAGATTGAACGGTGACGACTCGCTGCGCGGGCGGTTTTCAATCTAATATCTGAAATCTACAATCTCCTACCTCGCCTTCGCTCTCGGATGATGCTTCTGATACACGCTCCGTAACCGGTCCAGCGCCAGATGCGTGTACACCTGCGTCGTTGAGATATCCGAGTGCCCGAGAATCGTCTGCACCGTACGCAAGTCGGCGCCATTCTCCACCATGTGCGTGGCGCAGGAATGCCGCAGCATGTGCGGAGAGGCATGCCGACCCGATGCCGCCGATGCCGCGCCAACCATCTGCCAAATACGTTGTCGCGTCAGCTTGCGCCCACCGTGCGCGATGAATAGGAACGGAGAGGACTTCGGCGCCGCTGCTTTGGTAGCACGCACCAGCACGGGACGCCCATTCGCCAGATACTCCGTGAGCGCATCCTGCGCGGGCTTTCCGAGTGGGACAATGCGCTCCTTGTCCCCTTTGCCGCGCACGAGCATGTAGCCCGATTCGAGCTTCAGGTCTTCCAAAGCTGCATTGGCCATTTCGGAGACGCGCAGCGCCCCTGCATAGAGCAGTTCCACCATCGCTCTGTCGCGCAACGCAAACGCGGTTCCATTTTTCGTCTCTCGGTGAACCTCGGCAGAAGCCTTCAACGTGCTTTCGACTTCATCCCGCGCCAGCGACTTCGGCAAGACTTTCCACTGGCGCGGCGATTCGATGTTCAACGTGGGATCGTGCTCAATACGCTTATCCAGCAGCAGATACCTGTAGAGATGCCGCATCGCGGAAAGTTTGCGGCCGACGCTCCGTCCGTCCATTACTTTGTGGGTGTCCACCTGTTTAGAAAAGAGCTGCTGCAGGAATTCGCGGACATCGGTCCGGCGTGCATTCAATAAATGGCGTTTGTTCTTCTCAAGAAACTCGGCAAATTGCAGAAGGTCTGTCGTATAAGCGGAGATCGAAAGCTTCGCCAGCCCCTTCTCAATTCTCAGGTAATCGAGAAAATCCGCGAGCACGCGCGAGTTGGTTTGGGGGCCCATATCGGGAGATTTAGTATGCGCGTTATCGGACACGAAGAACAGTAACGACCGGGATTCAGAAGCTGCCTCTTAATCTCAACACAGGTCACGAGCAAAGCACAGTTCAGCGCCGCTCGGACGCTCACGGCGTCTTCTTGCTCCCGATCTCGCGCCGCAGTTCCAGCGCATAAATGGCTCCAGCCGCGGTTTCCTCGTGCTTGAAATAGGCAAACACGTTTCGGCCCTGCTCGAGATGCTGGCGAATGCGGCCCACCATCGACTGCTTCTCGTCCCCGGTATAAGTCGGCTTGCGAAACCGGTAATAGGCAAAGGCGGCCGTGGTCACGTCGGGCGTGGTCAGTGTCTCAGTCTCTGCCACGCACAATGCGGAATTGTTCGACCTGAGCGCATCCCATGTCGCATCGCAGAACCACGATTCGTGCCTGAATTCGAACGCCGTCGGAACCGTTCGCGGTAAAGCAGTGAGAAAGCTCTTCAGCAACTCGGCATCGCACTTCAGATTCGGCGGAAGCTGAAACAGAACTGGACCGAGCTTTCCCGCAGAAGCAAGTGGTTCGATGGTGGCGAGAAATCGCGGCACAAACTCTTCCGTGCCCTTCAGCCGCTTGATGTGCGTGATGACCTGATGCGCCTTCACCCCGAATCTGAACTCCGGCGGCGTGTCCTGCAACCAATTCTGGATGGTCGTTTCCTTCACAAGCTGCCGGAACGTGAAGTTCACCTCCACTGTATTTAGCTGCGTGGAGTAATAGCCGAGGAATTTCTTCTGCGCCAGTTTCTCGGGATAGAAGTCAGGCCGCCAGCTTGGATAAGCCCATCCAGAGGTGCCCACAAAGAGTTCAGCCATAGACACGATCGCGGCCTTACCGACCGCAACAACTGCGTTACAAGAGCGTGATTATACCTTGCTGCGCTTCTTGCGAGCCGCAGTCCGTTTCACCGCTTTTGTCGCACGGGAAATGCGCGGGGGCCGATTGCCATCCGCATGGGCAGCGATCTCCACTGGAGCAGGCCTCTCGCCGCCCGCTAGAGCGGCAGCACCCAGCTTCGGAAGTTTCTGCTTCAAAGTCAGTACCGGTTCGAACAGATCGCCCATCTTCTCGAAACGCGCGATCGTCTGCTTCGACCGGAAAACCAACAGGTTCGGATCTTTCTTCTTGAGCGTGCGCTCGACCTCATCCCAGGTCACCGGGTTTGAGACGGTAGGATTCTCCCGCGCCCTCAGCGAGTAGACGGCGACCGTAGTCTTGTGTTCATCGTTCTGGCTCCAGTCCACGAAGACTTTCCCGGTCCGCAGGACCTTCTTCATATCTGAGACCACATCCTTGGGATGGTCCTGCTCAAGCAACTGCGCCAGTGCGTGAGAAAAAAGCTTGGTGTCGTGGAACGTCGTCGGCGTGTTGAGCGGGATGTAGAGCTGCAGCCCCTTCGAGCCTGAGGTCTTGGGAAAACTCTCAAGCCCAAACTTCTCAAAAATTTCGCGGAGCCATAAAGCTACCTGGCAGCATTGCACGATATTCGCCGGAGGCCCGGGATCCAGGTCGAACACCATGTCGGTCGGGCAGTTGATGTCCTTTGCCAGGGCCAGAGACGGGTGCAGCTCCAGCGCCGCCAGATTCGCCAGCCAGACCAGCGTCGCCATGTCGTTCGCCAAGATGTAGTGCACCGTCCGATGGCTGGCGTCACTCCAGATCGGAGCGGTCTTCACCCAGTCAGGCTTGTGCTGCGGTGCGTTTTTCTCGAAGAACGGTTCGCCATCGACTCCGTCGGGATAGCGCTTTCGCGTGAGCGCGCGTCCGGAAATATGCGGCAGGATTGCCGGCCCAATCCGCACGTAGTAATCGATCACGTCTTTCTTTGTGAACCCCGCTGCGGGATACAAAACTTTCTGCAGGTTCGACAGCTTGATCGGTCTACCCTGGATGTCGATGGCTGTTTCGCTCACGTCGTCTCCGCACGTCATTGTGCCTGAAACTGCTCTAGCCGCAAAATACAGGGTTATCCTAAACGGACGCTTGAGGGTCCACCCCATAAGCGGACTTTAACAAACTTTTCCACCTACTCTACAATCGCCAGCAACTCGAAAAGCCGACTTCCGGCGGCGACGGTTGAGCCGATACTTCACGTGACGAAGCGTGTCGTCTACACTTCGTGAACCCGGAGTTCCATTTATTTCGCCTAATTTAACCGATTGTCGCCAAATGGGGAGCTATTCATGATTCGATATTTTCTTGCCCTGGTGCTGTTCGCCTTGGGAGCGGTTTCCACTCACGCTCAGCCTTCGTTGCCGTCCAGCTTTCAAGCAAAGATGATCCACAGCCCGGCCGGGGCAGACATCTTTGTGCGTTGGGGAGGGAGCGGCCCGGTGGTAGTCCTAATTCATGGGTATGCGGAGAACAGTGATTCGTGGGCTCCTCTGGCTGCTGATCTCATGAAGGATCACACTGTCGTCGTGCCGGACCTCCGCGGCATTGGACGATCCTCCAAGCCCGCCGATGGCTATGATAAAAAGACTCAGGCCAAAGATATTCGCGCCGTTATCACCTCGTTGGGATACGACAAGACGTTTGTTGTTGCCCACGACATCGGCAACATGGTGGCTTACGCTTACGCCGCGACTTATCCCGACAAGGTTGAAAGGTTGGTCGTCATGGACGCACCAATTCCTGGGATTGATCCATGGAGCGAGATTCTCCAAAATCCCGGAGTCTGGCATTTCAACTTTCACGGACCGGATGCCGAACGGCTGGTCGCCGGGCGGGAGCGAATCTATTTTGACCGGATATGGAACGACTTTACCGCTGATCCTGGTGAACCTGACGACGCCACCCGGAATTTCTTTGCCGCCACTTATGCGCAGCCTGGTGGAATGCGGGCAGGGTTCGCCCAGTTCACCGCGTTCTCGCAGGATGCGAAAGATAACAAGGCCTTTGAGAAAACGAAGCTGACCATGCCGGTGATGGCAGTTGGTGGAGAGAAGTCGTTCGGCCCCCTGCAAGCTGTCATCGTGCGTCATGTCGCGACCAACGTGCAGGAGGAGGTAGTCGCAGGTTCGGGACATTGGCTGATGGAGGAAAAACCCACCTATACCGTAGCGCTGATTCGTAAATTTATTGACGGGCCGGTGGTTGCGCATAGTGCAGACAGTCCGAGTCGCGACTCGAACGAGGAACGCCTCACTCCTGCGGAGTACCAATTCCCGCCGGTTGGAAATCCGGGTACGGGAAGCTCAGGGGTTGGCGGGATCCAGACTGTTGTTCTGAAAGGCAATCCAGATCAAGCAGGCGTATATACCATTATGCTTCGCGTCCCGGCGCATACACAGATCGCTGCGCACTCCCACCGTGATGACAGGGTTGCCACCGTGATCTCCGGCACATGGCATATCGGATATGGCGACAGGTTTGACGAGGCCAAGTTGAAGACGCTACCCGCCGGGAGTTTTTACACCGAACCGCCCTCGCGGAATCACTTCGCAGCAACGGCTGACGAACCCGTTGTCGTTCAGATTACGGGTTTCGGCCCGTCTTCGACCGAGTACGTGGTTGCCACACAGGATCCCCGCAACTCCGCCAAGTCGAAGTAAATCTCGCCAGCGGCGAGAGGAGAAGAAGGCTCAATCCTCGTAACGATGAACGTGCTTGTGCTACCTGAGTCTTGACACGAACCTTTCAGGGTGGTCAGCGACACAGGCCCCGAAGCCTCCACTGGCTTTCGCGAGGAGCCAAGTCGCTTGAATCTCGGCCGCTTGAGTTAGCGCTTATGGGAATTCGCCCGGGTGTTTGACAACCGCCCTCCCAGCCACGTACTTTCAAACTTCTGCCGTATTGGCCCGTCTAATCTATGTTTTGTGGGGAACTATCTGTCCCAGCCGTGGAGGTTCAATGAACCGTACTCTGAAAATCTGGTGTATTTTCGTTCTCTGTTCCGCGTTCGCCCTGGCCCAGGATGTCGCCTCATTTGAAAAGCGTGTCACGGTCAAGAAACTCGCCAACGGGCTGACCCTGCTGATCTGCGAGCGCCCTGAGGCTCCGGTCTTTTCGTTCTTCACGCTGGTCGATGCAGGTTCGGCGCAGGATCCCATGCGTGAGACCGGCTTGGCGCACATGTTCGAGCACATGGCCTTCAAGGGCACTAACAAGATCGGCACGACGGACTATGCTGCCGAGAAGCCTGCCCTCGAGAAAGTAGAGACGACATACGCGGCGTACGTCGCTGAGCGAGACAAAAGCGTAGGCCAGGACAAGGAGAAGCTGGCGCAACTGGAAAAGGCCTGGAAGGACGCGATCACTGCCGCCAACAAATTCGTCGTGCCGAACCAATTCGGCAAGATCATCGAGCAAAATGGCGGCGAAGACATGAACGCCAATACCAGCTACGACGAAACCGCCTACCACTATTCCCTGCCCGAGAATCGGCTGGAACTCTGGGCGTATCTGGAATCTGAACGGTTCCTGCATCCGGTCATGCGCGAGTTCTATAAGGAACGCGACGTGGTGATCGAAGAGCGCCGTATGCGCACCGAAAGCAATCCGTTCGGACGTCTGCTTGAGCAATTCACGCAGGCGGCGTTCACGGCCCATCCATACCACCGGCCGACGGTCGGCTGGATGTCCGACCTCAATCACTTTTCCGCCACCGATGCTCAGAAGTTCTTCGAGCACTACTACGTTCCCGCGAACATGGTTGTCGCGATCGCTGGCGACATAAAGCCGTCTCAAGCGCTGCCGATCCTCGAGAAATATTTCGGACGTCTGCCCGCGCACCCCAAGCCTGATGAATCGACGACACAGGAGCCTCCTCAGAACTCTGAGCGTCACGTCGCGCTGACGGAACGTTCGCAACCGATTTACATCGAGGGATACCACCGGCCCGACTATCGCAGCGATGACGACGCTGTGTTTGACGCGATCAGCGACCTGATGTCTGAAGGCCGTACCTCTCGCCTTTATCGGGCACTCGTCCGAGACAAGAAGATCGCGTCGTTCTCCGAAGGTCTCACTGGTTATCCCGGCGTCAAGTATCCGCACCTGTTCGCATTTCTCGCGGTGCCCTTGCCCGGGCACAAGCCGCAGGAAATGGCCGAGGCAATTCACGCGGAAATCGATCGCTTGAAGAAGGAAGACATCAGCGACGAAGAGCTCAAGATGATCAAGACCCGCAGCAAGGCAAACTTGCTTCGCGGCCTGGCCGACAACCAGGGACTTGCCACCCAGCTTGCCACTTACCAAACCCGATACGGCGACTGGCGCGAGTTGTTCCGCTCCGTCGACCGCATCGACAAGGTCAGCAAGCCCGACATCCGCCGGGTTGCAAATGAAGTATTCAATGACACGAACCGCACAGTAGGAGTCATTGAAAACGGAGGCGGCGGATCTCCGGGCGGAGGAAGCCAGCCGTCAGGCGATTCCGGCAGTCAGGGGGGTGGACAATGAAACGGACACTTCTCCTTGCTCTGATTGGGACCGCGCTTCTGATGCCTGCTTCCGCTCAAGTGCAAAGCTGGAAACAGATTCCTATTCCGCAGCTGCCCGCGTTCAAGCCGAAGCAGCCGAAGCGGATCGAGCTCTCCAATGGCATGATCGTCTTCCTGCAGGAAGATCACGAACTGCCACTGGTTGATGCTTTCGCACGCATTCGCGGCGGCTCTGTCAGTGAACCAGCCAATAAGACCGGCCTTGTTGATATGTATGGAGACGTCTGGCGTACGGGCGGCACAAAGTCGCAGACGGGCGATCAGCTGGATGATTTTCTCGAAATAAGGGCGGCGAAAGTCGAGACCGGCGGCGGGCCGGATTCAACCAGTATCAGCTTCTCCTGCCTGAAAGGCGATCTCGATGACGTCTTCAAAGTCTTTCTAGATGTCCTGCAGAATCCGGAATTCCGCGCCGAGAAGCTCGAGCTGGCGCAGAAAGCGGCAGCGGACGCAATCTCGCGCCGCAACGATGAAGTCTCCGAGATCGCGCATCGTGAAGCAATCAAGCTGGCTTACGGTCCAGAGAATCCTTATGCGCGTGTGGCCGAGTACTCAACCGTCGCAGCGGTGACGCGTCAGGATCTGATCGACTGGCACTCGAAATACGTTCATCCCAACAACATCATTCTTGGGATCACCGGTGATTTCGATTCTGCTGCCATGGAGTCGCGCCTGCGTACCGCGTTTGAGTCCTGGCCCAAGGGCCCGGTATTCCAGAAACCGCAGGTGCAGTATTCTCCCGCGAAGGCCGGCTACTATCTCATTCCTAAAGATGATGTGAACCAGAGCAATATCCGTATGGTGGGCCTCGGCGTAACGCGCGACAATCCTGACTACTACCCCATCAGTGTGTTCAACGAAGCGTTCGGCGGAGGCTTCTCCTCCCGGCTCTTCAACGACATCCGCACGAAGAGGGGCTTGGCCTATGGCGTCGGCGGTGGCATCGGCTCCAACTTCGGACATCCCGGACTTTTGCAGATTTCGCTCGGCACGAAGAGTCAAAGCACGATCGAATCAATTCAGGCGACGGACCAGGACATTGAAGACCTCTCGAAGCAGCCGATCACCGACGACGAAATCCAGCGCGCCAAAGACGCCATTCTTAATGCGTTCATTTTCCGCCTGGATTCGCCCGACAAGATTCTCGCAGAGCGCATGACGTACGAGTTTTACGGATATCCTCCAGACTGGCTCGACAAGTACCAGTCGGAAATCAAGAAGGTCACAGCCGTCGACGTGAACCGCGTGGCCGAGAAATATCTTCACAAAGATCAGCTTGCCATTCTGGTGGTGGGCAATACATCGCAATTCGACAAGCCCCTTTCGTCGCTTGGGCCTGTAAAGAACGTCGATATCACCATTCCTGCACCTGCTGGTGATGCTGAGGGGTCGAAGCCGACGGCGTCCAACCCCGAAGGCAAGGCTCTTGCAGCGAAAGTCGCCAGCGCCATGGGAGGACTTTCGAAACTTCAGTCGATCAAGGGTATGCACGTCAACATCGCCGAGAGCGATAGCGGAAACCCACCCTCGCCGGTTGACGTCTATTTGCAATTTCCCGACAGCATGCACGTGGAGGTTCAGAGTCCGCAGGGCAATCTGACGATTGTCGCCTCGCCCGGGGCGGCATTCATGTCAATTCCCGGCAGGGGATCTCGGAACATGCCAGCCGCGCAGAAGAACGAAATGATGGCGCAGATGCATCACGACCTGGTGTACGTCGCACAGCATGCGGAAGACCCGGCATTTACATTCACGGCAGCGGGCACAGAGAAAGTCGGTACTGTCGATGCGGCGATCCTCGACATCGGCGGCGCGATCCCATGGCTGCGTTGGTACGTCGACCCGTCCACCGGACGCATTCTTCGCGAGAAATACAAAGGCATGGGCCAAGGCGGTCCCTTCGACGGCGAAAGCGAGCTCTCCGACTGGCGCACCGCAGACGGCATAACTCTGCCGTACAAGCACCAGAACAAGCAGAACGGCGAACAAACCAGCACAGCGGAGTTCAAGAAAATCGAATTGAATCCGCAGATCGATCCGAAGATGTTTGAGAAGCCCGCAGACGCTGCGGCTGAAAAGCAGTGATCGTCACTAGCTCGCAGGCAAACTGAGGCTCGCAAGTTTTCTAGTCGATCATCTCTGCCGTGCTACCGAGTGCGCGGAGGCATGAGCCGGTAAAGCAGTACCCGGATGGCGCAGTGCGTTTGCCGAGTTGCGTCTCCCCATCGTCGACGCGGCGAACTGTGTTAGCTTGAATTCACACTCAGATCTCACCTGATCCAGAAGAAGAACAGGCACCAGGGTGCAACCCGTTATCGCCGAAGCGCCTAAAACTTCGACCGCCCGCCGACAACAAATCGTAGTTGCCGCGACTTTCGTGCTTGTTTCAGGGGTTTACCTGGCGCAGTGCGCCACTCCCTTGCGGCTCATAAATGACGGTATCGATTACCTGCTACAGGCAAGTTCCGCGCTCGATGGACATGGTTTCCTGCTTCACGGCGTGCGCTCGATGCGCCCGGCCGGCTACCCGGCGATTGTTTTCGCTTTGAGCAAGCTGGGACTCGGCAGCTCGTGGGCCATCGTCGCGCTGAATTGCCTCATGCTCGGAACTGGCACGTGGGCGGGATATTTCGTACTGCGAGCCTACTTTGGTTTCTCGAGCCAAGTTGCGCAAGTGATCTCACTGCTGACGCTCTTCTCATATCTGATGGTCAGAAACGTCACTTACCCGCTAAGTGACGTCAGCTACTTCGGACTTTCAGTTCCCTGTTTGCTGATGCTGTCCAAAACGGAGACTGGCGGGGGTACCCGCCGATGGATGTGGCTGATTCCGGTCGTCCCGCTGATGGCCTTTTGCATTGAGGTGCGCACAATCGGGATCGTCCTTATACCTGCATTCCTCTGGTCAGCTCTCGGCGGCATGCCAGCGGCACAACGAATGTATCCCGTCGTCCGCCGATATCGCCCGATGGTTTTCGCTTTCCTGTTGGTCGTAGCTATCGTAGTCGGAAGGGCCTTCTTCCACTCCCGCTACCTACAGTTCAACCTGCCGATTTTCCTGCATCGAGGCATCGGTCGGAGCATCACGGCGAATATTGGATATCACACCGCAGAGTGGGGAGAGTTGACCGTCAACGCGCCGCTCTCAAAACTTCCTGCGGCTGTTGAATGGCCGATGAGAATTCTCGGTGCGTTTGCGATCATCACGTTTGTGGTTGGAATCTGGACGAAGCTTCGGCAACTCAATGGTCTGCTCCTTTACGTCGTCGGAGGCGCTTGCATCGTATTCGCCTATCCCTGGTTTGACACGAGATTGTGGCTTCCGTTTATCCCGTTTCTCATGGGATACATGTTCATTGGACTTAAGCGGATAATTTCTCCGCGCATTCTGCATCCGATACTAGTTGCCTACTGCGCGTACTTTTGCCTGCTCGGAAGTCTCGCGCTGGGCTACAGCACTCGCGTCACCTTCGCGGGACGACGCTTTCCAGACGTGTTTGGCGACGGCAACTTACGGGCTACATACAAGTTCGCCTTGCGGAGTGAGCAGCCCACGAACGGCTCTGAAATTGACTCCGACGCGCTGTACCTTCTTCGGCGATTCGAGCCGCGCGCGGCAAAGTAGGCTGGCCCGCCTTCGGGCTGCTGCAAACTCTACAGGGATTCCCGCCTTGACGCGCTCTAGCCGCTGCAGTAGCATGGGCGAATAAAAGGCGAATACACAATGTCTTCCCTGCCCTTGCTACCAACTACCGCTAAGCCCCATCTGATCGGCATTGCCCGTCTTGCGGCTGAAGGCGAGTCCCTGCGCGAAGGCCATCGTGTGGAGTACTTCACACTGCCGAGCAAGTCGCTCCTGAATCGGTGCGTCAGCAAACGAGCGATGCCCTTTCAATGGACCATCAACCCCTACCGCGGCTGCGAATTCGGGTGCCGCTACTGCTATGCCCGCTATACCCACGAATTCATGGAAATGCGCGATGGAATGGAATTCGAGCAGAAGATTTACGTCAAGCAGCACGCCGCAGAACTGCTGCGCCGCGAACTTCGGCGTGTGAAGCCGAACGAATCCATTGCGCTCGGCACTGCAACCGATCCATACCAGCCCGCCGAACGATGCTATGAAGTCACACGAGGCATCCTCGAGGAATTCGCGCGCCATCGCGGATACGAGCTCGGGATTGTCACCAAGTCAAACCTCGTCACCCGTGATCTCGAGCTCCTCCGGCAAGTCGCGCAAGCCAACAAGCTCTCAGTTCACATCACGATCACCACTCTCGACACGAATCTCGCTCGCATACTGGAGCCGCGCGCTCCCCGGCCCGATCTCCGCCTCGATGCAGTCCGCACCCTCGCTCAGGCCGGACTGCGCGTCGGCATCAGTTGCTCCCCCGTAGTCCCGGGGATCACCGATTCGCCGAACGATCTCGAGGCCCTCCTCCAAGCCGCCTCAGATTCCGGCGCGGAATATGTCTTCGCCAACCCGCTCTTTCTGAAGCCCTGCTCGGCAGCCGTCTTCCTCCCGTTTCTGCAGGAGAATTTCCCTCATTTGGTTGAGAACTATCGTCAACGCTACCAGGACCGAGCGTTTCTTCCTGCCGCATACGGGAAGCGTTTGTCGCAACTAATCGGTCGCCTGCGCGAGAAATACAAGCTCACACGCCGCCATGAGCGCTCCGCATTTGCGACGAAGTGGCCAGTCCAGGGCTTTGACGAGCAACTCAGCCTCTTTTGAGATGATTCAGGCTGAGTAATTCAAGTGCTCGATCATCTATAATTCCTCGTTAGCCCGATGGCCACTGCCTCCCAACCAGCAGGACAGCCCGTTCCGCCCGCGACCTTTGGCGTTCGGATGCACAACTTCTGGCGACGTGTGACTGATGGTCTCGAGGTCAGCCAGCTCTGGTCGCAATTCGAAACCGAAGCGCGCACCAGCTACCGTCTCTATTCGAAAGATGTCGCTGCTAAGACTCCTGAAGGGTTGACCGATCGTGGACGCCGCATCCACGTCATCAAAGAATTTTTTTGGGCGGTGTTCGAGAAACTCTCGCCTGCACGACGCGTTCTGCTACTCGTCGCGCTTGTACTGCTCGTGATCCCGCACGGCGGCTTTCAGTACTCTGACCATGCCGGAAAGGCATATGCCTACGAATTCAATCTGCAATTCTGGGCCGGACTTCTTCTGCTCTTGCTGTTGATCTTGGAGATCGCCGATCGGGTGGTCATGAAGCGCGACTTGCAGATCGCGAAGGAGATCCAGTCCTGGCTTTTGCCGGGTGCACCTCCACAGATTCCAGGCTTGGCGCTCGCGTACACCACGCGGCCCGCCAATACCGTCGCTGGGGACTATTACGATGTGTTCCCGCGCCCCGGCCGAATCAATGCCGAGAATCGCGTCGTTCTCGCCATAGCGGATGTCGCCGGCAAGAGCATCCCAGCCGCAATGCTTATGGCAACGTTCCAGGCCAGTCTCAAAACACTCTCGACCGCGCAGGTCGCACTGCCTGAACTTGCTGCCAATATGAACCGCTACGCGTGCACGAACAGTCAAGGAGGACTGCGGTTTACAACCTCATTTCTCGCAGAATATGACCCGGCCAATCGCACACTCGACTATATCAATGCCGGGCACAACAATCCCATTCTGCGCCGGGCTAGCGGGCTCATCGAACGTCTCGATGTCGGCGGACTGCCCTTCGGAATCCTGCCTGAAGTGAAGTATGAATCTGCACAAGTCACGCTCGCGCCGGGCGATTGGCTCATTATCTTCACGGATGGATTAGTAGAAGCGGAGAATGCAAAGCAGGATGAGTACGGTGAACCACGTCTGCTGAACGCACTGGAAATAAACCGATCAGTCGAACCCACCGAGTTGCTGAAACGACTCATGACCGAACTGGACCTCTTCGTGGGTAACACCCCGCAGCATGATGACGTAACCTGCATGCTGCTGAAATCTGAGTAATCACCACGGCCGACGCTCGAGGGACGTTGCTGGCAACGTCTCTCTGACCAGGACCCAATGTGCGGTAAAGCTAGTGAAATCTGGGTCTCTACGACTCTTTCTCACTCTCGTCGGAAATCCCAATCTTCGAAAGCCGGTATCTCAATGCATTCCGCGATAGCCCGAGTAACCGCGCCGCCTGGCTCTTGTTCCCATTCGCGCGCCGCAGAGCTTCTTTCACCATCTCATCTTCCCATTGCTCAAGGGTCATGCCCGCAGGAAGGAATCCGCTGTCTGCATTCGCCGTCTTGGAGGCACGCACATCCAGATGAATGTCTGCCGCCTCGATCATTGGTCCTTTGGAGAGCGCACATGCTCGTTCAATTACGTTCTGCAACTCGCGTACATTGCCGGGCCAGTGATAGCCGGCCAGAGTCTGCATAGCCTCGGGCGTGATTCCCTCGATCGCCTTCCCGGAATCGCCGGCAAATCGCGAGACAAATAAATTCACCAGATCCGGAATATCTTCCTTGCGCTCGCGTAACGGTGCGATATCGATCGGAACGACGTTGAGCCGATAGTAAAGATCCTCGCGGAACGTGCCTTGCTCCAGGGCTTCGCGCAAATCCCGATTGGTCGCGGCAACCAGGCGCACATCCACCTTTACCGTTTTCGTACCGCCCAATCGTTCGAATTCGCGTTCTTGCAGCACCCGCAGTAGCTTTACCTGGGTGACGGGCGGAACATCCCCGATTTCATCCAGGAATAGCGTTCCCTTATCGGCGAGTTCGAACTTTCCCGGCTTGCTCGCCACCGCTCCCGTGAACGCGCCTCTTTCGAAGCCGAACAACTCGCTTTCCAACAGATTCTCGGGAATAGCCGTGCTGTTGATCTTCAGAAACGGTCCTGTGGCACGGCGCGATTTCTCATGGATGGCTCGCGCGATCAGATCCTTCCCCACGCCGCTCTCTCCGCCTAGCAGGACCGTTGCGTTCGTAGGAGCCACGCGCTCCACAGTCGACAGCACTTCCTGCATCTTCGGACTGCGCGCCACCACGTTCGGATGTGAATATCGCTTTCCCAACGCCTCCCGCAATGACCGGTTCTCTTCACGCAAGTTGCGGACATCGAGTTCTTTGCGGATGACCAGCCGCATCTCTGCCAGAGAGAACGGCTTCAGGACGTAGTCGCTCGCTCCCGCCTTCATGGCGTCTACCGCAGTTTCCACACTGCCGAACGCAGTCATTACAACCACGGGCAGAGCCGCATTCTGTCGCTTGATGATCTCCAGGAATTCCTGGCCATTCATTCCCGGCAGCTTCAGATCGGTCACCACAAGATCCACCGAATTGTCGCGAAGGAGTTTCAGCCCCGTTTCAGCATCTTCCGCCGACAGCGTGGTGAACCCGTCTTCGCCAAGGTTCAATTCGAGCAGACGCCGCATCTTCGCTTCGTCCTCGACGATCAGGATGACTGGCATTTCGCGCTCGCCTTCCTCAGTCCTACGAGATCACCAGATGAACATGATTCGCTGCGGCGGTCTGCTCAGTCGCAGCCGGAAAGAACATCACAAAACACGCGCCACCGGTTTCACGTGCCGGACTCTCCACCCGGATCGATCCATGATGACCATCCACAATTTTCGACACAATTGACAAACCCAGTCCCACGCCGTTCTTCTTCGTTGTAACAAATGGATTGAACATCTGCTCTCGGAGATCGGGAGAGATACCCGGCCCACTGTCGGCGATCCTCACTTCCACGCCACCCCTCGGGCCGCCGTTCGGCCCGTTTTGTCGCGAGTTCTCGATTTGCACGCGTAGCACGCCGCCGGTCGTGCTCATGGCATCGTAGGCGTTCTGAATGAGGTTGACGAACGCCTGCTCCACAAGCCCCTCGTCTAGAGCAACCTGCGGCAGATTCTCCTGATATTTTTTCTCAACCTGCACGGGCGCGCCTTTCCAGAATTGGGCAACATCATTCAACGCGCGGTCGAGCACCGAACGAACATCGGTGGGTGCCAGGTCCGCATGCAGTGGCCGTGCGAAATCGAGAAACCGCGTCACCAACGCGCTCAGCCGGTTCGATTCGGTCAAGATGTACCCTGCAAGCTCCGCCGCCAGTTCATTCGAGCCCGCCAGCTTTTGGTTCAGCATCTCTGCCGAGCCCTTAATCACTCCCAGAGGATTGCGGATTTCATGAGCCAGCCCGGCGGAGAGTTGTCCTAGCGCGGCAAGCCGCTCGGACCTGCGCGCTTCCGCCTGGGCCTGCTCGAGTCTTCGGTTTGTCTGCGCCAGAGTCTCTGCGAGTTCCTGGTATCGCTGCGTTTGACGCCGGTTCTCCACCACGAACCGATTCATCACCATCGCCGCGAGAAAGAAGAAGAGAACTCGAATGGCGAGCAGCGCATAGTTCTCCTCGGTGATGTCATAGTCCTGCAGCGCCGGATAAAGGTAGGAGCAGTAGAAGGCCGATGCGAGCGCAGTCCAGAGCATCGTGACCAGCGGTCCAAAATATTCCGCGGCCGTCATCACTGGCAAGAAGTAGATTGGCCAATAGCTGCTGTTGATACTGATCTCGCCGGTATGGTCAACCAACAACGTCGCAAGACCGATCTTCAACAGGACAACATACGCCGGCCCACGGCGAGGCAGCCGGCCAATGAACCAACCTTCCGATATCTGAAGAACGCCGAACGCCAACAGAATGGCTTGTTTGTGAATTTCTTTTACCGGTGGCACAAGCGCCAATCCGGCCAGGAAAATCAGCCACAGGAAATCCATCCAGTTAATGTTCGAGCGTTTTTCTTCCGTCATCGATCCGCCAATCGGCAGCAAAAAGCCACGCCGGGAGCGGACGCGCCGCTCCCGGCGTGGCTTTCAATTCTCAGTCCGCAGGATCATCTCATGCGAACCCTATCACACTCCAAGGGACGACCGTCAAACCCTACTTCTTCTTGTCATCGCGCTGCGGTACAGGCCGTGACGGCTCCGGGGCAGGGCGTGATTGCTGCGGTCTGGGCTCCGACGTCCGCGACTGCGGAGGAGGCGAAGCCGGCCGTTGCTCATGCCACTGGTTGAACTTCTGCTCTTGCTGGCGTTCCTGCTGCGGCGTGCGGTCCTGCACCGGAGGCGCCGGCCTTACCAGTGGATGGCTATCCGGCGCAGTCTGCCTCGTCGACTCTCGGAAATCGCGGTTGGTCTGCTGCATGCGATTATCCGGAGGTTGAACATTCCGGTTTTCGGGCTGTGTATTTCGGAACTCCGGCTGCGCGTTCCTCATCTCCGGCTGCGCATTCCTCATTTCGGGGTTAGTATTCCGGTTCTCAGGCTGCGCACTGCCCTGCTGTTCATACGTGCGCGGCTGCGTGTTTGGCATCGTTCGCACCTGAGGGTTCCCGTTATTCGGTGCATTGAATGGACGGAATCCGTCCTGTGAGGGCTGCTGCGCACGTCCGCTCTGGTTCACCGGCGGTTGTACTCGTCCCTCCTGGTTCACAGGCGCGGGCCGCGCAGGACCGACTGGACGAACCAGTGACTGCTCGTTCAGCCGCCCACCAAACTGCGCCTGCCGGCGATCAATGGATGTTTGAGGCGGAGGCGGCGTTCTCACTGCCACCACCGGGCGACTGACGACTGCCGGCGGAGGCCGTCGCGAAACCGGCCGCCCTGCTCCAATCACACTCGATCGTACCGGCTCGGCCATTACGGCTCGTGTAACCGGGGCTGAAACCACTTCCCGCTGATCCACCCGCATCAGGTTCTGGTGAACAGGCCGGGCATTCACGAAGGCATCGTGCGAGACCACCGTGACGCCATTGTTCACGCGCTGATTCACATACGTGATGTTGTTGATGGTCGTGTTCCGATTTACGATGACAGTGTTGTACACGTTCGTCACCTTCGTGACATTCACCGTCGTATTCGTGATGTTCACCTGGTTCACGTACGTGCGGCTCACACGGTATCCCGGCACATAAACTTCTCCCGGAGCCAGGGGGAACCATCCCACGCCCACTCCCGCGGAGAAGTGAAACCCTGGTCCGCCGCCGACGAATGCCACCAGCGCAGGAGCCCACACCGGACGTACAACCACCGGACCCGGCACCCAGAACCATCCATTGCTTACATAGGCCCAACGTCCATAGTGAAAGGGAGCAAATCCCCAAGGCTCGTCTTCAACCCAAGTCCAGCCCCAGGGCCCAACATAGGCCCAATGGCCGTAACGGTATGGAGCCCACCCGACTACTACGGCCCTTGGACGCCAGCACGGGCCATAGCCCGCGACGTAAGTCCAGTCGCCATATTGATCGAGGTCTTCGTAGCCCGTCATCTCGCGGGAAACATAGTTCGCCGAGTCAGCTCGGTCTTCGCGTTCATCGAGCTCGAATGCCCACCTGTCAAAACCATCCTCACGCGGAAGTTGTCCGAGATCGTAGTCCAGATGCTGCTCGTCGCCTGTGAACACGGCCGATTGCTGCGCAACAACGGTATAAGTCAGCCCTCCACCGGTCACGCGTGCGCGGCCATGCCAGACTGTTGCCACAGTCTGATTTCCATCCTGGCTCACGTCCAGGCGGTACTCACCGGGTTGCCTGAGTGTGAACGCAATATTCGGAGTGTCGATCTCGTAGTTGTCGTCATCATCCAGATGGCGCACGCGTATGATGAGCGATCCTTGCGCCAGACGAATTTGCGTATTGTGGTCATCAAGATCCAGGAATGTGACGCCAGTCTTCTCGCCGAGCCGCAGCGCAGTCGATCCGATGTGAACTTCGGCGCGCGAATTGTCGTCCGCCCAAAGATCATCGCCCTCGGCCATGGGCCGGTTTGGTACAGCTGTAACCCAGTCGTCTTCGCCAGCGGGCCGGAAGGAAACAGAGCCCTTCGAGTAGTTCAGACGCCCAACGCGTCCCGGAGGATCTTGCGCCGGGCCCTGATCATCATCGTTATCCTGATCCTGAGCTCGAGCTAGCGTGGAAAACTGCAGAACCAATGTAAGACTCAGTAGCAGAACCATCCATGACCACAGCGTGCGTGTTCTCATAGGTCCCCCAAACGGCGAAATACCAGGCCGTTCGCTTCGATCTTACCCTCATGTTTCTAAACACGTAAGGGACGGTTTAGTTTCCTGCGGTACGGAAGTGCTTCCAGCGCACACGCTTACGGCCACGGTAGAGACGTCGCTCCCAACGTCTCTCCAGCCATAAGGTAACTACCAAGTAACGACGAATCAGTTGAGAAAGAGATATCCCCGCTCAAGCCGCGACATGCGCAGCAGAGTGGGGATAATAGGCCCTCGATTGAAGAAGAAACTATCCCTTCATCTTCGGTCGCGCACAGGTGTCCACGATCTTCTTGGGATCGATCGCATCTTTGTCCACCTGCTCCTCGATGATCTTCCCATCTTTGCCGATCAGGAAGTTCACGCGGCGCGGCGCCTGATATTCATCTTTGTAGATTCCGTACTCGCGGGTGATTTTGCCGCCCCAATCGCTGAGCAGCGGGAAGGTGACTCCAATTTGGTCGGCGAAGGCTTTATTGGCGAACGCGCTGTCCATACTCACACCCAGGACCTGGGTGTCAGAAGCTTCCAGGGTCTTCAAATTCGCCTGGAAGTTCTTCATCTGCTGCGTTCAACCACCGGTAAAGGCGAAGACGTAAAACGCGACAACGACATTCTTCTTGCCGCGGTAGTCGCTCAGCTTCAGATCCTTCAGATCGGTGCCATCGAAGTACTTCAGAGTGAAGTCCGGAGCCATATCCCCAACCTTGGGCATGCTCGATCCTTCTTTCTTGGCCTGGGCAAAGGCCGGCGAGGTCGTAGCAATCGTGCTCGCCAGCAACACGGCGGCCAGCAGGCCGGAAAATGCAATTTTCATGCGGAACTCCCCCCACGGGAGTCCCCGACAGAATACCTCGTCGCGCCATTTGCGGTAAACTCAGTTGTCAATTCGGTGTCAACTCGGTGTCCTGCCGCGCACCTTTCACGTTGCTCAGACCGAGCCCAACACAGTACATTTCATTCGCAGTGCTTCTGCGTTTCGCACGGGTCTTTGGCTGGGACTAGGCATGGGCATCGCCACGCTGAACGACATCTTTTTCACCGCGGTCGAACGTAATCTCGACCGCATGATGCTTTACCGTCAGGCCGGACAATGGCTGCCCATCACCTCGCGTGAATTCGGTGCCCGGGTCGCGCGTACCGCGCGAGCACTGCTTGCCATCGGCATTCGCCCCGGAGATCGTGTCGCGATCCTTAGCGAAAATCGCCCTGAATGGCCGATCTCGGACATAGCGACCCTTCTCGTCGGCGCTGTGACTGTTCCGCTTTACACGACCCTTACAGCCGAGCAAAGCGCATTCGTGTTGAACGACTCCGGCTGCCGCGCGATCTTCCTTTCTTCCGATCATCAGCTGCACAAGATCCTTTCCGTCCTGCCCCAGACGCAACTCGAAAAGCTCATCGTCATGGACGACCTGGAGTTCGCGGGCGATCTCGCGGCTTACGCAAATCAATGCGTGTGCATGAGCCGCATTAGGCTTGAAGGTCCCGAAGACCTCGACAGCGAAATCAAATTCCGCGCACGGGACGCCAGTCCCGACCAGCTAGCCACCATCGTCTACACCTCGGGGACCACCGGCACGTCGAAGGGTGCGATGCTGACGCACGGCAACATCGCCTCCAACCTCCAATGCTCTCTCCTGGGCTTCAACATGGGTCCGGGGCTGGTGAGTATCTCGTTTCTGCCGCTCTGCCACATCACCGCGCGACACGTCGATTTTGCCATGCTGTATCACGGAGTGACGCTGGCGTACTGCCCATTTATGGAGCAACTACCCCAGGCTCTGAAAGAAGTTGAGCCCCAGGTCTTCGTTGCGGTCCCCCGGGTGTACGAGAAGATTTACGCGCAGGCCGAGCAGAAGTCGAAAGGCTTCCCCACGCGCGCCATCTTCGATTGGGCGATGGAAGTTGGAAAAGAATACAAACCGGAAATTCTCGCGGGGAATACGCCAACTTCGGGCGCGTGGAAGCTGGCGAACAGAGTCGTCTTCTCCAAAATCCGCGAAGGCATGGGCGGCAAAGTCGAAACGTTCATCTCAGGCGGTGCGCCGCTGGGCCGCGAACTCGCGGAATGGTATGCCTCGGTTGGTATTCGCATTCATGAAGGCTACGGGCTGACCGAAACTTCGCCGGTGATTGCAGTCAATACTCCTCTGAACCATCGCATTGGAACCGTGGGCAAGACGCTGCCAAACATCGAAGTCCGTATCGCAGAAGATGGCGAGATCCTCGTGCGCGGTCCCTCCATCTTCAAGGGTTATTGGAACCGTCCGGAAGAGACGAAAGCAGCGTTTGAGAATGGCTGGTTCAAAACGGGTGATATCGGAAACATCGACGCAGACGGATACCTCTCCGTGACCGACCGCAAGAAAGATCTGATCAAAACCTCGGGCGGCAAGTTCATCGCGCCGCAGCCAATCGAGAATTCTTTGAAGCTGAATCCGCTCGTTGGTGTCGCGGCCATCCTCGGTGACCGCAGAAAGTTCCCTGCGGTGATCGTGTCGCCGAATTTCGCGCTGCTTGAGGAATGGGCGCGGACTAATGACATCCCTTTCTCTTCGCGGGCTGAACTGGTTGCAAATCCGAAGGTGCAGAGCCTCTATGAAGAAATCATCGAAGGCGTCAACAAGAATCTGGCGCGATTCGAGAAGCTGAAACGCGTGTTGCTCGTGCCCGATGAATTCACGGCCGCGGATGGAGCCATGACCCCAACCTTAAAACTCCGCCGCCGCGTCATCGAAGAGCGCTACCGCAAGCAGATCGATGAACTGTACGCCCACGCCGAAACTGCGACGATTTCCCAATAGGTAATTTGTTATGCTGAGCGGAGCAACAAGGACGCGATAGCGGCCTCATTCGGCAGTCGAAGCATTCCTACCTTGTTGTGACTTCATCGTTGTGACTTCATCTGCGGGACCACTCGGCAGTCAGATCCACCCAGTGTGGATTCTTCTTCACAAGCTCGAAGTGATCATGGCGTGCCCTTCTCGCAGTTGCCGAAGAAACTTCTCCTGATCCAACTGCACACCATGTATCGGAATCGCAGCCGCCAACCGAAACACCGCATCCTGCAACTCCGTTCCGTGCTGCCACTCCGCTAGCAGTCCCTGTCGATATAAATGACGCAGCTGCGTATGGCGCAGCCACACCGCCGGCACATTCGCTCCCGGAGTGCAGGCGCGCTCGGTCGCCTCGAGGCTGATGACCCCATCTTTCCCGACGTACCGCTGCGCGCGCTCCACGCACAACTCGTGCAGGTGCTTGAGATCCTCGGCATCCACAGCCGGGATCGGCGCGCCCCCTTCTGCCTTTTTAAGAAATGTCCTGAACGAGTGCAGCAGGTCAACCGTGGTATCACTCATGGCAAGAAATCCGTGTTCGAGAAAATGTATGCGAGAGAATGATACATCTCACTGGCGCACCCAGTGTGCGGAGTTGCAATTCCAGTGGCCAACGAACAGTTGTCATTCCGAGCCGCGCAGCGGCGAGGAATCTGCTGTCCTCGCCCTCACACGCCCATTTTCATTACAATGTCCCCATGTCGGACTCATTGATCATTGCCGGACGTTCCTTCCGCTCCCGCCTCATCGTTGGCACGGGCAAATACAAGTCTTTCCAGGAAACAGCGCGAGCGCTGGAAGCCAGCGGCGCTGAGATGGTGACCGTCGCCGTGCGCCGTGTCAATCTCGATCGAAGCAAGGAATCGCTTCTCGACTACATCGATCCCAAGAAATACTTCCTGCTTCCCAATACCGCAGGCTGCTACACCGCCGATGAAGCCATCCGCGCGGCGCGTCTCGGACGCGAACTCGGCCTCTCCGATTGGGTGAAGCTCGAAGTGATCGGAGATCAGGCCACGCTCTATCCCGATGTACAAGCTACGCTCGAAGCCACGCGTGTGCTGGTGAAGGAAGGCTTCACCGTCCTGCCTTACACCTCGGACGATATCGTGTTTGCGAAACGTCTCATCGACGCGGGCGCAGCGACGATCATGCCCTTGGGCGCGCCGATCGGCAGTGGTATGGGCATCCAGAACATTGCTCACATCCGCATTCTGCGGGAGATGATCAGCGGAGTGCCCTTGATTGTTGATGCCGGAGTCGGCACAGCCTCCGACGCGACCATCGCCATGGAACTTGGAGCGGATGCGGTGCTTATGAACACAGGCATCGCGAACGCGCAGGATCCTGTGCTGATGGCGGGAGCGATGAAGCACGGCGTGATTGCTGGACGCCAGGCCTATCTCTCGGGCCGCATGCCGAGGAAACTGTACGCCACGGCGAGCTCGCCGCTGGAAGGCGTTGTGCGCTAGGCACAATGGACACGACCTCACCGTCCGCTGTCTACAGAAGCCTGAAGGGCAAAGTCGTCGTCGTGACCGGAGGCGCGAGCGGAATCGGCCAAGCGATCGTCGAGGCTTTCGCCATGCAGCAGGCTCAAGTGTTGTTCCTCGACATTCAGGATCAGGCCGCTGAAGCTCTGGTCGACAAGATGCGACGCCCTGATACTCCTTCTCCTCTCTATTCCCACTGCGATCTGACCAACATCGGCGAGATTCAGCGGTGCATCGCGAATATTCTCGGCTCCTTCCCAGCCATCGATGTGCTCGTGAACAACGCCGGTAACGACAAGCGGCATAGCATCGAAGATGTGACCGCAGAATTCTGGGACTGGTGCATGCAAATCAACCTGAAGCACCAGTTTTTCCTGGCCCAGGCAGTTCTTCCCGGAATGCGCCGCGCAAAGCGCGGGTCAATCATCAACATGAGTTCCATCGGTTGGGTGATCCCTTCGACGGGAATCCCTGTCTATGTCACAGCCAAAGCTGCTGTGGTCGGCATGACGCGCGCCTTGGCACACGAGGTGGGTGGCGATGGCGTGCGCGTGAACTGCGTGATGCCAGGAGCCGTCTTTACCGAACGGCAAAAGCAACTCTGGTTCACGGATGAGTACAAAGAGGAGATACTGAAACGGCAGGCGCTCAAGATGGAGATCGAGCCCGACGAGGTCGCGAAACTCGTTCTCTTTCTTGCCTCGGACGAGAGCCGAGCGATTAGCAATCAGAGCTTCGTGATCGATGCGGGATGGATCTGATTCGCCAGCTGTTGAAGTAGGACTGATAGCGGCAGAAAAAGTGAAGGGCGGCATCGAGCCGCCCTTGTACATTTCTGAAACCAGACTCAGAGCATCTTTGCGCTATCGACGTGGATCGAATCGCCCTTCGTTGTTCCGGTCACGGCCACGTGATGTCCCACATGATCTTTCAGGGATTCAGGGTTGTCGACCATCAACACCTTCTGATCGCCATCCGTAACGACGACCATCTTGGCTCCGCTCTCGAGGCACTTCTTGGTGCAGGCCTCGGCTTTGGCGTTCGCACCCTTCGCGCCGCACTTGTCGTCACTCACCCAACCCTTTACGGTTGAGCTCTTGCCCATATCGTCGAATGCCATCGCGGAAAGCGCGCATACGAAACAGGCTGCCAGACAAACTGATAGAACCTTCTTCATGGCCGGTTGTTCTCCTTTGTGAAATTCAGGTCGCGACCCCACGCCGCAAACCGCGTGACGGAAGAGCAATTCCCCGTCGGGAAATCTGTTTGGAGCAGGGGAACTATACCACAGGGCATGCAATTCGGTTGTCAGCACGACCAGCTGTGTGCACTCGAAAGTTGCACCTGGGAGAAGGAACGTGTCTATTTCTTTGCGGAGTGATTTGCAGGAGGAGCAGGGTTGGAAGCAGCAGGTGGAACATAAACGTATTCTCCGGGCTTGGCGTAACCCATCTGCTCACGCGCTTCCTTTTCAACTGCGGTCTCCTCTGTCTTCAATCCCTGAATTTGGCGCTTGTAGCGGTCATTGTCCTGCTGTACGCGGTCAATCCGCTGGCGCAAATCTTGCAGTTCGGCACGCTTCTTCTTGTAAATAACCATCCCATTCACGCCAAACATAACATGCAGAAACAGAAGCGTTGCCGCGACCACGACGGCAATCGTCGCTATCCTGCGACGTAGTACGTACATGTGGGCGGCGAGCGGTCGAACGCGCTCGATGCAGGACGCAGCCAGAGCTTCGGCCTGCGGCGCACGATCCATCACTGCACGAAAATCGGGTCGAGGAATCCGCGAAATTCTGGAAATCAACACTGATCCTTTACTCGAAAATCCATTGCTTCGCCGCCGCACTCAGCGTCTCGAGTCCACTCTCACTGCGAGCCTCGGTATAGACACGAACCACAGGTTCAGTCCCCGACAAGCGGTAGCAGACCCACGATCCGTCGCTCAACACCAGCTTGAGTCCGTCGGTCCTTACTGCTTCGGTAACCGGCTGGCCACAGAAGCTATGCGGATCGGACTTCAACTTCTCAGTGAACTTCTTCTTGACCTCGTCGGTCAATCGGAAGTTCTGCCGAAGAGGAAAGAAGGAACCAACCTGGTTACTGATCATCTTCAACTGCTCGCCGAGAGACTTCCCTCGCTTCGCAACGGCCTCGCAGCAAAGCAGACCGGCAAGGAGCCCGTCTTTCTCGGGAACATGATGGCGAATCGAAAGTCCTGCGCTTTCTTCTCCGCCGATGGCGATCTTGTCCTGCATGATCAGCTCGCCGATGTATTTGAAACCCACGGGAGTCTCGTACAAGGGAACGCCGTGTGCCTTTGCCAGCGCATTGATCAGGTTGGTAGTGGCAACCGACTTCGCAACGCCGTTCTTCCATCCCCGGGTCTCGACAAGATAGTCGAATAATAGTGCGATCACGTAGTTCGGCTGCAGGAAGGTTCCATCGCCGTCAACAATTCCAAAGCGGTCGGCATCGCCATCGGTCGCGATCCCAATCTGCGCGCCGGTTTCTCTCATCTTTTGTCGCAGCGTTTCGAGCAGATGGTCGTCGGGTTCTGGAGCGTGTCCGCCGAACAGCACGTCGCGGTAGTCATGCACCGTTGCGACTTGTACTCCGCCACTGCGCAGCAGTTCATCGGAGTATCCTCGAGCGGCTCCCCACATGGGATCGAAGACTACCTTCAGCCCAGCTTTCTTGATTGCGGCTAAATCGACGATCTCGCCCAGGCGCTTGAGATACGCGGGCTTCGGGTCCAGAGTTTCTGATTTCACAGAACTGTTGCCAGCAACCTGTGAGGACGGAGCGTTGTCGGCCGCGACAATCTCAGCTTCGATCTTCTTTGTTACTTCGGGCAAAGCTGGACAGCCATCGGGTGTGGAGAACTTGATGCCGTTGTACTCGGGAGGATTGTGGGAAGCGGTGAAGTTGATGACACCATCGGATTTGCTGCTCACGACCGCATAGGCGAATGCGGGAGTCGGCGCAGGCTCTGGGGAAACCAGAGGCATGATTCCGTGCGCAGCGAGAATCTCGGCGGCGATGGAGCAAAAAGTATCGCCGAGGAACCGCGGATCGCGTCCCACGATCACGCGCGCTCCCCGGGCCTTCTGTGAGCTGACATAGCGGGCAATGCCTGTGACCGCGCGGCGAACGTTCGCGTACGTGAACTCCTCGGCCATCACTGCTCGCCAGCCAGATGTTCCGAACTTGATTTGCGTTAGCATAGTTCTCTGCTCCATCGCTCGATGCTTTCTCAACCGGTGAAAAGCTGAGAGCTGAAGGCTGATTTTATATGACCGATAAGCGAATCGTCCTCTCGACTGCGGGGTCCGAAGATGAGGCTCGTAAAATTGCTAGCCATCTGCTGGAACAGAAACTGGCTGCGTGCGTGAATATCGTGCCGCAGATCGAATCCGTTTACCGGTGGCAAGGAAAGATGGAATCGAGCCGCGAATGGTTGCTGTTGATCAAAACTACGGCGGAGCGATTTCCTGCTGTTCGCGATGCCATCCGAGAACTGCACTCGTACGATCTTCCCGAGTGCATCGCAGTTGATATCGTGGACGGCAGTCCCGCATACCTGCAGTGGATTGCCGACTCGGTGAAGTAGCGGCTCAAGCTGCGCGTCCACGCAGATTCAGTCGCCAATAGTCCAGCGTGTAAGGCGGATCATCTTCCGCCGCCTGTTCCGTGAGCGCAGCGATGAACTCCGCTTTTCCTTCCTCCGTCGGAATCAGCTCAAGATGACGATGCAGGATGATGTTGCGCACGAACTCCGCGAACTGTGATGCGTCGCTCAGAGTTGTCGGAGTAGGTTCAACGGAGGTCTCAACGTCCTGGAAACCGGCGTGACGCAGGGTTTCGGCTGCACCTTCGGCGTCCTCAAACAGCCATGGCTCACGAAAACCCTGGAGGTGCGGCGCAAACTTTGGGCTCGCCGCAAGCGTGTTGGCGCGATCGCGAAGACGCTTCACATTCGGACCACCTCCGCACTGAGCTTCCAGCCAACCTCCGGGATGCAGGAGGTCATGCAAGTTGCGGAACAGTCGGTCATGATCGCGAACCCAGTGAAACGCGGCAGTGCTGACGACAACGTCGAATCCACGCTTGAATGGCAAGTGCAGGAAATCGCAGGTGACCAGACTCAATCTCCTGCCGAAGTCGTTCGTGAGATGCTCTCGCGCGGAGTTGAGCATGTTCTGCGAAAGATCGATTGCGATGACTCGACCGCGTGGAAGGGCGTCCAGCAGTTCGGCGGTGAGTCGTCCGGTTCCGCAACCTGCATCGAGAACGACTTCCTCACCGCTAAGCTCGAGGCGAGCGAGAACCTTCTTGCCCCAACTGACCTGCGGTCCGGAAAGGCGATGGTAAACGGCGGCGTTCCACTCACGCGGAGTTGCTTTCTGGTCACTCACGAAATTCAAAATCTTGGCGACGGATAAACACGGATCTTCACGGATAGAGCTGATTCTTTTCAAACTGCCTATCTGTTCGATCCGTGGCTAAATTGCGCTCAGGGCCTGATCCAAGTCTTCAAGAATGTCATCGACATCTTCGATCCCAACCGAAATTCGCACGAGACCGTCGGTGATGCCGATTGCCTTTCTTCCCTTCTCGCCCAACGCGGCGTGCGTCATGGTTGCTGGGTGCGAGATCAGCGTCTCGACGCCTCCGAGCGATTCGCCGAGCGAGCAGAGGCGGACTCTCTTCAGCATCTTGTTCGCGTTCTTGAGCGATCCGGTTTCGAAGGTGATCATCGATCCGAATCCGCTCATCTGGCGGCGCGCAAGCGCGTGCTGCGGATGGTCGGGCAATCCCGGGTAGAAGACTCTCTTCACTTTTTTGTGCTTCGAGAGGAAATCGGCGACGAGGCGTCCGCTGCGGTCGTGAATCTCCATGCGTGCGGCCAGCGTCTTCACACCGCGCAGAATCAGCCAGCACTCAAATGGCGACAGAATAGCTCCCGCAGCTTTTTGCAGGAACGCCAACTGATCTGCATGCTCCTGATGCGCGCAGACGACAACGCCTCCGAGTCCGTCGCTGTGTCCATTCAAGAACTTCGTCGTCGAATGCACAACCATATCCGCGCCGAGCGACAGCGGTTGCTGAAAGTACGGAGACATGAACGTGTTGTCCACGACTAGCCAGACTTTCTTCCGCCGGCAGATCGCGCTGATCGCAGCCAAGTCGCTCAAGCGCATCAGCGGGTTCGTCGGCGTCTCGACGTAAACCATTCGTGTGTTCTTCCGAATCTCCTTCTCGACGTTCTCCGCTTCGGACGTATCGACGTACGAGAACTCCAGACCGAAGTTGGACAGCACTTGGTTGAACAGGCGCGGCGTTCCTCCATAGAGGTCGTTGCCGCAGACGACGTGATCGCCAGATTTCAACATGCTGGCGATGGCGTTGATCGCTGCCATTCCGCTGGCGAATACGCGCGCGGAAGTTCCTACTTCCAGCGACGCTAAGTTCTCTTCAAGACGCGCGCGCGTGGGATTCGACACTCGCGAGTATTCGTAGCCTTTGTGCTCACCGATTCCCTGTTGCACATAGGTGGAGGTTGGATAGATCGGAACCGTCACGGCTCCGGTGAGCGGGTCCGGTTCTTGTCCGTCGTGGATGGCGCGAGTCGCAAAGCCGAAATTCTTTATCTTGGTTTTGGGCAAGTTTGCGGTATCCCCCTCCCCCTCGATTTAGCGAAATAACTTTTCGGTTCATCCAAGTAATGGCATTCCGGCGCTACATTCCGCCTTCGAAAATCTTCTTCGACAGGTAACGTTCGGCGGAATCCGGGATGATCGTCACTACCCGTTTTCCTGTTCCCAAGCGCTTCGCGATCTGCAACGAGGCAAAGACCGCAGCCCCTCCGCTTGACCCTGCCAGTACTCCTTCCTTGGCCGCCAGGGCGGTTACGGTGGCGAAGGCGTCATGGTCCTTCACCATCAGGATCTCATCGCAGACAGACCGGTCGAAGGTCTTCGGTATAAAACTTGCGCCGATGCCTTCGACCTTGTGCGGTCCGGGCGGGCCGCCGCCGAGTACAGATCCTTGCGTCTCGACTGCGATCCCCAGGGCGCGGGGCAATTTCTCTTTTACAAATCGCGCGACACCTGAGAACGTACCGGAGGTTCCGCATCCGAGAACGACCGCGTCGATGCGGCCATCCATTTGCTCGAAAATTTCGTGGGCTGTCGTTTCGTAGTGGTAGTCGGGGTTGGCAAGGTTTTCGAATTGTCCGGCCATGAACGCCTTCGGATCGCTGGCGACCAGCTCTTTGGCGCGCTTGATGGCTCCG
>Ga0136846_1229694_pt1 | contig 57486 bp, 58 predicted proteins | sample HopSoiMetagenom2_FD_96841 | JGI IMG/M metagenome (GOLD analysis project Ga0136846, IMG submission 96841) | Grasslands soil microbial communities from Hopland, California, USA - 2 Assembly 2016 (version 4) | ecosystem: Environmental > Terrestrial > Soil > Grasslands | place: USA: Hopland... | reverse complement strand
GAAAAGGGCATGGACTTCCAGGTGATCGACGTCGATCTTTACAACAAGCCGGAAGACATCGCGGTGATGAATCCCTACAACCGCCTGCCGGTGCTGGTCGAGAGGGATCTCATCCTCTACGAGTCGAACATCATCAACGAGTACATCGATGAGCGCTTCCCGCACCCGCAGCTCATGCCGGCGGACCCGGTGATGCGCGCCCGGGCCCGCCTCATGCTCTTCAACATGGAGGTGGAGCTCTTCTCGCAGATCGAGGCGCTCGAGTCGGGCAAGGAGAAGCAAGTCGAACGCTCGCGCCAGCATGTGACCGATCGCCTGATCGAGCTGGCACCGGTCTTCACCAAGACTAAGTACATGCTGGGCGACGACTTCACGATGCTCGACGTGGCGGTCGCGCCGCTCCTCTGGCGCCTGGATCACTACGGCATCAAGCTCGGCAAGACCGCCGCGCCGCTCATGAAGTACGCTGAGCGCATCTTCTCGCGCCCGGCGTTCATCGAGGCGCTGACGCCCTCCGAGAAGGTAATGCGCAAGTAGATTCCCCATGAAGGAAATCCCGACCAAGCCGTACGTGCTACGCGCGCTCTTCGAGTGGTGCGTGGACAACGGCTACACGCCGCATCTCGCGGTCAAGGTCGACTCGCGCACGCAGGTGCCACCTGAGTACGTTAAGGGCGGCGAAATTACGCTGAACATCAGCCCGAACGCCGTGCACAAGCTGCAGATGGGGAACGAGCTCATCGAATTCTCCGCGCGCTTTGGCGGTGTGGCGCGCCAGATCTCCGTGCCGGTACCGAACGTGTATGCGCTGTACGCACGAGAAACCGGGCACGGCATGACCTTTGACGTCGAAGGCGCGAAGTCGGCCATGCAGGCGAAAGCAGAAAGCGAGCCCTTGCCTGCCAACAGCAAGCCGCCCGCGGCTCTGCCTGCGCCCTCGCCAGAGCCGCCGAAGAAGCCTTCGGGCGGCAAGCCGACGTTGCGACGCATCAAGTAGTACCCTTACATCGCGCCGGTTTAGCTCAGTGGTAGAGCAACCGCCTTGTAAGCGGTAGGTCGTCCGTTCAATCCGGACAACCGGCACCCGAAAATGAAAAAGCCCGCGCGAGCGGGCTTTTTCTTCGACTGAAGCGTGCTTACAGCGGCTTGATATTCGCCGCCTGCAGCCCCTTGGGCCCGCGGCGCACCTCGAACTCCACCTTCTGGCCTTCCTTCAGCGTCTTGAAGCCGCTCATCTGGATCGCGGTGTGATGCGCGAACAGATCTTCGCCGCCCTCGGACGGGGTGATGAAGCCGAAGCCCTTGGAATCGTTAAACCACTTAACGGTGCCGGTTGGCATGGATCTACTTCCTTTGATATGCCGCGACGAATCCGGGCGCGACGAAGCCGGGCGAGACGATCAAGGAAGTGATTTGACTGCCACTGACACTGCTTTGAGTGCGACCGTGCGGGTGCAAATACGCTGCCTTTGAATCACTGCGGCCTGCAGTATATCACCGGGGGCCAAGCCGCAACCCTTCCGAGCGAGCTATTTGCCGCCGTCTGGCGGGTCTAACATCGCGCTCATGACTGATCTCTCCGACATCGTCACCTCGGCTTTCTGGCGGGTGAATCCGCCCGACGCCGACCCGGCGGAAACGCGCGAATGGCTGGAGGCGTTCGACGCTTTAGTGCAATCCGAAGGTCGCGAGCGGGCCACGTTCCTCCTGCGCAAGCTTCTCGATCACGCGCGCGCGCGCCGTGTGCCGCTGCCGCCGGTGCTCAACACGCCGTACAAGAATTCCATCGTCCTCGCCGACCAGCCGCAATTCCCGGGCAACCTCGAGATCGAGAGCCGCCTCTCCGCGATCGTGCGCTGGAATGCGCTTGCCATGGTAGTGAGGGCCAACCGCGCGCACGCGGAGCTCGGCGGTCATATCGCGAGCTACGCCTCGGCCGCGGATCTTTTCGAGGTCGGCTTCAATCACTTCTTCCGCGCCGGCCAGGACGGCGACCTGGTCTATTTCCAACCGCACTCCGCGCCTGGCGTTTACGCGCGCGCCTATCTCGAGGGTCGCCTGCCCGAGGAACGGCTCGCCAATTACCGGCAGGAGACTCGCGGCGGCCTGTCGTCTTATTGCCATCCGTACCTCATGCCGGAGTTCTGGCAGTTTCCCACCGGCTCGATGGGACTCGGCCCGATCAATGCAATCTATCAGGCGCGCTTCATGCGCTATCTCGAGCATCGCGGGATCCTGACCACCGAAGGGCGCAAGGTATGGGCGTTCGTCGGCGACGGCGAGATGGACGAGCCTGAATCGCTCGCCGGGCTGTCGCTCGCCGCACGCGAGGGCCTGGACAATCTCATCTTCGTGGTGAATTGCAACCTGCAGCGCCTCGACGGGCCGGTGCGCGGCAACGGCTCCGTGGTGCAGGAATTGGAAGGCCTCTTCGCCGGCGCCGGCTGGAACGTGCTCAAGCTCCTCTGGGGCGCCGACTGGGATCCGCTTTTCGCGCGCGACCATGACGGCATCCTGCTCAAACGTTTGCACGAAACGGTCGATGGCGAATTCCAGACGTATGCGGCGACCGACGGTCGCTTCAACCGCGAGCACTTCTTCAACAAGTATCCGGAGCTGCGCGAGCTGATCGCCGGCATGAGCGACGAAGATATCGACCGGCTGCGTCGCGGCGGCCATGATCCGGTGAAGGTGTATGCGGCCTATCGAGCGGCGATGCAGCATGGCGGCCAGCCGACCGTGATCCTCGCCCAGACGAAGAAAGGCTACGGCATGGGGCATTGGGGCCAGGGCAAGATGGGCACGCACCAGCAGAAGAAGCTCGACGATGAGGCGCTGCGTGCGTTCCGCGACCGCTTCGCCGTGCCGCTGTCCGACGATGAGGTGGCGCAAGCCCGCTTCCTCAAGCCCGCGGCCGACAGCGCGGAGATGAAATACCTGCACGCGCGACGCCAGGCGCTGAACGGATATCTGCCGGCTCGCATCCGCGAAGCGGCGAAGCTCGCCGTGCCCAGCCTGCAGAGCGGCCCGCGCAACCAGTCGACGACGATGGCGTTCGTGCAGCTGCTCGCGACGCTGATGAAGGACGAAACGATCGGCAAGCGCATCGTGCCGATCGTGGCGGACGAAGCGCGTACTTTTGGCATGCAGACCCTCTTTCGCCAGTTCGGCATCTACTCGGCGCTCGGGCAGCTTTACGAGCCGGAGGATTCCGAGGAGCTGCTTTTCTATCGGGAGGCCAAGGAAGGTCAGATCCTGGAGGAAGGGATCACCGAGGCAGGGGCCCTTTCGTCGTGGCTCGCGGCAGCGACGTCCTATTCCGCGCATGGCACGCCGATGCTGCCGTTTTACATCTACTACTCGATCTTCGGCTTCCAGCGCGTCGGCGACCTCATCTGGGCGGCAGCGGATTCTCGCGCGCGCGGATTCCTCGTCGGCGGTACGGCCGGACGCACGACCCTCGCCGGGGAAGGCCTGCAGCACCAGGACGGCTCTTCGCATCTCGCCGCCTCGACGATCCCGAACTGCCGCGCCTACGATCAGTGCTTCGCGTACGAGCTCGCCGCGATCGTCGAGGACGGTGCGCGCCGCATGCTCGAGGCGCAGGAAGACGTCTTCTATTACATCACTGCGTACAACGAGAATTATCCGCATCCGGCGGCGCCGGAAGGCGCGGCCGAGGGCATCCTTCGCGGCCTGTATCGGTTGCGCCCAGGCGACGGGCTGCAGCTTCTCGGCTCCGGACCGATCCTGCGCGAGGTGATGACCGCGGCGGAGATGTTGCAGAAGGACTGGGGCATCGACGCCGGCGTGTGGAGCGTGACGTCATTCACCGAGCTGCGTCGCGACGGCATGGCGGCTGAGCGCAAGCACCGCCTGGGTGGCGAGGCGACGAGCTGGGTCGAAAAATGCCTGCGAGAGACGAAGGGCCCCATCGTCGCCGCGAGCGACTACGTGCGCGCTGTGCCCGACCTGATCCGGCCCTATGTGCCGCGCGCGTACATCGCGCTCGGCACGGATGGTTTCGGACGCAGCGATACACGCGCCGCATTGCGCGAATTCTTCGAAGTCGATGCGAAGTCGATCGTCGTTGCCGCGCTCGCCGCGCTCGATCGCAAGCTAGTGCGAGGCGCCTTGGACCGGTATGGGATCCACCCCGTGGCGCGCCCCCCCTGGGAGCGGTAGCGCTCCTGAGCTAGGCGTGGCGGGCAGAGCCGGTGCCGGACGCGGATACGCATCGCGCTCGCGCGCCTGCAGCGCGCGCTCGTCGACGCGTAGCGGTCGATTCTGCATGTCCTGCTGCGTGTGCAGCTCGCGCAGCTCCGGCCGCGAGAATTCCGCCGATTGCCGGTCGCGCTGGATGACTGCGCGGTCGATTTCGGCCTGATGCGGATTCTGTGCCATCACCCAGGCCGGCAGCAGCGCAGCGACGAGCCCGATTCTCACTCCACTTCTGCCTCGCGGCGCACGCGGATGTCAGCGGCGAAGTCGAGCACCTCGTGGGCGAGCGCCACTCGGTCGTCGAGCGAGCGCATGATGGTCGGCAGGGCGACGACTTCCATGCCGAGCGATCGCACGCTGTCGGTAAGGCCGGAGTCTTCGCTGTCGAGCACGAATCCGTCGATCAGGCGCAGGTACTGCGTGGCGACGGCGCGAGCGGAGGCTTCGCGTCCCAGCTCGCGCATGATCTTGCCCGCGGAGCCTTTCAACGCGCGACCGCCGACGATGGGCGTGACCGCTACGATCGGCACGCGGCGCGCCTTGAGCAGATGCCTCATCCCCGAGACCTGAAGGATCGGCTGGATAGCGTGGTATGGATTGCCGGGGCAGAGGACGATCGCCTCCAGATCCGGCGCATGCAGCGCCTCCAACACCGGCTGCGGAATGCGCGCCTCGTCGGCACCGGCGTACTGGAAGCCTCGCACCGCCGGCTCGCAGCCGAGGTCGCGGAAGTACTCCTGGAAGGTGATGTTGCCTTCGTCGGTCTCGACGTAGGTGCGCACGCGATCGTCGCTCATCGGCACCACGTGCGCCGCAATGCCTAGGTGCCGGCAGAAGTCGAGCGTGATCTCGGATAGCGTGCGCTCCGCGGCGAGACCTTGCGCTCTCAGGAGCGGCGCGGCGAGCGAGCGGTCACCGTGGAGCGGGCGGTCGGGTCCGCCAAGCGCCTTAAGCATGGCGTGCACGGCGTGGGTTTCGCTTTCCGGTTGCCACGGTGCCGCGGCGCTAGCGACTCCGGCGAGCGTATAGAGCATGGTGTCGATGTCGGGCGAGAAGGCGAGCCCAAGGTGCTCATAATCGTCGCCCGTATTCACGACGACCGTGAGGCGGTCGTGTCGCAGGCGATAGAGTCCGTCGGCGAGCTTTGCGCCGCCGGCTTGCCCCGCGAGTGCGACCACGCTGCCCATGCGCGGATTCTATAGGCGAGCGCCGAGCTCCGCGCCTTCGCGCATGGCGCGCTTGGCGTCCAGCTCGCCTGCCTCGCGCGCACCGCCGATGAGATGATGGCCCGTAAGCTCCCGGCGCGGCGTCTGCCCTGCGCAGATGATCACCGTGTCGGCTTCCACCACCTCGTCCTTGCCGTCGAGCGTGATGTGCACGCCGGCATCGTCGATGCGCCGGTACTGCACGCCTTTCAGCATGCGCACGCCGTGACGGGCAAGCTCGGCACGGTGCACCCAGCCCGTGGTGCGGCCGAGCGTGTGGCCGAAGGGAGTGCTGGAGCGCTTCATCATCGTGATGCGGTGGCGGGCCTGCGCTCGCGCGGGCGAAGCCAGGCCGCCCGGCACGCCCGGCGCTTGCGATATGCCCCAATGCGATTCGAAGGCGCCGCGCTCGAGCATCGCTTCGCGTTGCGAGCTGAGATAAAGCGCGACGTCGAAGCCGATGCCGCCCATGCCGATGATCACGACCCGTTCGCCCGGCGTCGCCCGCCCGCTCAACACATCGACGTAGCTCAACACGCTGCCATGCCCGATGCCCGGGATGTCGGGCTTGCGAGGATCGATGCCTGAAGCGATCACGACTTCGTCGAATTGCGCGAGCTCGGCCGGCTCCGCCGAAGTGTTGAGACGCACGCGCACGCCGGCGCGCCGTAGCCGCTCCGCATAGTAGGCGACGGACTCGCTGAATTCCTGTTTGCCCGGAACCACCCTCGCGAGATTGAACTGCCCGCCGAGCGCTGGCTCGCGCTCGAAGAGCGTCACCGCATGTCCTCGCTCGGCGGCCGTCGCTGCGCAGATCAGGCCGGCTGGGCCTCCACCGACCACCGCGATCTTCTTCTTCGCCTGCACCGCACGCACTAGCAGGCTGGTTTCCCGCCCGGCGCGCGGATTGACTACGCAGCTCACCGGTTCGCCGATGAAGTAATGGTCCAGGCAGGCCTGGTTGCACGCGATACAGATGTTGATGCCGGCGCGGTCGGCGCGGCTCGCCTTGACGGCGAATTCGGGATCGGCAAGGAGGGCACGGGCGAGCGACACCATGTCGGCATCGCCCCGCGCCAGGATGTCTTCCGCTAGTTCGGGTGCATTGATGCGGTTGGAGGCGACTACCGGGATGTGCACGGCCTGCTTCAAGCGGCGCGTGGCCCAAGCGAACGCGCCGCGCGGCACGGCTTGCGCGATGGTCGGTATGCGCGCCTCGTGCCAGCCGATGCCGCTATTCAAGAGAGTCGCGCCGGCTGCCTCGACAGCGCGAGCAACCTCCACGATCTCTTCCGCAGTGAGCCCGCCTTCGACGAGGTCGAGGGCGGAGATGCGATAGACGATGATGAAATCGCGCCCCGCCACGGCGCGCGTGCGACGCACGATCTCCGTTGCAAAGCGCATGCGCTGCGCCAGTGGCCCACCCCACGCGTCGGTGCGTTGATTGGTGCGTAACGCGAGGAATTGGGTCAGCAGATAGCCCTCCGAGCCCATCACCTCGACGCCGTCGTATCCGGCGTCGCGTGCCAGCCCGGCGGCGACGGTGAAATCGTCGATGGTGCGTTCGATCTCAGCCTCGCTCATCTCACGAGGCGCATGGGGATTGATCGGCGACTTGAGCGCCGACGGCGCGACGATGGCGCCGTGGTAGCCGTAGCGGCCGGCGTGCAGGAGCTGCAGCACGATACGTCCGCCAGCCTCGTGCACCGCCCGCGGGATCGCGCGATGGCGCTCTGCGTCCTCACGGCTGGAGAATTGAGCGCGGTGAGGGCCGAGATTGCCCGCGTCGTTGGGCGAATAGCCGCCCGTTACTATCAGAGCGGCGCCGCCTCGGGCGCGTTCGGCATAGAACGCCGCGAGCTCCCGCATCGCATTGCGCGCCTCGAAACCCGTATGCATCGAGCCCATGAGGATGCGGTTGGGCAGGGTAGCGAAGCCGAGCTCGAGCGGCCGGAATAGATGCTCATACATGGCCGGGCGATTCTAGTGCCGCCGAGCCACTCACTTGCGCCGGCGCTTTTCCACCTCTAGGAGTTGCTCCTTTACCGGCAGGCCCCATGCATAGCCGCCCAGGCCTCCATCGGTGCGCACCGCCCGGTGGCATGGCACGACCAGCGCCACGGGATTGGCGCCGCACGCGCTGCCGACTGCGCGCACCGCTGCCGGCGCGCCGATCTCGCGTGCGATTTCGCGGTACGTGCGAGTCTCTCCGCGGGGAATGCGGCGCAACGCGTCCCATACGCGGCGCTGAAATACGGTGCCGCGGATGTCGAGCGGCACGCGCGCGAGGCTGCCTTCTCCGGCGATGAAGGCGCGGATGCGCTCCTCTATCTCCGGCATGCGCTGCTCACCGATCTCGGCTGCGCTGAATTCCTCGCTGAGCAGCCGCTCGAGCTTCTCCCGGTCTGGTCCGAGCTTCACCGCGCAGACGCCCTTCTCGGTGGCCGCCGCGAGCACCAGGCCGAGCGTGGTGCGGAAGCACGTGAACTTGATGCGCTGACCTTTGCCTCGTGCGCGGTAGTCGCGCGCTTTCATGCCGAGGCGGGGATTTTCGTAGAAGCGAGACACGGACCCATAGCCCGCGTCGAACACCGCATCGGCTATGCGGCCGCCGTTGCGCAGCGAGGACTTCATGGCCTCTACGCGGTGTGCATCCTGATAGCCGCGCGGCGACAGGCCGAATGCTTCCTTGAAACGCCGCTGCAGGTGGAACGGACTTGCCCCGACGGCGTCCGCGAGCTCGCCGAGGGTCACGCGCTCGCCGCGGCGCTCGTCGAGATAGGTCTTCGCTTTCTGCACCACATCGTTCATGCAGCCACTTTATGCGTTACGCGCGCAACGTTCTATCCGGATTTTGCGCTCAGCACGTACTTGCGCGACGTGCGCGGATCGAGGCCGGTGCGCTCCGCCACGGCGGCGTAGCTGCCCAAGCGTTGATAAAGCAGCGCGCTATAGCCGGAAAGAAGCTCCTCGGCGCTCAAGTTGCCTTCTCGCAGGCGCGCCACCAAGCGCTCTTCGGCGTCTAAATTTTGCGCCGACTGCGCGTCTGGCTTGTACGAGCCGGCGAGCAGGACTCGGCGCACCGCCTGCTCGAGCTCTCGCACGTTCCCTGGCCAGTGGTAACCGCGTGGCAGGTCGCGCTCGAGGATCTCGAGCGCAAAGGCGGTGAGCTTGCGGCTCTCCGCGCCGATCGTGCGCTTTACCAGCAGCCCGACGAGCTCGGCCAGCTCGGCCGAAGACGCCTCGATCCTTTCGCGCAGCGTCGGCACGTGGATGACGTCCGAGCAGAGCCGATAGTAGAAGTCGTCGCGAAAGCGACCGCCCTGGCGAAGCTCCGGCAGCGAGCGGTTGGTGGCCGCGATCACACGTCCCGGGAAGCGCTTTTTCTCGTGGCCGCCGACGGGGGTGAATGTTCGCTCTTGCAACACCTGCAGAAGCTTGATCTGCACCGGGATTGAGGCTTCGCCGATTTCGTCGAGGAACAAAGCGCCGTGCACGCTGCAGCGCTCGAATACGCCCTGGTGGTGGTCGATGGCGCCGGTGAAAGCCCCCTTGCGGTGGCCAAAAAGCTCGGACTCGATGAGGTTCTCGGGGAACTGCGACACGTTGATCGAAATGAAGGTCTGCGCAAAGTTGGCGGCGAAACGGCGCTCGGCCGGCAGGTACGGAATGAATTCCGAGCGGCCGATGGCGGCAGCAGCCGAGCCCTTGCCGGTGCCGGTTTCGCCGAGCACAAGGGTGGAGAAATCCTCCATCCGGTTCCACAACGACGCCTCGAAGACGCGCATGTCGTGGGTGAAGATGTTGTTCCACAGCGCGCGCCGTAGCCGTTCCATCGGCGCGCTTTCGCCGGCGAGCGATTGGCCGATGAAATAGAACGCCCGGCGCAGCTGGAAAAAGAAACCGAAGAACCGGGCGGCGCGCTCCTTGCCGAGCCCGGCTCGACCGAGCTCGCTCATCATCTCGTCGCCGAATTCGACCGGCAGGGGCTCGCCCAGGCGCCCCGCCTGGCGCTCGATATGCGCATCGATCTGCGGCACGAAGCGGTGGTAGATGACGTAGAGGAATGCGGGCTCGAGAAGGCTGCGATCGTCTTCGCCGAAAGCCGCCAGCCCGTCCGCGACGAGCGACTTCAGTCGCGGCGCGACCGAGCGCGCGAGGGCTTCGCGGTCGCTCGCCAGATTGCCGGGCGCATCGGGGGCGAGGCGCCGGATGAGCGCCACGCGCTCCGGCGTAAAGGGGTTCCCAAAAATCACGCTTGCGAGGGACGCAAGGAACTCGCGCTGGCTTGAGTCCAATCGCGGGGTGTCCATGCATTCAATGTAGGCTGCACCAACAGCAAATGCAAACGCGACGCTAATTTGTTGTCTGGTTATACAAACGAATCAATGGCTTGGAAAGATGGCACACCCCGTGCATTAGGGAGGACGAACTAACCAACGGGAGGTAACCATGGACTACATGCTGACGGCTCGCGAAATCGACGTGGTGCGACTGCTCGCCCAAGGCTGCACCTACGGGCGTGTTGCGCAGAGGCTCGGTATTTCGGAGCACACGGTGTGCAGCCACATCAAGAATCTGTACAGGAAGCTCGATGTGCACACGGCCGCCGCGGCCGTTTCCCGCACGATGCAGTTGCAAGGCGCGGCGTGGAGCATCTGATGTTTCCGGCGCTGACGTGCCGCGAGGTGCAGGTGTTGGAGCTCCTCGCGGCCGGGAACCGGCACGCGGAAGTGGCAGCGCGCCTGGGCATCACGCGGCACACGGTGAGCACTCACGCGAAGAACATCTATCGCAAGCTGGGCGTGAACAACGCGCTCGCGGCGGTGAATGTGGCGCACGAGCTTCGGCTGCTCGATCGCCAGCGTGTGCGCTAAGCCCTCGCCTAGGTCTTCGCTCTCTTGTCGGCGACACGCTTCGCCTTACCGATCGAGCGCTCCACCGCGCCGACGCGCACCTCGGCGCTGATGCCGATATACGCCTTGATCTGATGCGCGAGCGCGGCCGCGGCGCTCGGTTCTCCTTCGACGATCACGGCAAGGTGGTCGAGGGGTCCGGTCTTCGTCACTTCGAGCAGGTAATGCGGCGCGAGCCCGGGCGTCTTGAGGATCAGCTCCTCGATCTGCGAGGGGAATACATTGACGCCACGGATGATCAGCATGTCGTCCGACCGCCCGGTGATTTTCTCCATCCGGCGCATGCTGCGCGCGGTGGGCGGCAGGAGGCGAGTCAGGTCTCGCGTACGGTATCGGATGACGGGAAGCGCCTCCTTGGTGAGCGAGGTCAGGACCAGCTCGCCCTTCTCGCCCTCCGGAAGCGACGAGCCGGTTGCCGAATCGACGATCTCGGGAAAGAAGTGGTCCTCCCAGATCGTGAGCCCGTCTTTCGTCTCGAGGCATTCCTGCGCCACGCCGGGGCCCATGACCTCCGACAGGCCGTAGAGGTCGAGCGCCTGCATGCCCACGCGTCTTTCGATGGATTGACGCATCTCATTGGTCCACGGCTCGGCGCCGAAAATGCCGAGCCGCAGCGATGTCTGCCTGGGATCGACACCCTGGCGCTCCATCTCGTCGGCGATGGCGAGCATGTAGCTTGGCGTCACCATGATGATGTCGGGCTTGAAGTCGGTGATGAGCTGAACTTGCCGCTCGGTCATGCCGCCGCCCACAGGGATGACGGCCAGGCCGAGCCGCTCGGCTCCGTAATGCGCGCCGAGCCCGCCGGTGAAGAGCCCATAGCCGTAGGCAACATGGACCTTGTCGCCGGGCCTTGCGCCCGCAGCGCGCATGGAGCGCGCCATCAGGTGCGTCCACGTGTCGATGTCCCTAGCCGTGTAGGCGACGACCGTCGGCTTGCCGGTGGTGCCGGAGGAAGCGTGGAGCCGAACCACGCGATCCATCGGCACGGCGAACATGCCGAAGGGGTAGGTATCGCGCAGGTCCGCCTTGGTGGTGAAAGGAAAGCGGGCGAGATCGGCAAGCGAGCGGCAATCCGAAGGCTTGACGCCCGCCGCGTCGAACTTTTCCCGGTAATGCGGCACCTTTTCGTACGCATGGGCGAGCGACCGTTGCAGCCGCTCGAGCTGTAGGCGCTCGAGCTCCGCGCGCGGCGCCTTCTCGATCGGCTCGAGCTCGAACGTTTTCATTCCACCCATAGGCCCTTAACGGTGGCCGATTTGCCGCGAAAGACGGCGATCAGTGCGCCACCCTGGTTCGTCACGCGCACGTCGTAGATGCGGGTGCGCCCGGTGTGCGCGGTCTCGTGGGCCTCGGCGGTCAACTCGTCGCCGAGCGCGGCCGGGGCGAGGAAATCGATCGTGCAGCTCGCGGCCAGGGCGTGCTGATTGTGCGAATTGCAGGCAAAACCGAAGCTCGAGTCGGCGAGCGAGAAGATGAGCCCGCCATGGCACACCTTTTGTCCGTTTACCATGTTCTCCGTTACGCGCATGCAGAGGCGGGCATATCCGGGCCGCACCTCCTGTAGCTTCATCCCCAACCAGCGCGAGGCGCGGTCCTCGCGCTCGATGATTTCGGCGGTACGCTCGGCAAGCGCCTGCTTGTTCATTTGCCCTTGAATCGAGGTGCGCGTTTTTCCTTGAACGCGGTCACGCCCTCGCGGTAGTCCTCGGAGAGCCCGAGTTCGCGCTGCAGGTCGCGCTCGAGATCGAGTTGCGCGTCGAGCGAGTTGCCTGCCGAGGCGTAAAGCGCGCGCTTCAGCTGCCCATAGCCCTTCGTCGGGCCATTGGCCAGCGCCGTCGCTAGGGCGCGCGCCTCGTCTTGGACCTTGTCGTCGTCGACCGCCTTCCAGATCAGCCCCCACTGCGCGGCCTGCTCGGCGCTGAGCTTCTCGGCCAGGAGCGCGAGCCCCATCGCGCGCGCCGTGCCGACGAGGCGCGGCAGGAAGTACGTGCCGCCGGCGTCGGGGATGAGGCCAAGCTTGGAGAATGCCTGGACGAAGCTCGCGGAACGGGCGGCAACCACGATGTCGCAGGCGAGCGCGAGGTTCGCGCCCGCGCCGGCCGCCACGCCGTTCACCGCGCAGATGATCGGCTTTGCGAGCGCGCGCATGCGCCGCACGAGCGGGTTGTAGTACGAGCCAAGGGAAACGGACAGATCGATCGGCGGCGCGCCGGGACTGACGTCGCGCTCGGCGAGGTCCTGGCCGGTGCAGAAGCCACGCCCATTGCCGGTGAGCAGCACGGCGCGGATGCCCTCATCGCGGGCCGCGCTGTCCAACGCCGAGCGCAGGCGCTCGTGCATCTCGGGGTTCAGCGCATTGAGCTTCTCCGGGCGGTTGAGCGTGAGGGTCGCTACGCCGGCATCCACTGAGACGAGGACGGAGGCCATGGGTTTAAAATTCTGCCATGCCCAGGGTCTATGCCATCGACGGCATCGTGCCGGTCGTCGATCCGAGCGCCTTCGTGCATCCGAGCGCAGTGCTCATCGGCGACGTGATCGTAGCGGCGCGGGCGTATATCGGTCCTTGCGCCAGCCTGCGCGGCGATTTCGGGCGCATCGTGGTCGAGGAGGGGGCGAACATCCAGGACCACTGCATGCTGCACGGCTTCCCAGGCAAGGACACGGTGGTCGGTCCGGAAGTCACCGTCGGCCATGGCGCCATCCTGCACGGCTGTATCGTGCGGCGCGGCGCGCTGATCGGGATGAATTGCGTCGTCAACGACAACGCCGAGGTCGGCGAGCATGCCGTAGTCGCTGCGCTCGCGTTCGTGCGGGCCGAAGCTCGCATCCCCGCTCGAACGCTGGCGGCCGGCATCCCGGCGAAGGTCGTGCGCGAGCTCTCTGCGGAAGAGATTCGCTGGACGAACGACAACATGCGCCTGTACCAAGACCTCGCCGTACGCAGCGCCACTACCCTTGAAACGGTGGAGGCGCTCACAACGCCTGAGCCGGGCCGCAAGCGCATCGATATTCCCGGCGCCATTCCATTATCGGAGCTGAAGAAAAAGCATGCCTGAGCGGGCACTCCTCATCATCGATATCCAGAACGATTACTTTCCCGGCGGCGGCATGGAGCTGGAAGGCGCCGACGCCGCTGCCGCGAACGCTTCGAAGGCGCTTGGGCGCGCGCGGCAAATAGGCACGCCCGTAATTCACGTGCGGCATCTGTCGACGCGGCCCGGATCGACCTTCTTCCTGCCCGGGACGAAAGGCGCCGAGATCCATGACACGGTCCGCCCGCGATCCGGCGAGCGGGTAATCGAGAAGAACTTTCCCAACAGCTTTCGCGGCACCGCGCTCGAGCAGGCGCTGAAAGACGCCGGCGTCAGGGAGCTCGTGGTTGCCGGCATGATGACGCACATGTGCGTCGACGCTTCGGTGCGCCATGCGGCCGACCTCGGCTACAAGGTGACGCTACTCGGCGATGCCTGCGCTACGCGCGCGCAGACCTTCGCCGGCGAGACGGTTCCCGCGCGCCAGGTGCATGCCGCATTCCTCGCCGCCCTCAACGGTTTCTATGCAAAGGTAGTCCCGACCCATGAGCTATGAGGCGATCAAGACCGAGCAGAAAGGCCGCGTCGGTCTCATCACGCTGAGCCGGCCGAAGCAGCTGAACGCGCTCAATCCGCAGCTTATGCAGGAGCTGGGCGCGGCGCTGCATGCTTATGACGGCGACGACGGCGTAGGCGCCATCGTCATCTGCGGCAGCGACAAGGCCTTTGCCGCCGGCGCCGACATCAGCGTGATGAAGGACTACAGCTACATGGACGCGTATCTGTCGGATTACATCACGCGCGACTGGGAGCACATCCGGCGCATCCGCAAGCCGGTCATCGCGGCGGTGGCCGGCTACGCGCTCGGCGGCGGCAACGAGGTCGCCATGATGTGCGACATCATCATCGCCGCGGACAACGCGAAATTCGGCCAGCCCGAGATCAACCTCGGTGTCATGCCCGGCGCGGGCGGCACGCAACGGCTGCCGCGCGCCGTCGGCAAGGCGAAAGCGATGGACATGTGCCTCACCGCGCGCATGATGGACGCTCAGGAGGCGGAGCGTGCCGGGCTCGTGTCCCGCGTCGTGCCGCTCGACAAGCTGATGGAGGAAGCGATGGCGGTGGCGGAAAAAATCGCCGGCTATTCGCTGCCGGCGGTCATGATGCTGAAGGAGTCCGTCAACCGCGCTTACGAGAGCCCGCTCTCCGAGGGCATCCTGTTCGAGCGGCGGCTTTTCCACTCCCAGTTCGGGCTCGCTGACCAGCGCGAAGGCATGGCCGCCTTCCTGGAGAAGCGCAAGCCGAAGTTCAAAAACCGCTGAGAGCGGTTTACCTCCTCCTCGCCGCCCACATCTTTTCGATGCTGGGCTTCTCGACCTATGCTGCGCTGCTCCCCGAGCTGCGCGACGAATGGGGACTGTCCAATGCGCAGGCCGGCGTGGTCGGCGGAATGTTCTTCGCCGGCTACGTCGCCACGGTATCGCTGTGGACGGCCCTCACCGACCGCATCGACGGGCGGCGTATCTATTGGGTCGGCAGCGTACTCGCGGCCGCCGGAAGCGCGGGCTTCGGCTTTCTCGTCGATGGCTTCGCGAGCGCCGTTTTCTTCCAGGTGGTGCTGGGTGTCGGCATCGCCGCGACTTACATGCCGGGATTGCGGCTCCTTTCGGACCGCGTGAGCGGGCCCTACCAGAGCCGCTATATCGCCTTCTATACGTCTTTCTTCGGCATCGGTACTGCGCTTTCGCTCGCGATGGCGGGACTCTTCTCGCCGCGCTTCGGATGGCGCACGGCCTTCATCGTGAGCGCGTTCGGTCCGCTTGCCGCCGCGGCGCTCGTCGTCCTGCTCCGAGCGCTGCCGGCCCATGGCGGCGGCGCCATCTCCTGGCGCACGCTTTTCCCCGTCGCCTCATGGCTGCGGGTGCTGCGCGACCGCGCAAGCGCGGGCTACACCCTCGGCTACATGGCGCATTGCCTCGAGCTTTTCGGCTCGCGCGCATGGATGGTTGCCTTCCTCGCTTTCTCGGCGAGCTTGCATGCGGGCGACACCTTTCCGTGGCCGGCCGCGACGATCGCCGCGGTGGTGAACCTGCTAGCGGTACCGGCCTCCATCTTCGGTAACGAGGTCGCGCTGCGCATCGGGCGCCGCCGCTGGATCCTGCTCGTCATGGCGGCCTCGGGCACCAGCGGCATGCTGCTCGCCTCGTCGGCGTCGTTGCACTGGATGGTGGTACTCGCGCTGATCATTGCCTACTCGATGCTCGTCATGGCGGAGTCGGGTACGCTGACCGCGGGGCTGGTGACGGCCGCACCGGCGGAGCTTCGCGGCGCGGCGATGGGGCTCTATTCCCTCGTCGGCTTCGGCGGCGGATTGCTTGGTCCCGTGGTCTTCGGCACCGCGCTCGATATCGGCGGGGGCGCGGGCGCGAGCGGCGCCTGGATCGCCGCCTACGCCGCGATCGGAGCCGGATGCCTCGCCGCACCGATCGTCGCTACAATCGTCGCAAAACCGTCCGCAAGACCCGTCGCCCGGTAGGAGGAGAAAATGGACCGCATCTGGCTAAAGAGCTATCCCCCGGGCGTGCCGACGCAGATCGACACCCGGCAGTACGGCTCCCTCGTCGAACTGTTCGAGAAGAGCATCCGCGACTTCGGCGATCGGCCGGCCTTCACGTGCATGGGCAAGACGATCACCTTTGCCGAGCTCGATAAGAGCGCGCGCCACTTCGGCGCCTGGCTGCAGACGAAGGGCCTGCCAAAGGGCGCGCGCGTCGCGATCATGATGCCGAACTGCCTGCAATATCCGATCGCGATGTTCGGCACCCTGCGCGCGGGCTGCGTCGTGGTGAATGTCAATCCGCTCTATACGGCGCGCGAGCTCGAGCATCAGCTGAAGGATTCGGGTGCCGAGGCGATCGTCATCCTGGAGAACTTCGCCTCGGTGCTGGAGCAGGTGCGCTCGCGAACCCCGGTAAAGCACGTGATCGTGACGTCGCTCGGCGAGCTCCTCGGGCTGAAGGGCCTGGTGGTAAATCTGGTGGTGCGCAAGGTGAAGAAGATGGTGCCGGCGTATAACCTGCCGGGCGCCGTCGCTTTCAAGCAGGCGCTCGACGAAGGCGCCGGCGCGAAGCTCGTCACGCCGCCCCTCGACCATGACGATATCGCCTTCCTCCAGTACACGGGCGGCACGACCGGCGTGTCGAAAGGAGCGATGCTCCTTCACCGCAACGTGATCGCGGCGCTCCTGCAATATCGCTCCTGGCTCGCGCCCGCGATCGAGGGCGAGCGGCCGGTGATCATCACCGCATTGCCGCTCTATCACATCTTCTCGCTCACGGTGAACTGCCTGAATATGATGGTGGTGGGCGGAGAGAACATCCTCATCACCAACCCGCGCGACATACCGGGCTTCGTGAAGGAGCTCGGCAAGCACAAGTACACCATCATCAGCGGCGTCAACACCCTCTTCAACGCGCTTCTCAACCACCCCGATTTTGCCAAGCTCGATTTTTCGCACCTGAAGCTCGCCGTCGGCGGCGGCATGGCGGTGCAGAAGACGGTCGCCGAGCGCTGGAAGCAGGTGACGGGCACCACGCTCATCGAGGGCTACGGGCTCACAGAGACGGCGCCCGCCGCCACGGCCAATCCTCTCGACCTCGCCGAATATTCGGGCTCCATCGGCGTGCCGATGCCCTCGACCGACATCGAGCTGCGCGACGACAACGGCAAGACGCTGCCGCTCGGCGAAGCGGGCGAGATCTGCATCAAGGGACCGCAGGTCATGGCGGGCTATTGGCAGCGCCCGGACGAGACGGCCTTGGTTCTCGGTGCCGACGGCTTTCTCCATACCGGCGATATCGGCGTCATGGACGAGAAGGGCTTCATCCGCATCGTCGATCGCAAGAAGGACATGATCGTGGTGTCGGGCTTCAAGGTGTTCCCGAACGAGATCGAGCAAGTCGTCGCGATGCACCCCGGCGTCCTCGAGTGCGCGGTGGTCGGCGTACCCGATACGCATTCGGGGGAGGTGCCCAAAGTCTACGTCGTGAAGAAGGACCCGCAGCTCACCGAGCAGGACATCCTCGAGCATTGCAAGCGCGAGCTCACCGGCTACAAGCGGCCGAAGTATGTCGAGTTCCGCACCGAGCTACCGAAGACCAACGTCGGCAAGATATTGCGCCGCGCATTACGCGACGAGCGCAAGGCTGCCTAGCGTTTCGGCTTGAGCACCAGGCGCTCGGCGGGCCCGATGCGCGAGCGCTCCGTTAGCATCGGTACGTAATCGCCACGCGCCCAGAGCGGGGCAAGATCCCGGTAGTGGGGCGAGAACACGTTTCCCGATTGGCCGCCGGGATGGACGAAGACCGATGCCTGCGGATCGGCAAGATCGTAGATCGCGCGGAAGCTCGCCGCATGGCGGTTCGAATAAGGCTCCGCGTCGTCCTCGAAATCCATGCGGCCCACGTTCACCGTATAGGAGTCGCCGCCGCTTGGCACCACGATATCGAAATAGCGCCGCAGCCAGCTGCTGCGCGAAAGCGGGCGGTGCCGCAGTCGCGCCTCGTGCGCCGCGCCCCACTTCCAGCCGTCCGGATTGTCGCCATAGCGGCGCCGCAAGTCGCCGATCGCCCGCTCGAGCGAATCGTTGAGGACGTCGTCGCACGACTCGACGCGCCTCGTGCGCACGTCGTCGCACCAGTGGCCTTGCCCGTTCTTGTCGGCGAGGACGTTCGAGACGAACGACGCCCGTTCGCTCCAGGCCGCGCGAAACGCGGGCCCGAGCTCGTCGGCGTAGAGGGCGCGGGAAAGCTCGCGCCACCAGGCCACCAGCACGAGCGGCTCGGGGCGGTCCGCGGCCATCGTGCCATCCCAGGCCGCGAGCATCTTCAGGACGTCGCTCGCTTCGGCGCTCGCACCCTGCACGGCGACCAGCCGAGGCAGGAGCTCGCGCGCCGGCAGCGACACGACGTCCATCTGCATGCGCGCGAAGCTCGAGCGGTCGTGCTTCGGCTGGATATCGAGCAGATCCGAAATGCGTTGCGCGCGATAGGGCAGGAACCATTCGGCGGTGATGTGATGGCGGTAGCCGGGCGGAACGATTTTCTGGTTCGCCGTCACGATGCGGCCGCTTTGCGGATTGAACGATCGCGGCAGCTCGTCGAAAGGAACGAAACCTGCCCAGTCGTAGCGTTCGTCCCAACCGGGCGCCGGCGCGAGGCCCTTCAGCGCATTGGCGCGCTGGCGAACCGGAATGCGGCCGGGGGCGATGAATCCGATGTTGCCGGCGACGTCGGCGTAGCTGAAATTCTGCTGGGGCACTTGGAAGTCGCGTAATGCCTCGACAAAGTCGGGCCAGCTGCCCGCGCGCGGCAGCTTGAACAGCGCTTGCAGCGACACGTCGTCCTCGGCGAGCGCAGTCCACGCGAAGGCAAGGGCATGGCCGCGCGGCGTTGCGGCGAGCGCCTCGCTCATCACGTCGGAGATAACCGGTCCGTGTCGCGAGATGCGGATGTGCAGCCGCTGGTCCTCGCCGCCCTTCACCTTCAGCGTCTCCTCCAGCGTGGTGAATGCCGCGACGCCGCCCGGCGTGACATACCCACCGGTTGCATCCAATTTTTCCAGATAGAGGTCCTGCACATCGGGGCCGGTGTTCGTCGCCGCCCATGCGATACGGTCGTTGCGACCCAGCACGATGCCCGGCACGCCCGGCAATGTCGCGCCGATCGCGTTGAGGCCGGGCGCGTTCAGATGCGCGAAGTACCAGACGCCCGGGGCGGTGAGACCGAGATGCGGGTCGTTCGCGAGTAGCGGCTTGCCGCTCGCGGTATGCGCGCCGCTGAGCGCCCAGCTGTTGGACGCGCCCCCTAAGTGCTCGGCGCGCGAGATTTGCGGCGGCTCGCGTTCCCAATCTCCATAAAAAAGCCGCAAATCCGGCAGCTCGATGGGTGCGTCGCCGGGATACGGCGGCAGGAATTCCTGGATCGATTGGGTGTTTATGCGGCGGGCGAGCTGGAGGCGCAAGAGCTCGTTCTGCCAGTTGCCGCCGAGCTCCCACGCCATCATCTTTGCCCACGCTGCGGAATCGACTTCGCTCCACCGTTGCGGGCTGAAGCGGAAGATCCAGAACTCGATCGGCAGCACGCGTTTCGCGTCGAGGAAAGCATTGACGCCCGCGGCGTACGCATTGAGCAACGAGCGCGAGCCCGTGTCGAGATGGTCGATGTTGGCTTGGGCGACGCGTCGAATGCCGATGGTGCGCAGGAACCGGTCCGTGGGCAGCGCGCGCTCGCCAAGGACTTCGGCCAGGCGGCCGGAAGCAATCCGCCGGTTCATCTCCATTTGCCATAGGCGATCCTGCGCGTGCACGAAGCCCAAGGCGAGCTGCGCATCGCGTTCCGAGGCGGCGTAAATGTGGGGAATGCCATGCGCATCGCGCAGCACTTCCACCGGCGCGTCGAGGCCTGCGATTTCAAGCTCGCCCGACAGTGCTGGAAGGGAAAGCCGGACGGCGAGGTACAGCGCGGTTCCGGACAGCGCGAGGACTATGGCGGCCAGCGCGAAGGCGGTCCGGATGGCTCGATGCGGCACTGCGTCAATTCTGTTATAAGCAAAGGGTTAGGACAACCTCGGAGCGTGCATGCTGTATAGCCTCTATGAAGCCCAGCACATGGCGCTCGCGCCGATGCGCTTCTGGGCGGAATGGACGCGCGGCGTGTTTGGCCATCCCTTCAGTCCCTTTGCGCACTGGCCGATGTCGCGTCGTCTCGCGGCTTCGAGCGACCTCTTCCTCCGCGTCACCGAACGTTATGAGAAGCCCGCGTGGAACCTGCGGGATGTCGAGATCGAGGTGACGCAGGAAAAGCCGTTCTGCAACCTCATTCATTTCAAGCAGGCCGAGCCCAAGCGGCACAAGGTGCTGATCGTCGCACCGCTCTCGGGACACTACGCGACGCTGCTCCGCGATACCGTGCGCGCGCTTCTCGCCGAACACGATGTCTGGATCACGGACTGGGTCAACGCGCGCATAGTGCCGGTGTACAAAGGCCCGTTCCATCTCGACGACTACGTGGATTACGTTCGCGAGTGGATCACGCTGCTTTCGCCGGAGCTGCACGTCGTCTCCGTCTGCCAGCCCACTGTGCCGGTTCTCGCTGCCGTTTCCCTCATGGCGGCGAAGCGCGAGGCGCAGCCGCGCACCATGGTGATGATGGGCGGGCCTATCGACGTGCGCCGCAGTCCCACGGCAGTCAACAATCTTGCGCGCCGCAAGCCTTACTCGTGGTTCGAGCAGAACGTGATCGAGCGCGTACCGGCGAAATACCCGGGCGCTATGCGGCGCGTCTACCCGGGGTTTCTACAGCATCTCGGGTTCGTTGCGATGAATCCGGACCGCCACGTCAACGCCCACTGGGATTATTTCAACCAGCTGATGCGCGGCGACGGTGAATCGGCCGACGCTCACCGGCGCTTCTACGACGAGTACAACGCGGTGCTCGACCTGCCGGCCGAGTACTACCTCGATACCGTCAAGACGGTGTTCCAGGATTTCGCCCTGCCCAAGGGGCGCATGTTCGTGCGCGAGGATCTCGTGCGGCCGCAGGCGATCCGCGAAGCGGCGCTCCTCACCATCGAAGGCGAGCTCGACGACATCTCGGGCAATGGACAGACGGAAGCCGCTCACGCGCTTTGCCTCAACATCCCCCGCGAGCGGCGCGCGCATTTCGTCGCGCCGGGCGTGGGGCACTACGGCATCTTCTCCGGACGGCGCTGGCGCGAAGTGGTCTTCCCGCGGGTGCGCGAGTTCATCGCGCATCACAGCTCGTAGCGCGATCCTTCCTGGCCCTTCACTTCGCGCTCGACGCTGGCGCGAGGCAAGTGGGGGGCGAATAGCTCGATGAACTCGTAGGCATAGCGCCGCAGATAGGCGTTGCGCTTGATGCCGAGGCGCGTGGTGCTCGATTCGAAAAGATGGCTCGCATCGATCGCGCGCAGGTTGAGATCCCTCTTCGGATCGAAGGCCATCTTCGCCAAGATGCCGACGCCGAGGCCGAGCTCGACGTAGGTCTTGATCACATCGGAGTCCTGCGCCGAGAGCACGACGTGCGGGGTCAGCCCGCGGTTCTCGAACGCGCGCTGCACGAGCGAGCGGTTGGCGAAGGCGAAGTCGTAGGTCACGATGGGGTGCTCGGCTAGCCGCTCGAGGGTGAGCGTGCCTTTGAGGAGCGCATGCTTCGGCGGTACCACCACGCAGCGGTTCCATTGATAGACCGGCAGCGAGACGATCTCGGCATATTGCGAAATCATCTCCGTGGCCACACCCATGTCGGCTTCGCCCGCGATCACCTGCTCGCAAATCTGAGTCGGGTTGCCCTGATGCAGGACCAGCTCCACTTTGGGGTATTTGCGCTTGAACGCCGCCACGGCTTTGGGTAGCGCATAGCGCGCCTGGGTGTGCGTCGCGGCGACCGTCAGTGTGCCGATCTGGTCGTTCGCGAACTCCTCGCCCGCGCGCTTGAGATTTTGTGCTTCGGCGAGGATGCGCTCCGCGATGGCAACCACCGCCTTGCCGGGCTCGGTGATCGAGGCCAGGCGCTTGCCGTGGCGCACGAATACCTGGACGCCCAATTCGTCTTCCAGCGCGCGGATTTGTTTCGACACTCCGGGCTGGGACGTGTGCAGCGCCTCGGCCGCCTCGGAAACGTTGAGCCCGCGGCGCACCACCTCGGCGAGGTAACGCAACTGCTGCAGCTTTATGGCTTATGCTCCAATTGCATAACATGCTAACACATTAGTCTTTGAAGGCATAAGGCCGCACCCTAGCATTCGCGCTATGGAGCCCGGCCTGGTTGCCCTGGCAGCAATCACGTTCCTCGCCGCGTTTGTAAACGGCGCGCTCGGCTACGGCTTTTCGTCGCTGACCGTTCCCATCGGCCTGGTCTTCTTCGCCAACCGGATACTCAACCCGGCGCTGGTGCTGATCGAGGTATTCATCAACCTCTACGTGCTCGTCATAAACCGCGCCGCAATTCGCGCGGTCTGGAAGCGGGTCTGGCCGATCATCATTGGGCTCGTGCCGGGCGTCGCCCTCGGCAGCTATGTCCTCGCCTCGGTGCACCCGGACTGGCTGAAGCTCATCACGTATTCGTTCCTGCTGCCGCTGATCCTCGTCCAGGCGGCCGGCCTCCGGCATCCGATTCGCGCCGAAAAGGCGATCGGCGTTCCGTTCGGAGCCGGCCTCGGATTCCTCTACTCCGTGACGACGATTTCCGGGCCGCCGCTCGCGCTGCTGTTCAACAACCAGGGCCTGGTAAAGCAGGAATTCCGCGCCGGCCTGGCGCTTATCCGTGTCTCCGAATCGTGCCTGACGGCGTTTGCCTATTGGCAGCTCGGCCTCTTCACTGCGGAAGCGATGCAGGTCGGCTCGTGGATCGTGCCGAGCGTGCTCGTCGGCATCCCGCTCGGCGCCTATGCGATCCGGCGCCTCGACGCCGAGACTTTCCGCCGTATTTGCATGAGCTTCGACGTGTGGGTCGTCGGCTTCGGCCTTTCGCGTACGCTGATCACGCTCAAGCTGGCGCAGTCGCCGGCTGCCTATGCGGCGATGGCGGTCGCAGGCGCGCTGGATCTCGTCCTCCTCTACCTCTTCTTCAATGTACATCTACGACGAAATCGATCAGCGGCTGGTTGACGAGCGGGTCGCGCAGTTCCGCGACCAGACGAGCCGCTTCCTGGAGGGAAAGCTCGCCGAGGACGAGTTCCGCGCGCTGCGCCTGCGCAACGGCCTCTACATCCAGCGCTACGCGCCGATGCTGCGCATCGCCATTCCCTACGGCCTGCTCTCCTCGCGGCAGCTGCGCAAGCTCGCCGACATCGCGCGCCGCTTCGACCGCGGCTACGGTCACTTCTCCACGCGCCAGAACCTGCAGCTGAACTGGCCGAAGCTCCACCAGGTGCCCGATATCCTCGCCGAGCTCGCCACGGTGCAGATGCACGCCATCCAGACCTCCGGCAACTGCGTGCGCAACGTGACGACCGATCATTTCGCCGGGGTCGCGCCCGACGAGATCTTCGACTCCTTCGTCTGGTGCGAGCTCATCCGACAGTGGTCGACCTTCAACGCCGAATTCAGCTATCTGCCGCGCAAATTCAAGATCGCCGTCAACGGCGCCCTCAACGACCGCGCGGCGACCTACGTGCACGACATCGGCCTGCACGCCGTCAAGCGCGATGGCGAAGTCGGTTTCAAGGTGATCGTCGGCGGCGGCCTCGGCCGCACGCCGCTCATCGGCCAGGTGGTGCGCGAGTTCCTGCCCTGGCCGCATCTGCTCACCTACCTCGACGCGATCCTGCGCGTCTACAACCGCTTCGGCCGCCGCGACAACATCCACAAGGCCCGCATCAAGATCCTGCTGAAGGAATGGGGCTTCGAGCGCTTCCGCGACGCGGTGGAAGCCGAGTGGGCTCATCTCAAGGACGGCCCGGCGACGCTCAAGGCGAACGATATCGCGCGTGTCGAGGCCCGCTTTACGCGCCCGGTCTACGACAAACTCGGTCCACATGCGGTGGCGTATTCCGCGCCCGGCTTCGATGCGTGGAAGAGGCGCAACGTCCATCCGCACAAGGTGCCCGGTTATTGCGCGGTGACGTTGTCGCTCAAGAAGACTGGCGTACCACCGGGCGATGCTACCTCCGAGCAGATGGAAGCAATAGCACGCCTCGCCGAGCTCTATTCGTTTGGCGAGCTGCGCGTCTCGCACGAGCAGAACCTGATCCTCGCCGACGTGCGCGAGGATGCATTGCCGGAGCTGTGGCGCGAAGCGAAGGCGCTCGGCCTCGCCACCCCGAACGTCGGCCTCCTGACCAACATCATTGCCTGCCCGGGCGGCGACTTCTGCGCGCTCGCCAACGCGAAGTCGATTCCGGTCGGCCAGGCCATCCAGGAGCGCTTCGACGATCTGGATTACCTGCACGACATCGGCGAGATCGACATCAACATCTCCGGCTGCATGAACGCGTGCGGCCATCACCACGTCGGCCACATCGGCATCCTCGGCGTCGATAAGCACGGCGAAGAGTGGTATCAGGTCGAAATCGGCGGCAACCAAGGCGAAGTCCGTCCCGGTGTAAAAGCGGCGCTGGGCAGGATCCTCGGCCCTTCGTTCGCGCGCGCCGAGGTACCGGAGGTGGTGGAAAAGCTGGTCGACTGCTATCTCGAGCGCCGCGACAGCGACGCCGAGCGCTTCGTCGACGTCGTGCATCGCATCGGCATCGAGCCCTTCAAGGAAAAAGTCTATGGCAACGCTCATCAAAGGCAGGCAAGTCGCAACCGGGAACCCGTCGTCGCCTGAGGTCCTGCGCCTGGAGCCGACGGACGATCCCGCCGCGTTTGCTCACCGGCTGGCCGGGGCGTCGCGCGTGGAGGTGCATTTCCCGAAGTTCGGCGATGGGCGCGGTTTTTCCCTCGGGCGCCTCTTGCGCGAGCGCTATGCCTACAAAGGCGAGCTACGCGCCGTCGGGCATCTGACGCGCGACCATCTGCTGTATCTGGAGCGCTGCGGCTTCGACGCCTTCGAGCTGCGCCCGGGCGAGGATGCCGACGAGGCGCTGGCCGGATTCGACGTCTTCAGCGCTCGCTACCAGCGATGAGCGAGGTGCTCGAACGGGCGTTAGAAAAGATCGCCGCCGAGCATTCGCCTGCGGTGCTGGCGAATAGCCTGTCGGCGGAGGATATGGTGATCACAGATGCGATCGCGCGCCTCGCGCTACCCATCGGCGTCTTCGTGCTCGATACCGGCCGGCTGCACGCCGATACCCTTGAGCTCTTCGATGCCATCCGGGAGCGCTACCGCATTGCGATCGAGGTTTACGAGCCCCGCGCCATGGCAGTCCAGGCGTATGTCCAGGTCCATGGGCGCGATGCGTTCTACAACAAGCGAGAGCTGCGGCAAAGCTGCTGCGACATCCGCAAGGTCGAGCCGCTCAAGCGGGCGCTCGCCGGCAAGCGGGCCTGGATTACCGGGCAGCGCCGTGAGCACTCGGCGGGACGCGCTGCGCTCGGCCAGCGCGAATTCGATCTCGCACATGGCATGGTGAAGTTCAATCCGCTAGCCGGTTGGAGCGAAGCGCAGGTCTGGGCCTACATACGAGCGCACCACGTGCCTTACAACCGGCTCTACGATCAAGGCTACCGCTCGATCGGCTGCGCGCCGTGCACGCGTCCAGTGCTGCCTGGCGAGGATGTGCGCGCCGGGCGCTGGTGGTGGGAGGCGGCGGAGCACAAGGAATGCGGGCTGCACGGAAAGGTTACCGCATGAGGATGGTGGAACGCACGCACCTCGACTGGCTCGAGTCCGAGGCGATCTACATCCTGCGCGAGGTGGCCGGGCAGTGCCAGAACCCGGCGCTGTTCTTCTCCGGCGGCAAGGATTCCATCGTGCTGCTGCGCCTGGCGGAGAAGGCGTTCCGTCCCGGGCGATTTCCGTTCCCGCTGCTGCACATCGACACCGGCCACAATTTCCCGGAAGTAATCGCCTTCCGCGATCGGCGCGCGGCTGAGCTCGGCGAGCGCCTCCTCGTGCGCTCGGTGGAAGACTCCATGCGCCGCGGCACCGTGCGCCTTCGCGGCGAGAGCGACAGCCGCAATGCGGCGCAGTCGGTGACGCTTCTCGAAGCGATCGCCGAGTTCGGCTTTGATGCCGCGATCGGCGGCGCGCGGCGCGACGAAGAGAAGGCGCGGGCCAAGGAGCGCGTGTTCTCCGTGCGCGACGAATTCGGCCAGTGGGACCCGCGCAACCAGCGACCGGAACTGTGGAGCCTGTACAACGCGCGCGTCCATCCCGGCGAGCACGTTCGCGTGTTTCCAATCAGCAACTGGACCGAGCTCGACGTCTGGCAATACATCGAGCGCGAGCGCCTCGAAGTGCCGGCGATCTACTACGCTCATCGGCGGCCGATCGTGCGCCGGCGCGGCTTGCTCGTGCCGGTGACGCCGATCACGCCGCCGCGCGCCGGCGAGACGGTGGAGGAGGTGTCGGTGCGCTTCCGTACCGTGGGGGACATCAGCTGCACCTGCCCGGTGGAATCCACCGCCGCCGATGTCAGGACGATCATCGAGGAAACCAGGGTCGCCCGGCTCACCGAGCGCGGCGCGACGCGAATGGACGACCAGAGCTCCGAGGCGTCGATGGAGCGTCGCAAGAAAGAGGGCTATTTCTGATGCAGCCGCTTCGCTTTGCCACCGCGGGCAGCGTGGACGACGGCAAGAGCACGCTCATCGGGCGGCTGCTCTACGACGCACGCGCCATTCAGGAAGACCAGCTCGCGGCGATGGAGCGCGCATCGGCGCGGCGCGGCGCGCCGCAGATGGACCTCTCGCTTCTCACCGACGGGCTGGAAGCCGAGCGCGAGCAGGGCATCACCATCGACGTCGCGTACCGCTACTTCGCCACGCCCAAGCGCAAGTTCATCATCGCCGATTCGCCGGGGCACGAGCAGTACACGCGCAACATGGCCACCGGCGCGAGCAATGCGGACGCCCTGGTGCTTCTCATCGATGTGAAGAAAGGCCTGCTGCCGCAGACGCGCCGCCATCTGCTCATCGCGCGGCTGCTCGGGCTCAAGCAAGCAATCGTCTTCGTCAACAAGATGGATGCGGTGGCTTATGACCGCGCGGCATTTGAGCGTGTGCGCGAGGCAGTCGAGGCCTTCGCCGCACCGCTCGAGCTCCAGCTGAGCGTCATCCCGGGCTCGGCGCTCGCCGGCGATATGGTGGTCGAGCGCGGCGAAGGCCTTTCCTGGTACGGCGGCGCTACGCTTCTCGAGACGCTGGAGGGGCTCAACGCGGCGGCCGAATCCGCGGCGGCGGGACCGTTACGCTTTCCGATCCAGCTCGTATCGCGTCCGCAGGGCAGCGCATCGCGCGCGTACATGGGCCGGATCGAGTCCGGCCACCTTCTCGTCGGGACGGAAGTGCTCGCATTGCCGTCCCGGCGTCGCACTCGCGTGCGGCAGATCCTGGTGCACGAGATCGATCGCGAGCTTGCCGTGGCGGGCGACTCGGTGAGCGTGGTGCTGGCGGACGACATCGATCTGTCGCGCGGCGACTGGCTCGCCGATGGCGCCAACCCGCCTCGCGAGACGCGCTCAGTGGAGCTCACCCTGATCTGGCTAGGCTCGGAGCCGCTGCGGCGGTCCGGCCGCTACGTGCTGCAGCAGGCGTCTAGCCGCGCGGTGGCAAAGGTCGCCGAAGTTTCCAGCCGGCTGGACATCCATACGCTCGCCGAAGTTGCGGCAGGCGGCGACGTGGTGATGAACGACATCGTCCGCGCGCGCCTTACGCTGCAGGCGCCTTTCTTCGTCGACCGCTACGAAGTCGTGCGCGCTACCGGCGCCGTGATCCTCATCGACGAGGCGACCAACCACACCGTGGCCGCGGGCTTGGTGCGATGAGCGGGACGGTCTACCTGATTGGCGGCGGGCCGGGTGCGGCCGACCTCCTCACGGTGCGCGCCGTCCGCGTCCTCGGCCAGGCCGGGATCGTTTTCCACGATGCGCTCGTGCCCGCCGAGATCCTGGCGCTCGCGCCGCAGGCGGAGAGGGTGGCAGTCGGCAAGCGCTGCGGAAAGCATTCCACGGCCCAGCGCTTCATCAACAAGCGCCTGGCGGATGCGGCTAAGTTGCATTGCGTCGTCGTGCGCTTGAAAGGCGGCGATCCGCTGCTCTTCGGACGCGCGCAGGAGGAGATGGATTACCTGCGCTCCTGCCGCATCGCGGTGGAAGTCGTGCCGGGCATTACCGCCGCCCTCGCGGCGGCCGCGCACGCGGGCGTGTCGCTCACCGCACGCGGCGTGGCGCGGAGTGTCGCGTTCGTGACGCCTCGCGTGGGAGAAGGCGCGGCGCCCAGCACGTGGCTTTCCGCTGCGGTGGCCGCGGACACCGTCGCCTTCTATATGGGTGCCGGCGATGCTCCCGCTATCACTGAGGCGTTAATCGCAGCGGGAAAGCCTGCCACGACGCCGATCGCGATAGTCGAGAACGCTTCGCGCGGCGACGCGCGTACGCTCAGCGGAAGGTTGGTCGAGCTCCCCGCCCTGGCGAAGGAGCTGCAGGGTGGAGCGGCGATGATCCTGCTTGGCGAGGTGCTTAGGCCGGCGCTCGCCGTTGCCCAGCCGCGAGCCACGCGTAGATCGCAAGCGCGATAAACCAGACGAGCGACCAACCGGCGATCGACAGGCCGAGGAATTTCCAGTCCACGGCCGCGCACTCGCCGCTGCCCTGGAAAAGCTTCTGGATGGTCCGCGACAGCGGAAGATTCTCCAGCATGAAAAAGAGGTCTGGGCCGCATTGCGGCACCTTGTCGGCCGGCAGGTGCTGCAGCCATACCTGGCGCCCCGCGGTCGCCGCGCCGCCCGCCGCAAAGAGGGTGATCAGGACGGCATAGACGACGGCGCCTCGGCTGCGCGGTCCGTGAAGCGCCGCTAGGACGAACAGCGCGAGCACCGCGTAGAAGCAGCCGCGCTGCACCATGCACAGCGGACACGGTTCCAGTCCCTGCACGTACTGCAGGTAATACGCGTAGCCAAGCAGCGCCAGGCAAACGACGGCCCCGAGCGTGAAGGCGATGCGTGGGTTGCGAAGGGTTTGGATCATGGTTGCGCGGCCACGATACGCCCGGTCGCTTCGCCGAAGCCGATGGTGGCGTGACCGTCGCGCGCGCAACGGCCGCGCTGGATCACTTCGTCGCCGTCCTCGAGGAACGTGCGCGTTTCGCCGTTCGGTAGGGAGAGCGGTTCCTTCCCACCTTGGGTCGCCTCTATGAGCGATCCCAGCGAATCGGCGCTGGTCCCGGAAAGCGTCCCCGAGCCGAGGACGTCGCCCGGCTGCAGATTGCAGCCGTTCGACGTCTGGTGCGCCACCATCTGCGCGAGCGTCCAGTAGGAGTCGCGGAAGCTGGCACGCGAGAGCCGTGCAGGCGCTTTCATTCCGGACGTACGCAAGCTGATCTCCACTTGGATGTCATAGCCGCCTTCGCGCTGGTCTTTCTCGTCCATCAGGTACGCGAGCGGCTTCGGGTCTTCCGCCGCGCGCGGGAAGGCCGCGCACTTATAGGGTTCGAGCGCATCGAGTGTTACGACCCATGGCGACACCGTGGTGGCGAAACTCTTGGCGAGGAAAGGTCCGAGCGGCTGGTATTCCCACGCCTGGATGTCGCGCGCCGACCAGTCATTGAGCAGTACGACACCGAAGACGTGCTCGAGTGCCTCGGATATGCGAACCCGACCGCCCAGCCGACTGCCGCGACCGGCAATGAAGCCGAGCTCCGCCTCGTAATCGAGCCGCCGGCTCGGCGCGAACTTCGGAGCGGCTGCGTCGGGCGCCTTCAGCTGGCCCGACGGGCGGCGCACCGGCGTGCCGGAGGCGACGATGGATGAAGCGCGGCCGTGGTAGCCGATAGGCACCCACTTGTAATTCGGCAGCAGCGGATTGTCCGGCCGCAGGATGCGCCCGACGTTGGTCGCGTGATGGATGCCGGTATAGAAGTCGCTGTAATTGCCGATCGCCATCGGCAGGAAGACCTCGGCTCGCTTCATCGGCACCAGATATCTTTGCAACCGCTTGCGCGCCTTGCTCTTCGTCGAGAGTGCGTTGCAGAGCTCGTGCCGCAGCTTGCGCAGCGGCGTGCGCCCCGCGGCGGCAAGGGCGTTCAGCGTCGGCCCGGTGCGCACGCCGAGTGCGGCGAGGTCGAGGATCTGGTTGCCGATGGCGACCCCGCCGCGCGGCGCTTCGTCGGCGCCTTTGCGACGGAAGATGCCGAGCGGCAGGTTCTGGATCGGGAAATCGCAGCCCGGCTCGTTCGCCGACTCGACCCAGCTCTGGAGCGCCGGATCGTGCGTACCGTCGATCATTTATAGAGCTTCTTGAAACCCGCCCACACGGCGTCGTAATCCTTCTGCAGCTCGCGCGCGCCCATCGCGAAGCGAGTCGGCTGGAAGACGTGGCGCGACTCCCACATGAACGCAAGCCCGCCGTCCAGTTTGTGCGGTTTCAGCTCCATCGCGCTCGCGCGTTCGAAGGTTGCAAGGTCCGGCCCATGCGCCGACATGCAGTTGTGGATCGAAATCCCGCCGGGCACGAATCCGCTCGCCTTGGCGTCGTAGGCGCCGTGGATGAGGCCCATCAGCTCGCTCATCACGTTGCGATGGAACCACGGCGGGCGGAAGGTGTTCTCCGCCACCAGCCAGCGCGGCGGAAAGATGACGAAGTCACAGTTCGCGACGCCCGGCTGACCGGACGGGGAGGTGAGCACGGTGAAGATCGACGGGTCGGGATGGTCGAAGCTCACCGTGTTGATAGCCATGAAACGCGCAAGCTCGTACTTGTAAGGCGCGTAATCGCCATGCCAAGCGACGACGTCGAGCGGCGAATGCGGGAACTCGCTCGCCCATAGCCGCCCCATGAACTTCGCCACCACCTCGCATTTGCCGCCGTCCTCGAACGCGGCCGTCGGGGCGAGGAAGTCGCGCGTCTGCGCCAGCCCTTGCGAGCCGATCGGCCCCAGCTCGGGCAGCCGGAAGCTCGGTCCATAGTTCTCGCACACGTATCCGCGTGCCTGCTTGCCAGCAAGCGTGACGTTGAATTTCATGCCCCGCGGTACCACCGCGAGCTCGCCCGGCGCGACGTCCAGCTTGCCAAGCTCGGTGGAAAGGACGATCGCGCCCTCCTGCGGCACGAACATCAACTCGCCATCTGCACAGTAGAAGTAACGCCGCTGCATGGAGCGATTGGCACGATAAAGATGCACCGCCACGCCGCTTTGCGCGGCCGGTGATCCCGAGCCGGCGACGGTGGCGAGGCCGTCGATGAAATCAGTGGCCTTGGTCGGCAGGCCGAACGGATCCCAACGCAGGCGGTTCGGCGGCGTCTCGACTTCGTCGAAAGGTCCGGAGCGCACCAGGCCATCGGCGATGCGTTTGTACGGACCATGCATGGCCGATGGGCGCAGCTTGTAAAGCCAGGTGCTCTGGTTCTCCGCGCGCGGCGCGGTGAAGGCGCTGCCGGACAGCACTTCGGTGTACAGGCCTCGTGGCGCCCGCTGCGGCGAATTGCGTCCGACTGGAAGCGCGCCCTTTACCGCCTCGCTGGAAAACGTGTTGCCAAATCCGGATTGATAACGCACCTTGGCGCGAATATTAAGGGTAGCCGGTCGGGTTGGACGACTGCCAACGCCAGCTGTCCGCGCACATCTCGTCGAGGCCGAGCTCCGCTTCCCACCGCAGCTCGCGCCGCGCACGACCAGCGTCGGCGTAGGACTCCGCGAGATCTCCCGGCCGCCGCGGCTGGAAGTCGAGCGGGATAGGGCGCCCGCAAGCCTTCTCATACGCCTGCGCAGCCTCCAGGACGGAATAGCCGCGCCCCGTGCCGACATTGGCGATGATCGAGCGGCGGTTCTTCGCCAGAAAGTCGAGCGCTGCAAGATGTGCACGGGCGAGATCCATCACGTGGATATAGTCGCGCACGCCGCTGCCGTCGCGCGTCGGATAATCGTTTCCCCACACCCGTAGCGCGCGGCGTGCGCCGGTGGCGACCTGCGAGATATAGGGGAACAGGTTGTTGGGTATCCCGCGCGGGTCTTCGCCAATGCGCCCCGACGGATGCGCGCCGGCCGGGTTGAAGTAGCGTAGCGCGGCGTAATGGAAGCTCGCATCCGCGACTGCCTGGTCGGCCAGCAGTTGCTCGACCATCACCTTGTTGCGGCCGTAAGGATTTATCGGGTTCAGCCGGTGCTCTTCCGTGTAAGGCAGCGCTTGCGGCTCTCCATAGACGGTCGCCGACGAGCTGAACACCATCTGCTTCGTGCCACGGGCCTGCATCGCTTTCAGGAGCGCGATGCTGCCGCCGACGTTGTTCTCGTAGTAGAGAAGGGGCTTTTCCATCGACTCGCCGACTGCCTTCAGTCCGGCGAAATGCACCACGCAGTCGAAACGCTGCTGAGCGATGTAGGTCTCGAGCGCCGATTGGTCGCGGATGTCCGCACGCTGGAAATCGATCCGCGCGCCGGGCGCAAGCTCGCGGATGCGGTCGAAGACGCTCGCCTTTGCATTGCAGAGGTTGTCGACGATGCCGACCTCGTGGCCCGCCTGCGCCAGCAGAACGCAGGTATGCGATCCGATGTAGCCCAGGCCCCCCGTGACGAGAACCCGATGCGCTATTGCAGGCTCCCGCGGGCGTAGATCGGCGTGAAGTCCGCCGCTGTTTCGCGCATCAGGTGGTCGAATGAGTCGATGACGAAGTAAGTATCCTGGTAGCGATCGATCTGGTAGTCGGTGCGCATGATGCGCTCCAGATCGAACGGCAGCCGCCGCGGCCGCGGGTCGTCGATGCAATAAGCCAGCTCGCCGCCCGAGGAGAGCAGGCCGGCGCCATAGGCACGCATGCCGAGCGGGGTGTTCATCAAGCCGAACTCGATCGTGTACCAATAGAGGCGCGCCAGCATCTTCACCGCGTCGAGCCGCATCGCCTTCAGGCCGCCTTTGCCGTATTCGTGCAGATGGTCGGCGTACACGGGGTCGAAGAGCAGCGGCACGTGGCCGAAGAAATCGTGGAACACGTCCGGCTCGACTATGTAGTCGAATTCATCGGGACGGCGCAGCCACACCGTCACCGGAAAGCGCCGCTGCGCGAGGTGCGTGAAGAAAGCGTCGTCCGGGATGAGGCCCGGGACGGCGACGATTTCCCATCCCGTCGCGGCGCGCAGCTTTTTCGAAATGTGCGCGAAGCGCGGAATCTCGCCTGCGGCGTCGAGGTGCGCAATCGCGTCGATCCATTCCGGACAGGCGTAGCGCGGCACTAGCTTCGATTGGCGATCGAACAGGCGGCGATAGAGGGCATGCTCTTCCGGCGTGTAGCGCGACCAGTCCTGCTCGACCGAGAAGTCCGCGCCCGCCTGCGCATAGTCGCCCCGCAGACCCATTCAAGCCGCCGGCTTCAAGACACCGCGTCGTACCTGATCGAGCTCCATCGACTCGAACAGCGCGCGGAAATTACCCTCGCCGAAGCCCTCGTCGCCCTTCCTCTGGATGATCTCGAAGAAGATCGGGCCGATCAGCGTCTTGGTGAAGATCTGCAGCAGCAGCCCGCCCGCCGGGTTGCCGTCGATGAGAATGCGGCGCTTTTTCAGCTCCTCGAGCGGCTCGCCATGGCCAGGCAGGCGTTGCTCGACGAGCTCGTAGTAAGTGTCGGGCGAATCGAGGAGCTCGACGCCGTTTGCCCCCAGGGCGTCTACGGTGCGATAGATGTCGGCCGTGTGGAGCGCGATGTGTTGGATGCCTTCGCCGTGATACGCATCGAGGTATTCCTGGATCTGGGAGCGGTCGTCGGACGATTCGTTGATCGGGATTCGGATGCGTCCGCAGGGGCTGGTCATCGCCTTCGATTTCAGGCCGGTGAGCTTGCCCTCGATGTCGAAGTACCGGATCTCGCGGAAGTTGAACAAGCGCCCGTAAAACTCCGCCCACTCTTCCATGCGGCCGCGGTGAACGTTGTGCGTCAAGTGGTCGACGAACGTCAGGCCGACCCCGGCCGGCGGCGGCGCATCTCCGCGCCAGAACGCCTCGAAGCCGGGAAGCGGGCGGAAGTCGACATCGTAAATCGTGTTGCCGTACGCGTTTTCGGGATAGCGGTCGACGAGATAGATGAGCGAGTCGCCGATGCCTTTGATGGCGGGGATATTGAGCTCGCCCGGCCCCGCCTGCGCATCCACGCCCCATGCGCCGCGCTCGACGAGCTTGTCGTACGCTGCGGCTGCGTCGCGCACGCGGAACGCCATCGCGCAGACGCTCGGGCCGTGGCGGCGCGCGAAGTTTTGCGCGAACGAGCGCGGCTCCGCATTCAGGATGAAATTCACGTCGCCCTGCTTATAAAGCGCGACGTCCTTGTGGCGATGGCGCGCGACGCGGCGGAAGCCGAGCGTCTCGAACAGGGCGCCGAGCGCCTTGGGATCCGGCGCGGCGTATTCGACGAACTCGAAGCCGTCGGTCTGGATCGGGTTTTCCCAGGGTTCGCCCATGTTCAATTGTATGATGCGCCCCCTATGGAAAAGGTTTCAATGCGGGTTTCAATGCGGGTTCCACTGGCCGACTTCGAGCCGGCCCTCAAGAAGCGACTCGAAGAGCTGTGGGGCACGCCACCCAACCTCTACCGCTGCCTCGGCAACCATCCCAAGCTGGTAGCGGCCTGGACCGAATTCTCCAAAATGCTTCGTTACGACACGCGCACCCCGCGTGCGTTGCGCGAGCTCGTCATCCTTCGCGGCGCGCAGCTCATGGGCTCCGAATATGAGTGGGCGCAGCACGTGGTGATGGCGCGCAAGGCGGGCGTGACGGACGAGCAGATCACCGATCTATCGCGCTGGCGGACATCGTCGCAATTCGATAGCCGCGAAAAAGCCGCCATTGCGCTGGGCGAGGCGGTGACGCAGGGCCGCGTGGCGGACGACGTCTATGCCGAGGCGCGGCGCCATTTCGATGAGCACGATTACGTCGAGCTTGCAGCGGTGGCTGCGTTCTATGCCATGGTCGGGCGCATGCTGGATGCAATGGGCGTGCAGCTCGAAGACGACATGCGCGACTACCAGCCAAAGCTGCCGTGAACGAACACCGGAACTACCGCTATTACGACTTCGTAATGGCGGCGTTCGTGACGGTGCTCATCTGCTCCAACCTCATCGGCCCAGCCAAGATCGTGCAACCGGGCGGCCTGCCGTTCGCCTTCGGCGCCGGGGTTCTTTTCTTTCCGGTGTCCTACGTTTTCGGCGACGTGCTCACGGAGGTGTACGGCTACGCGCGCGCGCGCAGGGTCATCTGGGCAGGCTTCGCCGGGCTGCTGTTCGCATCGGTGATGGCATCCGTGGTAGTAGCGCTGCCGCCGGCGCCTTTCTGGGAAAACCAAAAGGCCTACGAGATCGCGTTCGGCACGACCTGGCGCATCGCGCTCGCCTCGACGTTCGCGTACTTCTGCGGCGAGTTCGTCAATTCATTCGTCCTGGCGAAGATGAAGATCCTCACCGCCGGGCGCTGGTTGTGGATGCGCACCATTGGCTCGACGATCGTCGGCGAGGCGGTCGACTCGGCGCTTTTCTATCCGCTCGCCTTCTACGGCTCCGGCCTGATACCGAACGACAAGCTCTTCGGTATCATGCTGGCGCAATTCGCCCTCAAGGTCGCCGTCGAGGTGGTGTTCACGCCGGTGACGTACAAGGTCGTAGCGTTCCTCAAGCGCGCTGAGCAGGAGGACTACTACGATCGCAATACGAACTTCACCCCGTTTACGCTCAAGGCCTAGCAGATTTCGCGCCGCGCTCTTTGCGTTGCTGCGCGAGTACGTTCTGGAGCGCTCGGCGCTCGGGACCGGGGCGGTCGTCCATCACGAAGGTTCCGTCCGCTTCGATGTAGTACTGGCCGGCCAGCCGCTCGCCCAGTTGCCAGACCAGGAGCCTGCGCGGCCCGATCGCGATCTCGGCAACCACGCCGTTCGGCGGCCGCAAGTACTCCGCGTAAACGCGCCGAAACTCGGCTTCCCCGACCGAGCGAAGATAGTCGCGCAGTACCTCGCTGCGTCGGCCGGGTTCGTTGGAAAGACGCGCGGCTTGATCGATTTCGCCAGCGGCCAGGTGACCGAGGATCTCCTGCGCGACGGAACGCGAACTTGGTTCGTCAGGGCCGACCAGGCGATAGGGAAGCGGCGCGCGATCTTCCGCTTGGCCGGCGCCCGCTAGGGTCAGCAGCAAAGCGACCCAGAATCCCGCCTTCAAGCCGCGGCGCGCTCGGCTTTCGCCGCGTCGAACTTCGCCATCAACTCGTCATGCTTCTTGCGCGTCGCGGCAAGGTTGCGCAACTTGATATGGCCGAAGCCGCGGATTTCCTCCGGCAGCGCGGCGATCTGCACGGCGAGAGCATGATTCGCCGTCGAGAGAGCGCCGAGCAGCCGCTCGACCGTCGCTTCATATTGGGCGATCAGCGCGCGCTCCGTGCGGCGCTCGGCCGTACGCCCGAATGGATCGAACGCGGTGCCGCGCAGGCCCTTTAGACCCTTCAGTACCTTGAACACCGGCAGCATCCAGCTACCGAAGCGCATTTTTCGCGGCTCGCCCGTGGTGGGATCGATTCGCGCCAGGAGCGGCGGCGAAAGGTGGAAGACGAGCTTGTAGTCGCCTTCGAACATTCCCGCGATCTTCTGCTGCATGGCGCCGTCGGCGTGCAGGCGCGCCACCTCGTATTCATCCTTGTAGGCAAGGAGCTTGGCGTAATAGCGAGCCGCGGCCTCGGCGAGCTTGGTCGACCCGGGCACGACCTCGTGCTCGCGCCGCCGCACGCGCTCTACGAGCGCCCGGTAGCGCTCGGCGTAGCGAGCGTCTTGGTACGCAGTAAGGAACTGCACGCGCCGCTCGACGAGCTCCTCCAATGAGCGCGAAAAGCGCTCGCCGATCGCGACCACGTCCGCCGGGCGAGCGATGCGCTCCACACCCTCGAGGTCCAGGGCCGCGCGCCGGCCCCACAGGAAGCTTTGCTTGTTGAAATCCACAGCGACGCCGTTCAGCTCGATGGCGCGCTCGAGCGAAGCCGCACCGAGCGGGATCCAGCCTTTCTGGTACGCATAGCCGAGCATGAACATGTTGGTCGCGATGGCGTCGCCCATCAGCGCCGTGGCGAGCTGCGTTGCCGCGATGAACGCCGCTTGGCCGCGTCCGCAGGCTTCGCTTATGTCGTCCTGCAGGTTGGAGCCGGGAAGCTGCCAGTCGGGATTGCGCACGAAGTCCGCTGTCGGCGTCACCGATGCATTGACGAGGGCGCGCGTGTGGCCCGGTGCCATCTTAGCCAGGGCATCGGTGCTGCCTGTAACCACCAGGTCGCAGCCGATGACGAGGTTTGCGCCGCCGGTGTCGAGGCGAGTGGCGGCGAGATCCTCCGCCCTCGCAGCGAGCTGCACGTGCGACATGACCGCGCCGTACTTTTGCGCGAGGCCCGACATGTCGAGCACCGTGACCCCCTTGCCTTCCAGATGCGCGGCAACGCCGAGGATCTGCCCGATGGTGATCACGCCCGTGCCGCCGATACCGGTGACCAGAACGCCGTAGGCGGCCTTGAGCGCCGGCAGCACCGGCTCGGGCACCGATTGGAAATCGGCATCGCTCTTTGCCGCCGACCGGCCTTTGCGCAGGCGCCCGCCTTCGACCGTGACGAAGCTCGGGCAGAACCCTTTCAGGCAGGAAAAATCCTTGTTGCAGGACGACTGGTTGATGGCGCGCTTGCGGCCGAATTCCGTCTCGAGAGGCTCGACCGACAGGCAGTTCGACTTCACGCTGCAATCGCCGCAGCCTTCGCAGACGCGCTCGTTGATGACGACGCGTTTCGCTGGATCGGGATACTGGTTGCGTTTACGCCGCCGGCGTTTTTCCGACGCGCACGTCTGGTCGTAGATCAGCGCCGAGACGCCGGGCGCCTGGCGCAGCTCCTTCTGCACCGCCTCGAGCTCATCGCGGTGGCGCACGCTCACTCCCGGCGCCCAGTTCGTGGCCGCGGGATATTTCTCCGGCTCGTCGGTCACCACGATGATAGGCGCCACGCCTTCGGCCGCGATCTGGCGCGAGATCATCGCCGGGTCGAGCGGGCCGTCGTGGCGCTGGCCGCCGGTCATCGCGACGGCGTCGTTGTAGAGGATCTTGTAGGTCATGTTGACCTTCGCCGCCACCGCCGCCCGGATGGCCAGCAAGCCGGAGTGGAAGTAGGTACCGTCGCCAAGGTTCGCGAACACATGCTTTTCGTCCGTGAACGGTGCCTGGCCGATCCACGGCGCGCCTTCGCCGCCCATGTGGGTGAAGGTCGCCGTGTTGCGGTTCATCCAGAGCGCCATGAAATGGCAACCGATGCCCGCCATCGCTCTGCTGCCTTCCGGCACCCGCGTCGACGTGTTGTGCGGACAGCCCGAGCAGAAATAGGGCTGGCGCACCGAGGTGACGCGCGGCCGCGCCAGCGCCTTGTCCTTGAAGTCGAGGAAGGCGAGCCGCTCCCGGAACGCGCTGCCGAGCGGCGCCGTCATGCCGAGTCTTTCGAGCCGCTGCGCGATCGCGCGCGCGACCATGGCCGGTGAGTGCTCGTAATGCGCCGGCAGGAGCCAGGTACCGGCCGGCTGGCCACCGCTGCGGCTCCATTCGCCGCTGTCATCGAACTTGCCGACCACGCGCGGCGCGCGCACACCTTCCTTCCAGTTGTAGAGCTCCTCCTTGATCTGGTATTCGATGACTTGGCGCTTCTCCTCGACGACGAGAATCTCTTCCAAGCCTTCCGCGAAGCGCCGGGCGCCTAGGGGCTCGAGCGGCCAGGATAGCGCCACCTTGTAGACCCGCAGGCCGATATCGCGCGCCACCGTCTCGTCGATGCCCAGATCGAAGAGCGCACGCATCACATCGCCGTAGGACTTGCCGGTCGTGACGATGCCCAAACGTGCCCGCGGCGAATCCCACACCAGCCGGTCGAGGCGGTTTGCCCGCGCATACGCGAGCGCCGCATAGACCTTGTAGTCGAGGATGCGTGCTTCCTGCTCGAGGATGCCGTCGGGCCAACGGATATTGAGACCGCCGGGCGGCATGGCGAAGTCCGCCGGCAATTGGACGTTGACCCGATCCGGATCGACGATCGCGGATGCACCGGATTCCACGACGTCCGTCACGCACTTGAATGCGATCCAGCAGCCGGAAAAGCGGCTCATTGCGATGCCGTGCAGGCCGAGGTCGAGGTAATCCTGCACGCTGGCCGGGTTCAGCACCGGCATCAGGCACGCTTTGAAGATGTGCTCCGACTGGTGCGGCAACGTGGAGGACTTGGCCGCGTGATCGTCGCCGGCGAGCGCAAGCACGCCGCCATACTTGGAAGTGCCGGCCGCGTTGGCGTGCTTGAAGACGTCGCCGCAGCGGTCCACCCCGGGACCCTTGCCGTACCACATCGAAAAGACGCCGTCGTAACGCGCCTTGGGAAAGAGATTGAGTTGCTGCGTACCCCAGATCGAGGTGGCGGCGAGATCTTCGTTCACGCCCGGCTGGAAGCGGATGTGATGACTCTCGAGGTGAGCGCGCGCGCGCCACAACGCCTGGTCAAGCCCGCCGAGCGGCGAGCCCCGATAGCCCGAGACGAAGCCCGCCGTGTTGACTCCCGCTTGCAGGTCACGCTCGCGCTGCAGCATCATCAACCGAATGAGCGCCTGCGTCCCAGTGAGGAACACGCGGCCGCGCTCCAGCGTGTACTTGTCCTCGAGGGAAGCGGCGGCTAGGGCGGCAGGATCCACTGGAGCATTCATCGCGGACAACCTAGCACAGACTTATGGCGCGGCACGCGGCCGGATACGGGGCTTCGGCGGCGCAGCCGGCCTATGCCCGTTATCCCAATAGGGTTCCGGACCGAATGACTGCGCGAGGAATTCGATGAATACGCGCGTCTTGGCCGGCAGGAAACGCCGGTGCGGGTAGACGGCATAGATCGCGACGTCCGAATGAAACGCATAGCCGGGTAATAGTGCGACCAGCGAGCCGTCCTCGAGTTGCCGGTGCACGTCCCAAGTGGACTTGAGCGCAACGCCCAGGCCGGCGAGCGCCCACTCCCGCAGCACTTCCCAGTTGTCGCAACAATAACGCCCCGAGACGCGCACGGTCCCGGCTTTCCCGTCCGGCGCCTTGTAATCCCAGTTGCTCATGAAGTCGCTCGTGACGAGGCAGTTGTGCCGCGTCAACTCCTCCGGCGTGCGCGGCTCGCCGTGTGCGCTCAGATACGCCGGGCTCGCGCATACGATGCGTCGATTGGGAGCGAGGCGCCGCGCGGCGAGCGAAGAATCCTGTAGGTCCGCGATGCAGACGGCGATGTCGAACCCTTCGTCCATGATGTTGACCGTGCGGTCGGAAAGGCTCAGCGCGAGCTGCACCTTCGGGTAGCGCGCGGCGAACTGCGGTACCAGCGGCGCCACGTGCTGGTGCCCGAACGAGGCCGGCAACGCGACTTTCAGCGCGCCCTGCGGCTCCACGCGGCCGACGGACACCTCGGCGTCCGCTTCCTGGATCTCCGCCAGCACCCGGTTGCACACGTCGTAGTAGCGCGCGCCTTCCACGGTGAGATGCAGGCTGCGAGTCGTCCGGTTGACGAGGCGCACCCCGAGTCGATTTTCAAGCGCAGCCAGCCGGCGGCTCACCAATGCGGGGGAAATACTGAGCTCGCGGGCAGCGGCGGATAAGCTGCCAGAAGCCACAACTCTAGAGAAAACAGACATTTCCTGAAGCGCGTCGGCCATCTTTGCAGATCCTGCAAAAGTGTTTTACTAATCGGCAAGATTCTAAACGCCTGGCAAATCGCGTTATAGTTGTTGCGTTGCAGCACCCGCCGGATCCTCCTCCTCCTCTTTTCCGTCGGGATGCGTAAGGGCGGCCCCAAAAGGGTCGCCCTTATTTTTTGCTACCGGCCGCTATACTGGATCGGGTCTTTCTAATAAGAGGCTGCCATGCAGGCGCCTGCCGTCGCGACCAAAGTGCGTCTAGGGGACGTGCTGGTCGAGCGAAAAGTCATTTCCCGCGAACAGTTGCGCCTAGCGCTGGACGACCAAAAGCGCTCCGGTCGGCGGCTAGGCCGGGTACTCGTCGAGAACGGGTTCTGCGCCGCGGAGCAAATCGCCGAGGCGCTCGCCCGCCAGCTCACCATTCCGTACGTCAACCTCAAGTTCTACAACCTATCGAATGACGTCGTGCGCCGCCTGCCTGAGTCGCAGGCGCGCCGTTTTCGTGCGCTGGTGCTGGAGGACCGCAAGGATTCGTATCTCGTGGGCATGGCCGATCCCACCGACCTTTTCGCCGCGGACGAACTGCAGCGCTCGCTTAAGCGAAGCATCCATGTGGCCGCGGTCAGCGAAGAGCAGTTGTTACAGACCGTCGATCGGCTCTACCGACGCACGGAGGAAATCAGTGGGCTTGCCAAGGCCCTCGAGCGCGACATCGGTGATGCTTACGTGGACTTCGGCGCGCTGGCCGCCGCCGCCGGCGCGGAGGATGCGCCGGTCGTCAAGCTGCTGCAAAGCGTCTTCGAGGATGCCGTGCAGGCCAATGCGTCGGACGTCCACATCGAGCCGCAAGAGCGCAACGTGCGCATCCGTTTTCGCATCGACGGCGTCCTGCAGGTGCAGACCGAGGTCGATACGCGCATCGGTCCGGCGCTCGTGCTGCGCCTCAAGTTGATGGGCGGCCTCGATATCTCGGAAAAGCGCCGGCCACAGGACGGACGCTTTAACGTCCTGGTGCGCGAGCAGCAGGTCGACGTGCGCCTTTCGACGATGCCGGTGCAGCACGGCGAGTCGGTGGTCATGAGGCTGCTCGCTCGGAAGAGCGCGCTGCTATCGCTCGACCTTCTCGGCATGCCACCCGACATGCTGGTCCGCTATCGGCAACTGATGCAGCGCACGAACGGCATGATCCTCGTCACCGGACCGACCGGCAGCGGCAAGACGACGACGCTTTACGCAACCCTCGCGGAAATCAACTCGACGGAGAAGAAGATCATCACCGTCGAAGACCCGGTCGAATATCGCCTTGCCGGGGTGAACCAGGTACAGGTGAACGAAAAGATCGACCTCAGCTTCTCGATCGTGCTGCGCTCCAGCCTGCGCCAGGATCCGGACGTCATCCTTGTCGGCGAGATCCGCGATGAAGAGACGGCCCAGATCGGCCTGCGCGCCGCACTTACCGGTCACCTCGTGCTCTCCACGTTGCACACCAAGGACGCGGCGACCACGCCGATCCGACTCATCGACATGGGCGCTCCGTACTACATGGTGGGCACATCGATCCACGCCGTGCTCGCCCAACGCCTCGTTCGACTCAACTGCGAAAGCTGCATCGAGCCACGTGGTCTCGACGCCGGCGAGCTCGCGTGGATCACGAGGGAGTATCAGACCGAGGTCGACCCGGCGCGGTTCAAGCGCGGCCGCGGCTGCTCGCATTGCAATGGCACTGGCCTTTCGGGGCGCACCGGCATCTACGAGATGCTCGAGGTTTCGCCGGAGATGGCGAGCGCGCTGAACCAGAATCGGAACCAAGATTTCGTGCGGCTGGCGGAGACGGCGCTCCGCGGCCGCTCGCTCAAGCACCAGGCACTCGAGCTCTCGCTCGCCGGGCGCTCGCCGGTGGCTGAGGTGATCCGCGTCGCGAGCGAACTGGGCGATTGATGGCGGTGTTCGCCTACAAGGGACGTAACCCGCGCGGAGAGCTTGTGCAGGGCCGCCTCGAGGGAGCGGACAGCGGCGCCGTAGCCGATCACCTAGTCAATACCGGCATCACGCCGATCGAGATCAAGCCCTCGGCCGCCGCGGCTCTGGCGGCGAACGATGCCGGCCGCTCGATCCGCCAGCTGTTCCAGCCGTCGATCAGCCTTGTCGAGCTGATGCTCTTCTCGAGGCAGATGTACACGCTGCTGAAATCCGGCGTGCCTATCTTGCGTGCGCTTGCGGGCCTGCAGGAATCGATGGTCAATTCGGCCTTCAAGGCGGTGATTGCCGATCTGCGCTCGAGCCTGGATGCGGGCCGCGAGCTATCGGCTGCGATGCGGCGTCATCCGGTCGTGTTCGACCATTTCTACATCAGCCTGGTTCGGGTGGGCGAAAGCACCGGGATGCTGGAAACGGTGTTCCTGCGCCTCTACGAGCATCTCGAGTTCGAGAAAGAAGTGCGCGAGCGGATCAAGAGCGCGTTGCGCTACCCGGCCTTTGTCGTCGCCGCGATGATCGGCGCGCTCGTCATCGTCAACATCTTCGTGGTCCCGGCCTTTGCGCGCCTCTTCGAGAGCTACAAGGCGCAGTTGCCGCTGATGACGCGCATGGTCGTCGCGTTCTCCGACTTTACGGTGGCGTTCTGGCCCGTGCTGCTCATCGGCGCGATCGCAAGTGCGGTCGGCTTCTCCATCTGGCGCGCCACGCCTCACGGCCGATACGAGTGGGACAAGATCAAGCTCGGCATTCCGATCGCCGGAAAAATCATTCAAAAGGCGACGCTGGCGCGCTTCGCCCGCAGCTTCGCCTTATCGATGAAGAGCGGGGTGCCGGTGGTGCAGGGCTTGTCGACCGTGGCCGGCGTGGTCGATAACGCCTACCTCGCCAAGCGCATCGAGCAGATGCGCGATGGCGTCGAACGCGGCGAAAGCGTTCTTCGGACCTCGGTTACGGCCGGCGTCTTCACGCCCGTGGTCCTGCAGATGATCGCCGTAGGGGACGAGACGGGCGAGCTGGACGATCTGCTGCTCGAAGTGGCGCAGCTCTATGAGCGCGAGGTCGACTACGAGGTGAAGACGCTCTCGGCTCAAATCGAGCCGATCCTCATCGTTTTCCTCGGCGGCTTGGTCCTCGTGCTGGCGCTCGCCGTTTTCCTGCCGATGTGGGACCTCGCTTCGGTGGCGCGAAAATCGTGAAGCGCAGCGCCGGTTTCACCTTGATCGAGCTGGTGATCGTGGTTTGCGCGGTGGCCTTGCTTTTTGGCATCGCGCTGGACCGGCTGCTGCGCTATCAGGAACTCGCGGAACGCGCGGCCCTGCAGCAGAACGTTGCGGCAATCAACACTGCGCTGACCCTCCGGTTCGCCGCCTATGTCGCCATGGGCACGCCGCAGCGAATTGCCGACGAGGTGGGCCGTAATCCAATTCACTTGCTGGCGCGCCCGCCGGAAAATTACTTGGGAGAGCTAACCGCCGCCGATCCGCAAACCCTTTCCCGTCCGAGCTGGTACTTCGACGCGCCAAGCGGCGACCTGGTCTATCTGCCGACTCACCGACGCTACTTCGGCGGATTCTCGGAGGCGCCGGACTCGATCCGGTTTCGGGTCGGGTTGACGGCTCCCGAGAGCCCCGCAGGGGCGCCTCGCGTGTTGCCGCAGCCGTTCGTCGCCGCGAACCCGCCGTTTAGGTGGGAAATCGACTAAGGCCACCTTGCGAGAGCGAAAAACTTTTGTTATCCCTATTTCCACTACGAACCGCGTTACGGTAAGCTTGTCGAGCTTCTACTTCAACTACCGTAGATAAGTGCCGAGGGAAAAATGAGAAAAGTCACCGGCTTCACCCTGATAGAGCTGGTCGTCGTGATCGTCATCCTCGGCATCCTGGCCGCGGTTGCCGTGCCCAAGTTCATAGATATCTCGACGGATGCCAAGACGGCGGCGATCCAAGGCGTTGCTGCCGGCGTGACATCTGGATCCTCGATTAACTACGCGGTGCGCGTCGCGCGCGGCCTCGGTGGTACGGGGTACTGGAAGACTGCCGCCAGCGCCGAGTGGTGCTCGATTGCGAACCTGCAGAACCTGATGACGACCACCATTCCGGCCGGCACCACCACCGTGGCCGCCTTCACACCAGCGACGACCGGCCTCACCGGAAGCTGCGTGCTTACCCTGAACGGCGTGTCGGCAACGGCTACCATCATCGGTGTGGTGGACTAACAGCGCCATCATTCGCGCTAAAGACAAGGAGCCAGCCGGCTCCTTTTTTTTTGGCAACGCGGGCTCGCAGGGCTTCACCCTGCCCGAGCTCGTCGCGGTCCTGGTGGTGATGTCGGTCTTGGCAGTGGTCGCGCTGCCGCGTCTTTGGGGCTCGAGCTTCAACGAGCTCACCTTGTACGACGACACGCTCGCCGCGCTGCGCTACGCGCAACGAACCGCAGTCACGCAGCAACGAACGGTGTGCGCCACGTTTACCGCCACTCAGCTCACCCTGACATACGCCTCGGCGTATGGCTCAACGGTGTGCGACCAGCCCCTCGTCCGGCCGGCAAGCACCACCCAGTACCAGGTCACCGCTCCCTCGTCGGTGTCCTACACCGCCGCGAGCACGTTCCGCTTCGACCGGGTTGGTATTCCGAACCTGGGCCAGACCATCACCATCAGCGGCGGCAAAGCCCTGATCGTCGAAGCCGGCACAGGGTATGTGCATTAGCCGCGCGCGCAAGGAGCTCGGTGTATCGCTCCTCGAGCTCATCATCGCCATTGCCATCGTTGGCATAGCGCTCGCAGGTGCTGTTTCGGTCTTCGTCGTCACGACTCAGCACAGCGCCGACCCCATGTCGCAGGAGCAGGCGCAGCTCGTCGCCGAGGCTTATCTCGACGAGATCCTGTTGAAGAAGTTCTACGATCCCGATACCGGCACCGTTTGCACGGGGACGACCGGCGGCGAGACCCGCCCGACGTACGACAACGTGTGCGATTACAGCGGTCTCTCCGAGCAGCCGACCGACCAGTTCGGAACGGCGATCGCCGGCTTGTCTTCGTACAACGTCGCTGTCTCGGTCGTCAATGCGGGCGTCAGTTTGGGAGCCATCAACAACACCGGCGCGATCCGCGTGCTTCGCGTCGACGTCACGGTAAGCCTTCAAGGCGCGCCCGCTATCGTTCTCTCTGCCTACCGCACCAATTACGCTTGCAACCCGGCGGGGACGGCTGCGCAGCAAGCGGAGTGCAAACCGATATGACACGGGCCGTGCGCGGATTCACGCTGATGGAGACCGTGCTCGTCATTGTGGTGCTCGGCATCGTCGGGGTCAGCCTTGGCATGTTCATCCTTCCCGCGGTGAACTCACAGCAGGCGATGGAAAACCGCGCAGCGCTCGTCGATTCGGCCGAAACGGCGCTGCGCCGGATGGCACGCGACATTCGCGTCGCATTGCCAAATAGTTTGCGAGTCACCAATGCCGGCGGCTTCACGCTTGAAATGATCCCGACGGTCGACGGTGGCCGCTATTGCAACGGCGATGCGGACTGCAACAATTCCCTCACGATCGGCGCCGCCGACACGGTGTTCGACATCCTCGGTTGCTTTCGCAACGGCACCTTTACCGCGGCCCCCGGCAGTCCCTACCGGCTGGTGATCGGGGATTCGAGCGGCAGCGCGTACGCCGGCGCCGCGGTCATCACTCCGACCTCGACGAGCATCGCGCTCTCGATCTGGCCGGGAACCGGCGCCACGCCGGCGGTATGCGGTTCCGCATCCGCCACGGCGAACAGCTATAACCGCCACCGAGTCACGCTGTCCGCGGCGCAGACTTTTCCGAGCGCCAGCCCGCGGCGGCGAGTGTTCGTAGTCAGTACGGCAGTCGCCTACGTCTGTAGCACTGCCGGTCAAACGCTCACGCGCTATTCCGGTTACGCGATCGGCGCGCTCCCGACCACGGGGACGGCCGCCCTCGTTACCGACAAGGTCACGGCGTGCAGCGTGACGAGCACCACGGGCCAGGTGCAGGCCACCGGTTTGGTGACGCTCCGCGTTACGCTAGCCACAGCTAGCGAGAGCGTTACGCTGATGCACCAAGCGCAATTGGACAACAGTCAATGAAACGGCGCTCGTCCGGCGCGGCTTTGTTTACGGCGATTTTCCTCGTCGCCGTGCTGGCGGCGGTTGGCATTTCCATGAGCAAGCTTTCGAACGTCGAGCACGACACGCGGACCAAGGCGGTTCTCGCTGCGCGCGTGTACTACGGAGCGAAGGCAGGGCTGGAGTGGGGCATCCAACAGGCGGTGGCCGCCGGCGCGTGCGTCGCCGGAGCGCCGGCGCTCGGCGCTGGATTGACGGGCGTCAGCGTGTCGGTCGGCTGCGCCTCGAGCACGCACGGAGCAGGGAATTTCGTCTACTACATCACGAGCACCGCGATCACGGGTACGCCGGGCACCGTGGGCTATGCGGAGCGACGGATGGAAGCGACCGTGTCGAACATCCCGTGAGCGCGTTGGCTTCCTTCGTCGCTCTGCTCGCGCTCTCCTGCATTAGTGCGGCGGCTCACGCCCAAACCTGCACGGCACTCAGCACCGGCACTTGGCTCGCTGCCGCTCGCTGGTCTTGCACTTTGCCCACCGCCAACCGCATACCGTTGTCGACGGACAACGTCGTGATCGGAAACTTCGACATCACCGTGGATACGGGCAATGCCGTGGCGGCGAGCGTCAGCTTGGCTTCCGGCAATAACAATGGCAGCCTGACCATCAACGGGGGCCGTTCATTGGGCGTGACCGGAACCGTGAACCTGAGCGCCAGCACGCTCGTCGGCTCGGGCCGCGCAAAAGCCATTACCGTCGCTGGAACGCTGACGGCTGCGAGCATGACCATTGACGGTCAGGGTAGCAACACGCGGCAGGCTCAGCTCATCATCAATAACGGCCTGGTCGACATCAACGGGAGCGTTACGGTGACGGCCAATACCGATAGCCTGATCTTGTTCTGCACCTCGGCGACATGCGGAGCGACCGCCGGAGGGGCGCTGAACGTCGCCGGGGATCTCGGGAGCGGGGCTCAATTCAATGCCGGAAGCGGCACCGTCAACTATGACGGGACCGGGGCGCAGGACGTCGGCACATACGCCTACAACAACCTCACGGTGACGAAGAGCAGCGGCACGGCGGCGCTGCTCGCTACCGTGACGGTCGCCGGCAACCTCACGGTGACTTGTCCTGCCGCTTGCACCAACGGCACCTTCGACCTATCCAACTTCACCGCCGATCGTACCGCCGCGGGCGGCACCATCAGCGTCGGAGCCGGCTCGCTCCTCTTGATCGGCGGGACGAACACTTTTCCGGCCAACTACACAACCCATACGCTCAGCGCGACGAGTACCGTGGAGTACGACGGCACCGCCCAGACGATCGCGGCCGAGAACTACGGCAGCCTAACTATCAGCGGCGCGCGGGGCGCGAGCAGCGTGACCCTCGCCAATACCGGCACCATCGGCGTCGCCGGGACCTTTAGCCCGACCGCCACGTTCTCCTCTGGCGCCTACGTTATTGCCGGCAGCAGCGTCAATTTCAATGGCACCGGCGCGCAGACGGTGCCAGCGTTCAGCTACAACAACCTGACGCTCAGCGGTGCGCGTACGACGAATAGCGTGACCTTGGTGAACGGAGGCACCATCAACGTGGCCGGCGCCTTCACGCCCAGCGCGACTTTCTCGAGCGGCGGATACGTGGTGACCGGAAATACGGTCACCTTCAACGCCGGCGGCGCGCAGACGGTTCCGGCATTCAACTACAACAATCTCACGATCAGCGGCGCTCGCACCACGAACAGTGTCACCTTGGCGAACGGCGGCACCGTCGGCGTGGCTGGCGCTTTTACTCCGGGTGCCACGTTCACGAGCGGCGGCTACGTCGTCACCAACAATACGGTCGAGTACAACGGGTCGGCGGCGCAGACGCTCAATGCGTTCGGCTTCGCCAACCTGCGCATCAATAACGGCAACGGCGTGACGTTGAGCGCCGGGAACGCCACGGTGAGCGGTACGCTCACGTTGACCACCGGCATCGTGACCACGACCGGCACCAATACCGTGATTACGACGGCGAGCTGCGCGGCACCCAGCGTGTCTCGGGCGTCGGGTCACATCGCCGGTCGCCTGCAGAAAGCCATTCCCACCGGGGCCAGCAGTTGCCTCTTCGAGATCGGCGGCTCCACGGCGGCGGATTACACCCCCGTGCAGACGAGCTACGCGGCGGTGACCGGCACCGGGAATGTCCTGGCGCTCGTGACGGCGGGCGATCACCCGAGCCTCAGCGGCTCGGGTATCGACACCACTCAGAGCGTCAACCGCTACTGGACCGTGGCGAGCCCGGTGACGGGCGCGCTGCCGACCGCGGCGGCCGGTGCCACCTATGACGCGCAATTCAACTTCGTTCCTGCGGTTGCGGGCGAGGTAGACGCCGGCGCCAACGCCATGACCTTCGTCGTCAAGCGTTTTGCCAGCAGCACCTGGAGCGCGGTCGCGCTGGGCACGAGGACGGCCACTTCGACCACGGGGACCACGCTGCTGTTGACGGCCGGGTACGGCGACTTCGCGCTCGGCGCACCGAGCCCGACCAACTTCACGCGCGAGCAGCAGTTCATTTATACCCGCGAGTTGTACTAAAAGATAAAGACACCGAACCACTATATATGGGCCAAAAGTGATTTGACCACAACTACTTATTGGGGTAAGTTGGGGAAGTCGGCGGGTTTGGAGAGGGATGTTGCTCGGCTGGCTGCGAAACAATAAAAAAGTCCCGGGCTGGTTGACGTTGTCGGTCGGCGCGAGCGGCGTCGAATTCGTGCATGGCTGCCACGGCGTCACCAAGTCGCAGATCACCCTGTACGGCACCCACGAGTTGGCGGAGGCGCAGCAGGATCTCGCGAAGGTCGCGCAACTGCTGCACGCATCCCGCTACGCCTGCGCTGCGCTCTTGCGGCCGGGCGATTACCAGCTCTTGCTCGTCGAGGCGCCCACGGTGCCGAAAGAGGAGCTGAAGGCGGCGATCCGCTGGCGCATCAAGGACATGATCGATTACCACGTCGACGACGCCACGGTCGACGTGCTCGAAATCCCGCAGCAGGACGCCGCCGCCGGCCGCGGCGGGCTGATGTACGCCGTCTCGGCGCGCAACGAGCTCATCGAGTCCACGATCCGACAATGCGAGAGCGCGAAGATCCCGCTCTCGGTGATCGATATCCCCGAGATGGCTCAGCGCAACGTCGCCGCGTTATACGAGAGCGGCGAGAGAGCCGTCGGCCTAGCCTACTTCGCCGACGACTGGGGCCTCGTGACCATCAACCATCGCGAGGAGCTTTACCTCGCACGGCGCTTCGAGATCGGCCTGAGGCAGGTGGCCGAGGATGCACCCGCGGCGGAAGCGGCGCTCGAGCGGGTCGCGGTGGAAGTGCAGCGCACGCTCGACCACTTCGACCGCCAGTTCCGCTCCATTCCCGTGGAGCGTGTGCTCGTTGCGCCGACGCCGCGCGTGACGCGGGTGGCGGAATTCCTCAGGGCGCGCCTGGGCGTGGAGGCGCAGGATATCGACCTGCGCGACGTGCTGGCCTTCGACGGCGAGGGTCCCGAGCGCGATGTGCAGTGGCGGCTCTTCCACCATTTCGGCGCCTGCTTGCGCCATGAAGCGAAGTCGCTCTGACCGTGGCGCAGCAGATCAACCTCTTCAACCCGATCTTCCTCAAGCAGAAGCGTTACTTCTCGGCCACTGCCATGGCGCAGGCCGGCGCGCTCATCGTGCTCGGCGTCCTCGCCATTTATGCCCTGCAGGTGCGGCAGACGCGTGCGCTGGAGCGCCTGGCGCTCGAGACGCAAAGACAGCTCGACGAACGCAAGGCGCAGATCGCGGTTTTCGCCAAGCAGACGTCCGGCGATGCGGGCAAGGCGCTGGGCGCCGAGCTCGAGGCTGCCGAGGCACGCCTGGTCGACCGTCGCTCGCTCCTCGACGACGTGCGCACTGGAGTCGGCGGCGACGCCAAGGGCTATTCGAGGTACCTCTCGGCGCTCGCGCGCGCGAATACGAGCGGCGTGTGGCTCACGGGTGTCGAGATCGGCGGCAAGTCGGGCGAGCTCGTTATCAAGGGTCGGGCGCTCGAAAGCGCGCTGGTCCCTGCCTACATCGACTCGCTCAAGCGCCAGGCGCCCTTTACGGGGCGCCGGGTAGGTGAGCTGAAGGTGGCCGCCAAAGTGGAGCCGCCCACGGCTCTCGGCACCAGCAAGGCCGCTTCGCCATCGCGTTACCTCGAGTTCTCGCTGTCCATCCCTTTGGGCGAGGCCTCTTGAAGCAGCTCTGGCAACGATATGCCGAACGTATAGACGCGATGACGCTGCGCGAACGCGTGCTGATCTTCGCTGCGGTGACTGCGGTGCTGGTCGCGCTTTTCCAGACGCTCCTCCTCGATGGGGAAATGAAGAAGGAGCGGCGCCTGTCCGCTGCGATTGCCCAGCGTCAGGCGGAGACCAAGGCTCTGGAGGCGCAGGTGGCCAAGCTCGCTGCGAGCCCGGTGCAGGATGCGGAGCGCGCGCGTCGCGAACGGCTCGCTGAAGTGAAGCGCCTTCTCGCCGAGACAGACAATGTCATCGCCACCGAGGAGCGCAAATTCACCGCGCCGGAGAACATGAAGCGGGTGGTGGAGGAAATGCTCGCGCGCAATCGTGGCGTACAGCTCGTCGAGATGCGTACCCTGCCGACGACATCCATCGCGGAGGCGCGCACGCCGGCCGGGCAGCGACCGGCAGCCAAGCCGGTCACGCCCGGCGAGCGGCTCATTTATCGCCACGGCATGGAGCTCACGGTGAGCGGCGGCTATCTCGAGCTCCTGCGCTACCTCGAGCAGCTCGAGGGGTTGCCGACCCAGCTGTACTGGAGCGAGCTTGCGCTCAACGCGGCCAGCTACCCCAGCCACACGATGAAGATCCTGGTCTACACGCTGAGCCTCGACCCGTCATGGCTGAACGTCTGACCGCCGCGCGGCTTCTTTGCGTTCTTACCGCGGCGGCCGCCAGCGGCGCTGCTACCGCGCAGGCGGGCATGCGCGACCCGACGCGCCCGCCAGCGGCCGTATCCGCGGAGGATGCGACAAGCGGCGCCGCAGGCCGGGCGACGTCGGCGCATCGGCTGCAGAGCGTCCTGATTTCCGCCGAGCGCACGCTCGCCGTGATCGATGGCCGCACCGTAGCCATCGGCGGACGAATCGACGACGCCGTCGTCGTTGCGATCACCGAAACCGCAGTCACCTTGCGTCGCGGGACGCAAACCGAGACCTTGCCGCTATACGCCGGGGTCGAGAAAAAGCAGGTGGGGCCGTGAGGCGGGCCATTGCGCTCGTCTGCGCCGCTCTGTGCGCTTGCGGCGTGCTGCCGCCGCCGCCGGGGGCCGTGGATCCGTCCCTGCAGAGCGCGATGTCGGCGGGCGAGCGCCGCAAGACCCCGGCGGCGGATCTCGATCTGATGCCGCCCCTGCGAATGGAAATGCCAAAGGTCCGTGGGCAGCCCATCGACCCGCGCTTCGACCTTACGGTCAGCGACGCGCCTGCGGTCTCGGTATTCAACGCGTTGGTGTCCGGCACCCGCTATTCCATGCTCGTTCCGCCGAGCGTGACGGGCACCATCAGCGTCAATCTGAAGGACGTGACGCTGCGCGAAGCGCTCGACGCCATCCGCGAGTTGTATGGCTATGAATACCGCGTGGACGGCTCTCGCATTTTCATCCAGCCGGCCGGCATCCAGGCGCGCGTGTTCCAGGTGAACTATCTCGCTGGGCAGCGCCGCGGCATGTCTCAAGTGCGCGTCAGCTCCAACATGGATACCACGCCCCAGGGAAGCGCGAGCGGTACAGCCGGCGCCACGGGCGTCGGAACGAGTGGCGGCGGCGCTGGCGCGCCCGGCGGGCAGGCCGGAATGGTCGGCGGAGCGCCGAGCCGCGACAGCACGCGCGTCACGACCAATCAGGAGGCGATTTTCTGGACGGACCTTTGCGAGGCGCTGGCGGCGATCGTGTTCCCGCCCGGCCGCGGCACCGTGGCCCAGCAGCCGGCGTCCGGCGTGTCCGGCATTGGCACGATGCAAGGACCCGATGAGCGCCAGCGCGAATCGTGCAACCGCCGCCACGAAGACCAGGCAGGCGTGCGCTCCATCGTCGTCTCCCCGCATTCCGGCGTGGTGGTCGTGCGCGGAACCGCGTCCGAGCTTCGTTCCGTCGATACCTACCTGCGGGCGACGCGACTGGCGGTCGAGCGCCAGGTGATGCTCGAGGCGAAGATCGTCGAGGTCACGCTCGCCGAGCAGTTCCAGTCCGGGGTGAACTGGGCGATCTTCGGCCGATCGGGCGGTATCGGGCAGCTCACCCGGCCGCTCGCTTCGCCGCGTGTGCCGACGATCTTCGAAAGCCGCGGCACCACGCTGCCGGGCACGAGCAGCAGCGACGGCACCCTGACAGCGCGGACGCTCGCCAATATCGCGCTCGGCGACCAGCTGATCGGCGGTCCGGGCGGTGCGGTGACGGGACTCGCCGTAGCCAGCTCGAACTTTGCGACGCTGCTCACTTTCCTCGAGTCACAGGGCAACGTGCAGGTTCTTTCCAGTCCCCGCGTTGCCACGCTCAACAACCAGAAAGCGGTACTCAAGGTTGGCCAGGACCAGCTCTTCGTCTCCGATGTCGAAGTGACGCCGCCGACGTTGAACGCCGTTGGCGCAACCACTACGCGCCCGACGATCGCGCCGCGCTTCTCGACCTACTTCTCCGGCATCGTGCTCGACGTCACGCCGCAAATCGACGAGCGCGGCAACATCACGCTTCACATCCACCCGACGATCAACGACGTCACGACCGCCATCATCAACATGGATCTGGGCGAGTCGCAGAACATCAACGTCCCGACTGCGCGAAACACCATCCGGGAGACCGACACCATCGTGCGCGTCGGCGACGGCACGATCGTCGCCATCGGCGGCTTGATGCGCACCGAGGTGAACGATGTGCGCGGCGGGGTGCCCGGCGTGCCGGACTCGGGGCTGACCGGCTTCCTCTTGCGCAGCACCAATCGCGTGGTGGAAAAGAAAGAGCTGGTCATGCTGATCAAGCCGACGATCATCGATTCCGACAGCGACTGGGACAACGGTCTGGCGGAATCGCGCACCCGCTTGGACGTGCTGGACCGCGAAATGAAAGCGAGGCAATCCCGATGAACTACCTGTCGTACTTCGGCCTGCGCGAACTGCCATTCGGCATCACGCCCGATACCCACTTTTTCTTTGCCGCACGCGCAAGCCAGGAGGCGCTCAATACCCTGGTCGTCGCGATCGCGAACGGGGAAGGATTCGTCAAGGTGACGGGGGAAGTCGGCACCGGCAAGACGCTTCTGTGCCGCAAGCTCCTCGCCAGCCTGCAGCCACGCTGCGTGAGCGCCTACATTCCCAACCCGAGCTTCGGGCCGAAGAGCCTGCTGATCGCGCTTGCCGACGAGCTTTCGCTGCCGCTGCAGCCGGACCTCGCGGACATCGAGCCGCATCGCCTGCTGCGCACGGTCACGCGCGCGCTGCTCGACATCGCGCGTCAGGGCAAACGCCTCGTCCTCTGCATGGATGAAAGCCAGTCGATGTCGCTCGAGACGCTCGAAGCACTGCGCCTTCTCACCAATGTCGAGACCGAGAAGATGAAGCTCCTCCAGGTAGTCCTGTTCGGGCAGCCGGAGCTCGACGCCAAGCTCGCCTCGAGCTCGGTGCGGCAATTGCGCCAGCGCATCATCTTCGAGCATCGGCTCCATAGCCTCGAGCGGGATGAGGTCGGGGCGTACATCACCCACCGCCTGGTGGTGGCCGGGTATTCCGGCGCGGCGCTTATCGGCGATGGCGCGCTGTCCGTCATGCATCGCGCGAGCCGCGGTGTGCCGCGTCTCATCAACGTCCTCATGCACAAGGCGATGCTGCTCGCCTACGGCGAGGGCGAGCGCACGGTACGCGCGAGCCACGTGCGTGCAGCTATTGCCGACACGCCTTCGGTGGCGCCCGAGCGCCGCTGGTGGCCGCTTGCGGCGCGGGCTGCCTGAGGGGCCAACGTGAGCGTGATCAACAAGATGTTGCGCGACCTGGATCGGCGGCGGGCGCTGCCGGAGTCGGCCGCTGCCGATCCGAGCGTTCGGGTGGTGCCACGCCAGGCGCGGCCGAGCGACGCGTTCTGGATCACGGTGGGCTTCGAAGCGCTGGTTGCGGTCGGCGCCATTGCATGGGTGACGTACGAGATGCAGCCCAGGCCGCTCGCCACGCCTCTAGCACTCTCGCGCCCGATCGCGCCGCCGACGTTGGCCGTGGCCAAGGGGCCAGCGGCGCCGGTTACTCCGCCAAAGGAAGCTGCAGCGGCCGCGCCGCCGGCCATCGAGCTATTCAAGCTCGCCGAGGCAATCGGCACGCCCATTCCACCGCCGCCGGCGCCGCGGGACATCCAGAAGCCGGTGAAGCTCCGACCCGAGCAGGCGTTTGCGCCGACTCCCATGGCGGGGGAACGGGCTGTCAGCAAGCGAGATCGGCCGCTGTCGTCGGGAGATGAAGCGGAGATGCGGTTCCAGAAAGGCGTGGATCGGCTCAACCAGGGACGGCCGACAGCGGCTGCGCAGGAGTTCACCGCGGCGCTCGCCGTCCAGCCTTCGTACGAGCCGGCCAGGCAGGCGCTCGTGGCGGTGAGGCTGGAGCAGTCCGAACTGGATGAGGCCGAGAAGCTCCTCGCCGAGGGCATGAAGATCTCGCCGTCCAATGCGCACTTCGCGACCGTGCTCGCGCGCATCCGCGTGGAACGCGGCGATTCCGACGGCGCCGCGGATCTTCTCGCGCGCACCGGCGAAGCAGGGGCCACCGATGCCGAGCATCAGCTCCTCTACGCCACAGTGCTGCAGCGGCTCGGCCGGCACGCGGAAGCCGTCCCTGTCTTCGAGAATGCCGCGCGCCTCGCCGAGCCGAGCGCCGCTGCATGGGTAGCGATGGCGGTCTCCTACGAAAGCGTGGGCGACAAGGCGCAGGCCGTACGTTCTTATCGGCAATCGCTCGCCGGAGCCAACGATGCTATGCGTGCCTACGCCGAGAACCGCCTGCGCGCGCTGAAGTAGGTCAGGCCTCGTTCGGGGCGGACGGCGAGCCGGTCTTCTCCAGGCGGTAACCGTAGTTGTAAACGGGTACTACCCGATAGCCGGACTCCGGGCGCAGGTCGAGTTTCTTCCGTACCTGGCTAACGTGTGTGTCCACCGTGCGCGTGGCGAGCTCGCCGCTACGACCCCACACGGTCTCCTGCAGATGGCCGCGCGACATCAGGCGTCCGATGTTGCGGAAGAGCGTCACGGTGAGCTCGAACTCCTTCGGCGTGAGCTCGACCTTCGCGCCGTTCTTGCGCACCTCGCTCAGCTGGATGTCGATGTCGAAAGGCGGGAAAGCGAGCAGCTTCTGCTCCTCAGACGGATAGGCGCGCCGTAGAAGTGCCCGCACGCGGGCGAGAAGCTCCTGGCGACGGACAGGCTTGACCATGTAGTCGTCGGCGCCGTGCTCGAGAGCGAAAACGATGTCCTGCTCCGAATCGCGTACCGTGACGAAAAGCACCGGTACCGTCTTCGAGACGTTGCCGCGAAGCCAAGTGAGTACTTCCAGGCCGGAGACGTCCGGCACCTGCCAGTCGAGCATGAATAGATCGAAGCTCTCCCGGCCGGCCTGCTTCATGGTCTCGCGACCACTTTCGTAGCCGTGGACGTCGTGGCTGTCGTCCGAGATCCAGCGCTTGAGCAACGCCAGCTGGTCCGGATCGTCTTCTAGAATCGCGATTCGCATTTTTGCACTCCCTGACGAAATCATACCCGCTATGGAACACACCCTGCGTGTCGCATTGCTTGGCGGCGGAACCATCGGACGGCTCGTGCTCGAGCACGTTCGGCGGCAAGGCCTGCGCGGCGTCGAAATCATCGGTGTCGCCGGCCGGGGATCCGCCTCGCGCGGCGCCGCCTTGGCCGCGCAATTCGGGCTGCAATACGCGTCCGACCGCGCTGCGCTCCTCTCGTTGCGGCCGCAAGTCGTGCTCGAAGCGGCCTCGCATGACGCAGTCCGCGAGCATCTAGTCGAGCTCCTCGGCCGCGGAATCGGCGTCGTCGTCCTCTCGGCGGGTGCATTGGTCGACGATGCGCTTCGCCGAGAAGCGCAAGCCGCCGCCGAGGCCTCCGGCGCCGTGATGTACGTGCCCTCGGGCGGCATCGGCGGACTCGACGCCCTCAAGACGGCATGCCTCGCCGGCGTCGACGAAGCAAGCATTCAAGTGGCGAAGCCACCGGCCGCCTGGAAAGGGATCCGCTACGTGGAGGAGAAGCGCTTCGCCCTCGATAGCTTGAAAGGCCCCATCACGCTTTTCGAAGGGCCGGCGCGCGAAGGCGTGCCGCACTTTCCGCAGAACGTGAACATCGCCGCCGTCCTGGCACTCGGCGGAATCGGCCTCGACCGCACGTTGCTGAGGGTTGTCGCCGATCCGGGGTTGAAGCTCAATACCCACACCATCCGCGTGCGCGGCCGCTCGGGGATCTTCACCGTCGTGCTTGAGAATGTCCCGGCGCCTGAGAATCCGAAGACCTCCTGGCTCGCCTGCTATAGCGCCATTGCGGCCCTGAACGAGCTCGGCTCGCGCGTGCGCATCGGCACCTGAATTTGACCCCCCAAGCCGCGGAAAACTCAATATAATCGCCGGTTCCGCCGGAGGGGTGCCCGAGCGGCTAAAGGGGGCAGACTGTAAATCTGTTGGCCTTGCGCCTACGT
>Ga0136846_1236490_pt1 | contig 57579 bp, 50 predicted proteins | sample HopSoiMetagenom2_FD_96841 | JGI IMG/M metagenome (GOLD analysis project Ga0136846, IMG submission 96841) | Grasslands soil microbial communities from Hopland, California, USA - 2 Assembly 2016 (version 4) | ecosystem: Environmental > Terrestrial > Soil > Grasslands | place: USA: Hopland... | reverse complement strand
TTTTGTTACCGATGTTATCTACCAATGAAATAAAAAAATTAGTTGCAGAGAAAGCTGTTGACCTTGTACAGGAGGGAATGGTGCTTGGAATAGGATCTGGTTCAACTGTAGCTTATTTTATTGAAGCTATTGCCAGGAAATTTCGTGAAGGCCTGGTTTGCACAGCTGTCCCAACTTCTTCTCAAACAAAACTGCTGGCAGCAAAAGAAGGTATAAAGCTTACCGAACTGAATGATGTTTCTTTTATTGATCTTACTATCGATGGTGCTGATGAAGCAGATCACCAGTTACAATTGATCAAAGGAGGAGGGGGATACCTATTGCAGGAGAAAATGGTTGCAGCATCCTCTCGTGAATTAGTCATAATTGCCGATAACAAAAAATACCGGCCTTTCCTTGGAGGATTCCCACTTCCTGTTGAAGTTATTCCTTATGGCTGGAAACGGGTCAGGTCGAAAATTGAAAATTCTTTTGGGATTGAAATAAAGATCCGCGAAAAAGGAGGCCAGCCTTTTATCACTGATCATGGCCATTATATTCTGGATTGCTGTTTTCAAAAAATAGAAGACCCTGCTGGCTTAAATACCAGGCTCCATCTTATTCCCGGGGTAGTAGAAATCGGCCTGTTTGTGGATATGTGCAATAAGGCGATTATTGGTTTCCCCGATGGCAGCACCCAGGTAATAAAAAAAGGTGATAGTTACCTACCTGCTTCATAGTTACTCCCAGACCATACCTTCAGCATTATTGGGGAAACTGATTGATACAGTTACAACCCGTTGCTGTTCCCCAGAAATGGAGATATTGGCTCCATATACTGCTGCCTCCTGTTCAAGAGTGCGCACGCTATACGCCAACGCGTACCCATTATAATTGTTACGCTCCTGAACATATAGAGTAGTTATATCCCTGAAACGATCGGCAGAGATGTGGATCTGTCCATTACGTGCATTTACAATGACAGTGGAAAGCAGGTCACGGATCACAGGAGCAATAGCAGCCCTATCTTTCGACAGTTCCATGGCACGGGAAACCTCGTTGATCACGAGGGTCTTGCTATGGAAAGCTGTCGGCATGGAATTCACGAGTAACTGGTTCACCAGCAATTGAAGGGACAGTCCTTTATCGGGGCACTTAACAGGGCGAAGGCGCGCCGATGATAATGAGTCAGTGTTGGTTTTCATAATACTAATCAATTGGTACAGGATTATTTAAAGAGTTTTCATGGATATCTTCAGGAGGTAAAATAACAATTCCTGACTCATATTAAAAATAGATATTTTGCTCAATTAACCCCATTGATTTATACTACTATCAACGAATTTTTCCCTTACAATAAATAGGGGTTTCCCAAGGCCGCAGAATGCAAGTTTCATTGTTTGATTGCATTGCATGATTCATATCAATCCCTTTCAAAATGTTAAAGGGATTTGAGAATATTAGGTTAAAAGCTCATACAGGGTAACCTTCGTAAATAAAAATTTCCAAACTTAGGAGTGCAAAAAGGACTAACTATGAAAAAAATTTACTCAATTCTTTTTACTTCACTAATTATTACATCCTGTAGCAAGGATGTTTTTAAAAGTTACGAGGACAGACTGGTTGGTACCTGGCATCTGGTTGATGTAGATCGCAGGGGATTTGGTGGCAGCCTTGATAATCTCGCCTTTACAGAAGGAGACTTTACATTTGAACGGGGTGGCAGGATGGTCTATAATGATCTTGCCGGAAAAAAATATGAAGGCAGTTGGGATGTCCGCCATACGACTGTCTCCAATGGCTGCACTGTGGACCAGGATGGTAACCAGGATTGCAGTCAGCATCATATCCGCAGTCTTCACGTTGTTGCCATCGATTTTAACAATCAACAGGTCAAAACAGAGGACTTTGAAGAAATTGATTTTACCGGCACAAACCGGTTTAAGGCCAGGATCCAGTCAGGGTTACATACCTATGTTTTTACTTTCAGAAGGTAATCAGGCAGTTGGTGCTCTCTTTTGGTCGGGAATGCATTTTGGCATATAATTTTATATAATATAAGCGCCTTCCCCTCCAAAACTGTCCGAACTATTGTCATTTTTGACCTTACGATATACATACAGCAATTTATTTTTCTTCATGCTATTGTTCATGGGAATAGTGGGTAGCCCATGGTCACTCAGTGCAAACCCTGTCTATCGGGACAGCATGAATTTTTCTACTACCAAAGAAGCTATCACCTACCTTGATAGTGTAAAGAAACTGGAACCGAATAATCTTTGGCCAAACGTTGACCCGGATCTCTTTCTCCAGAATCTCAGGCATTTTGCTACCAAACCGCTGAACTTCTATGAAGGAAAGGCAACTAATTTTTGCTCCTATTCAGCACTTACTTATATCCCTTTACAATATGATCCATTGGGGTTTTCCAGGTTCATGGTAACCCTATATAAAACAGGAAAAGCCAGAATGGGCAAGGTTGAATTTCAACCTGGTGAAGCTGTCAGAAATGAAGCAGGGCTGTTACGGTATAAAGGAGCTTTGGACATTAGTCCTGCAGGACAAATGTGGTTCCTTTGTCTTGCCAGTTATTTTAAAGGCTATTTGAATTTCTTCAACCGACATTATAATAAAGGCGATGAAAACACGCTATGGGCTTCTACCAATTTTGCCAAGTTCAACAGAATGTTGAGAAAGCTATTCTATCTGAAAACAAGGGCAAGGGGCTCTGACCTCATCCGCCCATGGATAAGTGATGAGTATACTTCTCTAAAAGACAAAATGAAAGATCATATAGTATTCCTGTATTTGAATAATCGACTACTATACAAAAAGAAACATATTGTGACCCGGCTGGGTATTCCCACTCATTATGTTTTATTAATGGACCTGTTCCAGTCAGAAGATGGTACCATCAATATAGTATACTGGGATTATGGCAGGAAAACATTACAACAATTAGATGCTAAATTCTTACATAAAATAGTTTACGGTATTACATTTTGTCATTTCAGGAAAAAATGAGATTTGGATTCTGCCATATGATCCTTTTGATACCCGCATTTTGGCTGGGGTCCTGCTCTTACTCCAAAAAATTCACCCACACCTATTACCAGGAGAATGACACTTTATTTCAATCCATTAAGCGCAGGTATAAAAATCTGTACCAGGAACACCCATTCTCAGTTGCCATAAAGGATAAATCTTTCCGGCGGATCGCGTTCGAGATCCTCACCGATTCCATCAAATATGTTTACAATTTCGAGATAGGGGAACAACGCCTGACGGATACGCTCTTTAAATATAAATTCGATGTATCCGGTATAAATTCCCTTTTAAGTGATATGCAACGCCTTCATTGTACCTGGATCACCAATCTTGATTATTATGAGAACGGACAGGCAAAGTACCTTGTATTTGTATCCATTCGTCATAAAAAATTAAAGGCCTTCCTGCGCTCAGAAAAATATTTTACCCTGGCATTTTTTGACAGGCCCCGTAATTATGATATTAAAGGAAGATTGCTGGATAACCAGGATGGAAAAACATTACAAAGAATTAATGGAGGCCTGTTTTTCAGAATAAATGACAGGGTTTGCTATTCCCTCTCTGCGAATTTCAGATAAGGGCAGATAGAAGCTTGTGGCTAATCCCTAATTTTGTCAGCATTAAACATTCACCATGTGCTCTCCTCTCCGCTTATTATTCCTGAGTCTTTTTCTACTTTGTTATCAGCTTGCATTTTGCTGGGGACTTACTGGTCACCGGATAATTGCAGAAATAGCAGAAAACCATTTGTCCAAAAAAGCAAAGAAGGAATTACGCAAACTCATCGGCAGGGAAACGCTCGCCTGGTGGGCTAACTGGCCGGATTTTGTAAAATCAGATTCCAATTGGAAACATGCATCACCGTGGCATTATGTAGATGTGCCTGGTCATATTTCAAAGGACAGCTTTCTTGCTCAGTTAAAAAATCTTCCTGGCAAGACCTTATATACGCAGATTCCTGCAATGATCGCTCAGTTAAAGGACAAGTCCCAATCCATTGAGCAACGCAGGATAGCATTGGCATTCCTGATCCATTTGATCGGTGACCTGCACCAGCCTTTGCATGTAGGCCGTAGCGATGATGAAGGTGGAAACAAGATAACAGTATACTGGTTTAATGAAAAGACCAATCTTCATTCTGTGTGGGACACTTACCTGATCAACAATCAGCAATATAGCTATACAGAATATTCCCACCTGCTGGATATTGCAGGAAAGGAGCAGGTCATTGGGTGGCAGAATTCTTCACTGGACGACTGGTTCTATGAATCCCACCAGCTTTCAGATATTATCTATGATAGCGCTCCAAATGAATCAAAACTGAGCTATAATTATAATTTCCAATTTCAGCAAATGCTGAATGATCAACTGCTCAAAGGAGGAATACGGCTTGCCAAAGTATTAAATGATGCACTGGAGTAGTTGGCTTATTTGATCAGTTTCTTGGACTCATTGACCACGCAATTCACAGAACTCATAAAAGTATCCTGCTGATCAGGGAGAAGACTAATTATCACCTGCTTTTTATCAGAATCAGTAAATATAAATTGGGTCACTTTATTGGCACCGAGCTTTTGTACCTGCAAAGGAGTAATAGCTGCATTTTTCACAGTAAAGTGGAAATATCCATCACAATTCATGCTATTGGAGGTCCGGTAAGTGGCTTTTGTTTTACTGCCTTCAAAGTATACGAAAACTGTTGACTGGTCATTAAAGCATTTACCAGGGATTATGAAGAAGAAATCCACTTCGCGGCTGTCGGCATCTATTGTCATAGTTCCACCCTGCAGCATGATAAAGCCGGAGGATATCTTTGTTTCCTTGGTATAGGGATCAGTTTCACGCAGGAGTTTGCAATCCTGGCTTTGGGCCAATATTGGGAGCAAAAAAACAAGGGCGAATACAATTCTCATAGACTTTATTGATGGTTAAAAATACGATATCCCTGCTACCTGTAGTGAAAAGCACTGTTAAACCTTTGACGCCATCAGGCATGGGCCTCGGCCCCCATTGCAATGGTTATCACTTTATTCGGAATGGCAATTCCATGCGGCGGACAGCCCACATATGGCAACCCCGGAATTGAATGAGCCGATCAGGTAGGTTCATCTATCCACAGTCCCCGGAAAACCGTCAAATAATGTTATATTCATATACCTGATCTGCCCTGTTCCACCCCTGCAGTATACAGATCGCTAAACCGGATTGATCGCGGGTTATGAGAAGAGTTATTTTAATACTGCTTAGTTGCATTCTTTCCATCGTTGCGAATGCCGATCACATTACGGGTGGAGAAATGTTTTATAGCGTTACTTCCAATTCAGGTGGCACCTATACTTATTCAGTTACACTTAAATTATTCATGCGGTGCAATTCTGGTCGCATGTTTCCTGACCCTGCAGTTATCTCTGTCTTCGAAAAAGGAAGTGGTAGCCGGATACAGGACATCAGCACACCTATCAGCAGCCGTGAAATTATCCAGATAACTAATTTTGATCCCTGCATCAGCAATCCTCCTGCTGTTTGTTATGAAATTGCGTATTATAATTTATCCGTAACACTGCCTGCCACTGCCAGTGGATATGTTTTGGCCAGCCAGGTGAATTACAGAATTAGAGGGATATCCAACCTGAATGGCGCGCAGGTAGGAGCAACCTATACCTGTGATATTCCCGGCAATTTACCGGCAAGCGATGGTCCAAAGAATAATAGCGCTGTATTTACAGGCAGTGATCTTGTTGTTGTATGTGCAGGAAACTATTTCTCCTACAGTTTTGCTGCCAGAGATGCTGATGGAGATGATATCCGCTATTCTTTCAGTGATGCTTATGCCAGCACCAATGGTGGCACCAATGGAACTCCAACTGGCGCCCCTCCCTTTCCCTCAGTTCCCTATGGCGGCGGAGATTGGGATGGAACAAAACCTTTGGGTAACCAGGTGAAAATAGATCCCAACACAGGACTTATCACCGGTATCGCACCTCCCGCTGGAGTATATGTGGTAACTGTTTCTGCTGAAGAAATCAGGAATGGTCAGGTAATTGCGGTTCAGCGAAAGGATCTCCAGGTTAATATCGCGGATTGTAGTATTGCAGCAGCACTGCTGGAACCCGATTATATGCTTTGTGGCAATACAAGAACTGCTTCTATAAGCAATATTGCTACCAGCCCGTTGATTGTTGCACAGGATTGGGAAGTTTTTGATCCGGGAGGAAATTCTATTTTTACTTCCACCAATTTCAATCTCAATTATACTTTTCCTGTCAATGGCAAGTATTCTATTCGACTGATCGTAAACAGAAACCAGCAATGTTCAGATACAACCTTTAGCGTGATATATGTCTACCCGGGCCTTGTGCCTGATTTTGAGGCAGCGGGCATTTGCATTACCAAACCAACAACATTCACAGACCGTACAACTCTTCTTTCCGGTACAGTCAATTCCTGGAAATGGGATTTTGGCGAACCCACAACTACCATTGATGTTTCCGGCTTGCAAAACCCTGTTTACACCTATCCTGGTATGGGTGTAAAGGATATTCGATTAATTGTGACCACTACGGATGGCTGTCGTGATACCGTATATAAATCAACCACCATTATTGACAAACCGCCTATTACGCTTGCATTCAGGGATACGCTGATCTGTATAAATGATCGCGTTCAGTTACTGGCCAGTGGTACAGGAAATTTTTTATGGTCTCCACCCGTTAATATGATCAATGCAGCAACCGGATCACCAACTGTAGCTCCGCCAGTAACCACGAGATACTATGTGGACCTTGAAACGGAAGGATGCCGGAACAAGGATTCTGTAATGGTGAGGGTGGTGAATTTTGTGACGTTGAATCAGATGGGTGATACCACTATTTGCCGTGGTGATACGATCAGGCTACGAGTTAATTCCGATGGTTTACGATATAATTGGCTTCCTGCTGCTCAGGTACTTACTCCGGGAGTAAAAGATCCACTGGTAGTAACATCTGTTCCCAATACTCCTTATCAGGTCACTGCCATCATTGGAGGATGTTCCGCAACCAGAACCATACGCGTAGCAACAATCCCCTATCCTGTTGCCAATGCGGGAGCCGATACCATGATATGTTATCGTACCAGTGCACAATTGCATGGGTTAACAGATGGGAATTCCTGGCAATGGTCACCGGCAACGACACTAAATAATCCAGTTTCCCTGAATCCGCTTGCAACACCGGTATTGGATATTACAAATTATATATTGACCACTTTCAATTCTGCAAGCGGATGTCCCAAACCATCGAGAGATACCATAATGGTAACAATGCTGCCAAAAATATTTCCATTTGCCGGAAGAGATACAGTAGTTATCATTAACCAGCCACTTCAATTGACTGCAACAGGTGGTATCAGGTATCAATGGTCACCGGCAGCTTCACTGTCTGCAGCAAATATTCCTAACCCGATTGCCATATTTGCTGAAGGATCATTGAATTTACATTACAGGGTGCAGGTATTTAATGAAGCAGGCTGTTCAGATACGGCTGGCCTGAACATTAAGGTATTTGCTACACTGCCTACTGTTTTTGTTCCTTCAGCATTTACACCAAATAATGACGGCAGGAATGATGTGGTAAAACCTATAGCAGTAGGCATGAAAAAAATAGAATATTTCAGTATATATAACCGGTGGGGTGATCTGGTCTTTACTACTTCTACCAATGAGCATGGCTGGGATGGCAGAGTTGGCGGCCGTGATCAGGGAACGAATACCTATGTATGGATCGTAAAAGCAATCGATTTTATGGGTAAGTCCTATTTCCAGAAAGGCCTGGTAACCCTGATCCGGTAGGTTAATATGCACACATTGTGTTACTTTTGCCAATCCAAAAATTCACCGCATGGCAAAATCCGCAGGAAGCAGGAAAACGACTATTACTAAAGAATCTTACGAGTTTTTACGCAATTATATAAATAATGCCTCCCCTGTTGGCTTTGAGACCTGGGGCCAGAAACTATGGCTGGAGTACATTAAACCCTACGTAGATAATTATTACATTGATCCTTATGGAACAGCTGTTGGAGTTATCAATGAAAGCAATCCCTTTAAAATAGTTATAGAAGCCCATGCTGATGAGATCAGCTGGTTTGTGAATTACGTTAACGCTGAAGGCTTGATCTATCTGAAGAGGAATGGAGGGGTGGACCACCAGACTGCACCTGCATCAAGAGTTTTGATCCATGGCAAGAAAGGCCCGGTTAAAGCTGTATTTGGATGGCCTGCCATTCATACACGGCACGGGGCAGATTCAAAAGAAACACAGCCCAAGACTGATAATTTATGGCTGGATTGTGGTGCACGTAATCGTAAAGAAGTGGAAGCATTAGGTATCCATATTGGCGCAGTGGTTACTTACCAGGATGGATTTGATGAACTTGCCAATGGTAATCTCGTTGGTCGCGCATTTGATAACAGGATTGGTGGCTATATGATCGCAGAGGTAGCCAGGATGCTAAAAGAAAATAAAAAGAAACTGCCTTATGGTTTGTATATAGTAAATGCAGTGCAGGAAGAAATTGGTTTGCGGGGTGCTGAAATGATTGCCCGCAGGATCAAACCCAATATTGCCATCGTTACTGATGTAACGCATGACACTACCACTCCAATGATCAATAAGAATATAGAAGGTGATGTGGTTTGCGGAAAGGGTCCTTCCCTCTCCTATGCCCCTGCAGTGCATAATAAGTTACTGGGTGTTGTTGAAAAAGTAGCTGCCGATAATAAGATACCGGTTCAATGGCGTGCGCTCAGTCGCAGCACAGGCACAGACACTGATTCCTTTGCTTATTCAAATGATGGATGTCCATCTGTTTTGATCTCTATCCCTCTGCGCTATATGCATACTACTGTTGAAATGCTGCACAAGGATGATATCGATAATACCATCAGGCTGATGTATGAGACCCTGCTTACCCTGACACCTAAAACCAACCTTAGCTATCTGTAATGATCCATCATTTATTATATGTCGATCCAGGCAGTGGCAGTTATATCATTCAGGTGATAGTAGCTGCCGTTCTGGGAGCGGGTTTCTGGATCAAAACCTCCTGGTACAGGATAAAATCATTTTTTGGTGGCAGGAAATCTGAACCGCCTAAGGAAGATGGGAAGAAATAAAGCTTAGGCCTTCCCGGTATGAATGGAAAAATATTGACTGCTCAAGGGCATTCATTCTTTCACTGAAATCATGGTCTGATTCCAAAGCCGCAATTTTTTCAGGTACCTGAATTACATCCCTGGGAAGGATGGTTACACCCAATTGATTACGAAGGCTATTTTCAATAGGTTCAATGCCCAGATTTCTCCACTCCTTATTCATTTCCTTCAGATCTGTATCGATGAATAAAACTGGTCTGCCGATACCTAAAGCAAATTCAAATGCTATACCTGAACGATCAGTGATAAGGAAATCTGTATCAAATAGACGGGTTGTCACATCAGGCTCCACATCGATAGACATATTAGGATACCTGGCGATCAATTGCCTCAGCTGTTTAAAATCCTTCTTCCTTCTTTTCTCATATTCGGGATGTGAGCGAATTATGATATGACAGGAAGAAGAAGAGAGAGCATGGCAAAGCTCTTTAATACAGGTATCAAATATGCAGCCCGGAAACCAGGATGGCGCAATCAATATTGTTTTTGTCTGCTTATCCGTGGGACGGGAGTTACTGGTCTTTGTTTTTATCGAATTAATCAGCGGATACCCATATGCAATAAGCTCTTTTTGAGGAAGGCCATAATGCGCCTCAGCTGCACGTAACTCTTCCACCTGATAACTGCCAGTACAGAAGACTGCATCATAATTAAAGAAAGCTTTTTCGCTGTATTGCTGATGAGTGCTTACTGCTGCATGAAATACATAAATGTACCTGCCTACCGTTGAGGACCGTTTAAAAAGAAAGTTGCCAAGATCAGGCATTGTCATGATCATGACATCTGTCCTGATCCGGGAAAACAAAGTACCAAGCATGTATTTTACATAAATAACCTTCATGCCTGAGAAAGTGGCCTGTATTATTGGATCTTTTGAATCTGAAGTTAAATAGATGATCTGTTTTCCGGATGCCAGAATATCCCTGATTAGCTTATCGAAATACTGATAATAATGACGGCTTTCTGCATAAAAAACAATTGCATGTTTTGAGCGAAGCAATTCATTAACTTCCCTGTATTCTTTAAACAAACCCATTCTGTCAAAGATATTTTGTTATTAATTCTATAAGCGCAGCTTTATCAAATGGCCGCGGATTATTGCCAAACCTTTCGGTATTCACAGAATCAAGCAGCTCATTTATTACATTATCCCTCCTAATCCCCAATTCCTCCAGTGTAATTGCCAGTCCTGCTTTTTTCATGGCTGACTGAATATATTCCTTTGCCTCCATCTCAGTTTTAACCTTTAATAAACTACAGAGTTCCTGCTGGGGTTGATTATAAAGGAAGAATAAAGGCAAAAAGAGAGAAACTGCCTGTCCATGAGGAACCTGGTGAATGGCAGTCAGGTAATAAGAAAGGGCGTGCGGACCCGTAGTTCGCGTAATATTGATTGCCTTGCCTGCCTGGTGAGCAGCCATTTGCATTTTTTCTCTCACCTCCTCTGCTGGGTTACTTACGGCATCTGAAAAGTATTGCATCCATAATTGGATGGCTGCCGATGCAAAGAGTCTGGATGCATCATCAGAAGCAAGACTCCACCAGGATTCAATAGCCTGGGCAAGCACATCCATTCCTGAAACAGCGGATTGATAGGGAGATAAAGAATAGGTAAGCTCTGGATCCAGGATCACAACTTTAGGCAAAAGTTCCTCCCTGCTCCATGACTGTTTTTTATTTTCAAAATATATAACTGCAAATTGAGTTGCTTCGCTTCCAGATCCCGCTGTAGTAGGTACCGCAATAAAAAATGGTGGCTGCAAAAGATGCGCAGCATAGCTAAACAGGATAGATTTGCCTATATCAATAACGCTACCTCCACCAATGGCAATTATTACTTCAGCTTTACAGGCACGATAAGTTTCGAGTACTTCCAGCCATTCATCACCATTCAGGTTTGGTCCATTCTTACGGAAAGTCACTACTTCAAAATCTTTTAAAAAATCAAGGGAATACCGGTTGTAAAAATGTTCACCTGCAATGAGAAATATCTTTTTAGTACCAGCAGGTATTGCTTGAGTGTTGATTAACAATAATGAGCCCTTTCCCTGTATCAGTTTTTGCATAGGACTACCGCTATCCTTTTAAAGCCTTCATAAAATTATTTTTCCACTCCTCCGGTGTGCCGGATGGACGGCCAAGGTCATTCCTGCTGGCCAGACTTGTTCGTATTTCAACGAGACTGGATTTACTTTCACGAAATGAGGTGGCCAGCCAATCTTTTAATTCCTTACCGTTCCCGATCTCCACAGTTTTTTTATACCCACAAGATTCACCAAGCATGGAGAAATCAATTTTAAAAGCACCAGTGGGCTGACCTCCCACAGATTCATGACCTCCATTATTAATGATGATATGCATGAAATCAACGCCTGCATAACGGGCAATAGTTGGCAATGCTCCCATATGCATCAGTAAGGCTCCATCTCCATCCAGCATTATAACTCGGCTGTCAGCATTCAATTTCAAACCCAATGCTATATGATTTGCATGACCCATGGCTCCCACACTCAAAAAGTATTTGCTGATTTTCCCGCCAGCTTTATAGTTCTGTTCATAAAATTCCCTTCCGATTTTTCCAGTAGTACAAACGATGATCTCATCACCTTTACATCGTTCAATTATTTGAGCAATTACCTTCTCACGTTGCAAGGTATACCTGCTTTTTGTTTCAGGTACCTCATATTTATTAAAGATACCTTCCGGTGCCAGCAAGGCAATCGGGGTATTTTGCTTCAGTGCTACCTTGATCGCTTTATCAATAACAGGAAAACATTTCGCTTCGTCCTCATTCAATTCATATACCGGAATTTCCAAAGCCTCCAGCAAATTGCGGGTTACCCTACCCATTTTCAGGTGTTGAGGTTCATCCTTTGTGCCCGGTCTTCCTCTCCAGCCAATCAATAGGATCATTGGTACTGCATACATTTCTTTATCTGCCAGAGACGTAAGCGGATTGATGATATTACCCAATCCTGAATTCTGTAAATACACCAGTGGAATTGACCCTGTGCCAAAATAATGGCCAGCGGCCAGCCCCATTGCCAGGCCCTCATTAGCAGTTATGATATGTTTCTGATCACTGACCTGCTCCTGCACATAAGTAAGAAAAGATTTCAATAATGAATCAGGCACGCCAGTATAAAAGCGAACGCCATTTTTCTGAAAGAAATCATATAGGCTGGCCGGCTGGATCATAGATTCCCCGGAATTAGGGTGAGCAGGCCACTTACAGGCTCCAGCTTTGGTTCTGCTTCAAGGCTTCGTTTGTTTTCCAGTATAGACCTCGCAGTTGACATCATGGAAGGATATGCACTCCGCAACAAATGATTTGCGTAAACAACTATATTGAAGCCTGCCGCTGAAAGCTCTTCAAAATGAATGGAATTATAGGTGGTGGGCACGGCAACCAATGGAACCCTGTTTTCAATCGACTTATATTTCCCGGCAAACTGTAATACTTCCATTGGGTCAGCGGATTTACTATGGATCATAATACCATCAACGCCTGCCTTTATATAGGCCTTTGCCCTTTCCAGGGCATCCTGCATGGATTTACCGAGTATCAAACTTTCAATGCGGGCTATGATCATGAAATCCTCCGTAACACGATGCCTTTGACCCACTTTGATCTTTTCACAGAAAGCTTCAATGCTATCCTGTTCATGTTGAGAAGATGAATCCAGCAATGAATTCTTTTTCAGTCCAGTTTTATCTTCGATAATGATTGCTGAAACGCCCAACCGCTCCAGTGTGCGCACGGTGTAACCAAAATGCTCTATCTTTCCTCCGGTATCACCATCAAAGATCACAGGCCTGGTAGTTACTTCCAGAATATCATGTAAAGTATGAAGGCGGGAAGTAATATCAACTGCCTCAATATCAGGCTTCCCTTTGGCAACTGAATCTGTAAGACTACTGATCCAGATGGCATCAAATTCCTGGTATTTATTGTTGCCATCTATAACAGAAGTATTTTCCACGATTAACCCACTGAGACCATTATGTGCTTCCAATGCCCTCAGACAGGGCTTTACCGCTAATATCCTTTTCAAACGCTGGAGACGATTTCCAGGAGTAACCCCAATCTCCTTCATTGTTTTTTGCAGGCTGGTTGAACTGATGCCTTCCGTATAAGGAACTTCCACCAATTGTCCACCCCATTCTTTCAGGGTTTCAATCACCTTGGTTCTTGTTGCCTGTTGAACACCCGTTTTCCAATCATCTCCGTGTACAACATAGTCAGGTTTCAATTGACGAAGATTGGCGGAATAATCCAGTGTTTCCTGCGCAACCACCTTTCCAACGCCAGCGATATTCTCCATAATGATCTTTCTTTGTTCAAAGCTCAAATAAGGAACACGCTTATAGGTAGCAATCGCCTGATCAGTCAATAATCCAACAATCACCTCTCCCAATTCCCTTCCTTTACTTATCACATTCAAATGTCCCGGATGGATAAGGTCCGCACTCATTCCTATATAAACTTTCTTTTGCATGCTTCTGCCTTTAGCTGTCTTTTTCTATTATTGTAATCTTCTTGCCCAATCCATTTATAACAGGCATTTCGTTACACCCTACTTCTTCTTTCCAAAATTTCTCATCCTTAAACACTTCAATGACCAGTGGAAAATCACCATCCTGGGAATAAATTGCTCCTCCTGGGCTTATTAAAGGATATAGATTCTTTAAACAGGTTCGGGTGCTGGATGCCAGGTCAACATCCAGGTAAGCAAGCGCTACCGGTTGCTTAAACGATGGCATTGTGTCCTCAAACCAGCCTTTAATAAAAGTACAAACAGAAATGTCTCCATAACGGGTTACATTTTGTGTTACCTCATCTAGCGAACCAATGAAATTGCCGGCCTTAAACCAACCCTCTATGGAATGGCCCTGTACACTTTTTCGATGTTCCTCGGTATTTTCTGGCAATCCTTCAAATGAATCAAATACTACCAATTGGCGGTCGATATATTTTGTTGCCAGGCTGATCTTGGCTGTACCACCTCCCTTAAAGGCGCCCGCCTCCACAATACAACCAGACACATCATGCTTCAAAGCAAATACTGCGGCCAGGAATTCCAGTATATGACTGGGGTTATGCGCAGTCTTAACATGCCTGTCTACCCGCCTCAGCTTCTCAATCCATTCCTTTTGCTGACCAAAGGAAGGAAATATTCCAGCTATTCTCTTTTGAAGTCTGAAAAGATCCCGGTATTCGGTAAACAAACTGGTTAAGCCCATACTGCATCAAAAATACTGGGAATAAAGGGATTTTGCTGAAGTTAGGGTTCTTAAGCAACCGGTTTGTTCTGGTAACCTCAAAGTTGAAATTTCCCCAGGTTAAAAAATCTTTGTTTATTGCATGGATGAAGAAACTAATCGCCTTTCCCTGGTACATTGTTTTCCTTCCTGTTTTCTTCATTCTTCATGCATACAATAATTATTTCGGACTGATCCCAGTTCCATTTGTTGCCAAATACCTCCATTATTACCTCCTCCTGGCAATTATGCTGTTTTTCTTCGGATGGTGGCTTTTCAAGGACAGGATTAAATCCGGAGTATTTACAATATCCTTTCTGATCATATTTTTCTTCTTTGGATCTGCCTATGATTTCATGCAGCGAATCCATCTTCCTTCCATCCTGACATCTTATAAATTTCTCCTGGTATTGATCCTGGTGTTCATGATCCTGCTGGCAATTCTTTTAAAAAGAAAGGCACCTCCCGTGAAGGCTCATCAATTCTTTTTCCTGTTGTTCCTGATATTAATGGTCATGGAAATATGCACATGTCTATATTATGTTCTTTCCGGCCGAAAAAATGACCCGGCAATCAAAAATCCCCCGCTGGCATTACAGTTAAAACCTGGTTTGGCCCAGCCTGATATATTCTTTATCGTGTTTGATGAATATACCAGTTCCAAAGCTCTTAAGAAATATTTTGGGTTCGACAACAGCGCACTTGATTCTTCCCTTGAAAATGATGGCTTTTATATTTCCCATGATTCCAAAAGCAATTATAATTCTACTGTAATGTCAATGGCCTCAACACTGAACATGCAGTATTTCAACCGGCCGTTGGAAAATACCGACAATGATGCACGATCATTACTGGAAGGCTCTCTTTCCATCGGCAGAAGTTACGTGCCTAAATTACTGGAACAGCAGGGTTACGAGATCATCAACTATGGATTATTTGATATAGGCAGCCATAAAGCCAAGGGGTCCAGACCTTTCCTGGAATATGAGGCAAGAGCCCTTTCGCTGGAAACACTTTGGGGAAGAATACAAAGAGATATTCTTTGGAACCTTGTAGTGAGGATGCCCGGCTATAGTGAAAAAAAATCTGGCGACAAAGAATATATTGAAAGGAACCAATCGAACTTCAGCCAATTTTTAACAGCGCTAAATATACCCTCTTCCAAACCGAGACTGGTACTCAGTCATCTTCTGCTACCTCGCAGGCCAGCCTATGTTGACAGGAATGGCAATCCTCGTATAACCTCAATGGAGGACTTCAGAGATGAAAATCACGACAGTCTTTACCTTGAACAGGTCCTTTACGCAAACAAATTGATCGATTCAATAGGGAAAGCTGCGATAAAGGGAAGGCAAAGGCCGCTGGTTTTGATCATTGAAGGAGATCATGGAAATCGCTATGCTGCCTGGGGCATTACCATTCGTGAAAAACATTTTATGAACCTGAACGCTTATTATTTTTCTGATAGAGATTATTCCATGCTTTACGATAGCATCAGTCCTGTTAACAGTTTCAGAGTAGTGCTGAACAAGTATTTTAATGCGGGATTGCCTCTGCTGAAAGATTCCACCATCCTGTTGCGATGATCAACTTTTATCCTTTATGCATTCAAATATGGTGTTGCCATCCTTATCCTTGAGCATAAGCTTTCTTCCATCAACACCCATCAGTTTAACTGAATTTCCCAATAGTTTCAGGAAAGCATTTTCTGTCTCCAGTTTATCACAGGCCATTTTGGTGGCGATAATATTGGAAAAACTGGTATTAGCTCCATTTAGAATAAAATCACCTGCGATACTATTGCAGGGAGCTTTGCCGGCAAATGAAGAATCTGCAAAACTCAGCGTAACGCCATCCAGGGGCTCTGCAGGCATAAACTGTGTACGTCGCATGGTAAGAACAAACCATTTACCCTGCAGATCCTTTGGATTGATCAACTGGCTCACTAAATACTTTTCTTCATTGTAATTAATACTGTCTGAAGTTACCTGTGCATTACCGATCTCTGTAACAACAGGCTTATTGCCCGATTTCTTTGAAGGGGAACAATTCAGCATCAGGCTGCCCAGGAGTCCTATAACAAGCAATCTGGAAATCATCGTTTCTAAGTATCTAAATAAATTCAATTATTATACCAGCAAATTAACGGGCTGGTTTACCATCCAATCTTTTTGCCAAATTTACCCAATCCCATATATTGATTAAGTGCCAGCGACAGTCCAAATTGTGTATAAGCCGTATTGCGCTGGTATTGCGACCGGGCTATGCGGACCTGCAATTTGGGAAGCATTAACGCGGCTCCCATGGAAAACCCATTCAAGCCATTACCGGTATTGCCGATATTCAGTTCCTTGCGGCGCAAATAATTATATCCAGCAGTTAATTCCACCTTATCTGCAAGGTAAACATTGGCGGCTATTACCACATGGCGGAACAGTTTATCAAAAGTAAATTTCTTATCGCTTCCATTAGGGAATCCATTTACATCATTGAAATCAGTATCGTTATACCGGATATCGAACTGGTGAAGATGGTGAGCCGTCAGCGAAAATCCAAAAGGAGAATTCTCCAAACGTTTACTGACCCCAAGTTGCAGATCAAAAGGAAGATCATCAGGATCAGTACCCTCATAGGTCTTTAATTGGGTACCCATATTCTTTACCAGGATGGAGGCCGAGAATAAAGCAGCTGTATCATGATAGAGCAGTCCAACATCCACAGCAATTCCATTTGACCGGAATTGCCCATAATTGGAGCTTACAAATTTGAGCGTGGCCCCATAATTCCATTTTTCCATGTAAGAGCGGGAAGCACTTATTTGCATTACCCAATCCGTAGGATGAAGGCTGCCATAGACATTTCCGGAAGCATCAGTTTCCTGGATACTGCCATAATTGATAAAGTGTATCCCCCAGCCAAAATTTGTATTCAGCTTCTCATGATGATAACCCAATGACAAATGATAGGCAGATATCCCGTTGTATAGTCCGTTAAATACAGCATTCAGCTGGGTATGCATGGATGGTCTGAGTAAGGCAGGATTATTGAAGGATAATCCCACATCATTGGAAATATGCGAAGTATTGATCCCTCCAAGCGCCGTAAGCTGGGGTGTTGCAGGTAGCTTCAGAAAATTAAAAACGGAATTTCCTCCCAGGGTCTGGGCTTTCAGAAAGGAAGCATATAGCACAAATGTTATAAGAATGCCGAGGCGCACTTTGCGAAGATAGCATGGAGCGCGACATTACGATCAGACGAGGGCCAACTCAAGTACCTGGTTCATTACTTTCACATAATGGAAGTTGATACCCTTGATAAAATCGGAATCAATCTCCAGCACATCCTTTTCATTTTGCCAGCAAAGGATGATCTCCCGGAGTCCAGCGCGTTTGGCAGCCAGCACTTTTTCCTTGATGCCCCCTACGGGCAAGACCTGGCCACGCAGGGTGATCTCCCCTGTCATTGCAAGGAATGGCTTTACCTTCTTTCCCGTGAGAGCAGAAGCAATGGCCGTCATCATGGTAATTCCCGCACTTGGACCGTCTTTTGGAACTGCTCCTTCCGGAACATGAATATGAATATTCTTTTTTTCAAATAAGGTCCTGTCGATTGGGTATTTATTGGCATTGGATTGAAGATAGGTCAATGCGGTAGTAGCACTTTCTTTCATCACATTACCAAGATTACCGGTCAATTTTAATTCTCCTTTCCCATCACTCAGGCTGGTCTCTATGAATAGGATATCACCTCCTACATAAGTCCATGCCAGTCCCACCGCAACGCCTGGCATATTAGCTGTCTTGTAAATTTCATTGCTGTACCTTGGCTTGCCGAGAATTTTTTCGATATCATCTACAGTGACAGTCGCTTTCAGTTTCCCTTTAAATGCCAGTTCTTTTGCCTGGAAACGCATCACTGAAGCTATCTGACGATCCAGTTCACGCACACCGCTTTCACGGGTGTAATCCTGTATGATCCTTTCCAGCACCTTATCATTCATCTTGAAATTGCTGCTCTTTAATCCATGCAATTCTTTCTGACGTGGTAACAGGTGCTGCCTGGCTATTTCTACCTTTTCTTCAACTGCATATCCGCTTAATTCAATTACCTCCAGCCTGTCGCGCAGCGCTGGTTGTATATTCTGAATGTTATTCGCCGTAGCTATAAATAATACTTTACTAAGATCATATTCCAGTTCCAGATAATTATCATAGAAAGTATGATTTTGTTCCGGGTCCAGCACTTCCAGTAGTGCACTGCTTGGATCACCTCTGAAATCATTTCCTACCTTATCAATTTCATCCAGGATCATTACCGGGTTGGATGATTTTACTTTCCTCAGGGATTGAAGAATACGGCCAGGCATGGCACCGATATAGGTTTTTCTGTGGCCTCTTATCTCACTTTCATCATGCAAACCTCCAAGGCTCAGCCGCACATATTTCCTTCCTATTGCGCTTGCAATACTTCTTCCAAGAGATGTTTTACCAATTCCCGGAGGACCCACAAAGCAAAGAATTGGGCTTTTCATATCACCTTTCAATTTCAGTACAGCCAGGTATTCCAATATCCTTTCCTTGATCTTTTGCATTCCAAAATGATCAATGTCCAGTGTCTTCCTGGATTTTTTAAGGTCATACTGATCAGCCGTGTAATCTTCCCAGGGCAGATCCAGCATCAGATCAAGATGATTATAAACTACTGAATAATCAGGAGTGGTTGGATGCATTCTTTCCAGCTTCTCAATTCCTTTCTTGAACAGCTCTCTGGCTGCCGCGGGCCATTTCTTTGTCTCCGCTTTTTTTTGCATCTGTTTTATTTCCTGAAGATTGGTATCACCACCCAGTTCTTCCTTGATGCTTTTTAACTGCTGCTGAAGGAAATATTCTTTTTGCTGTTTATCCAATTCCGTCCTTGTCTTTGTAGTTACTTTATTCTTTAATTGGGCAAACTGCAATTCTTTTTGCAATAGCTGCATTAGAAGATCAGCCCGTTGCCTGATATTATTAAGTTCAAGCAGCTTCTGTTTTTCTTTAATATCAGTATTAAGATTGCTGGATATAAAATGAATAAGAAAAGAAGGGTTCTCTATATTCTTCAGAATAATGGACGCTTCCGTTGGAATATTGGGAGAAAGCTGGATGATCTCGGTAGCCAGGTCCTTGATATTGGCTACATACGCATCAAAATCGCTCTCAACGGGAGCTTCTTCTTCTTCCAGGCGACTGATCTTTGCCTTGAAATATGGATCTTCTGTTATAATTGAATCAATATTGATCCTGTTTTTTCCCTGGATGATAATGGTGGTGCCTCCATCAGGCATCTTGATCTGTTTTACAATTTTAGCTACTGTGCCAACCTGTTCCAGGTCTTTTACTTCAGGATCTTCAACCGAACTGTCTTTTTGAGCTACCACTCCTATCAGCTTATCAGCTTTATAAGCGTCAGTAACTGCTTTTATGCTCTTGTCCCGTCCTACGGTAATTGGCAAAACAACACCCGGAAACAATACGGTGTTCCGTAAAGGCAGAAGGGCTATTTCAGTGGGAATTTCAATACCATTAGTGTCTTCCTGCTCACTCTCATTCAGTGGAATAATCGGCAAAAAGTCCATTTCATCTTCGGGGCCTAATCTATACTTTTCAAAACTCATACAAAATCTTTAGACAAACTGTCATCCCGGGCTGGCCGGAACTGCAAAAATAGGTGGCACAGCATAAGGTTCAACATTCATGCCGGGGCAATTTGACTGTCAAAAGGGTAAATTGGGGAGTTTCCGTGGTTTATGAGTTCAAAAATCACCTCTGAACCTGCCTGGCCATTCCAACTTGTTAAAGCTCTTGAATCCATAAAAAAAACCCCTCCCGCAGAAGCAAAGAGGGGCTGTATCTGAACCCGTCGTTATGAATATTTTATAATGCAAGCCCCAGGGATACCTGAAAGCCCTGGTTTTTCCATTTGTCGCTATTGTCCAGATCGTTGATATTACTCAAACCTACCACGTACCTGCCACTGAGCCGGATTGAGCTAAGCTTTACCTGTACGCCCCCAACCATAGAAAAATCACCATGGGAAAAAGCATCAACTCCATTTTTAACCAGACCCTTGTTCTTGTCGATCAATATGCCGACTTGAGGTCCTGCCTGCAGCATGAGGAAATTACCGATCAGTTTATAATCAAGAAGAATGGGAATGGAGAGGTACCCTAACCTTACTTTAGACTGATCAGAAAAAAATACATCCTTGTACACGTTTCTGTAATTGCTGTCCAGGGAAGTGCTCACCTGGTTCCAGAGAACTTCAGGCTGCAACATCAATTTCTCACCCAGACCAATTTCAGCAAAACCACCAATATGATAACCATAGCGGAACTGGTTCTTATAAGGCTGTCCATCCACTTTGGTGATATTGGCACCGGTCTTCACTCCAATATGGAACTGGGCCATCAATGCCTGTGAAAAGAACAATGCTGCGAACAGCGGAAGCAGGAATTTAGCTTTCATCAGAAAATTTTTAATTGTTAATAAATGAACTATCCTTAACAGGTAATGACTATAGGTGTAGCCATTAGTTATTAGTGATAAGAAAAAAGTTCAAGTATAATGCCAGTGACCTTCAATAGCTGTTAATTTGCATTAACGACGAAGAGCTTTAAGTTTTATAAAACAAATTGTTGCAATAGCTTATTGCATAATGATTGTGAAAGTTGTCTTAAGGTAGAAACAGGATGCAACGTGCTAGAACATAAATCCTGCATTCAGGGATGCAACAGCAGTAAATTTGTTGTCAGTACCGGGAAAATAGTAATCCAGGAGAAGTTGAGGTTGTATAAAGAATTTACCAATATTATATTCGGGACGCAGGTATAATGTCAATGAAAGAGGTTGAAATTTGGTTGTATTATCCAGATTTTCATTTTTTCGAATACCATCAATGCTTGCTATTTGAATTACATTTTGGGAAGCGACGGATGTTGTCTGATTAAATCCATACTTCTGGGTTCCTGTGGAAAGTACAAGCATGGGAGTAAACTTGATATAATCATTATGCTTTGAAAGAGCAAGCCAATAAAAAGTATGTCGTAATGATGCGTTTATGGAAAAATCAGAAATTGATTCCTGCGTATTTGTTGTGACAATGATTGGAACTTTTCGCCGTAGCCGAAGTAACTTGATATATCGCTCATTCTTTTTTACATCCTCACTGCTTCCCCATCCATAGGCAAAGGAAACTCCGGGTTGCAGCCATGATTTTCTGTAAAGAAAATATGCGTTTAATTCGTTTTGAAGCGGAGTCAGATAGAATTCTAGCGAGTCCTTATCGATATAACGGGAATAGGAAATACCGCCCACCCATTTACGGCTTTTAATAAAATCAAAGGACGGCGTGATGATATACTGGTACAGGGGTAATCCCTTGTCTGTATTGGTACCGTTACTGGAAATTGTTAATCCCGGGCCAGATTTATGATAATATCCGATTACTGGCGAAAATATCATTTGCGCTTTTGTTTCGATTTTAGTACCTGCTTTGTTCTTATAGTTAAAATAGCCCCTGGATGCAGAAGCGCTGATCAGCAAATAGCTGCGGGGAGCAAGCAGGGAATCAAGGAAATCACCCAGGTCATTCATCATATCCTCATAGTCCAATGAAGTATCTACGGCCAGGCTTTCAATGCCTACCTGTGGAATAGTATCAATTGCTCTGGTTTGGCTGAAACCCGTCAGTGCTGACAGGATCGCAATCCAAGGTATCATGCATTTCAGGCGCAACATACGGAAGTTCGTGGTTTTGAACGGAATTGAGACCTTTAGGCTTACCAAGGGTTTAATAACGGAATAATTATTAGGAAATTATGTCAATTCTATTACAGTGATTTCAGGTAGAATGCCAACGCGTCCCGGGTACCCGATAAACCCATATCCACGGTTCACATAAAGCTTTTGACTGGCCTGCTCATAGAGTCCTGCCCATTGCCGGTAAACATATTGGACCGGGCTCCATTTGAAACCAGGGATTTCCACGCCGAATTGCATGCCATGGGTGTGGCCAGCCAGCATTAGGTCTACATCCGGGTATTTTGGCCTTACCTCTGCATCCCAGTGGGAAGGGTCATGGCTCATTAATATTTTGAAAGGATATTCGCTGGTTCCCTCATAAGCTTTTTTCATATCACCATATTTGGGAAAACTCGATTTGGCACTCCAGTTTTCGATGCCGATCACGGCTATTTTCTCTCCTCCTTTTTCAAGAACCACATGCTCATTCACCAGCAATTTCCAGCCGAGTTGACCATGGATCGCTTTCACCCGGTCCAGGTTAGCTTTCTTGGCATCAGGGCTTTCCCAGTGTACATAATCTCCATAATCATGATTACCCAGCGTGGAATAAACACCCATCGGTGCATTCAGTTTATTGAACACATCCATATAATCCGCCATTTCGTCTGCTGTATTATTTACCAGATCGCCGGTAAACAAAATCAGGTCCGCCTTCTCCTTCATGACTTTGTCTATACCTTTCAATACAGCCTGTTTATCCGTGAAACTGCCGGAATGGATATCAGAGATATGAATAATTTTCAGGCCTTTGAAAGCTGCTGGCAAATTGGAGAAAGCAAGTGGTATCTTTTTTAGCTGGTACCTGTATTTGTTTCCAAAGCCATAGATAAGGGAACCAAATAACCCACCGCCTGCAATTAATCCTACCCAGCTCAGGAATGCTGACCTTGAAATGCGGCTGCCTTTTTGCATGGCTTCCCCTTCTGTATTGGAAAAAAACAATTTTCCAGCTACCCATTGAACACCTCTCCGGATATCGTCTATCAAAAAGAAAATGGATGCAATGACTTTGGCAAAGAACAGGCCTGCAATGATTGCAAAAATGGTAGTGCGTAGCAATTTTGACTGATGCTCAAAATGCAAATAAGGTAAAATGATCAAAATAATTACCGCCAGACAGGAAAGTATCCAGTAAGAAAAATAAATAATGGTCTTTGTTTTGGCACCAGCAGGCTGGGCTACCACCCTGATGGCCTGGAAGACATAGAAGTCCAGCAATACCATAAATCCGATCAATACCCACCAAAAAGGAGAATTACGCATAAGGAATTGCAAAATTAAAGGGGATATACCGGGAAACCGGTTTGAGTAAGACTTATTTTTGTGATTTTATGGTCAAATTTGGGCAAAACTATATTTTGCGGTCTTGGCAACACGGGGCAATTTTACCATTTAACCAAAATAGTTCAGGGTGGGAAGAATAATTGGTGTAGCAAATCAAAAGGGAGGAGTGGGTAAGACCACAACTGCCATTAACCTGGCAGCGAGTTTTGCGGTCCTGGAATACAAGACCCTGCTTGTAGATGCAGATCCCCAGGCTAATAGCACAACTGGTGTGGGTTTTGACCTCCATAATGTTACCAAGAGCCTTTATGATTGCATGGTGAATGAAGCAAAAGCCCGGGAAGTAATTTTGAAAAGCGATATACCTTATCTGGATCTTTTACCTTCCCATATTGACCTTGTAGGTGCAGAAATTGAAATGATCAACTACCCCAACCGGGAAATGGTGTTGAAGAACCTGATTGAACCTGTGAGAGATGAATATGATTTTATTATTATCGATTGCTCACCTTCTCTCGGTCTGATCACTGTAAATGCCCTTACCGCTTCTGATTCTGTAGTGGTGCCCGTACAATGTGAATTCTTCGCATTGGAAGGGTTGGGAAAACTTTTGAATACTATCAAGATAGTTCAAAGTCGCCTGAATACTGAATTGGTTATTGAAGGAATTTTAATGACCATGTATGACGGACGTCTTCGTTTATGTAACCAGGTGGTGAGTGAAGTGCGCAGGCATTTTGAAGATATGGTATTTAGCACTATTGTTCATCGCAATGCACGCCTGAGTGAAGCCCCAAGCGTTGGCAAACCTGTGATATTGTATGATGCCACCAGTAAAGGATCTGTTAACTATCTCAACCTGGCCAAAGAGATCCTTCAGAAGAATAATATGACAAAGATCAGCCAGGAAGAAAGGATCATGCAATTATAAGACCATTGCATTTCAAAGCCATTTATGACTACCCCAAAACAGAATAATAAGGAAGCTTTAGGAAAAGGAATTCGTTCACTTTTGCAGAGTATCGATAGTGACCTTAAGACAGGAACCGGACAACTTAAACCAGCCGTTGTGGAAACAGCAACGGGCATTAACCGGATACCAATTGATGAGATTGAAACCAATCCGAAACAGCCGAGGCATGATTTTGAAGAAACGGCGATGAAGGAACTGGCAGAATCCATTCGCCTGCATGATATCATTCAACCAGTTACTGTCTCCAAATTACCTTCAGGAAAATACAGGCTGATCGCCGGAGAGCGTCGCTGGCGTGCCGCCAGAATGGCCAACCTGAAAGATATCCCTGCCTATATCCGCCAGGCAAATGATACCGAATTGCTTGAGCTGGCTTTGCTGGAAAATCTTCAGCGTGAGGACCTCAATGCAATAGAAGTTTCTCTCAGTTATAAGCGAATGATGGATGAACTGGATTATACACAGGAAATGGTTGCTGAAAGAATGGGTAAAGACCGCAGTACAGTAGCCAATTTCATTCGATTGTTAAAACTTCCTCCGGATATTCAGCTGGCAGTGCGTAATAACGACTTAAGCATGGGTCATGCTCGTGCATTGATCAATGTTGATACGGTTGACAGGCAACTCTACATTTTTAAGGAAATAAGAGAAAAAGGATTGTCTGTACGGCAGACAGAATCTTTGGTAAGGACAATGTACAAAGAGTCAGGCGCTGTTAAAAAAATTTCAAAAAGCTCTCTCCCACCAGCATACCAGAAAATTGAAGATAACTTAGCTTCTCATTTCAGCACGCGTGTCAAACTCAGGCATGCCCGCAATGGAAGTGGCCAGATTATTATTGATTATTATTCCAATGACGAACTGACCAAACTCCTGAAAGAAATGAATGTGAACGCGGATTAAGCGTTAATTCAAGATCAAGGAAATTACGATGAGAAAGAGCCTGTTTATCTTTTCAATTCTTTTGTTTTCCCTTTCCCTTTCTGCCCAACACAAGGAGAAGGAAGTCCTTATGTCAACCGATTCTTCCAAAACAGTTACAGAGATCATTGATTCAAGTGCAAAAGGTGAAAAAGTAAAAAAGGTACGGGTTTATGATCCCAAAAAAGCAGCCCTGCGTTCAGCAATAATCCCTGGATGGGGACAGATTTACAACAGGAAATACTGGAAATTACCCATATGGTATGGAATCATTGGTACAACAGGCTATGTTTTCTTTTATAATTATTCCAATTATAAGGATACCCGTTTTGCTTATAAGGTCAAATACAATATGCGGGTGAACCGGTCTGCTGCTGATTCTGCGCTGTTCCCTAAAATCAAAACCGAATTACAGCCACTCAGCGAAGAATCCTTACGATTTTACAGGGATGAATTCCGTAGGGATATCGATTATTCTGTGCTGATCTTTTTACTGGCATGGGGTCTTAATGTTGTAGATGCTGCTGTAGATGCCCATCTTAAGGCATTTGATGTAAGCCCGGATCTTAGCCTTCAGTTCAAACCCGGCCACAGCGCCATGGCAGGTACCAATGGTGTGAGCCTGGTGTTAAATATTGGCACCAATAAGAAAAAAACGCTACTCCCCTCCCGTTTCTGAATCCTGTTAATGAAAAAGTTTTATTGGGAAATGTTGAAAGTCCCGCATGAATGTTACATATTGCAACATCAAATAACTGATCATGCGCATTGCGTTACTGGGCTATGGTAAAATGGGAAAGGCAATAGAGGAAATAGCTATTGGAAAAGGACATGAAGTGGTCCTTAAAATAGACGAGAACAATACGGACGATTTTTCAAAGGAAAATATTTCGAAAGCCGATGTGGCCATCGAATTTACCAATCCACATAGTGCTTACGATAATGTTCGGAAAGCGCTGGAATTTGGAATCCCCATTGTCAGCGGATCTACCGGCTGGACAGATCGTCTAAGTGAAATAGTCAAGTATTGCAAAGAAAAGAACGGCGCCTTTTTGTATTCAAGTAATTACAGTATTGGTGTCAATATCTTTTTTGAGATCAACAAAAAACTGGCCTCCCTCATGGACAGCCACCCTTCCTATGATATTCAAATTGAGGAGATCCACCACACAGAGAAAAGAGATGCACCCAGCGGAACTGCCATTTCCCTGGCTGACCAGGTATTGACTGAAATTAAGAGAAAAGGTCAGTGGGTGAATAACGAAAGTAAAGACCCGGCAGACCTGGTGATTATCAGCAGGAGGATTGACCCCGCCGCGGGAACTCATTCTGTAAAGTATTCATCCTCTATCGATGACATCGAAATAATTCATACGGCCCATAATCGCAAAGGGTTTGCCTCTGGCGCAGTTTTGGCCGCTGAATTTTTAAAGGATAAAAAGGGTATCTTTAATATGAAAGATGTATTAGGATTGTAACCTCCCTTCAAAGCTTTAACCTGCGTTTTACAACACCAAGAGCAAATGGCTATTTTGTGATAGCCAAGGATGATTATTGCTGCGATGAGAACAATAGTTGCAATACACATAGCTTCTTTTCTTGTGCCATTGTTCCTTTCGGCACAAACCAGAGAGATTGATTCCATGCACCGGGAGGCTGAGAAAGCTACTGGTACACGGCAAGTTGAACTCTATAGGGATCTCTCTTATATTACCCGTAATATCGATGGAGATACAGCGTTGTATTTTGCCAGGAAGGCCTCAGAACTGGCAATTATTTCCGGTAAAGAATATGATAAACAGATCGCTTTGCTGGCGCTTGGCCGCACAATGATAGTAAAAGGGAGCTATAATCTCGCCATCAAATACTTTAACCAGGCAATTGCATTATCTCAAAATAAAAATGATACAATAACTGCAGCTGCACTGAATGGGATCGGAACTTCTCTGTGGCAGCTCGGGCAACACACAGATGCCCTCCTGAATCATTTTAAGGCAGTAAGACTTTGGGAACTCGCAAAAAATGAGAAAGGTATTGCTTCCTCTGATATTCATATCGGCATGGTGTACCAGACACAGGAGAAGCTACTGCTTGCGGAAAAACATGTAGGCAATGCGGTTGCCATTCTTGAAAAAAATGATGACCCCGCCATGCATATTTCTGCCATGCATACTCTCGCCAATATTTATGGTATGGAAGGGAAGATCAAAGAGGCATTTGAGCTTGATCTGAAAGGAATAGCGCTGGCAGATAAAACCAATAATGAATTTGCCAAGGCACTGTTCTACGACAATATGGGAAACTGCTACCTGTATGGCAATCCTCCTGATTATACAAAAGCATACTATTATTTCACACGGACACTGCATATTGATTCAGCCTTTAAGAACAAAAAGCAGATGAGCGATAGCTATGCAAACCTGGGAGATGTATTTATAGAACAAAAGAAATATGGAGCGGCTATCCCCTATTTGCAGCGTAGCGTGGAGCTGGCCAGTGAATCCGGATTTGCTCAGGGAACTATAAAAGCCCTGATGCAGCTCTCCACCGCTTATAAGGAATCAGGACAGGATGACTCTGCTTATACTTCCCTGCAGAATGCCATGAAGGCAAAGGACAGCTTTGCCAGGACTAACAGTGAGGCCCATATGGCCGAAATGGAGACAGCCTACGAAACTGAAAAGAAAGAGCAACAGATAAATTTTCAAAAGGTACAGATAAGTAAGAAAAATTACCTGCTGGTAGGAATAGTGCTGTTAATTATTTTTATAACACTTCTCGTTCTTTCTGCCTGGTTACGCGCCAGGTTAAAACAGAAGGCAAAATTTCAACGGGAGATCATGAAACAGCAGGAACTTGCCACAAAAGCAGTGCTGGCAGCAGAAGAAAAAGAAAGACAAAGAATTGCCCGTGACCTGCATGACGGAGTTGGGCAAATGATGAGTGTGGCCAAAATGAATTTATCCGCTTTTGAGTCGGATTTTCAATTCCTTGATAAGGATCAACAGGAATCCTTTGAAAAGATCATTAACCTTGTAGATGAAAGCTGCAGGGAAGTCCGGACCGTATCACACAATATGATGCCGAATGCTCTTCTGAAAAACAACCTGGCAATTGCCATCAAAGATTTTGTAGATAAGATTGAAAATAGCTCGTTAAAAGTTAGAGTTTATACTGAAGGGTTGGACGACCGGATGGACTCAAACCTGGAGATTGTACTTTACCGTGTTATCCAGGAATGCGTGAACAATGTGATCAAACATGCCGATGCCAGCCGCCTGGATATTTCAGTATTAAAAGATAAAGAGGGGATTAGTGCCACTATTGAAGACAATGGCAAGGGATTTGACATAGGCGATAAAGACAAGTTTGAAGGAATTGGCCTTAAGAATATAATAACCCGGATTGAATACCTGAAAGGTATGGTGGATTTTGATTCCTCCCCGGGCAGGGGCACGCTTATAGCCCTTAATGTTCCTCTGGAACAGGCTAACTGACTTGGCAAACACCTGCTGTATTGGTTCTGTTAATGTTTCAATTCATTGAAACAGTTGACTCATGTCTGGTTTGAAAACTGGATGCTGCCCGGATTGATAACAATTAGAACAAATTGCAGGTTATGAAACATGAAAAGATAACATTGGCGCTCGTAGATGATCACAGGATCGTAATTGATGGGCTGATTTCCTTGCTAAAAGGACACGATACATTCCAGTTTGCCTTCGCTACTACTGATCCACGGGAGGTGATTGAGAAACTTGGAGAACATCCAGTTGATGTATTGCTTACAGATGTAATGATGCCCGGCCTCAATGGCAGTACGCTGGCAAAAAAAGTAAGAGAAAGTTTCCCGGCTATAAAAATTCTCGCCCTATCTATGAGCAGCGAAGGAGACGTGATCAATGAAATGATCAATGATGCAGATATTTCCGGGTATGTTCTCAAGAATATCGGTAAGCAGGAATTGATAAAAGCAATTGAAAAAATTGCTGGGGGAAACGTTTATTTCAGCGAGGATGTGATCGAGGAACTGAAACGCACCAGTACGCGGAGGAAACAGAATGAGGATGCCCACCTCACCGACAGGGAAGTTGAGATCATCCGCCTGATCGAAAAAGAATATAATAACCGGCAGATCGCTGAAACACTCTTCATTAGTGAACGTACCGTGGAAACCCATCGCAAGAATATTTTCAGGAAAACCAGTACAAACAGCGTTATAGGACTGGTAAAATACGCCTATGAGCATAAGCTGGTGTAAAAATCCGGCACCTCATATCCCTTTACACTACACCTCATCCCGTTTACCCATCGCTGGTAATAATCCGGGAGCCGTTCACGTATTTATTAATAGCTTTCTGCAAAACTGATTATTTATGAAGAAAATGCTATCATTTGTCTTTGCTGTATGCTGCTGGGCCATTGTTTCCCATGCGCAGATCCCGTTAACTGTAGCACCCAGTGGAGGTAACAAAAAAGCTTCCGTTGGCGAAAGAATTGGACTGACAGATGTGACCATCCATTATGATCGCCCTGGTGTAAAAGGCCGTGAAGGCAAGATCTGGGGTCAACTGGTACCAGTAGGGTACACAGACCAGGGATTTGGAAGTTCCAAAGCTGCCCCCTGGCGTGCAGGTTCAAATGAGAATACTACAATTGAATTTACTTCTGATGTTAAGATAAACGGCCAGGCCCTGCCTGCTGGTCGCTATGGTTTCTTTATAGCTTACGACCCTAATGAAAGCACCCTCATTTTTTCAAGGAACTCAACCTCCTGGGGAAGTTTTTTCTATGATGATAAAGAAGATGTGTTGCGGGTAAAAGTAAAACCTGTTGCTCTCGATAAAAGCGTTGAATGGCTGAAATATGAATTCACGGATGAAACAGCTAACAGCGCCACAGTAGCCCTGCAATGGGAAAAACTTTGTTTTCCCTTTAAGGTTGAGACAGATTATTTCAAAGACCAGGTAGAATCATTCCGCCGGGAATTGAGAAATAAAGAAGGCTTTTTCTGGGAAAGCTGGAACCAGGCGGCACAATGGTGCCTGGTAAATAATACAAACCTGGATCAGGCACTGGAATGGTCAGATTCTGCTACGAGCACCAATTTTGGTGGCGATAAAAGCTTCGCGGCCTGGAGTACCAGAGCTCAGTTACTGGAGAAATTGAATCGCCAGGCAGATGCCGATGCCATAATGAAGAGATCTCTTGCCTTTGCCACGATGAATGAGGTACACCAGTATGCACGTACCCTTGTGACTCAGAAAAAGGCAAAGGAAGCAATGGAAGTATTCCAGGGCAATTTTAAAAAATATCCCAATCAATTCACAACGCTGGTTGGTTTAGCGCGAGGATATTCTGCCAATGGGGATTATAAAAATGCCTTAAAGTACCTCACCCAGGCATTACCACTTTCTCCTGCTGCCCAGAAAAATGGTGTGGAGACAATGATCCAGAAGTTGAAAGACGGAAAAGACATCAATTAATTACATCCGAGGACTTCGCAGAGCTTCGCTTCCAGCGCGGCTCCGCGAAGATTCTTGGCTACAATTTTTCCATCTGGCCCGATCAAAAAGTTTTGAGGAATACTTTCAATATGATATTGCTGGGCCACCGCATTCTGCCAAAACTGGAGATCACTTACATGTGTCCATGTTAAACCATCCATATGAATGGCCTGCAGCCATTTTTCTTTCTGACCAGGCCGATCAAGAGAAACACCAAGTACGGTGAAATTCTTTTCCTTGAATTTATTATAGGTATTTACAACATTGGGATTTTCCTGTCTGCACGGTCCGCACCAGCTTGCCCAGAAATCAAGCAAAACATATTTTCCTCTGAAAGAAGAAAGCGATACGGGAGTTCCGGAAGTATCTGACTGCACAAAATCCTGCGCAACAACGCCAACCGCAGTAGGTTTCTGCTGATCAATCACCTGCTTCACATAATTTCCATACAGATTCTGGATTGCAGCAGGAGCTATCTGGTTCAATCTTTTTTCTGTCAGCAACACATCATCTCTTAGATTAATGGTTGCTGCCAGCAGGAAGGCGCTAACCACTGATGAAGCATGTTTTGTGAGGAATAACTCAATTGCTTCCTGAATAGTATCCTGTAATTTCCTGGAGGAAGCATAAAGTTCTTCAGTATTCTCTGCATAAGGCATCTGCATACGCTGGTTGATCTTTACCACCTTTTCAAAAAGAGGATTGAACTGATTCTGAAACTCTGTAAAATCTTTATGAGTGGATGATCCGGTTACCGTGATCTTATCAGTTTTTGCCAGATCTCCATTGACCTTTACCGCCTTATTATCCAGGAATACCATCACATTTTTAACAGGCGTAAGCACCAGGCTTGATAGTGTAGGTTCTTTTAACTCAGCTTTGATAACAAATACGCCTTTTTTGACAATCCCTATACCAAGCGTGTCCGCAGGCCTGTTTACATCCATCAATAATACTTTGGCCCCCTCCTTTAAGCCGGTAACCTTACCTGTGAGGGTAAGCCTGTCCTGCGCAACTGCAAAAAAGGGAAACAGCAATAAAAGAAGTAAACGGCTTTTCAGGCTCATACCTATAAATCTTTAGAGCTGTAAAGATAATTTCTTTTGGGAGAGGGAAAAAAGGGAAATCACCCGGTAACAACCTTAAGGAATTGTTTAACAGAAACTTCCTCGTCAGAGCTGTTTTCCAGCGCCTTTATAAAGGCGGTCCCAATAATAGCTCCATTAGCCTGCTCACAAGCTTCCTCAAAGCTTTGCCTGTCCCTGATGCCAAAACCCACCAACACCGGATTTTTCAAATTCATATTTTTCAGGCGTTTAAGGTATTGCCTTACCACCACCATATTCTTATCACTTCCCGTTGTAGAAGAAGAAGAAACGGCATATAAGAATCCAGTGCTTAACTTATCCAGTTTTTTTATTCGCTCCTCAGAAGTTTCTGGTGTTACCAGGAATGTAAAATCAAGTCCGTACTGCCTGATAATGGGGCCATATTCTGTTTCAAATTCGTACTCCGGAAGATCAGGCAATATGAGACCATCAACACCCACCTCAGCTGCATCGCGACAGAATTTTTCAAATCCATATTGTAATACCGGATTCATATATCCCATCAGTATTACCGGAATCTCCCCAATACCCAATTCATGTTTTGCATCCCTGATCCCCTTCAACTGCGCAAATAATTTTTGCAACGTCATCCCATTGGCAAGAGCAATGGTACTGCTATGCTGGATGACGGGCCCATCTGCAAGTGGATCACTATAAGGCATGCCCAGTTCTATAAGATCCGCTCCATTATCTTTTAGCGCCTTCATGATCCTTCGTGTACTATCCAGGTGTGGATACCCCGCAGTACAATAAATATTCAACACCTTCTCTTTCTTCTTTGCAAATAAATTCTTTATCCTGCTCATGAATAATTCAGTTTAATTCTTTGAATGAGCGATCTGATAAGTATCCTCACCAATAGTAACATAATTATACTCGGGGTAGCTGTCAATATCCAGGGTAATATGATATACCACATTACCGCCTGCTGCAGGCTGGGGAAATTTGACAAGTACAGTATCGCCCTGCCTTGATGAGGTTACCTGATCTTTTTTAAAATCGGCACCCAGGCATTTTTCAAATTCAAAACGCTCCCCTCCAAAATTGGAGCTCATCCTGAAATAGGATTGTTGTTCACTGCAATTTGTTGCTACTTTCTCAAAATCAACCTTGTGTTCAACAAATGGTTTCCGATTGCAGCCAATGGCTATCAAAAAACCGAAGAAAACGATCAGCTTATTCATCATTCATTTTTTTCATATAGGCGGCCAGGTCCTTTTCTCCTCTTCCGCTAAGGCAAAGTACTACCTTCTCATCTGATCGGAACTTCATTTGTCCCAATGCGGCCAGTGCATGAGAAGATTCCAGGGCTGGAATGATACCTTCCAGTTTGGCCAGTTGAAAAGCTGCCGTTAATGCCTCCTCATCAGTAGCACTCAGGAACAAACCTCTACCGCTTTTAAAAAGATGGGCATGAAGCGGGCCGATACCCGGATAATCCAGACCGGCAGAAATACTGTGCGGTTCAACGACCTGTCCATCATCTGTCTGCATAACAAGACTTTTGCTTCCATGCAATACTCCTGGCTTTCCCAAAGCGGTAGTGGCTGCGCTAAATCCACTGGTGAGTCCATGACCAGCTGCTTCCACCGCCACGAGTTGAACTGTTGGTTCATCAAGGAAATGATAGAAAGCGCCTGCAGCATTACTTCCTCCTCCCACACAAGCCATTACTGCACTGGGTAACTCCTGACCTGTTTTATCTTTTAATTGTAACCGCATTTCTTTACTGATCACACTTTGCAGCCTGGCTACCATATCCGGATAGGGATGAGGACCCACCACACTTCCAATGATATAATGAGTATCATTGGGATTATTGATCCAGTCCCTGATAGCCTCATTGGTAGCATCCTTTAAAGTTCTGCTTCCACTGGTAGCGGGAATAACAGTAGCTCCAAGCATTTTCATTCTTGCCACATTGGGAGCCTGCCTTTCAATATCCACCTCACCCATATACACTATGCACTTTACTCCTTTCAAAGCACAAACGGTGGCAGTGGCCACTCCGTGTTGTCCGGCACCTGTTTCTGCAATAATTCTTTTCTTGCCTAATCTTTGTGCCAGTAATATCTGACCAACTGTATTATTGATCTTATGTGCCCCCGTATGACAGAGGTCTTCCCTTTTTAAATAGATCTGGGTATTAAATTCTTTGCTTAATCGTTCTGCGAAATACAGGGGAGTAGGTCTTCCTACATAATCGTGAAGCAGGCTATTGAATTCCTTTTGAAAGGATGCTTCATTCATTATCTCAAGGTACCGGCCTTTCAATTCTTCCACATTGCGATGAAGCATTTCCGGAATATAAGCGCCGCCGAACTGGCCGTAGTATCCCTGCGCGTCAGGTCGTTGATAGGTTGTTAGTGTTGACATGTGATCATTTTGAATAATTCAGGTACGGTTTTTATTTTTCAAGTATCAGCTGAAGAAATTTCAGGTCTAGCCATCGGTTAAACTTCCAGCCTACTTCTTTAAAATTCGCAACTTCTTTGAAGCCGAAATAATTATGTAATCTGATACTTGCTTCATTGGTTGCATCTATTGCTGCGATCATGGTATGAAGGCCCAGTTGTTTTGCAGCGTCAATCAGAGGAGGCACCAATAATTTACCAATTCCCTTTCCTCTTTCCGTTGCAGTTACATACACTGAATTCTCCACTGAATATAAATAAGCTGCCCAGGCCCTGAATGGACCAAACGTACTGAAGCCCTTTATTTGATCTCCTTCCTCTGCCACAAATATGGGAAATCCCTGTTGCTGTTTTGTTTGGAACCAGGTCTTTCTCATATCCAGCGTCTGCGGTTCATACTGATAAACTGCCGTAGTATTAAGGATAATATCATTATATATCTCCAGCATTTGGGGAAGATCATCTTCGTTCGCTTCGCGTATGAGGATTGCCGGGTTCAAAATACTGGTTGTTCTTTATTGATTATATTATTACATAGGTACATTATCCTTTCAGATTCTGCACAAATGATTTTACTTTAACGATATCCTTTACACCTGCCGTTACTTCAAAGCGGCTATTGATATCAATAGCAAATAACTTTTTTGCTACCTCCAGTTCCATGAATTCCATTAATCTTTGCTCATCGCCCGGTTCAATTCCTCCACTTAAAAAAAACAGTTTGTTGAGATTGACATCCTTCAGCAGGTTCCAGTTGAATTTTTTTCCTGTACCACCATATCCTGAACCCAGTGTATCAAACATATACATATCACTTCCTTCATGAAAAGGCCTGATCATCCATTCAATAGGGTCATTGTCAGATAGCCGAAAAGCCTTGATTGCTGTCACATAATTGGCTACTTTTTCACAGTACCGTTCCGATTCATCTCCATGCAATTGCACCATATCCAGACGATAATCTTCCACAGTTTTCATCAGCTTTTCATAATCCTCATTTACAAACACTCCTACTTTGGCAATTCGTCCACCAATCTTCTTCATTTTCTCAGGACTGATCTTATTTCGCATAAACCGGGGTGATTTATCATAAAAGATAAACCCTGCAAGATCTACTCCCATTTCATCCAGCGCATTTACCTGTTCGGGTAACGTCATGCCACAGACTTTAATGCGTCCCCTGAATGACGGATTCTGATTAGTTGTTGGTTCAGTCATTTTTACACCAGTTTAATTTGATTAACCTGGCAAACATTTCGTTGATCAATAAAGCAGTGCCTATGCCTGGTTTACAGACAGAGATTTTACAAATTCAGCAAATGCAATCGTTGGATCCGGCTCCTTCATGAAATGTTCTCCAATAAGAAAACCCTGGAAGCCATGATGTTTGAATAAGGAAATATTCTTAACCGAACTGATACCACTCTCTGCAACCTTTATCCTGTCAACCGGTATCCTTTCTGCCATTCGGAGACTACGGTCAATATCTACTACAAAGGTCTTAAGATTACGATTATTAATTCCTATCAAACCTGCCTCGTCACAGATATGTCCAAGCTCTTCTTCTCCATGAAGTTCCAACAAAACTTCCAGATTAAGACTTCGGGCAAAAGATGCAAGACGTTTTACCTCGGCTGGCCGTAGACAGGCTGCAATCAACAGGATCACATCTGCTCCAATACTCCGGGCCTCTGTTATCTGATATTCATCAATCATAAATTCTTTCCGAAGAATAGGAATGGCATTTATCCTTGCTGCCTGAAGATCTTCATCACTACCTCCAAAAAAATGCTGATCGGTTAGCACAGATAATCCCGAAGCGCCATACCGGGTGTAAGCAGATGTCACTTTCAAAACATCTGAACCAATATTAATATTACCTTTCGAAGGTGACCGCCTCTTAAATTCAGCAATGATCCCCGTTTTATTTTCATCCAGCAGGGATTGCCTCAATGAAAGAGTGGGTCTCCTGAAAAGCGGTCTTGCCTGCAATTGACTGACGCTTACTGCGGCTTTCCGTTTTTCTACCTCGGATCTTTTATAATTTATTATCTGCTCAAGTATATCCATTACTGAAGACTGATTAGTTTTTTCAGAGCACTGTGTGCATTTCCACTTTCCAGGCTATCAACTGAAGCGGCATAAGCATCATCATAACTCCTATAATTACCCGTACAATATAATGACATCGCGGCATTCGCCAGCACCACGGCATTCTGCGCCCAGCTACCCTCACCTTTGATGATCTGCAAAAATATCTTTGCTGATTCCTCAACTGTTGATCCTCCCTGAATATCTTTTGGTTCCACCGGCCGTTTCCCCAATTGCTCAGGAGTCATGATGCTTTCACCTTTGTTAGTGATCACCCTGGTATCATTGGTAAGACTGATCTCATCATAGCCATCAAGGCTGTGAATGATGGTAAATGCACGTTCAGTTTGCTGAAGCAGGTAATTATAAATCCTTGCCATTTCAAGACTGAACACTCCTACCAGCTGAAATTTGGGATCAGATGGATTTACCATCGGGCCCAGCATATTGAAAAAGGTACGCATGGCCAGGTTCTTACGAATTGGACCCACTGTTTTCAATGCAGGATGGAATAATGGAGCGTGAAGAAAGCAGATATTAGCCATCTCCACTTCTTTTTTAAGGGCCGAGGGGTCATTCTTGAACTTATACCCAAGCTGTTCCATCACATTAGATGCCCCGCTTATGGAAGAGGCGCCATAATTACCATGCTTGGCTACTTTTTGTCCGGCACCGGCAACTATAAAACAGCTAAGTGTGGAAATATTAAAAGTATTTTTTCCATCCCCGCCCGTTCCCACAATATCGATAGTTTCAAAACCATTCAGGTCCACCCGCACACATAATTCCAGCAATGCGTCACGAAACCCCTGCAATTCTTCTATAGTTATGCTACGCATCAGGTAAACAGTCATAAATGCTGTTACCTCGTGTTCATTGTAAACACCCTTGCCGATATTAACGAGAACATCTTTAGCCTGTGCATAGCTCAGGGTCTTGTGTTCAAATAAATATTGTAATACCTTTTTCATATTCTGAATTCATTTAAGCGCCAAGCCAGTTTCTCAGGATATCTTCCCCTTTTGGCGTTAATACACTTTCAGGATGAAACTGTACTCCCTGCACATCATAATTTTTATGTTGCATGGCCATGATGTAATTATTCTCATCCCTGGCAGTTACTAATAATTCTGATGGAAAATTTTCATCTGCTACAATCCAGCTGTGATACCGGCCAACTTCCAATTCATCAGGCAGGCCCTTAAACAGATCACGGGAAGAAGATGGTTTTCCATTCAAAGCCTTTCTGTTAATCGTAACCGGCGTAGCTACCCCATGGTAAACTGTGCTCAGGTTGATCAGCTTGCCACCAAACGCCTCTCCTATTGCCTGGTGACCGAGACACACACCGAGAATTGATTTAGAGGAAGCATATTCTTTGATCAGAGGAAGCAATAGCCCCGCTTCCTGCGGTATGCCAGGGCCGGGCGAAAGTATGATCTTATCGTAGTCCTTCACTTTTTCAAGAGGTAGCTGATCATTCCGGTGCACTTCAACTTTTTGATGCAGGATCTTCTCAACCAGGTGCACCAGATTATAAGTGAATGAATCGTAATTATCGAAAACTAATATTTTAGGCACTTTAATAATTTATTGGGTTATATCTTTTGCCAGCAGGATCGCTTTCTTTAAAGCCCCCAGCTTATTGTTCACTTCCTGCAATTCACTTTCCGGGTTACTGGCGGCCACAATACCCGCTCCAGCCTGATAAACAAGTGTATTATTCCTGCTCAGAAAAGTCCTGATCATAATAGCATGGTTGCAACTACCATCAAAACCAACAAAACCAATAGCGCCACCATAATAACTTCTGGCAGTAGGTTCATATTTATCAATCAATTCCATTGCCTTGAATTTGGGTGCTCCGCTTAATGTGCCTGCAGGAAATGTTTTAGCCATTAATTCAAAAGGATTGCTGTTCGCTCTTACCTTGCCAGTTACTTCGCTCACCATGTGAATAACATGAGAATAGTATTGCACCTGTTTATAATGAGCAACCGTTACATCATCACAAACGCGGCTCAGATCATTACGCGCCAGATCAACGAGCATCACATGTTCTGCATTTTCTTTCGCGTCTTTCAGGAGGCGTTCGGTTTCACGCGCATCTATCTCATCATCTCCCGTTCTTTTATATGTGCCTGCAATGGGATGTACCACCGCCTGCCGGTCATTAATGATCAGCTGGGATTCCGGTGAGGAACCCATCAGTTTATAATCGCCATAATCAAAAAAGAATAAATAAGGAGAAGGGTTGACGCTTCGCAGGGCACGATATACATTGAACTCATCACCAGTAAAGGATTGCTGAAAACGGCGGCTGAGAACGATCTGGAAAACATCTCCCCGGTGACAACTCTGGATACCCTTGTTCACCATTTCTTTATACTCCTCATTGGTCATGTTGGAACTCTCATCACCTTTGGGGGCAAAGGGGTAAACAGGAACATCCCTGCTTTTTATCAGCGATTCGAGGGATTCCAGTTCACTTTCAACACCCTTTACATGGTTTTCGCAAATGAACAATTCATCTTTAAAATGATTGAAGGCCAAAACATACTGGTAAAGTCTGTAACGTAAACTGGCCACTCCTGCTGATGACTTGTCTGAAAATCGGATGGTGTCAAAAAACTGCACTGCATCAAAGGTGGTGTAACCATATAGCCCTTGTGCAAACCGGCTTTCTTTTTCTTTTGATGGGCTGAGATCAAACCGTTGCATGAATTCCCATATGATAGCTGGCACCTGTTGCCGGTCTTTAATGGCTACTTTTTCTGGTCGCTGTCCCGGTAACTTATATTCCAGGTTTATTGTATCGATGATCTCGATCCCGGCAATGGCATTTACGCAGATAAACGACCAACTGTTATCTGCTGCGTGGTGGTCTGCACTTTCCAAAAGTACAGTGTCCCTGAACCGGTCCCGTAAACGCAGGTAAATTCCTACTGGCGTATACACATCAGCCAGTAATCTTTTTACGGTTGTTTTAAGCTCTGTTTTCTTCATAAAAACCTTATTCTTATATCTTCCTGTTCCAAAACCCAGGGATTCCGGGTAACGAAAAGGCCCCGAAATATCGGGGCCTTTTCGCTTATATTTTAATACAGTAATAGCATTAGAATACCCCGGAAGAGCACCTATGCCACCACTGAATGTTAAATTTTATTTGTTTCATACTATGCAAATATAATTGGTAAAATAACATAACCAAATTCTTTTTAGATTTGGATATGGCACTCACTTTCCTATATCTGCTCTTACTTGGCTCACCAGCTGATACATCCATTAATGGGATAAAAGTAGAGTTTGATTATTCCCTTTCCATCTTCCCATCAAGCTGGCAGGTAGCGCCAATCAATGCCAGGGCGGAGAACATGCCACGTTCTGAAATTATGAGGACCAAGGCGGTAATTACAGACGCACTCAACAAATATCCGCTGTCATTATTGAAACAGGAACTTACAGGTGTTTATTTTGTTCGCACCATGCGCTTTTATGATGTTGCCTATGGAGGCACCAACTCCGAAAATTCAGTTTATATCAGTAATGATGGAGTGAAAATGGGATATACAGCCAATTATATTGAACAAACCTTTCACCATGAATTTTCCAGTATCCTGCTTCGCAACCATCCCACATTCCTGGATACTGCAGAATGGAAAAAAGCCAATAATCCTGGCTTTGATTATAATGATCCTGAAAATGGCGTTGGATCCATTCGGAAGAATCAGTCATCCCAGGACCTGGACACTGTTTTAACACAACAGGGATTTCTTACTCAATATTCCCTCTCCAGTCTTGAAAACGATATCAATACTGTTGCCCAGAACATTTTCTGTCCGTCTCCGGATTTCTGGCTGATCACTGAAAAATATCCCCGCATTAAAAGAAAAGTAAAACTGCTAATTACTTTCTACAACCGGATCAATCCTGTATTTACGGAAGAATATTTTAAGAAACTGAAGGAGAATAAATAAGCAAAAATTATTCTAGCGCTTCTTCTATACACTGAACTACTTCTGCGGCACGATTGTGCACCATAAAATGGGTAGCGCCTTTGATGATATGCGTTGGCCTTATCTCTTTTATGGGAAATATCCTGTCCGCATCTCCATGAATATGTATTATACCCGGCGGCACCCAATCATTCCTCCAGTTAAGTATCTGGTTAACTGCCCAATCCAGATAAACCGCGTTTACCGATTTTCTATAGGCCTCTACCATTTTTTCCTCATCAGCATTAGTTACACCTAATCGCCTGTTGCCAATTTTTGTGATGAATGAATAGGGCCGCATAGGTATTATCCGGTTTAGCTTCAGATTTCCCGCCATTTTCATCCAGCGAGGTAATTCATGCGCAGATTTAATGCTGGAAATAAGAATGACTTTTTGTATAGGGATTTGCCGTGCAATTTCAACCGCCATCATTCCACCGAAAGACACCCCCAAAAGAATGGCATCCTTCTCCTGGATGGAATGAGCCATTCGGCGGGCATACTCTCGTATCGTTTCATTTTTGGAAGGATGTAACCAGGAAATAAATCGCAGATCGTAATTACGGAATTGAAGATGTTCAAATATCCTCTCATCTGCTCCTAACCCGCTAATGCAATAAATTACCTGCTTCATAACCTTTCGGGATTTTGCCGAAGGCAAATTTCGGCAAAAGCCGGAAAGCAAAATTACCGATATATGGCCCGCTGGGCCATAGCCGCTATTTGGGGAAGATCATTCCAGCCCAAACATGCCCCTGTTCAATTGTTGTAATATCTGGGTCTTGTATTCACCTGGAATCAGCAAAGAAATATTATGAGGACTTCCCCCATAGGAAACCATCCGTACAGGTATATTCATAATGGAACCAAATAGCTTCTTTACGATCTGGGTGGTTTGAGATATTTCATTCCCCACTACAGAAATGATTGCCTGGTTCTCATCTACCTCAATGGAACCAAATGGCTCCAGTTCCTTCAGAATTTCTCTTAAATAATTGGAATGGTCAATTGTAATTGATACGGCCACTTCGGAAGTAGTGATCATATCAATGGGTGTCCGGTATTTCTCAAACACCTCAAATATTTTCCGGAGAAAGCCATAAGCCAGTAACATTCGACTGCTCTTGATCCGAATTGCTGTGATATTATCTTTCGCTGCCACTGCTTTCACGCCCACACTACCCGCTTTTTCAGTGATCAGTGTTCCTCTTGCTTCAGGCGCCATCGTATTAAGCAGCTTCACAGGTATTTTATAGGTTTGAGCAGGCCAGATGGACGCGGGGTGCAGTATCTTGGCTCCAAAATAGGCCAACTCTGCTGCTTCGTCAAAGCTCAATTGCTCAACCGGTACAGTTTTCTTTACTATACGGGGATCATTATTGTGCATTCCGTCAATATCAGTCCATATTTCGCATACGGTTGCATTGATAGCAGCGGCAATAAGTGATGCAGAATAATCACTACCACCTCTTTTCAGGTTATCTACTTCACCTCTTGCATTGCGACTGATATATCCCTGTGTAACGAAGATCTTTTTATCCTTGTATTTCTCCAGCAGCTGCGTCAGTTTCACTTTAATGCTGCCGATCTGTGGTTCATCATAACTGTCAATGGTCATGAACTCAAGCGCCGGCAATAACACATGATCAATCCCCTGTTCTTCCAGATAGACGCAGAATAATTTGGTGGAAAGCAATTCGCCCTGTGCAAGAATATCTTTACTTAAGGCTTCGCTGAAAGATATCTTTAGAATGATATTGAGGAATTCAAAATGCTCGGCAATCACAGCTTTGGCCTTTGCTACAGCCTCAGGTTTGGAAACCAGTTGGGAAATGAAATTATGGTAATGTTCTTCGAGTTTATCGATGGTTTGCTTGGCAGATGAGCGGTCACCCTTTGCTATCCAGAGACCTATCTCAACCAGCGCATTGGTGGTGCCAGACAATGCAGATAGTACTACAATGGCCGGCTCTGATTCTTTCGTTACCAGTGAAACAATATGGTGCATCCTTTCAGGTTTGCCCACACTGGTGCCACCAAACTTCATTACTTTCATTTGTTCCCCCCTTCCGATTTTTTAAAGGATTAAAAATGTGGGTGCAAAGATAAGTCCCTGTAAGCAAAGAATGCCCTGGATTTGCGTGCTTTGGGCATAAGTTGGGCGTTGATCCGGCGATTATTGCAAAAAGGGAACACCCAGTTTGTGACTAACCTGTTTCAGGTCATCCACAATCGTTTGTAAAAGGTCAATGCCATTCTCCATTCTTTCCTTTTCAAACTCCCTTTCCGGATCTCCAGGTACCAATACTTTTTCCTCACCAGGGACGGGCTTTGCCTTTCGGAATCCCTGGATCCAGTCATCCATGCTTTCTTTGAATTCAGCAGCGGGTCGGAATGCATCGATACGCATCGCACCGAGGAAATGACCAATTCCTTTGCCGGGCTGGCGGGAAGGCATAGGTACATAGGCTGGGAAAGGCGGCACCCAGGGTGCATAATTGGCCCCACTTAATACACCTGAAAAAATATCAACGATAGCTCCTAATGCATACCCTTTATGACTACCATGTTCACGGTCGCCCCCCAATGGTAATAATGCACCTCCCTGCTTCAATATATGAGGATCATGAGATGGATGGCCTTCCTTGTCCTGTACCCAGCCACCTGGAGTAGCAAGATTCTTTCGCTGCAAGATCTCAAGTTTGCCATTCGCGGCCGTTGTAGTAGCGAGATCAGCCACAAAAGCCGGTTCCTTGCCAGCTGGCGCGGCAACACAAATAGGATTTGTGCCCAGCATTTTGTCGATTGAGAATGTTGGCGCTACCAGCGGACTGGCATTAGTCATTGCGATTCCGATCATATCATGCTCAAGAGCCATCATGGCATGGTAAGCAGCAATGCCGAAATGGTTGCTGTTCTGAACACATACCCAGCCGGTACCAGCCTTGCCTGCTTTCTCAATTGCAATTTTCATGGCAAAGGGTGCTACTACCAGGCCAAGCCCACTATCACCCTCTACTACAGCCGTTGAAGGAGATTCATGTATAATCCTGATATCAGGTTTTGCATTTACTCTTTTTGCTTCCCATAATCTGACATAGCCGCTCAATCGTGCGATCCCATGTGAATCCACACCACGCAGATCAGCAGATAATAAGGTCTTTGATGCTGTATCAGCATGCACTTCACTACAGCCAATCTTCAGAAATATGGCTTTTGTAAAATCATATAGCTGGGGATAGGAATAATTTATTTCTGGCATCCTGCAAAGAAAGGTGAATCTGAATAAACAGCAGACATGTATCTTATAATGAAATCACCTGTTCCCACACTTCTTTCAAAACAGGTATTCCATATTCCGTATTTTTTTTCCTCGTGTCAATCACTCTTTGACCAGGATAACTGATATGTATCCTTTCATCCTGGGGAACGGATTGAAGATAATCATCGATTATTCCCTGGATGGTACGATTAATCACAGAACTCTCTCCCAGCTGAATAAGATCAATTGCAATGAATACCTGTGATACGGAATGCTCTACTTCTTTCTTACTAATCTCGTGTGTTGATAGTCCTCCTGAAAGTAAAGCAGCCAGTATATCCAGCAAAAGAGAAAGCCCCGCTCCTTTCCAGTAACCAATTGGCAATGGTCTGCGTGAAGCTAATATGGCCGATGGGATATTGGTTAAATTACCGGATCTGTCAAAGCCACCATGATAAGTTAATGATTCTTTTTTGATCACCGCCATTTCCATTGCTCCAAAAGAATATTGTGACATAGCCATATCCAAAACAATAGCTTCCTCATTATAAGGCAATGCAATCACCAGGGGATTATTCCCCAGTTTTTGGTCCTTTGCCCCCCAGGCTGGCATATTGGCAATTGTATTTGTGAATCCAATAAATGCAAATCCTCTTTTGGCAGCCTGCCATCCATAGCTCCCACCACGCATCCAGTGATTAGTATTACTCAATGCCACACATCCTATCCCACCATCCATAGCCAACTCGATAACCCGGTCCGTAGCCACAATAGCATTCAATATTCCTGGTCCCAGATTCCCATCCCATTGCTCAATATTACCAGCTTTCTTTTTTAACGATGGTTCTGCTTCCGGCCTGATAAATCCTTTCTTTAAATATTCAACAAATCTGCTGAATCGATTGATCCCATGGGTGTAGATCCCATCTACACTGCTATTGGTAAAAATGGCTGCACATTTGCCTGCTTTTTTTTCCTCGAATCCATACTTTACCAGGATGATGGTGAGTACTTCCGTCATCTTGCCTGGCTCAATCAGAATAGTGTTATTTTCAATAGTCATATTAGTTTTAGGATGTATGCCTAAAATTAATTGTTATTCGATTGCCAGCGAACGATAGGCCTGACATTTGCATATTGAAATATAGATAATTAATACATATGAGATACATCCTGATCATTTCCTTTCTTTTATTTTTAGGATGCAAAAACAGCAGGGACAGGAATTCTCCTGATTCGGAAAAAAGCTGGCTTCTCCTTCCTTTTTCAAAGGCCGATTATGCCAATCCCGTTATTGGTCCGGATACAGCAAGTTCATTTAACTGTCCCATAAGAAATGCTACAGTCAATTGGCAGGAAAAAGATGTTTTCAATCCGGCAGCATTGGTGCGTGATGATACCGTGTTCCTGTTATACAGGGCAGAAGACAGTATTGGTAAATATGCTGGTACTTCACGAATTGGACTGGCATGGAGCACCGATGGTTTACATTTCACTAAATCCTTTACCCCGGTTTTGTATCCCGATAACGACAGTCTCAAAAAATATGAATGGGAAGGAGGATGTGAAGATCCACGTGTGGTGGAAGACGAAACTGGAACTTATTTTCTTACTTATACAGGTTATGATGGTGATAAAGCCAGACTGATGATAGCTTCTTCCAAAGACCTGCATCAATGGCAAAAACACGGATTGGCTTTTGCCAATGCGTATAAAGGGAAATACATTGACCACTGGAGTAAATCCGGCTCAATAGTCAGTCATTATGAAGGAGGCAAAGCGATTGCGGCAAGGATCGATAACAAATACTGGATGTATTGGGGCGATACTGATATTTTCCTGGCATGGTCTGAAGATCTGATCCACTGGACTCCAATGGAAGATAAGCATGGAAAGCTCATTACGGTATTTGGTCCGCGCAAAGGAAAATTTGATAGTGATCTCGTAGAACCTGGCCCTCCGGCCATGCTTAACAAAGATGGAATTGTTTTGATATACAATAGTCGCAATAGTATTTCCAAAGGCGATACCTCTCTGACAGAAGGGACTTATACTGCATCTGAAATTTTATTGGATGCCAACGATCCTTCTAAAGTAAAAGACCGGATGCACAGTTATATCATCAGACCGGATAAGCCCTATGAGATCTCTGGCCAGGTAAACCAGGTTTGTTTTGTAGAGGGTTTGGTAGAATTCAAAAATAAATGGTACCTGTATTATGGCACTGCTGATTCGAAGATTGCAGTAGCAGTAAAAGAATAGACAAAAAAACTGATGAAATTCCGAACGTCCATTTGCGATAGCGAACCATTAAAATAAAAATGTCCCGCATAAGAAAAACTTAAGCGGGACATTGTTTTATCTTGCTTAAAGCAAGAAAGCGAGAGAGTGGGTATGGTTTAAATCTGTTTTATAGCTGATTTAGAAAGGAAGATCATCGATGGGCTCAGTAATATCACTGGCTGAGGGAACAGTGCTCGCAGAAGAAGAGGAATAACTGCTACCTTGTGATGACGGAACGCCACCCTCTCCTCTGCCTCCCAACAATTGTACTTCTCTTACACGAAGTGACAATGAAGCACCGGATGTTCCATCCTGCCGGGTAAACGACCTTACTTCAGGAGTACCTTCTACAAATACCTGCTTTCCTTTTGTAAGATAGGGTGAAATGGCTGTCCGGTCTGTCCAGTAAGCGCAATCAACCCAGGTTGTCTTTTCCTGGTTGCTGCCCTGGCTGTCCCTGTACTTTTCAGTATGCGCTACAGTGAAATTGATAACGTTTTTGCCATTTACTGTGTTAACCACGCAATCCTTGCCGAGGTTTCCAATTACTTGCATTTTAATCATAGTGCTCAAATTTTAATTTGCGTATTTAATATAATGAAGCGGCAAGTTAGGAATATTCCCAGACCTGAAACACGCACTGAATCGATTCAAGCCTCTGAAAGGCGGTTTGTGAATAACTTTTTCCCCGCCGCTCCCATTACTGTTACGAGGTGCAATATCGGTTAACAGGAAGGGCTTTTCCAAGGGGAAAAAACAATATTTAATGTTTCTTTTCTGACAGCCACAATTATTTATTCTGTCTTCAATCGTCTGTTCTCGCGCTTTGCACATCAATGATCCTTCCAAAGAATATTGCATTCATAAATAATTTCATTCCTCCCAGCCAGAAAGCCCTGAAATTGGGATTGTCTGCAATATTGATCACCTTGCCACTTCCAACCGAATTCACCAGCACAGCCGCTGAATTCTTTACTGCATTTCCATTTTCCCTGCTAACCCATCCACTTTGCAATGGATTATTTCCATAATAAAATGGACATGCATATGGATTTCTGTTCTTCTCCATGAATACCTTATTTGCTTTAAACAGGCTTACTACTTTTTCATTGTAACCATAAGCCAATGGATGAGTAAGATCAACGTCCGCCCCAAATATGGCTCCATACATTTGCTGTGCCCCATCAATCTGTTCACGGATATTATAGGGCAATCTCTTTGTACTGTCTACAGGCGGATCAATCTTTTTTATTGTTGCACTGGAAATTCCATTCTGCGAAGCCCAGTTGATCGCTTCCTCCATTAGTATCAATACACCTCCTGCCTGTACCCAGTTTTTTAACTTTCCTGCATTCAGGTCCGCATAGGTTCCACTAACAAGGATCAGCGTATTATAGCGATCCAGGTCCGCCTTGTTGAATATCGCCGGCTCAAGGTGAGTGGAAGGAATATTCATTCGCTGATCCAATAAATGCCACACCTCCCCTGCATCTGTTGCATTTACTCCTGTCCCAGTGATCATGGCTATCGAGGGCTTGGTTACAGTAATAAACTTGCTACTGCCCAGGTCTATACCGACCTGTGTATTTCCTGACTGCACACCATATATTTTTATTCCGTTCTTTTCGGCAACAGATTTCATAATCTGAAATACCTTTTCGGAGCTTAGCGTCTGAAATTTCACCGGCACCATTATAGTTCCATAGTCAAACTTCACAGCTGTTTCATTAATTGCCATTTCAAATGGGTTGGTGGCCACCTTAACCAGCAATCCTTCCTGCTGCAATTCATACAAAGCTCTGGGTGTATAAAATTCGTCCCATTCAAACAGGTAACCATATTCACTTTTTGCCGTTAATTCTCCTATTGGAAATGAAATGGATTCAAGTTTATCTCCGAAATTGGCCGCCGCCAGTTCAACCTGTTTAAAGGGAAGTCCGAATGCCAATGGCATTGACCAGGAGGTGATATCATAAAACAGACTGTCCTTATAGTCATGCATGGTCTCAAATATCGTACGTATCAATAATTTTTGGGGTTGATTCATTCTAACTGCATAAGCTGCCTCACTATCAAATCCAGCATCTTTCCATCCTTTAATTTTATTTACTTCTATCTGATGCTGTAACAACATCTGGATAAAATGACAGGTTTTTGCCTTATCATTCTTATCGCCAAATACATAAGCCTGCCTGCTGGCCGCATCGCCCTTTGAAACAGCGCCTGCATAAAAATCCCTTTGCCATTGAAGGAATTCTTTTCTTAAGACCTTTGCTCCTTCCAGTGTAGATAGTGTCGCAGTAAACTGGTTCTTTATCGTAAAGGGAAATTTCAATATTCCATTGGCGGTTTCCTGGGCATGACCTCTTGATGATGCCTGCTCGAAAAGAATACCGATCGCACCATTGATATCCGGATAGGTAGAACCTTTACCATAGTAGAAATCATCATAGTTCTCTTTTGTGAAATACAATGAACCGATCCTGTCCAGGAATGCTGCATGAAATTTTCCCAGCTTATCTGTTAATTCCTGGTTCTTTGCCGGTGTTAATGGATTGACGCGAGAAGGAACACCCGGCTGAAAGAAGAAACTGGCATTACTTCCCTGCTCATGATGATCAGTTAAGATATTCGGTTTCCAGCGATGAAACCATTTTAAACGATTCTGGCTTTCTATATGAACTGCCGGTAACCAGTCACGGTTAAGATCAAACCAATAATGATTAAATCTTCCTCCCGGCCAAACCTCATTAAACTCGCGGTCATTGGGATCCGTTACCAGGTTTTTGCTTTTATGCTGATTGGCCCATGTGGAGAACCGTTGCAGTCCATCAGGATTAAAGGAAGGATCAAATAATATCACCGTATTGTCCAGCAATTCATCAATCTGTTTTCCCTGCGCAGCGGCGAGGTAATATGCACTCAATAAACTTGCATTCGCTCCGCTGGATTCGTTGCCATGAATTGAATGCCCGATATACACTACAATTGGCATATTATCAATATTCAAGGATGCCGATGTATTCGGGTCAGTCAATTGAATATGCTGCAGTCTTATTTCTTCAAGTCGCTGCTGATTTTTTGGCGATGTGATTATCAGCAGAACCTGCGGCCTTCCTTCATAAGTAAATCCCATTGTTTCCAGTTTGATCCTTTCAGGAGCTGCAGCTGCCAGTGCTTTCATATAATTTACCAGGCGATCATGGGTAACATGCCACTCTCCTACTTCATGGTAAATTATATCTTTTGGTTTGGGAATGGCTGGATTGTAGGTAATACTGTCTGGCAGGTAATAGCTCAGGTCCTGAGCGCGACAAACAACTATAAATAAAAGGAGAATAGCGGTGAATATTCCAGGTCTTTTTAGCATGTGAGTTTGGTTTTCCGGTTATGCAGTTTGTGTCATGAAGATAAGGCCCGCCAGCATAACTCCCTTACCGTTGGGCCTTAGGCCGTGGGTCAATTCTTCGTCGTATATTTGCAGCTTGCAATTTTGAGAACCAATCATGAGTCGTAAAGGAAAAGTTTTGGTAGCAATGAGCGGGGGTATCGACAGTACTGTTACTGCCCTGATGCTCAATGATGAAGGATATGAAGTGGTGGGGATTACCATGAAAACCTGGGACTATGCCGCTAGCGGAGGCAGCAAGAAAGAGACAGGATGTTGCAATATTGACAGCTTTAATGATGCCCGCCAGGCTGCCGTAGAACATGGTTTTGCTCACTATATTCTCGACATCCGCCAAGAGTTTGGTGACTTCGTCATTGAGAATTTTGTAGACGAATACATAGCAGGCCGCACTCCCAATCCATGCGTGCTTTGCAATACCCATATCAAATGGAGAGCTTTATTAAAAAGAGCAGATGCCTTGGGTTGTGATTTTATTGCAACAGGACATTACGCCAGGATTCGCCAGCACAATAATGACCGTTTTGTTATTAGCAAAGCAGTTGATGAAACAAAGGATCAGTCCTATGTACTCTGGGGATTGCAACAGGATCTCCTATCAAGGACTTTATTACCATTGGGAACATATCGAAAAACAGAAATTCGGCAGATGGCTCATGATTATGGCTATCCTGAACTCGCCAAAAAAAGCGAGAGCTATGAGATCTGTTTTGTTCCCGATAATGATTATCGTGGATTCCTGAAAAGAAGGGTAGAAGGATTGGAGGAAAAAGTGGCTGGAGGAAATTTTGTTAATAAGGAAGGAAGGATATTGGGCCAACACAAAGGCTATCCATTTTATACTATAGGTCAACGCAAAGGACTGGATATAGCCTTGGGTAAACCTGTTTTTGTGACCCGTATTGACCCCAATACCAATACGGTAGTACTCGGTGATGAGGCTGATTTGGAACAGGACGAGATGATTGTTGGCAAGCTCAATATGATCAAATATGATAGCATAACTCCGGGAATGGAAGCCACTACCAGGATCCGTTATAAGGACAGCGGCACACTTTCCAATATTTACCCCGAAAATGGCACTATGCGTGTCAGGTTCTACCAAAAGGCCAAAGGCATTGCGCCTGGCCAGAGTGCTGTCTTTTATGAGGAAGACGACGTGATTGGGGGTGGAATTATCCAGTCTGGAAGGGTTATCACTCCCTGAGAATCATTACAATAAAACCTTTTACCAGGCGTTTACATTTGGGGCTATGAAACCCCATTTTTTGTTAGTAGTTTAGGATAGGGATATAGGCAGCTAATCGCTTGTGTACTATGTCTTTAAACCCGAACCCTTTGTATCCTGGAATTAACTGCAAACCACTTATGAAACATTTTTCTCTCATCAGGCTGTTAATAATTTCTTCCCTTGCATGTAACCTTTTTGCCTGTACTTCCAAACATGAAGATTTTTTATCTGAGCCGCTATCCTCATACTTACCCCTTAAAAAAGGAAAATTTATTAGTTACAGAGTAGACTCTTTGGTATTTGTGGATTTTCAGCGCATTCCCGAAATTCACCGCTACCAGTTTAAACATGTTGTGGATGATAGCCTGACGGATAACCTGGGCCGCCCTGCATGGAGAATTTATACTTATGTCCGTGATTCAGCCGGCACGCAGGACTGGGCACCCAGCTCCACGTATTATATCACTCCATCAAATGATCAGGTTGAAGTGGTGGAAAATAACCTCCGCACCATTAAGCTACATCTTCCTATAAAGGAAGGATTCAGCTGGTATGGCAACCGGTACTACCCTACTGATGCTTACGAACCCTATGGTTTCACTTTCAGCAATGATAACAATATAAAGAACTGGGAATTCACCTATGACAATTATGGAAGCTTTTCTTACCAGGGAAAAACTTATAATGATGTCTATACAGTTGAAGAAGCTGATATAGCAGATAATATTCCCATTACAGCTCCCAATGTATTTGGTACACGCACCCGTTCAGTTGACCGTTATCAGAAAGGAATCGGACTGGTATTCAGAGATTACACGCTTTGGGAATATCAGCCAAATCCAAACGGCAATCCATTCTATGTGGGATGGGGTATGACGATGTGGATGATTGATCATAATTGATAATTTTGTACCAGATGCTTCTGGCCTTAAACAATTATAGATACTCAGATGAAATATGTATTTACTTTCTTTTTATTCTTTTTATATTTCATCTCTGCATATTCTCAAAATCCCAGATACATTGTATTTCTAAAACATAAGGGCGCTACCAATTTCACCATTTCCAACCCCGGCCCCTACCTTTCCCAACGCGCTATTGACCGCCGCACTCGCTATTCAATTCCAATTGACAGTACGGACCTGCCTGTGCCAGACAGTTATATTTCCCAGATACGCGCTATACCCAATGTAACCGTGCTTAATATTTCCAGGTGGCTGAATGCAATAACAATCCAAACTACTGATGCTAATGCAATCACTGCCATCAATGCATTCTCATTTGTGAAAAGCACTTCTTCCATTGCTTTACGCACTGCAACAACAGGTGATAAATTGATAATTGAAACTATTCAGGACGTACCTGTTACTTCCGGAAAATCACAGGGAATCCAGGCTGATTTTTTTAACTACGGCACTAACTCATTTAATGAGATCCATTTGCATAAGGGAGAGTTTTTACATAATATAGGTTTACGCGGACAGGGTATGCAGATTGCCATACTCGATGGCGGTTTCCTGAATTATACCACCCTTGATGCAATGGATAGCATTATTGCGAATGGTCAGGTATTAAGCACCTGGGATTTCGTAAATCGTGAACCCAGCGTTGTGGAAGATGATCCGCATGGCATGCAATGCCTTTCCACTATTGCTGCCAATATCCCCGGCAGCTTTGTAGGGAAAGCGCCCAAAGCTTCTTTCCATTTATACAGAACAGAAGATATCACAGAATACCCTATTGAAACATTCAATTGGGTGTGCGGTGCAGAAAAGGCTGATAGCATTGGTGCCGATATTATCAGTTCTTCATTAGGCTATAATACTTTTGATAATCCATCTTACGATTTTACCTACAATGACATGAACGGCAATACTACCCTTTGTACAAAAGGAGCAGATATGGCCGCCAAAAAAGGCCTTCTTGTTTTTAATGCAGTTGGTAATTATGGAACGGCTCCCTGGAAATTTCTGGCTGCACCAGCAGATGCAGACAGCATTCTTGCAGTGGGGGCAGTTAGCGCGGCAGGCGCACTATGGCCTTCGTCGAGTTATGGACCTTCATCAGACGGAAGGGTTAAACCGGATGTGGCATCGATAGGTTCAGCTGCTTTGATTCAAAACGCGAGTAACACCATAGGTTCTGGCTTTGGAACCTCATTCGCCTGTCCAAATATGGCAGGATTAGGAACCTGTCTCTGGCAGGGCTTTCCGGAATTCAGCAATATGCGTATTGTAAGAGCATTACGCGAATCTGGCAGCATCGTCAGCACACCCAATGATCGCATTGGATATGGCATACCTGATATGAAGGCAGCATTTGGGAAACTATTGACTGAATACGCTACATCTTCGGCAACCAATAACGCCTGCATGGTTTCCTTGCAATGGAATACCAAGGATGTAAGTGGAATGCGGTTTGAAATCGAACGAAAGGCACCGGGTGAAATCAGTTATTCCAAAATTGGTGATATTAATGCACAGGCAGGTCTTACACTCGCCAATCATCATTACCAGTATGATAATACGCTTACCAGTTCACTGACTGGAACTTATTCCTATCGTATCAGACAGGTGATCGATACTGCCGCTGGCAGTTTTGGAGCAGTTTATATAGATACCGCAGATATAGCCGTTAATAGTCCATGTACGCCTACAGCTACTGTTGATATTGATCCTGCAAAAAAAATTCTTTTTGTTTCGCCTAATCCTGTTTCAGGAAATTTTTTACGTCTTACCATACAAACTCCGAACGCCATCCCGGAACTGCTGTTAACTATTTATAATCTGAAAGGACAATTGATCAGCCAGTATGGTAAATCAAAGAGCCCAGGCAAAGTTGTAATGGAATTGCCATTGTTGCCACTGGCGTCAGGAAATTATATCCTGAGAGTTTATAACAAACAGAAAAGTATTGGCGCTGCCTCATTTATCAAATTATAGCAGGTGGATTTAACTGCTGGTCTCATGTTATCTTTAACTGCAATAATGCTGCAAACATAGAGTCTGCTTTCTTATCATAACCCTTAATCACTTGCATTTCAATCAACTGAAACGGATGTGTTCCAAGTATATCATTTACCCGGTCTTCGTTTTCCCTTTTAAAAACCGAACAGGTGATATAAAGCAGATATCCCCCGGGCTTTATAAAGGGAATAACTGCAGATGTTATTTTTTCCTGTTTGGCTGCGTACTCCTCTATTTTATTCGCATCGAAATAATACAGCTGTTCAGGAGTCCGGCTCCAGGTCCCACTTCCTGTACACGGAACATCAGCAATTACAAGGTCAAATTTCGCTTTAGGCGATGTGAATTTGGATTGCAGGTTAGCCACAAAACTTTTATAGTTTGTAATGCCTGCTTCACTGAATCGTTTTTTAAGATTCGAAAGAATCGATTCCCGGATATCTGAAACGGTAAGATTAATATCGCCAAGTGTATCCCAGGCCAGGATTGATTTTCCCCCACTTGCTGCGCAGCAGTCCCAGACAGAAACAGGTGCTGGTAATTCCTTTACCTTATTCATCAGCCGGCTTGCCAATTGACTGGAATAATCCTGTACTACCACTTCCTTATTGGCAACCAGTAACTCCTCTATGCTGGTAGAATTCGGCAGTTCAATACAATTTGCCATGGGTTCATGAAAAGGTATTGCCGCACCAGTCAGTTTCAACAGAACAGCTTTTTCTTTACCTGGCCTTATACGAAGAAAAAGACTGGGCTGTATCAAGAATGAACTACAAAAGACTGGATGTTCAATTCCTTCACTCAATTCTTCCTTCCACGGAAATATGTCGGTTATGCTAAAAGGGGTATGAAGCGCCAATAATTTATTTTCTGGTTTCATGGAAGAAAATTCAAGCCAGCCAGGTTTTAAAAAATGCAATAACTCATCTGAGTGAGCTGCACAAAGAAAATAAGCAGTCATTATCCTGTCTTCCGGCAACAGCCCCTGTCCGGCTTTACCCAATCTGAAAAAAGAATAACACAATTGAGCTATTAGTTTTCTATCCCGAGAGCCATATTTCCTGCGTTGAGAAAAGAAGGTTCGCAGGAAATGCGTAAAAGGTTCCTGGCCCTTATACATCTCAAGGATGGAAACTGCAGTATTCAGGTGGGAATAATACTTCACTTTATGCAAGTTAAGGCTCTTATTAATTAAGGTAGCGTCAAACTGTTCACCAATTTTATGGACTAAATTGCGAATCAATGCACAAATGGCTTATCATAGGATATTTTATCAGCCTGGCGGGGCAGGGATACAGCCAGCATTCTTCCTTTTCCTTTCGCAATATCAATATAAACGAAGGGCTTTCGCAAAGTAGTGTTGTGGACATTGCTTTTGATAATGCAGGTTTTTTATGGTTAGCTACGCAGGTTGGTCTCAACCGGTATGATGGCAATCGCTTTGTTATGTTACCCAGGAATTTTGATGATGTTACCAATCCCAACGGAAGCCGGCTGGGAAAAATAGTTAATGGACAAGGCAATAAATTATGGCTGATCACTACCGGAGGAAAACTGGAACAATTGAATATTCTGAATAATTCCCTAACGCCCTACCTGACTATTCCGGAAACGCTATTGGGTAATGTTAGTTGTGTTTATGAGGATACGAATGGAGCACTCTGGATCGGCACAGAAAATAAAGGACTATTTCTGGATCTTCCGGTAAATAATCAAAAGGTACAATTCTCAACAACCGCTAATGCCGGCATCAGGCTTCCCGGTAATCATATACAATTTATCTTTCTGGATAGTAAAAAACGGCATTGGATCGCTACAGACAATGGTGTGGCTATAATCCAGCCTCAATTATCAAAGGCAGAAAATTTTCTGACTGATAGTTATGAAAAGAATCCTATTTCCTGCAGTTCAATCGATGAGGATGAAGAGAACGGAATATGGGTGGGTACCTATGGTAAAGGCCTTTTCCATCAATCAAAAAATGAATCTGGCTTCAGCCTGTTCAGGGGATTCAATAATAAAGAAAATTTGCCCTCCAATCTGATCATTGAAACAGTGAAGGCGGATCAGGAAGGGCGCGTTTGGGTAGGCACTTACGGCAATGGTTTATACGTTATAGATAAAAAGTTAGGGCAAATAAGCCACATTCTACCAGATAAAAAAAACCCATTTTCCCTATCATACAATGACGTGCTATGTATAAAGCAGGATAAAAGAGGGGGAATCTGGATCGGAACTGATGGCGGCGGAGTAAGTCATTATGATAAACGGTTAAATAATTTTGTGACTATTTCCAAAAATAACGTTCCGGATAATATTTCAATTGAACAGGTACGGTCCATAACAACTGATAAGAACGGGGGGCTATGGATAGGCACCAGCAATAGCGGGCTCACTTATACGAACCTTAAAGGTGATACACAAACATTGCATTTACCACGCACGCATAATGATTCGGAGAACGGTCCTGATCGTATTGTATCTCTCCTTACGGATAAGGATGGAGATATTTGGGTCGGAACACAGGGAAACGGCCTTTTCATCCTGGATCCAGTCACCAGAGTCATTAAGAAAAGATTTGACCCTGATAATGCTAAACCATTTCGTATCCCCGATTATAGCATCTTATGCATGTTACAGGACACCGCATGCCAGGTATGGCTTGGTACAAGAGATAAAGGAGTATGCCTGGTAGATAAAAACAAAGGACTTATCAAACAATATGCATCCCATAATGAAGGACCCGGCATCTACCCTATTCGTTCATCGGCTATTCGCACGCTCACAAAGATCAATAATAACCTCATTTGTATTGGATTTGAGACACAGGGTTATCAATTGATGAACACGAGGACCAATATAGTTCTTCCCGATTTCAATGGACCTTTGGAAAAATTCATTAAAGAAAATATCACACCCAAATGCATCTATTTCCAACACTCTACACTCTGGATCGGCACCTTGGGAAAGGGGTTAATGGCGGTGAATATAAGCAATGGCAAATATCAATTGATTACTGAAGAACAGGGATTACCCAGTAATACCATTTATGGGATCTTATCAAACGAACAGGATGTTTTCTGGATGAGTACCAATAAAGGGATTTGCAGGTATGATGTACCTGCTGATCCTTCTATTACAGATCGTTCTCATTTTACTTCCTTCACAGCAGAGCAGGGATTGCAGAGTAACGAATTCAATACAGGCGCTTATTATAAAACGGCAGATGGCACACTGTACTTTGGAGGAATCAAAGGACTTACTTACTTCCATCCAGACAGGCTGGTGAATAATGGACAAAAGCCCCAAACCGTAATTACTGAAGCAACAATCAACAATGAGCCCTTCAAAGGAGATACCTCAATAACCTATAAGAAAATATTGAAGCTTCCATATGATCAAAATTCTTTCTCCTTCAATTTTACAGCACTTGATTTTGTTCCTTCTACAGGGTTTAATTATTATTACCAACTCGGTAATTATGATAAAGGTTGGATTGACGCAGGTAATCGTAACTATGCCGCCTATACCAATCTTGCCCCGGGCAGTTATGTTTTCCGCGTAAAAGCATTCCAGGGTACAGACGACCCCGTAAGCACATTGCTGATCACTATAAAACCGCCATTCTGGCGAACCTGGTGGTTTCTCCTTACCTGCGCTGCAGCCGCAATGGGAATACTCTATGCCTTCTATCGTTATCGAATCAATCAGCTGTTAAAAGTACAGCGCATCCGAAACCGCATCGCCAGCGATCTGCATGATGATATTGGGTCCTCTCTCACTAATATCAGTATCCTTTCAGAACTGAGCA
>Ga0136846_1213508_pt1 | contig 57805 bp, 51 predicted proteins | sample HopSoiMetagenom2_FD_96841 | JGI IMG/M metagenome (GOLD analysis project Ga0136846, IMG submission 96841) | Grasslands soil microbial communities from Hopland, California, USA - 2 Assembly 2016 (version 4) | ecosystem: Environmental > Terrestrial > Soil > Grasslands | place: USA: Hopland... | reverse complement strand
TTGATCTGGACGTCGCCTTCCTGCATGACGTTGAACAATCCCACCTGCACCTTGCCGGCGAGATCGGGCAGCTCGTTGAGCGCGAAGATGCCGCGGTTGGCCCGCGGCAGCATCCCGTAATGGATCGTCAGCTCGTCGGAGAGGAGGTGTCCACCGCGAGCGGCTTTGATGGGATCGAGGTCGCCGATGAGATCCGCGATCGTCACGTCGGGTGTCGCGAGCTTTTCGACATAGCGATTCTCACGACCAACCCACGCGATGGGCGTGTCGTCTCCCGCTTCGGCGAGCAGATTGCGCGCGAACTTGGAGATCGGCGCGAAGGGATTGTCGTTCACTTCGCTTCCTGCCACGATGGGAATCGCGTCGTCGAGCAGCGTCGTGAGCGCGCGCAGGATGCGCGATTTCGCCTGCCCGCGCAGGCCGAGAAGGATGAAGTTGTGGCGCGACAGAAGTGCGTTGACGATCTGCGGCATCACGGTCTCCTCGTACCCGATGACGCCGGCGAACAGCGGTCCGCCATTGCACAAGCGCGCGAGGAGATTCTGGCGCATTTCGTCCTTGACGGTGCGAAGCGCGCGCTCGGGAACTCCATGGGGGGAGCGCTTCAGAGCGCCGAGGGTATCCGGAAACGACGACGACACGACTGTCTCCTGGGTCGGATGAAAAACTGGCTCCTCGTCAATGAAGCGCTGCGGATCGAACGAATGCAAGGTCGGACGCGGTGAACCGTGAACGGTGATCGGTGAACCGCTGCTCCATGACCGACCACCCGTTCACGGTGCACGGTTCACGGATCACCGTCCACCGTTCGCCGTCGTTAGGCATCAATCGGCCAAACTGACCTCGACGAGATTGTCGTAGAACACCGGCCCGTGGCCGAGGTCGGTCTCGCGCTGAGACGTCGTTTGATTCGCGTTCGCGCCATCGGCGGCAAACTTGCCCCACCAGATCGACGGCGCCCACACCACACCCTCCCGGATCGACTCCTCCACACGGGCCACTGCGGTGAACGCACCACGATCGTTCTGAATCACCACGCGTGCACCGACGGGAATTCCACGACGCTCCGCGTCCCGAGGATGCAGCACGCACTCCGGCTCGCGCGCGGCGCGCTTGAGCGCTTCGACGTTCACGAAAGTCGTATTCAGGAACTGGTGCGCCGGCGACGAGATGAGCGTCAGCGGATAACGCTTTGCCAGCTCGGGCACGTTCTCCGGAAACTCGTACGGCGCGGTGAACGTGGGCAGCGGATCGAGTCCCATCTGCGCCATCCGCTCCGAGTACAGCTCGCATTTCCCGCTCGGCGTGAGAAATTTGCCCTCGGCAAATGGCAGATACGGCGTCGGCACATTCAATCGCACCCAGCCGCGCTCGAGAAGCTTCTCGAGCGTCACACCGCGCAGCTTTTCCGCATTCGTGTCGAGCGCCTGCCGAATGAGACCGAGATCGTCTTCCGCAAAGTGTTCGCCGGGTAACCCCATTTTCAGGGCCAGCAGTCGAAAGATCTCGCTATTCGGCTTCGCCTCACCAAGCGGCGCGACCGACGGGCGGTTCAGGTTCACGTAGTGATGCCCGTACGCGAAATGGATGTCCCAGTGTTCGAGCTGCGTCGTCGCGGGAAGAACGATGTCGGCCCAATCGGCGGTATCCGTCTGGAAGTGCTCGAGCACCACCGTGAAGAGGTCATCTCGCGCCAGGCCGCGCAGCACTGCATTGCGATCGGGCGCCACGGCGGCTGGATTCGAGTTGTACACGAGGAGCGCGCGTACCGGCGGACCACCGACGCCAGCATCGGGCGTCGTCAGCGCCTCGCCGAGGCGAATCATGTTGATGGTACGCACCGGCGGCGAGAGGTCCGGTCGCTCGAGCGCCTGTTTATTGAATTGGAAATTCGCGCTCGTGGACAGCTGAACACCGCCACCGGCGCGGCGCCAGTGCCCCGTGACGGCCGGCAAGCATGCGATCGTGCGCACCGCCATCCCGCCGCCCGCGTGCCGCTGGAGTCCATAGTTCACGCGAATGAACGCGGCGCGGGCGCGGCCATAGCGCTCGGCAAGATCAATAATCGCTTCCGGCGACAAGCCGGTGATCGTCGCCACGCGTTCCGGCGGATACTCCCGAACACGCGCGCGCAGCGCATCCTCGCCGAGCGTGTGTCGCGCGAGGTAGTCGCGATCCTCCATCCCGCGCGCGAACAGGACGTGCATCATCCCCAGCGCGAGCGCCGCGTCAGTTCCGGGCCGGATCGGAATCCACTCGTCGCACTGGGCGGCCGTGCGAGTTCGCAGCGGATCGATGGTGATGATCGGTGCGCCTCGCTTGCGGGCCTCGAGCACGAATGGCCAGAGGTGCGGATTGGACGTCAGCGTGTTCGTCCCCCAGAGCAGCACGAGATCGCTCTCCGGCATCCCTTCCGCATCCGCTCCGATGTTCGCGCCGAGCGTCATTCGCATGCCCACGGTTCCGGCCATCGAACAGATCGTCCGGTCGAGCATGGAGGCGCCGAGGAGGTGGAAGAAGCGGCGATCCAGGGAAGAGCTCTGGACCAGCCCCATCGTGCCGGCGTACGAGTACGGAAGAATCGCCTGTGGCCCGTCGGAAGACCGCGCGATCTCGCTCAGCCGTTCAGCGACCTCGGTGAGCGCTTCGTCCCACGAGACGCGGGCAAAGCGTCCGCTCCCCTTGGGGCCAACGCGGCGCATCGGATGGAGGAGCCGGTCGGGATGATACGTTCGCTCGACGTATCGATTGACCTTGGTGCAGAGAAAGCCCTGGGTGAACGGATGGTCCGGGTCGCCAGCGACGCGCGTGGCGCGTCCATTCTCGACCGTGACGAGCATGGCGCACGTGTCGGGGCAGTCGTGTGGACACGCGCCGCGAACGATCGTGGGCTCGGCCAGGGGCAGGGTATTCGCAGTCATGACGGCCTGGGCGCCGGGATGCTGCCAAAGGTAGACGAAGTCGAGGTAAGGGACCAGCAGTCGGTCGGAACGGGACACAAGAGGAGCCTTCCCGTACAAATCGTTTGCGGCATTCTACTTGACGTCGTACTCGCTCCTTGACAGCCTAGCAGTGGCCCGTAGCTTACACGCCGCCGATAATGATCCGAGCATCGCCGCAGCGAAGCGCGGAAATGGATTGGAAATCTCGTACCCCTCTCAGGAGATCTGCATGAAGCGCCTAGCTCTTGTCGCCGCCGTGTTCGCGGTCGCGGCTTGTGCGAAGAACGACCAAGCGAAGCAGGATTCCGCGGCCGCTGCCGCGGCTCCGGCTCCGGCCGCCGCTCCGGCACCCGCCGCGACCGACACCGGGATGAAGATGGACACGACGCACAAGATGGACACCACGAAGGCGATGGACACGACGAAGAGCAAGACCAAGACCGGCACGAAGGGCGCCACGAAGCGCCCGTAAGGCGTTTCAGCTCGTCTGTCGTGAAAAGGGCGCGACGATGTCGCGCCCTTTGTCGTTCCCCTGCCTAACGATTCTCACGCCACCACCGGAACGCGTCGGGAATCGAAGACTCCGGGCGGAGCGTCGGCGCCCATCCCAGCTCGCGGCGCGCCCGGTCTGAGTTGAACGGATTGTCGCGAGACATGAAGTCCAGCGACGCCGTTGCCACGACGTTCATCCCGCCGGCGGTCACGAATCGGATCGTTCGCTTCGTGATCGAGAGGAGCGTACCCGCCAGGCCGTGCGGGATGCTCATGCACCGTATCCGTCGCTCCAAGCCGTCGCCCGCGAGCCGAAAGAAGTCGCGCCAGCGCACGTCGAAGTCGTTCGCGAGATTGTACGCCCGCCCACCGGCGGCATCGCACGTTGCCGCGCGCACTGCGCCGTCGGCCACGTGCGCCGCGTGAACGATGGCCATGATCGCTTTGCCGCCGTCGATCACCGGCGCGACGCCGAAGCGGAGAAGGCGCGCGACACGGGGGACGAACTGCCGATCGCGTGGCCCAAAGATGACGTCGGGCCGAACGGCCGTGGCCCAGATGCGACCCTCATTGTGCGCGGCCATCACGAGCTCCTCCGACTCCCGCTTCGACCGCGCATAGAAGGCGCGCTCGGGTAATGGGTCGAGCGGCATCGTTTCCTCCACACCTCGCACCGTGCTCGACGCATAACGAGTCTTCGGCCCGTAGACGGCGACGCTGCTGAGCTGGAGCAGTCGCGCGCCATGCCGGGCCGCAGCCGCGATCGCGTTGCGCGTGCCGTCGACATTCGGCACCCGATACGCGTCGTACGGATGCACCCGCGTCGACGGTGGCGTGACAGCCGCCGCCGTGTGAAAGATCGTGTCGCAGCCGCGCGCCGCCTCGACGAACGACGGGAGATCGAGAATGTCGCCGGCCGCGAGCTCGACACCTTGTCGTCGCAGCCAGTCGACGCCATTCCAGCCGGATCGGGCGCCGTGCCTAACGACTTGCGGCTCGCGGACGAGCGCCCGGATCCGCCACCCGTCGGCCGCGAGCCGCTCGACGACGTGCGATCCGACGAGTCCCGTCGCGCCGGTGACGAGCGCGGTGGGCACTCCGCGTCAGGCGGGGAAGGGAAGGTGCGCGACGTCGACGCGCGATTCGCCGCCCTCCCAGCGCGCGATCAGCGTCGCGCCAACCTCCACCTCGCGCCGAACCATACCCATGGCGATGCTGCCGAGTCGCGGTGAGGCCGCGGTGCTGCGCACGTCGCCGACTTCTTTCCCGGTCGCGTCGTGGAGCACGGCGCGCGGAACGAGCGGCTCAGGGGCGGCCGCTCTGAGGCCGCGCAGATGCCGATTCACATGTCCGCGGAAATGCACCCGGGCGACGGTCTCCTGCCCCGTGTAGCACCCCTTGGTGTACGAGATCGCGTGCAGCTCCTCGAAGTTCGCTTCCTGGGGAAGCGTCGACTCGTCGATGTCGATCCCCCACTCCGGCCTGCCAGCTTCGACGCGCGCGATCTCCCACGTCTCGAGCCCGCCCGGCGTCGCTTTCGCCGCGAGTGCGCGCTCCCAGAGCATCTCGTACGACGCCGCGGGGACGAACAGCTCGAATCCCTCGAGCTCGAGATCGGGCACGCGCGCGATCACGATGTGCGCGTCGTCGATTGCGACCGACGCGTGCGCGTACTCGGGAAGAACACCGAGCGCGCTGCTGCTGATTCCCGTCATCTCGCCCACAACCAACCGGGCGGAGATGCCAAAGATCCCGAGGCTCCTCGTCGTGACACTCTCGTCGGCGTACGGCGCGATGCGCGGATTCACGTACTTCCGCACGGTCGCGAGCCAACCCTCGGTCGCACGCGGGGGACAATCGACGAGGAACGAGCTCTCCTCGCGAAAGATCCGCAGGTCCGTGATGATCTTTCCCTTCGGCGTGAGCGCCGCCGCATACTGCCCCTGACCGGATGCGAGCGCCGCAACGTCGTTCGTTACGAGTCCGGTGAGCGTCTCCGCCGCCTTCGCTCCCGACACGCGCAATCGACCGCGATGGCTGCGGTCGAAGACGACGGCGTGCCGTCGGAGCGCGTCGTACTCGGTCGCCACGCCCGCATACGAGAGCACGACACTGCGGCCGCCGATCTCGCCGACCGCCGCCGGTTCGGCGGAGGCAGTGCTGGAATGATGGATCATCGGCTCACGCGCCTAACGCGCACGGTGGCAGCCCTTCCGCGGATCAACTCCGGCGCGATGTGCATGTCGAAGTGATAATGTGCCCGCGCTGTGGTTGGTAGCGCCGGCCCAAGTCGGGTGCTCAGCGCGCCCCGCGCGCGGTGCTCCGATACGAGGCATCGAGAAGCTCCACGGGGTGCACCGCTCGGCTCTCGATGGACGCACGACGCAGCCCCGCGCCGATCTGCATCAGGCAGCCCGGATTGCCCGTCGCCACCAGCTCGGCGCCGGTCGCCCTGATGTTCTCGAGCTTCGGTGCGAGCACGGCGTTCGATGTGTCGGGCTCGACGAGATTGTAGATCCCCGCGGCACCGCAGCAGTGCTCCGCGCCCGCGAGTGGAACGAGGCGCAGCCCGGGAATCGCACGGAGCACCGCAATCGGCGGATCGGCGATGCGTTGCGCGTGCAAGAGGTGGCAAGGCGCATCGTACGTGACTGTCGCGTCGACGGGCGTCGCACCCGCGACCGGCCCCGCCGCGACGAGCAGCTCGCTCACGTCGCGCACGCGCGCGGAGACGCGTGCTGCCCGCTCGGCGAACTCGGGTTCGTCCGCCAGCAAATGAGCGTACTCCTTCATCATCGCGCCGCAGCCCGCGGCGTTGACGCAGATGAACTGCGAATCGGCTCCCTCGAACGCCACGATGTTCGCGCGCGCCAGCTCACGCGCGCCGCGCAGGTCGCCGGCATGCGCGTGCAGCGCGCCACAGCAGCGCTGCCCCGGCGCGTCCACGAGCGAATACCCGTTGACGACGAGCGTGCGCTCCGTCGCGCGATTGGCGCCGCCGAGCAATCCCTCCATCACGCACCCAAGCAGCACCGCGACCGTTCCGCGCGTCGCGTCGCCGCGCGCGACATAGGCTCCGTGCATGCCGCTGCGCTCCGTGGACGCGAGCATCGCCATCGCGAAGCCGAGCCGGCCCTTCAGCCGAGACAGCAGCACTGGGATACGAGTCGCGCGGAGGAGCCGCGACAGCGCCATGGCGATCGTTAGGCTCGCCGGACGCGCGAACGTCCAGAGGATGAGTCGAGCGACGAACGGCAATCGACGGTGCTCCGCCATCGTTGCGCGCGTCGCTTCCAGGAGATGTCCGTATGGCACGCCCGACGGACACGCGGTTTCGCACGCGCGGCAGCCGAGACACCGGTCGATGTGTGTCTCGAGCGACGGGTCGTCGATGGCGAGCGTTCCCTCGAGCGCGGAGCGCATGAGCAAAACGCGACCGCGGGGGCTGTCGTTCTCGTCCTCGAGCGTCAGGTACGTCGGGCAGCTCTGAAGACAGAAGCCGCAGTGCACGCACGCGTCTATGCCAGATCGCATCGCCGCGAGCGGCGTTCCGGGCAGCGCGCACGGTGCCTCACGAGACGGACGTGATGGAATCGCCCGCTCGTCGACGAGAGGGCGAGAGGGCGCACTACTCACTGCAGCTCACCGAAGATTCCAGGATTCAACAGATAGTGTGGGTCGAATGCGGCCTTGACGCCGCGGTCGATGGCACCGTGCATCGCGGTCGGCGCGAGCGCCGGCCAGAGCGCGCGGGGAAGGCGCTCGTAGATGCGGGTACCATCGAAAGGTATCTCGAGCGCCGCGCGAAGGCTCGCATCCAACACATTCCCATCGACCGGCAGCACCACCCGCACGACGCCACGCCCCGGATCGCCATGGAGCTGGCCTCCCGGCCAGCGCTCCGCGATGCGCTCGGCATCCTGCCACGTCGCCGCGAAGCGCGACGGCAGCCGCGACAGTCGCACCACCGCGGCGCCCGCCGGTTCCGCGACGCGGGCGCGCCGCCAGATCTCCGTGTCCACGTCGTGCGCTTCTCCGATGCCGCGAAGCTGCTCCCGCTGCGCTCGAACCGCCTCTTCGTTGCCGCCGAGCCTAACGATGAAGGCGTCTCGCCCGCCGGCGACGCCAAGCGCCTGCCGCGCCGCGGCATCGACGAGCTGGACCGCGAGTGGCACGAAGGGTAATCCGCGCAGTGCGGTGCGCGCTCGCTCGAGCTCGGCCGTCGCCGAGCCGATGTCGATGAGCAGCGTGGCTTCCACGGAGGGTAGCGCGCGCAGCCTCACCGTCGCCTCCGTCAGCACGCCAAGCGAGCCCCACGCTCCGGTGACAAGTCTCGTGAGGTCGAAGCCGGCGACGTTCTTCACGACGCGTCCACCACCGCGCACGACGTCGCCGGTGCCGCTCACGAACTCGACCCCGAGGGTCATGTCGCGCGGCGTCCCGAAATGATGCGCGAGCGGCCCGTACGAGCCGGTCGCGATCGTCGCGCCCAGCGTGGCGCGACTCGGATCGCCTAACGGGTCGAGCGCGAGCCACTGGCCATTTGCCGACGTCGCTCGGGCGATCTCGTGGAGCGTGGTGCCCGCGCGCGCCGTGAGCGTCAGATCGCCGGGCTCGTACTCGACGATTCCCGCATAAGCGCCGACCTCGAGCCGCGTGTCGGCGTGCACCGGTCGGTTGGCGTCGAGCCAGCTCCCCCTGCTCACGACGCGGAGTGGACAGCGACGCGCGATGGCGTCGCGAATGGACTCGCGCAGTTCGGCCAGCGACGCGGGCGCCATTCGGGTCGGTGACGTCGCCGTCAATGCTGTCCCGTGCGGGCCGCGGGCGCCATCTGCCACTCGCGGCAGGAATGCATCGGCACGACCTTGCCCGGATTGGCGCGTCGGTCGGGGTCGAAGACCTCCCGGAGCGCGCACATCGCGCTCAGCGACTCCTCGGAGAAGATCGCGCCCATGTACGGCAGCTTGTCGATGCCGACGCCGTGCTCGCCGGTAATGGTCCCCCCGGCATCGACGCAGGCCTGCATGATCTCGCGCATCGCCGCGTGGACGCGCGCCGACTCGTCGGGATCGTTCGCATCGTAGCCGATGTTCGGATGGAGATTGCCGTCGCCCGCGTGGAACACGTTGCAGACGGTTACTCGATACCGCTCGGCGATATCGTGAACGCGGGCGAGCATCTGGGGGAGCTTCGTCCGCGGCACCACAGCATCCTGCACGACCAGATGCGACGAGATGCGTCCCATCGCGCCGAACGCCTTCTTCCGCCCTTGCCAGAGCTTGGTGCGTTCGGCCTCGTCGCGCGCGACGCGTACGTCGCGTGCTCCCGCATCCCGGCAGTGCCTAACGACCGTCGCGACGTCGGCGTCGAGACCGGCGATCGGCCCGTCGAGCTCCACGAGCAGCACGGCCGCCGCGTCCGTGGGATAGCCGGCGGCGTATATCGATGCCTCGACAGCGCGGATCGTACCCGCATCCATCATCTCCAGCGCCGCCGGCAGAAGGCCGCTCGCAATGATCGCCGAGACGGCGCGCGCCCCGGCGTCGATCGAGTGGAAATCGGCGAGCAGCGTGCGTACAGCCTGCGGGTTGCGGGCGAGTCGCACCGTCACGTCGAGGGCGACGCCGAAGCAGCCCTCCGAGCCGACGAACGCACCCACCAGATCGTACCCGTCATTCTCGCCCGCGGCATTGCCCAGGGTGACGACTTCGCCGTTAGGCAGCGCCACCGTCAGTGCGACGACGTGGTTGAGGGTGACGCCATACTTCAGGCAGTGGGGGCCGCCAGCGTTCTCGGCGACGTTGCCGCCGATCGTGCAGGCAGCCTGGCTCGATGGATCCGGCGCGTAATGCAAACCGTGCGCGCTCACCGCGCGTGACAGGGCCACGTTCACCACCCCAGGCTCGACTACCGCGATCGCGTTCTCGGCGTCGATCGAGAGAATGCGCGACAGGCGGTTGAGACCAAGGAGAACGACGCCATCGGCCAGGGCGCCGCCCGACAAGCCCGTGCCCGCGCCTCGGGGAACGAACGGGGCTCCCGCGCGGGCCAGCTCGCGCACGACTGCGATCACCTCGTCGCGAGTGCCAGGAAAGACCGCGATCGACGGCTGCTTGAGGTAGCCCGGCAGGCCATCGGAGCTGTACGCGAGCAGCTCGCCTGGCCGAAAGAGCACGCGCCGATCGCCGACAATCGCCGCGAGCCTCGCCGCGAGCGCGGCGTCGACGGGGTGCCGTTCGCTCTCGGTCGCGACGCTCGGCGTGACGCCGCTCATGGCAGCACGTGCGCGCCGCGCCCGTTCGTCTTCGCGAGCGTATGCACCTGCGCGCGGTCGACGATCGTGCCTAACGCGGCCGACAGCACGCCGTCGAGCTGGCGGAGACGCGCCAACGGCGACCGCGACGTGAGCAGCTCCTGCCGTCCCTCGAGGTCGATGTCGATCATCGATGCCACGGCGAACGAAAGGCTCGCGGCGTCGTCGGGGAGATCGGGAAGGGGATCGGGATCGTCGGCGAGCGTCCGCGCGGCCCGCGCCACTCGCCGGAACACGTCGCGCACCCGCTCCGCCAGCGCATCGAGCTCGGCGCCGATCTCGAACTCGTCCTCGATCACTTCCGCGCGGCAGACGCGATACAGATGCGGCGAGCTCACGAGCGACACGAGAGCGAATCGCTCGGCCCCGCGCACCACGATGTTCGAGCGCCCGTCGGGCAGAGACTCGGTGTTCACAATTTCGGCGACACATCCCACGGTGCCGGCCGGCAGCTCCGCCTCGGCGACTCCCTCTGCGAGCCGCACGATCCCGAATCGGCGATCGCCCTCCAGACAATCGGCGAGGAGCTGTCGATATCGTGGCTCGAAGATGTGCAGCGGCTGCGCCGCCCCGGGAAAGAGGACGAGCGGCAGCGGAAAGAGAGGAAGGCCGTCGAAGATCACCCGACTAACCTACGTTCGAGCCCCGCGTCGTGTCAGCCACGACGACGGTGAGGCCGTCGCGAACGATTCGATACTCCAGCGGCGGCACCATCGACACGATCTCCCCGTCCAGGGCGATGCGACCGCCGACCATCCCCGTGCGTGGCGCAATGCGGACTCGGTCGACGACGAAGCTCTGCATCGCCGGTGTGCGCGCGGCCGCGCGCACACCGCGGGCGGCCGCGGCGAAGGCGAGGGCGAGTGTGCGTCCCGCACTGCGGGACTTCACCACGATTACGTGCAGTCCGCGGCGACCACCTGGCACTCGTGCGCCGAGGCTTGGCATCTTGAGCTCGCGCTCGCCGACGCCAATGAAGACCAGCGGTGTGACATACTCGTGCGCCACGCCATCGACCTCCATCGACACGCGAAAGCTGCGAAGGCGAAAGAGAATCCTGAACCCCGCGACAATGGATGCGAGCCAGTAGCCCAGTCGCGGCTCGAGACCCTCACGGGTTCGCACGTACGTGACGTACGCGCCGACGGAGCTCGTGTTCAGAAAGAGGCGCCCGTTCACCTCCGCGACGTCGATGCAGCGCGTCGTCTGCCCCGCGGCGACGCGAGCCGCCTCGGTGAGATCGTCGGGCAGGCCCAAATCCTGGGCGAGGTGGTTCAGCGTGCCACCGGGGAGAATCGCCAGCTCGCATGCCTTTCCACGCATTGCGGCCGCAGCAGTCGCGATCGAGCCGTCCCCACCGGCCACGAGGATTCGGCGCTCACCCCGCTCGAGCGCACCACGAACGCGATCGGCCAGCTCGGCCGGCGCGATACGCTCGACGCGGAAGCCGCCGGCGTTGCCGAGCGCCTCACACGCGGCATCGGCGGTGCCGGCGTCCTTGTTGACGAGAGCCAGTATCTCGAAGTCGCTCACGCGCCGCGGCCTGCCTCCATGGCCTCGAGCTCCACGGTCGCCTTGCGCTCGAGCTTTCCCCACCCGACGACGTGGCCGCGAATCGCCGCGGCGAACGACTTCACGACGACCCAGTACATGATCTGACGATAGGCAAAGCGCTGGATGAAGATCAGCCAGGTGAGCTGTTTGTCCTCGCGCGGCTCCATGAGGAATGCGACGATCGCCGCGGCCCAGTCGACGAGCAGAAAGACGGCATAATACGTCAGCACCTGCTCGAGATTCACCAAGGCATAGGTCGCGCCATGGGACGTTCGCGTCGCCCACACTGAAAGGAGGCTGAAGACGAACATCAGGTCGGCGAGCGGCGAGAGAGCGGGAAGGAGCAGCTGGAACAGCCAGACGTTAGGCAGCGCCACCCAGCCCAACGTTCCATACCGCCAACGGAAGAGCGTAGCGCGGTGCTTCCAGGCACACTGCAGAGTGCCGAACGACCAGCGGAACCGCTGACGCGCGAGCGCGCGCAGTGTGTCCGGAGCCTCCGTGAGCGCGATCGCGCCGTCCGCGTACGCGACCGAGTAACCGGCGCGGCGAACGGCGAGGGTGAGGTCCTGGTCCTCCGCGAGCGTATCCTCGCGAAACCCGCCGACCTGGTGGATCACCGAGCGTCGCCAGGCGCCGACGGCACCTGGCACCACCGTTATGCAATCGAGCAGCGAGAACGCGCGGCGGTCGAGGTTCTGGCTCGTGACATACTCCAGCGCCTGCCAGCGGGTGACGAGATTGATGCGATTGCCAACCTTCGCGTTGCCCGCCACCGCCGCTACGCGCGCGTCGGTCAATGGCTGCACCAGCTCGGCCACCGTGTCGCGGGCGAAGAGTGTGTCGGCGTCGAGCGCGACGATGATCTCATGCTGGGCGTGCGCGATGCCGAAATTCAACGCGCTCGCCTTGCCTCCGTTCGGCTTCGCGAAGATGCGCACTCGGGACTCGTCGCCATGGGTGGCGCGCGCCTGCTGATACGTGCCATCTCGCGAGCCGTCGTCCACGACGATGATCTCCAGCGGCCCCGCGTACAGCTGGGCGAGCAGGCTGTCGATCGTCTGGCTGATCACTTTCTCCTCGTTGTACGCCGGCACGATGATGCTGACGCCCGGCGCGAAGGTGGTGGGCAGCGAACGATCCTGATGGCCCTTCAACCGTTGAATGAGCGCGAGCGTGCCGATCACGACCAGCCGAGCGACGCCGAGGACGACGGCGATCGTGAAGATCCAGAAGAGCAGCCACTCCACGATTCCGAGGAGGCCGAAGCCGCCGATGAGCAGCAGGCGCTCCATGCCGGCGCGCGGGCCTAACGGTGGCATCGCCTGGTCCCGGGACAACCCCGCGAGCTGCGACACGAGGACGAGCGTGTCGCCGCGCGCCCGCAGCGAATCGATGAGTGGGCCGAGCGCGGCGAGAGTGTTGCTTCGGTTGCCCCCGCCGTCGTGCAGCAGCACGATGTTGCAGGCGGTCGTCGGCTGGCCCCGCGCCAGCGAGTCCGCGCACTCGCCCCGCTCGTCCGGATGCTCGGGACGGGAGTCGAGCACGTTCTTCACTACGGAGTCCGGCGGCGGGTCCTGCCAGTCTTCCGAGTCGACGTGCAGGCCGATCGTGAGATAGTTGCGCTGCGTCGCGAGCCACACCGGCACGAGCTCGTTAAGCGTTGTCGGCTCGGCGTCACCGAAGTACGGTGGCCGGAAGAGCGCGGTCCGGTGATCGAGCATCGCTTCGATGAGGCGCTCGTTCGCGTCGAGCTCGACCTCCGTGCGCTTGCGCCCCGTGAGACCGAGATTCGGATGCGAATAGGTGTGGTTGCCGATCTCATGGCCTTCGCGGTAGATGCGCCTCAGCAGCGGCACGTGCGAGTCCGCGTTTTGGCCGATGACGAAGAAGGTTGCCTTGACGCCGCGCGAGGCGAGCGTGTCGAGGATCGGGCCAGTCCAGTTGGCGTCGGGCCCGTCGTCGAAGGTGAGCGCAACCCAGTGCGGGTGGATCTCCTGAGCGCCGAAGCGCTGGACGATGAACGGCGTGGGAATGCTCGTGTACCGCTCGTCGACGACGAGACCCGTCGCCGAGTCGACGCGAATGCTCCGGGCTCCAGTCACGGGCTGCGCCCGAATTCGCAGGATCTCACCGACGCCTTCGATCTCCGGATCGTAGCCGGGAAGCACCTCGGTCAGGCGCTCGGGCGGCTGCAGGCGCCCATCCTCATCGAGCACCCGCCAGACGGTTGGATCCTCCGAGCCGAGCCGCCAGAAGGCGACGCCGGCCACGCCTAACGATTGGGCGACGCGGAGCTGGTTGTACGCCGAGACGGCATCGAGAAACCAGATCTCGTGATCGGTCGAGTCGCGGCTCTGGAACGTCCCGACGGCGTTGAGCGAAGCGCGATCCATGTGCACCACGGCGCCGCTGTCACGCACGTCCCGCATCACGTCCTGAAACGTCGCCTCAACGGCCTTTATCGGTCCGTCGCGATCGTTCCAGTCATAGCCGTACGCGCCGATCATGAGCACCAGCTTCTCACGCGGCACCACGGCGGCGATGGCGCGTGCTCGCTCGGCGTAGAACTGCTGGCTCGCGATAGGACCGGGCTCGCCGCCGCTGTAGTGCTCATCGAAGAGCATCGCGAAGAGCTGGTCGACGGTGCCGCTGATCTCGCGCAGCTCGGCAGCGTCCGCCCAGGCCGGGGTTGCGTACGCGACGCTCTTGCCAGCCGGGTGCAGCGCCTCCCCAAGCTCGCGCGTGAAGCGCATCGAGAGCTCGTGAAGGTGCGGGAAGTTCTCCGCCGCTTCGAAGTCCACGAGCACACCGGCGAGACCGTTCGCCTGAACGACCTGGGCGAGCTGCGCGATCGCTCGCGCACGGGCCGCGGGCCGCGTGAGGAGAGCGCGGAGATCGGGCGTCCCGAAATCCTGATTCTTCGAATCGAAGTTACTCACCATCAGCAGCAGGTGGGGCCGCTTTTCGACAGGCTCCTGGAGAACCCGCGCCATCGCCCGCTTTCCATTCACGACATCGAGCCGGAGCGAATCACCACCGCGGGCGACGAACGCCCACTCGAGGACGACCAGATCGAGCTGCTTGAGATTCGCCGCAAGCGAAGCGTACGAGTTGTCGTCCCAGTTCACGTAGAAGCCGCCGACGAGCGGCACGCCAGCCGGTGCGCGCTTCTCGCCGTTGGCCGGGATCGAGGGCATGAGGCTGACGCGCCGGGAAGGGGGTACCCGTTTGGTCGTCGCGAGCGCCTGCTGGAAGCGCCGCCGCGCAAGAAGGCGGGCGCGCTCCGAGAGCCTGACGATCGGCTTTCGCGTCAACGACTGCGGGTGCAGCTCGGGGATGCTCGGCGCGAAGAGGAGGCTCAGGCCGAGCGTGAGGCCAATGACCGTCGTGACGATCCCGAGCAGCACCGCGGCGCGGCGAACGCGCTGCCAGCGACGGCCCGAGCGATCGATGAAGACGGGAGTGCGGTGCGGCATGGAGAGAAGCGAATGATAGGGCAGTTACCGGCACAGACGAAAAAGGGGACCCGAAGGTCCCCATTGTCGTGCGGTTTGCCGCTAAGAAACGCTTACGCTGCCCAGAATCCGCAGAGGGCCCTACCGTCTGGCGACTCGCGGAGCTTCTCGAAGGCGCGCTCCCGGATCTGTCGGATCCGCTCGCGAGTGACGCCCATGAGGGCTCCGATCTTCTCGAGCGTCATCGCCTCTGAACCCTCTTCCAGCCCGTAGTAGAGGTAGAGGATCTTTCGCTCGCGCGGCGACAAGTACTTCCGGAACACGCGATCGATGAACTCGCGCATCAGTTTGTAGTCGCAGACTTCCTCGATCTCCGCGCCATCAACACCGGCGAACCGTTCGCCGAGGGTCGAGGCTTCGCGATCCGAACGATCGATGGGAGCGTCGAGAGAGACTTCGGTCGCCGACATCTGCTTCGCCGCCCGGACATTCTCGGGCGTGTCTTCGAGGACCTTACTGATCTCTTCTTCGGTGGGGTCGCGCTTGAGAACCTGGGCAAGAATGGTCTCGGCGCGGGCGAGACGAATGAGCTGCGAATTCTGATTGAGCGGGATGCGGACCGATCGGGTCTGCTCCGCGAGTGCTTTGAGAACTGCCTGTCGCACCCACCAGACCGCGTAGGAGATGAACTTTACTCCCTGGTCCGGATCGAATTTGCGTACCGCTTTGAGAAGCCCCTCGTTGCCAATGGCGACGAGCTCGGAGAGATCGAGCCCGTGACCCTGGTACTTCTTCACGTAGGAGATGACGAAGCGCAGGTTCGCGGTAACCAGTCGTTCGGCGGCCTTCTCATCGCCCTTTTGGGCGCGTCGGGCGAGGCGTCGCTCTTCTTCAGGTTCGTCGATTAAGGGAAGCTTCTGGATGTCCTGGAGGTACTGGTCAAACGCGGTCGAGGGTGACGAACGGAAATACCCTCTGGTAGACCTGGTCTCCGTCACTTGCTCCATACACGCTCCTCACCAAGGGGTAAGGTGGAGCGAGCACCATCGGCTGGGCAGCGGCGCCCATCGCGGCGATGGCTCGCGTGTGGTAGGCAGGGGTTCAGGGGCGGCTAGGGTAATGGCAGGGCCCCGAAGCGTCAATACTGAATTGTGAGCTTCCGCACGCGAGGGTCGCCGCGAATCACCATCGTTAGGAGGTATCCGCTGGTTAGGCCTGCGGTTAAGGGTTACGTCGGCGATTTGTGATTGGCGATTGGTGCTGAGTCGTTGGTGATGGCCGATGATGGTTGGTGCCGGATACGGCAGAGGCCGGCAAAAAAGACTGCCGGCCTCTCAGAATTCACTAATCACCAATTAGGCATCAACCACAGCATCACCCTGCCGGCGGCTGCGGCCCCGATCCCGGAGGCGGCGGGTCGCGCGGCCTCGTTCGACTCGTCGCCATCAGGACGCCGATTCCCAGCAAGATGATGATGCCGACGATGATCCACGTCTGGGGGACGTTCAGCAGATAGGCGCCAAACGCGAGCCCGACGGTCAGGATGATGAATCCGATGAGGTACGTCGCGAACGAGGACATGGTGCTGGTGCCTTGTTAGGTTCGCCTCAACTGCGGCAGAAGTCGGGCCATCTCCAGCGCCCCTATCGCCACGCGAGCGCGGCGCGGCCGACCAAGTTTCTACTTCGAGCTGCCGGCCTGCACGACCTGTATCTCGGGCCGCGGAAGCAGCATCGCCGTACCGTGCTGGCGGCCGAAGATCTTCGCCTCGCGGCAGGTCGGCACCCAGACGTCGATATGCGCCCCGCGGATCATCGAGCCGGTATCGTCGATCAGGAACCGCCCGAGATACTTCTCGCCAGCATACAGCTCGATATATCGCGAGAGTGGGAAGAGCTTTCGATCGGCCGCAACGATGCCCGGTCGTACGTAGCGACCACGCCGTGTCGTTCCACTCAGGCAATACGCGGTGACAAGCACCGGAACCGGCTCACCCGCTTTGAGCGGCCGACGATGCAGCTTCCTGCTCCAATCCTTCGTCGCCGCGCGGACGACCACCCCTTCCATCTGAATCGGCGCCATAGGTGCCGGGTGTCGCGGTGGCTCGGCCGCTGCGGCCGCCGCGTTCACCTTGGCCCGCGCCGCCACGCGCTGCTCCTCGCGAACACCGAAGGCGAGCACGACGCCGAGCGCGATGGTCGCCGCGCCAAGACCAGCGCAGAGCGCGCCTAACGAGGAGCGCGTTCCCGGGCGGCGGCGCAGGTGGCCGCTCACTGGAGCGCCTCCAGCACGATCTCGTCCGACACGGCGACCCCCCAACCACGATCGCCGCCCGCCATCTCGCCGATGCGGGCGGGGAGCGCGTACTCCACGACTCCGCCTCGCGACTTCTTATCGCCGCGCGTCGCGGAGAGGATGTCGTCGGGAGACTGGTTGGCGGGGCGGGCAGCCGGCAGTCCCGTGCGCTCCACCGCCGCGCGCACTCGATCGCTGGTGCCCGGCTCTGCAACGCCCAGCCGCTCGGCGACCCGGCTCTCGATGACCATTCCGACCGCTACTGCTTCGCCATGCAGCATCCGATAGTCGCTGCGGAGCTCGATCGCGTGGCCGATGGTGTGACCGAAGTTGAGCGTCTTGCGAACCCCGCCTTCGCGGTGGTCGCGCCTGACGACGTCCGCCTTGATGGCGACGCTACGAACCACGATCCGCTCCAGCGCGGCCGCGGCGGCACGACTGCCGCTCACGATCTCCGGGGCTACACCGACGACCTCGTCGAAGTGCGCCGCGTCGGCGATGACGCCGTGCTTGATCGCTTCGGCCAATCCGGCGCGAAGGTGCTCCGCGGCGAGCGTGCGGAGCACGTCGGGGTCGGCGATGACTGCGGCCGGATCGTGGAAGGCGCCGACGAGATTCTTCCCCGACGGTGTGTCGACCCCGGTCTTGCCGCCGATGGACGCGTCGATCATCGCCAGCAACGTGGTCGGCAGCTGGATGAACGGTATGCCGCGCATGTAGGTCGCGGCGACGAAGCCGGCGAGATCGCCAACCACGCCCCCGCCGAGGGCGACGATGGCCGAGTCGCGGCCGAAGCCGTCGCCGAGGAGGGAGTCGGTAAGCGCGCTCCAGCTCTCACGCGTCTTGTTCTCCTCACCGGCGGGAATCGTGTACAGGCGCGTCCGTCCTTCGCCGAGCGCGGAGCGAACCCGTGCCGCGTAGAGCGGCGCGACGTTGCTGTCCGCGATGAGCGCGTAGCGATGCGCGCGGGTCGTTGCCGACGCCACGCGGCCCACCTCCGCGAGGGCGCCGCGGGCGATGAGGATGCGATACGTCGGCAGCTCGATCTCGACCGGATCCATGTCTACCGGACGGTCATACGAGGATTCGCGTTACGGCGATGTGACGGAAATCACCACGTCACTTCGCCGGCTCCAGCGCGGCGGTTGGCGACGCGGGCGAGGGTGAAGAGTAGATCGGACAGCCTGTTGAGATAGATCACGACCACCTGGGGAATCTCGTCGATTCCGCTGTCGATGAGGGAGACGACACGCCGTTCGGCGCGACGGCAGACGGTGCGCGCGAGATGCAGCGCGGCTGCTTTCGGGGTGCCGCCCGGAACGATGAAGGACCGCAGCGGCTCGAGCTCGCGGTCTCCGTCGTCGATCGCCCGCTCGAGCTGGCCGACACGCTCCTCGTCGACGCGGGCCTTTTCGAGATGTTGGCGCATCTTTTCGCGATCAGGTGTGGCGAGCAGCGCGCCGATCGCGAAGAGGTCTCTCTGAATCGGTACGAGCACCTCGTCGATACGAGACATCTGTTCGATCGAGCGCGCGAAGCCGATCGCGGCATTCAGCTCATCGACGTCGCCATAGGCCTCGACGCGCGGATGATTCTTCGGCACGCGCCCGCCGCCGAAGAGCCCAGTGTCGCCGGCGTCGCCGGTTCGAGTGTAGATGCGCACGGGAGTGTGCTGAGTGACAGGCCGAGAAACTATCAGACAACCTATCGACTGGGTCGGTGAACGGTGAACGGTGGTCGGTTCACGGTTCACCGTTCACCGTCATCAGCCTCGAGTGCCCGAACGCTTCTTCCCAAAGCTCACACTCAGCGCCGACTTCAGATTCGTGAAGTCCGTGTCCTCCTCCTCGGCCGTCGGCGGCTGATACGAAGCCGGAAAGATCTTGGCGAGATGCGCCTCGAGTCGGTCCGGCGTCGCCACCTCTTGCTGAGCGACTACCCAGCGGTCGAGCGCCTGGCCGAGCGCAGCAGCGGTCGGCCGGCGCGCGGGATCGCGCTCGAGTGCGGCGAGGATGATTCGCTCCAGCTCCTCGTCGAGGTTCGTGACGAGGTCGCGCAGGGCGGGGAGAGGCGCAATTGCTACTTCTGACAGCGCGAGCGCGGTGACATCTTCGCGAAACAGCCGCTCGAGGGCGAGCAGCTCGTAGAGCACCAGTCCGAGTGAGAAGACGTCGCTGCGGCCGTCGACCTCGAGACCCGTGAGCTGCTCAGGACTCATGTAGTGCTTCTTGCCGATGCGAATGCCGTCGCTGGCGGGATCGATCGACGTGCGTGCTTTCGCGATGCCGAAGTCGGCGAGCTTGATGTGCCCATCCCAGGTGGCCATCACGTTCCCGGGCGAAACGTCGCGGTGCACGATGTCGAGGCGATTGCCGTCTGGTCCAACGAAGTTGTGGGCGAAGTCGAGTGCGCGGCAGACGCGGCTCGCGATGTACGCGGCGAGTGTCTGCGGCATTGCGCGGCCCACTTCGCGATGGCGGTCGATGATGCTGCGCAGCGTTGGGCCGGGGATGAACTCCATCGCGATGAAGTAGTCGCCCGCGACCTCACCGAGCTGATAGATCTGCACGATGTTGCCGTGCATGAGGTTCGCCGAGAGCTTCGCCTCGTCGATGAAGAGCTGCAGGAACTCCGGCCGCTGCGCGAAGTGCGGGTGAATGACCTTGAGCGCGATGCGCTTCGAGAATCCCGATGGTCCGAGCTGCTGCGCCTCGTAGACCGTCGCCATCCCGCCTTCGGCGACTTTGTTGACGAGTCGGAAGGTGCCGTGATAGTCGAGCAGGTGATGCGGGTCGATCATCCAAGTGGTGAGTGGCGAGTGGCGAGAGGAGCGGGAGCGAGCGCGCAGCGCGAGCGACTCCAAATGAGAATTGCGAGCGCAGCGAGCGAGCGCGCAGCGCGAGCGACTCCAAATGAGACAATAATCTGCGAGCGACAGCGAGCGGCTTGTATCCGTTACTCGAGGCGGCGAACGTTAGCCAATGCTTCAGGAGATCAAGGACATCACGATCATTGGCGGCGGCCCCGCCGGACTCTTCGCTTTGTTCTACGCCGGTATGCGAGAGGTGTCGGCGCAGATCGTCGACGCGCTTCCGGAGGCCGGCGGACAGCTGACAGCGCTGTATCCGGAGAAGTACATCTTCGACGTCGCCGGCATCCCGCAGGTACTGGCCAAGGACTTGGTACGATCGCTGGTCGAGCAGGCGAGCCGATTCCAGCAGCCGATCCATCTCACGCAGCGAGTGGTCGGCCTAGAGCAGGACGGAAAGGAGTTCGTCCTCGTCACGGATCGCGACCGCTTTCCGACGCGGTCGATCATCATCGCGGCCGGGATCGGTGCGTTCTCGCCGCGGCGACTGCCGCAGCGGTGCGCGGAGCCCTGGTACGGGCGCGGGATCTACGATGTCGTTACGGACCCGGAACAGTTCCGCGATCGACGTGTGCTCATCATCGGCGGCGGCGATACGGCGTTCGATTGGGGAACTCAGCTGCTCAGTCGCGCCTCACGAGTGACCCTCGTGCATCGGAGTGACCGATTTCGCGCGCACGGCGCGACCGTGGCGGAGTTCCAGGCGGCGGTGAACGCTGGCCGGGCCGAGCTCTACACCTTCCACGAGCTGCACGACATCAGCTGCCGCAATGGAGGCGACCGCTTCTCGCACGTCGTCCTTCGCGACATCAAGGCCAAATCGACGCGCGAGCTCGAGGTGGACGTCGTGCTGCCGATGCTGGGTTTCGTGAGCAACATGGGCGCGATCGGCGAGTGGGGCCTAACGATCCAGAACGACGAGATCCACGTGAACAGCCAGATGGAGACAGGCCGTCCCGGGATCTACGCCGCGGGTGACGTGACGACTTATCCCGGGAAGCTGAAGCTGATCGCGACTGGGTTCGGCGAGGCGGCCACGGCGGTGAACCAGGCGGTGCACTGGATCTACCCCGAGAAGAAGATCGCGCCGGGGCATTCATCGAACATGGGCCTCTTCGGCCAGAAGGACGACTGATCGCGAGCGGCTGATCAGGCCGCGCCGCGCTGCGCCACGGGGACGGCTCCGACGGGAACGGCGCCGGCTGATCAGCCGGCGCCGAGCCCGAATGCTTCAGACGAAGCGCTTGATGAAGCGGAGTGCGGTGCCAGCGACCTCGTGCCAGCCGCTGTCGATCGTGAGGGCATGACCACGGTTAGGCATCTCGAGAATCTCGGTGACGCCAGGATTGTCCTGCTGCTGCTTGTACGAGGCATGTGCGATCGCCCACGGCACGGTGTGATCCTTCTCGCCGGAGATGATGAGAAGCGGCCCACGATTTGGATTGTCGGTATCGACCTTCACCTCGGTCCACGGATTGAGATTGGCGGCGGCCGCCTGAAAGAGCGGTACCCCCGATGCCGGGACGGCGAACGTCTCATACAGCTGCTTTGCCTCTTCCTCGCTCACGGCATTGGCAAACGCATATCGGAATTGCTCGTACGTGAGCGGGATCGCCTTGCTCCGATTGGCCGGATTGCCGAGGATGGGCCACGCCGACTTGAGCGAGGAGAGGGGAAGCGGGAGCACCCCGCGGAATGGCGCGGGGTCGATCGCGACAGTCGCCGCGGCGAGGCCGCGGCCGGCGAGAATCTGCGCGAGGAGACCGCCGAACGAGTGCCCGATGATCCCGGGCTTCTGATGCAACCCCCGAATGATCGTGTCGAAGTGATCTGCGACCTGACCAACGCTCTTGTGCGCGAGCAGCTCCGGGCGCGCGTTGGCCTCGGCGACTGTGTCCGGATCGTCGGGCCAGCCAGGCGTCAGCGCGACGCATCCTGCCTCCTCGAACAGTGCGGCCCATCGGTCCCAGCTGCTCGGCAGCAGCCACAGACCATGCACGAAGACGACGGGCTGGAGACCAGTCCGGTTCGCGCGCTCCACCTGCTGTGATTCGTGACTCGTGATCGAGCTCAGGCCGGCGGGTGGTGTCGTCGATATCGCGGGCGCCATTGGACACTCCGTGCAGTACGTGATCGCCGCGCACCTCCGCGGCGCGAAGGTCGAGACGCTACCGGGAACTGTTGGCGCGTCAAGCCGCCGCTGGAGCCGGGCTGGGGTACGACGCTTGCCCATCTGGTCGCCCACAGCGAACGAACCGAGCGAACCCGACCGAGGAGGCTCCATGGATTCTGCTATGGAAAACAACGACGGCGGCGCACTCGATACGGTGCGAGGCGTGACGGGAAACGTTCAGGCGACACTCGCCGACACCCTGGATGCCGGCGCGTCCGCACTGCGCGAGCGATTCGGCACGAGCGGCGCATCGCCTAACGAGGGCGTGCGTGCGCGTTTGGGCGCCGCCGGCGGCGCCGTCGCGACCCGTCTCGAGAGTGGCGCGCTCTGGCTTCGCGAGAACGACGTCAGCGATCTGAAGGAGCTGCTCGGACATCAGCTCGAGCATCATCCCGGTCGAACGGCGCTTATTGCCCTCGGCATCGGCGTCCTCATCGGTCGCTCGTCGAAGCGCTGAGCTCGTGCGCATTCGCGGATACGATGTCGTCGCCCTCGCGAAGAAGACGTGGGCCGAGATCGGAAAGGACAAGGTCACCGTCTACGCGGCGCAGATGGCGTACAGCTTTTTCTTCGCGCTCTTCCCGCTGCTGCTCTTCTTCGCAGCGCTGCTGAGTCTCGTCGCCGACAAGCAGACGGTGATGGCGCAGTTCAATGGCCGCATCGCCGCCACGCTGCCCGGCGACGTCGCCACGCTGCTCGGACGTACGGTCGAGATGGTGGTCTTCTCGAAGGGCGCGCCCGGTTTGCTCTCCTTCGGGCTGCTCACGGCGGCCTGGTCGGGCTCGAGCATCTTCGGCGCGCTACGCACGGCACTGAACGCGGCCTACGACGTCGAGGAGACGCGCCCGTGGTGGAAGCAGTACGCGCTGCAGCTCGGGATGCTCGTGCTCGCCGGGGGCGTCACAGTCGTCGCGACCGTGATCCTGCTCAACGGGGAGGGAATCGTAAGGTGGCTCGCCAGCCACCTCGGGCTCGGGCGGCTCACGACGCTTATCTGGACCGTGGTGCAGTTCCCGCTCGCGATCGGCGCGCTCGTCGCCGTGCTCTGGCTCGTCTACTTCTTCCTGCCCAACTGCCGTCATCAGGATAAGCGAATACTCATCATCAGCGCGACGATCGCGACGCTGCTCTGGATCGGCGCGACGCTTCTCTTCCGCCTGTACGTGCAGAAGTTCAACGCGCTCAATCCGGCATACGGCGCGATCGGTGCCATCATGGTCCTGCTGACGTGGATGTACTACTCCTCGTTCGTGCTGCTCGCCGCCGGCGAGCTTGCGGCCGAGCTCCAGGCGGGCACCGGCCGCGCCGACCAGCCCGTGGCAAACAGTGAACCGCTCTCAGGCGCGGCCGTTCCGCGGCGCCACGCTCTGGTGCCCTACACCGGCGCGCGTCGGCGAACGGATGGCGACGGCGGCGGCCGACGCTGGGTGGCGCTCGACTGGATCGTTCCGGGTCGCGTCGTCAGCCGCACGCGCAAGACGATCGTTGCGGCGCGCGGATGGGTGGAGGATGTGGCCGGCCACGTCCGCGCAGACATGGCGACAGCCACGCGCGAGATCGGCGCGATGATGCGCACCGTTGGCGCGGGATCGCTGATCTGCGCCGTGGCCGCGACGCTTGGCCTCCTTGGCGCCCTCTCGCTCGTAACGGGCGTGATCCTGCTGATGGGTGATCAATGGCTGCCCCGGGACTGGTATGCCGTGGCGGCGCTGATCGTGGCTGTGGCGGCTGGCGTCGCGGCGTGGGTGTTCGTCCGTCGCGGACTAGCGGTGTTCGACACCTCGCCAGTGGCGCGGATGGGCGAAGGCCAGATGGCCGATCGGGCGCGGTGACGGTGGGAGCACCGACTCGACGAGTTGCCTAACGGCTCAGCGCGGACGGAAGCCGTCCGGATGCCGCTGCTCGAGCTTGCGCTGATTGGCGCGCGCGATCTCGTCCAGCGTGAGCCCCAGGGCGTCGGCAGTGACGGCGAGGCACCAGAGCACGTCACCCAGCTCCTCGGCAAACCGATCGCGACTACTCTCGCGCTGCTGGAACGCCCGCTTCCGCACGAGACCGAGCACTTCGCCCGCCTCCTCGGCTAGCCCGGCCGCGGCGTCGAGGAGGCGCTCGTCCGGCGTGAGGTCCGGATTAGCGGTGCGCAGCGCGGCGCTCTGGTACTCGTTGAGTGTCATCCTAGTGATAGCTGACGCGCGGATCGGCTTTCGCGTACGCTAAATCCGTGATCAGGTTCACAAGCACGAAGACGGCACTGAGAAAGAGCACGGTGCCCTGAATCGCCGGGAGGTCGCGCCGGCCGATCGCGTTCACGACGTATCGGCCGATGCCTGGCCAGGAAAAGACCGTCTCGGTGAGAATGCTGCCCGTGAGATAGGCGCCGAAGTCGAGGCCGAGGACGGTGATGATCGGGATGAGAGCGTTGCGAAGGGCGTGCTTGAGGGTGACGACGCGCTCGGCGAGCCCCTTGGCCCGGGCGGTGCGAACGTAATCCGCGCCTAACGACTCGAGCATCGCCGATCGGGTCATACGCGCGAGAAAGGCGATCGAGCGCATGCCCAGGGCGAGCGCGGGCAGGACGAGAAATCGGAGCCGGCCATAACCCGATGGCGGGAGGACGCGGAGCGTGACCGCGAAGAGCAGGATCAGCAGCAGACCCACCCAGTAGACGGGAAAGGAGATCCCCAGATAGGCGATGCCTAACGAGAGACGATCGACGAGACCGCCCGGCGCGCGGGCGCTGAAAACGCCGAGGGTGATCCCTACGACCGCCGCGAGGAGCATCGCCGCGCCCGCGAGCTGGAGCGTCTTCGGGAAACGCTCGCGAATGTCCTGAGTGATCGGCCGATTGGTGACGTACGAGCGTCCGAGATCCCCGCGGGCGACGCTCGCCACGTAGTGTCCGAAGCGCTGCGGGAGCGGATCGTCCAGATGGAGCTGCGCGCGCAGCCGCGCGATTGTCTCCTCGTCCGCGTGCTCGCCGATCATCGCCTGCACGGGATCGCCTGGCGCGATGTAGAGGAGCATGAAGGCGACGACGAGAACGCCGAACAGCGTCGGGACCGCGAGCAGGAGACGTCGGAGGAGGAAGGCCATCAGTGTGGCGTGGCTGTGCTGCTCGTCGTGCGCGGTGCGAGTGTGGAATCACCAGGCGCGCGATTGCTCATCGTCACGTCGAGCCAGCGCTGCCCATTGAAGATCACCGGCGGTCGGAATCCCTTCACCCACGGCTGAACGGCGTACAGCTCATTGTAGAAATACAGAAACATCATCGGCGCGTCGGCGAAAGCGATGGAATCGGCCCCGCGCAGCAGCGCGACGCGTTTGCGTTCGTCGAGCTCACGTCGCGCGGCCATGACGGTGGAATCGAAGCGCGCATTGGCGTAGAAGGACACATTGCCGCCCGAGCCCTTGTTGCCGCTGTAGAGGAGCGGAAAGAGAAAGTTCTCAGCGTCGGGATAGTCGGCGTACCAGTCCTTCAGGATCATGTCCGTCTCGCCTTTGCGCGCGGCCGCACGCGACGCCGCCGACTCGCGCTGCACCACCTTCGTCCGGATGCCGACGGCGTTCAGGTATGCCTGGATGGTCTCCGCGATACGAACATAGATCGGTGTCATCGAGCACCAGAGCTCGACGTCGATGCCGTTCGGATAGCCGGCCGCCGCGAGCAGCTGTCTCGCCTTCGTCGTGTCGTAGGGGTACCCGCGCCGCGTGCTGTCGTATCCCGCGAGAGCAGGTGGGATCACGCCTGCCGCGCGCGTGCCGCGGCCACTCACGAGGCGGTCGATGATCGTCGTGATGTCGACGGCGTAGTTGATGGCCTGGCGTACGCGAGGGTCGCGGAGCGGACCACGCGTCGTGTTGATGCCGACGTACACCAGCTCGAGGGCGGGCGTCGAGCTGAGTAGCGGTCGGCGGCTCTCGTCCTCCTCCCACTCGCGCGTCTGCCCGGCGGGAATCTGCAGGACGTCGACGTTGCCGCTCTCGAACTCGGCGACCGAGGTACTCGGTTCGGCAATGATCCGCGCCTGGAGCGACTCCGCTTTCGCCGCGCCGAGGAAGTACTGATCGTTGCGAGCGAAGAGCAGGTAGTCGTCGTGGCGCCAATCGATCAGGCGCCATGGGCCTGTGCCTACCGGACGTTCGCCGAAGTTCGGCGTGATGCGCTGTGGGACGATCGCCGCGACCGGCATGGCGAGCAGCTTCGTGAACGCGGCCAGCGGCTGCTCGAGCGTTACGACGATGGTGCTGTCGTCGCGCACGGCGAGTCCGGCAATCGCCGTCGCTTTTCCACCGTGGAATTCGCGAGCGCCCTTGATGGGGTAGAGAAACTCGCTCGCGGAGCTCTTGCTCGTAGGGTCGAGCGCGCGCTCCCAGCTGTGGACGACGTCGCGCGCACCGAACGGCGTGCCGTCATGAAAGCGGACGTGGCGGCGCAGATGAAAGGCGTAGGTGAGCCCGTCCTGGGTGACCTCCCATCTGACGGCGAGGCCCGGCTCGACCTCGGCCGCGGGTGAGAACCGTGTGAGCCCGTCGAACACGTACCCTACGGCGCGGCCGGTCGGCACGTCCGTCGACAACGCCGGATCGAGCGACCGGGGATCGTAGTTGTCGCGCGAGTCGATAAGGGTGCGGCGATTCGTCGTTGTCTCATCACCATAGCACGCAGCGGTGGTGAGGAGACACAGGGCGAGCGCGAGGCGCATGCGCACCGGTCGATGTTGCGAGTGTGAGCGCGCTCGAAGCCGCGTTTCTACCGCGGCGCGCTGCCGTTGACATGCCGCCATGCGCGCGAGAACTTACCCGGCCGCGCCGCGAAGCGTCAATCGTACGTGCCCGCGCATCAGCGTCGTGATGCCGGGCGCGACCTGCATCGGCGCCGTGTGGGCACTCTCGCGCGATCGAAGCGGGCTCGCTGGATGTAACGTGAGTGCTCTCATCGAGGCTGGAATGTCCGCACAGAGTGATCCACGTCGCGCCGTAACGGTGGATGTGGACCCGAGATACTACTACCGACGCTCGCTGAGCATTCGTGAGCTGTTGCCGGCAATCGGCGCCGCCGCGGTGGCGGCCGCGGCGACGTTTTACGTGGTGAAGCTCTTCGCCGAGCGCACTCCCCTCCGCGCCGAGCCGGCCGCTCGTGAACGATACCCGCGCCGCAAACGGCTCAGGCTGCACCGGTCGGACGCGGACGAGTCGTCGGGCGCCAGGAACTTCGGCCGGCGGTGATGCGCCGGATAGTTCCCGCGCTGGTGTGGGGCCTCGCACTCGCGACGTTCGGGGGCGGCCGAGCGGCGCGCGCGCAGGACGTGGAATGCGATCCCGGAGATCGCGAGGTGCACGCGCTCGATTTCGTCGGGAATCACGCCTTCAGCGACGACGAGCTGGCCCGTCGCATCGTGACCACCGCGTCCACCTGGTCGCGGCGAAACCTGCGCGTCTTCGGAACGCGACGATGCCTCAACAGCGATGAGCTGCGCGGTGACAAGTACCGGCTGCAGCTCCTGTACCGGCAGGCGGGCTACTTCAACACAAAGGTCGACACTCTCGTCAGGCCGCTGACGCCAACCGAGGCGGACGTCGCCTTCGTCATTGACGAGGGCCAGCCCGTCCGGATCACGCGCGTGACGATCTCCGGACTCGACTCGGTACGGGAGCACGACCGATTGCTATCGGGACTCTGGATGGCGGTCGGCAAGCCGTACAACACCACGCTCATTGAGCAGGACATCCAAACCGTCCTCTCCCGCCTCCGCAACGCGGGTTATCCGCGGCCGGATGTCTTGCGCAACTATGAGACGTCGACAAAGGACTCTCTCACGGCTCATGTCGCGGTGACCTTCCTTCCAGGTCCGCGGGCGCACATTGGCGCGGTGCTGGTGGAGGTCACACCTAACGATGGGCGGATGCAGGAGATCAGCGACCGCATCGTGCGGAAGCTCGTCGGTAGCGCGCCTGGCGATCTGTACCGCGAACAGGCCCTCATCGACGCCCAGCGGAACCTGTATCAGACAGGCGCCTACCGGTATGTCGAGGTCACGCCGGTGCTCGATTCGGCGACCTTCGCCACGGACTCCGCGGTCACGCTGCGAGTGACGCTGATCGAGGACTACCTGCGCGACCTGAACACGGAGTTCGGCTGGGCGACGCTCGATTGCTTCCGGGCTCGGGCGCAGATCGTCGACAAGAATTTCCTCGGGGGCGCGCAGCGGTTGGAGCTCACGGGCCAACTGTCGAAGATCGGCTGGGGAATGGCCGACACGAAATTCAGCCGGCAGAACCTCTGCTACGCGGAGTACCTGAGGGACGATCCGTTCAGCAATGCCGGCAACTACTCCGTCAACGCGACGGTGCGCCAGCCAGCGCTCTTCGGCACTTGGGCCACACCGTCGTTCTCTCTGTACTCGGAGCGGCATGGCGAGTACAAGGCTTTTCTGCGAACGACGTACATCGGCGGTGAGGCATCCCTGCTCAAGCAGCTCGGTACGGCGACCAGTCTCCGACTCGGCTACAACCTGGAGCTTGGAAAGACTGACGCGGAACAAACCCTACTCTGTGCCGCGTTCAGCCGCTGCGACAGCACAGCGATCAATCAGATCACGAACAAGCTGCCCCTCGCGATTTTCAGCGTCGCTGCCGCGCACGTGGCGACCGACAATCCGATCAATCCCACCCGTGGTTACCTGTGGCGGGCGGAGTCGCGGAATTCGGCGCCGTTCCTGGGCTCGGACCCCCAGCTGACCTTCATCAAGGGTGTGGGCGACTTCGCCTGGTATCACCCGCTGGCTTTCGGCAGCGTCGTCGCCTTCCGTCTGCGCATGGGGTCGATCTGGGGAGGGGCGACGGTCAACGGCGTAAGGCAGCCGCCACAGCAAGAGCGGCTCTATGCCGGAGGCGCGTCGAGCGTGCGCGGCTACCAGCAGAATGAGCTCGGCGCGCTCTTGTACGTCTTCAACGATTTCGACTCAGTAACGGTCCAGCACGTTTCGCCGGACACAGTGTACTTCACGTATCCCGCTGGCACGCGCCGGTCGCGGCGTGTCGTGCCGGTTGGTGGCAATACGCTGTTCGTGACGAATCTCGACTATCGAGTGCCGTCGCCGTTTTTGCCGCAACTATTGCAGTTCACGTTGTTCACGGACGTCGGTACGGTGTGGAATAGAAACACCCTAACGAATTTCGGGGGCTTCTCGCCTCGGGTCACACCCGGGTTGGGTGTCCGGGTCTTCACTCCACTCGGGCCCGTTCAGGTCAATGCGGGGTACAACCCGTATCCGGCGAGGTTTGGTCCCGCGCTCTACACGCCGTCGTTGCAGGAGAACCTCGCGAACGGATTCACCGGAGTGTACTGCGCGGTGCCGGACAATGCTCCTCCGACGCTCGCTCCGGTTGCCACGCTCGACGTGACGAGCGTAAAACCAGTCTGGGTGCCTGACAAGAGGGAATGTCCGGCCACATTTCAGCCGATGAGGAAGAACAACTTTCTGAGCCGTCTCACCTTTACTTTCTCTATCGGCCCGGACTTCTGAGTCGTCTTAGCATCAGATGATCAAGCGTCGCCGCCTCGTTGCGCTCGTCAGCGTTATCGCGCTCCTCGTGATCGGCTTCGTTGCCATCATCACGGGCGTGTTTGTCACGCGCACGAGCTACGGGCAAGAGGAGCTGCGGCGGCTCATCCAGGGACAGCTCGCGAGCGCCATCAAGGGCAAGGTGTACCTCGGCGCCGTGAGCGGCGGCTTCCTCACCGGAATCCAGATCGACAGCTTCGCGATTCGCGACGCGGACAACGACTCGCTGATGCTGAGCACTGGCCGCATCACCGCCAGCTACGATCCGCGCGACCTGATCGACAAGCGACTGCTGCTCCGCGACGTCGACGTGCAGCACCCGGTGATGTACATCCGCCAGCATCCGAGCGGGCGCTGGAACTTCAAGGAGATCTTCCGGGCGTACGACAAGAAGAACAACCTGCCGAAATCGCCCGGCCGGAATTTCGGAGACTACATCGTCATCGACGGGGCGCGTGTGCACGATGCCACGTTCGTGCTCCAGATGCCGTGGACGCCAGACGACTCGCTGCGCGGCGCGAAGCTCGACAGCGCCATCAACTACACGCTCGGCCGCCGCGACAAGGAGATTCGCCGAGTCGTCGACGAGGGGAAGAGAGGCTTCGCGCGCACCTGGCGGTGGACGGGTCTCTCCGCGGTGCTCTCGCGGATTCGCCTTGCCGATCCCGACAGCGACAAGCTCGGACGGCTCTTCGTCTTCGACACGGTGCATGCGGTGGAGGCCGATCCACCGTTCCGCTTCCAGAACATCCGCGGTACGCTGCGGAATCTCGGCGATTCCATCTGGGTCGACGTCGCGCACTTCGATCTCCCGCGGTCCACCGGATCCGGAGGCGGAAAGATCGTGTGGGGAAGCGACCTGCCGGTGCGCTATGACATCACCGTCCATGGCGATTCGGTCGCGCTGAACGACGTCGCGTGGGTATATCCGACGCTCCCGACGACCGGCGGAGGCAAGGTCACGCTGCACATTGGGAGCGAGAAGGACAACCTTCACATCATCGATTACAAGCTCACGAACATGGATGTCACGACCACGGGCTCGCACCTCGTCGGCGACATGACGTTCGCCGTTGGTGGCCCCGTGCTCGCCGTGAAGGACGTGAAGATGTCCGCGCAGCCGTTCGACTTCGATCTGCTGCGCGCGTTGAACGGAAAGCCGTTCCCGGTCGACTGGCGCGGCCAGCTGTATGGAAGCGTCCGTGCACGCGGTGGCCCGCTGACGCGGTTCTACGTCGACGAGAGCGAGGTGGTCTTCCGGGACGCGCATGTGGCCGGAGCCAGCTCGCGCGTCGGCGGCAAGGGAGAGCTGGACATTCTCCAGCCGGCGCTCACGAGCTTCCGGCACTTCGACGTGAACGCCGCGTCGGTGGACCTGCGCTCGATCGAATATCTCTACCCGAATTTCCCGCGCCTCGGCGGCACGATCTCGGGTACGGCGACGCTCGACTCGTCGTGGCTTGACGTGCGATTCGCGAATGCCGACATCACGCACCGCGACGGACCCGGCGAGCCATCCCATCTCACCGGAAGTGGCCGCGTGACCTGGGGCCCGCAGTACATGACGTACGACATCGACGCACAGGCACTGCCTTTGTCGTTAGGCATGATTGCGCGCTCGTACCCGAAGCTGCCCCTCACCGGTCTCGTCAACGGGCCTCTCCGTGCCCGAGGAACCATCGCCGATCTGCAGCTCACGACTACGCTGCAAGGCGCGGCGGGTGGCCTGAGCTTCGATGGTCGCATCGACATCGATCCGCCCGGCTACGGCATTCGCGGCACGGGACAGGCTTCGGGACTTGCCGTGCATCAGCTGCTCGATTCCGCGCGACTGCACAGCGCTGTCCGCCCGCTGACGCTCACAGGGCGATACGACGTTGCACTCGCTGGCGACTCGTTGCCGGATCTAGAGGGAAGCGCGGCCATCGATCTCACGCGCGCCGATGTCGACGGTCTGCGCGTTTTTCCATCGACGGCGCGCCTGCGCTTCGCCAGTGGCCGCCTCTTCGTCGATACCCTGAGGCTGGAGACGACGGCGGCGACCGTCCTCGCTCATGGTGCCTTGGGGCTGCCGCATGGCGCTACCGACTCGCTGCGCCTGCAGCTCGTCGTCGATTCACTCGGCGGGTTCCGGCGTTACCTCGCGGCGCACACCGCCCGCGACTCCGCGCTCGCCGATTCACTGGAAGGGCAGGTGACGGTTAACGGGGCCGCATACGGCCGCCTCGATTCGCTCGACGTCAGGGGCTCGGTCGTCGGTAACGGGCTCCTCTTCGGCACTACGCGGGGCCGGCTGGTCGGCGGCAGCTTCGCGATTCGTAATCTTCTCGACAATCCTGTTGGCCGGGCGTCGCTGCGCTTCGACACCCTCACCGTCGCCGGGATCCTGCTCGACTCGGTGCAGGCGAATTTCGAGATGGCGGGACGATCACGGGCCACCTTTGCGATCAGTGCCGCGAGTGACAACGGACCGACGGCGCGCGTGGTCGGCAGCGCGGCGAGCTTCGGCGGCGCGCTCGGCGCGGCGACCGCCATGACGCAGGTGACGGTCGACTCACTCGGCCTAACGATTGGCGAGAGCCGATGGCGCTTGCGCGGAACGTCGCACGTCGCGCGCGACAGCGCTGGCGTGTCGCTCGACTCACTCGTGCTCGTGAATGGTGGCGCCCGTGTCGCGCTCCGCGGGTCGGCGCCGCAGCACGCGCCGATCGCGCTCCAGCTCGGGGCCGACAGCATTGGTCTCGCCGATATTGGTGTGTTGGCTCAGCTGCCAGCTCCGCTCGGTGGATTCGCGACGGTCCACGGCGTCGCGACCGGAACGCGGGCGCGTCCGGACGTCCGGCTCGATGCGCGCCTGGCAAGGCTCACCTACGGTGGCATGCAGGTCGAGCGTGCCACAGCGACGGGTGCCTATCACGATCAAAGCTTCGATGCCGCCGTCGATCTCTTTCGCCACGACGTGCCGGCGCTCCGAGCGACGGTGGTCGTGCCTATGGAGCTGACGCTGTTCAGCGCCCAACGACTGAATGCGCCGATTCACGGCTCCATTCGGGCCGACAGCGCCGATCTCTCGGTGATCGAGACCCTCTCGTCATCGCTGCAGCGTAGCTCGGGCCGCCTCACCGCCAACGTCGACTACTCGTTCACGCCGACCCACAAGTCGATCAATGGGTTGATCGCCGTGCGCAATGGGCAGGTGACGGCGCAGAACCTCGGCATCACGCTCCGCTCCATCAATGGTTCGATGCGCTTCGATGGGCGGAGCGACAGCGTGCAAGTCGATCTCGCGGCCGCGAGCGGTACCGCGGCGGGCGCGCGCATCGCGCTCCATGGCTCCGTGAATTATGCGAAGTGGGACGCGCCGCGCTTCAACCTCGCGCTCTTTGCTCACAACTTCCACGCAATCGATCGCCGGACGATCGCGTCGCTCGACGTCTCTACGGCGCAGGATTCTCTCCGCCTCACTGGGCCCATGGACGGTGCCGCGCTCACGGGCACCGTGCGTGTCGAACGCGGCGAGGTGTACCTCCCCGAGCGCGACCTCCTCCGCAAGCAGGTCATCGATCTGAGCGGCGCTGGGATCTTCGATATCATCGATTCGACGGACTATCGCACGCGCTCGATCGTGCCGGATGCGCCATCGCGGCTCGTGAAGAATCTCCGGCTCGACGACGTGAAGATCGTACTTGGCGACGAAGTCTGGCTCCGGTCACGTGAAGCGAACATCAAGCTCGGCGGCTCGCTCGACGTCCGCAGCGCCGAGCGGCAGAGCACATTGGTCTCGGCGGCGCGCGGGTCGAACGGGTACGACACCGCGCCGCGATACGGTCTGGCGCTCGCCGGAACGTTGACGGCGGACCGCGGCTCTTACACGCTCGATCTGTCACCAGCGCCCGTGCAGCGTGAGTTCGGCCTCGAGCGCGGAACGATCACTTTCTTCGGGCAGGCGGAGTTCAACCCGCAGGTGGACATCACCGCCACGCACGACGTGAAGCGGGTGAACCAGCCCGACCTGATGATCCAGGTTCACCTGAGTGGCTTTCTCTACCCGAACCCGACGATCGATCTGACGAGCACGAACGAGCCGTATCTCTCGACGTCGGATCTCGTGAGCTACCTCGTCACGGGACAGCCGACATATGCGCTCAACTCGGGCGAGCTCGGCGTCGTTCAGCAAGTTAGTAACGTCGTCGGCCCAACGCTGAGCGCGGTCGCCGCCGCGGGGCTGCGCGGCGCCGGGCTCGGGTACTTCGACCAGCTGCAGATTCAGAGCGGCGCGGCGCCGACGTTCGCCACGGGCACGAACAGCCAGACCAACATCAAGGACTACATCTTTGGCACCCGGCTCGGCGCCGAGAAGCAGATCTCGAACAATCTCTTCCTCAGCTTCAGCGCAGGTCTCTGCTCGTTCAATCGTGACAACAACACGAACAACCAGAACGCCTTCAACGGATTCGTCGACGCATTGAGCGGGAAGCTCGAGTATCGGTTCACTCCACACCTGTCGCTCCAGGCCGGGACCGATCCATCGACCTCGAGTCTGTACTGCCGCTCGAACTACTCGCTCGGGAACGTCGTCCAGACGCCGCGGCAATGGGGTCTGTCTCTCCTGAGGACCTGGCACTTCTGACGCCGAGCGAGGAGCGCGCCCGAGAAGCCAGGCGGTCTCCTGTGAGGCGGGCGCTCCTCATCGCGAACCCTGCGTCACGGCTCGGCAAGCGTCGCCTGCCTCGAGCCGTAGACGCGCTTCAGAAGGCGGGCGTCGACTGTCAGGTTGCGTTCACTGAGCGCCCCGGCCACGCGGCCGAACTGGTGCTCGAGCGGTCGGCGCACTACGACGCGGTGTTCACACTGGGCGGCGACGGTACGGCGATGGAGGCTGCGGGGGCGCTCGCCGGAACGTCACGTCCCCTTGGGGTGCTGGCAGGCGGAACGGGCAACCTTCTGGCCCGCGCGGTGGGCATCCCCCTCGACCCCAGGCGAGCCGTCCCGATGCTCCTCGGAGGGGAGGAGCTCCACATCGATCTGGGCCGAATCGTGAGCTGCAACCCCCCTCGCCACTTCGCGGTGGCGGCCGGGGTCGGCATCGACGCCGCGATGGTTGCCGAAACGCCATCGTGGCTGAAGCGTCGTTTGGGTGTACTCGCTTACACCATCACGGCCACACGGGCGGCACTTCGGTCAGTTTTGCGCCGGGAGTTCTTCCATGTGCGCCTCACGGTGGATGGCGAGGTCTTCGAAGCCGCGGCAGCCGCGGTGATGATCGCGAACTTCGGGGCGGTGCTCAGCGACCGAATCACCTTCGGTCCGGGGATCCGCTTCGACGATGGAGTGCTCGATGCCTGCTTCTACTCACCGAGGAATCTGCGAGACGCCACACGAATCATGTGGCGGCTCTTGCGGCGCGATTTCGCCTCGGACTATGCGATGGTCTATCGCAGCGGGCGCCACATTCGCGTCGAGACCGATCCGCCGCGCCTCGCGCAGGCGGACGGCGAGCTGCTCGGTATGACGCCGCTCGAGATCGAGATCGCCCCCCGTGCCGTGCGGCTGCTCGTGCCGAAGCAGCCGAATGACGAGCCTTCCACCATGCCCCCGCGCGCGCCGGACCGCGCCTGAGCCTTCGCATCGATACATGGCCAGCGTACTGATCATCGACGACGAGCCGGCGATTACTTCGGCGCTCGCGCAATACTTCGAGCGCACGGGGCACGAGGTCAATCGCGCTCACAGCGGCGAGGAAGGGATCGTCGCGGTGAAGCGGGTGCACCCCGATCTCGTGCTGCTCGACCTCCGGCTGCCGGACCTCAACGGGTTCGAGGTGCTCGATCGAATCCGCGAGCACAATCCCGTGGTCATCATGATCACTGGCCACGGCGACGTCCCGGACGCGGTGCGCGCCATGCAGGCTGGCGCAGAGAGCTTTCTCACGAAGCCGGTCGAGCTCGCGCATCTCGGCGCGGTCGCGACGCGCGCTCTGGAGAAGGCCCGCCTTCGGCAGATGAACCGCTACCTCGCCGACCGGCGCGGCCGCCTGCCGGCGACGCCGCTACTCGGCACCTCGGCGCCAATGCGCGAGCTGGCCCAGCAGATCGAGCTCCTCGCGCGCAGCGATCGCACGACGGTGCTCATTACGGGCGAGAGTGGAACGGGAAAAGGATACGTTGCCGAGTCGATTCATCGCGCCAGCGTGCGCGGCGAGCGGCCGCTGGTCGAGATCAACTGCGCCGCCTTGTCGGGAACGACGCTCGACGCGGAGCTCTTTGGTCAGGAGCTGACGCCCTCGAATGGATCGGACGCGCTGCGGCCAGGACTCCTCGACATCGCCGAGGGAGGCAGCGTTTTTCTCGACGAGATTGGGGATCTCGATCCTCAGCTTCAGCCGAAGCTCCTGCGCGTGCTCGAGGGGAAGAGCTTTCGCCGCCTCGGCGGAACGCGCGAGATCACGGCAGACGTGCGATTGATCGCGGCAACGGGGAAGGATCTGGTGAGCGAGGTGACGGACGGCAAGTTCCGCGAGGATCTCTACTATCGGCTGAGTGTCATGCCGATCAACCTGCCGCCACTGCGGGCGCGGTCGCGCGAGGACCTGCTCGAGCTGATCGCGCGGCTGGTCGAGGAGCTGCGCCCGAATCTCCTCGACGCGCCGACGGAGCTCGACGACGATGTGCTGGAGCGTTTGCTCAAGTACTCGTGGCCGGGGAACATTCGCGAGCTGCGGAACGTGCTCGAGCGAGCGATGATCATGGCCCGCGGTCTCGAGCGAGTGGCCATCGGTCATCTGCCGACCGAGGTGCGCGAAGCGTCTGGCGCCGGCGTAGACCATCACATTCCGCGCACGCTGTCGGAGGTCGAGCGCATCCACATCGATCGGACGCTCCGCGCTCATAACGCGAATCGCACGCGCGCCGCGCGCGAGCTCGGGATCTCACGGGCGACGCTGATCAAGAAGATCAAAGAGTACGGTCTGGAATCGAACGAAGCGCGCGCCACGAGGCAGCGGGTCATCGGCTAGCGCGCTTCGCGCGCTGGCCGATAACCCGCCGCCTGCGTGCTCGCTCGCTGGCGCTCGCGAAAGTCGATTTGATGTCGCTCGCGCGTTGCGCTCGCTCGCTGCGCTCGTGTCTCATTTGAAGTCGCGCGCCCTTCGGGCTCGCTCCTGCTCCTCGCACCATTCATATCCACTCGCCACTCGCCACTCGCCACGGCTAAACTTCCATGACCAAAGTTCACGAACACGACGCGATGCAATGCCGCGCCTGCGGCAATGAGGAGCGTGCGTCCGAGGGATATCCGTGCGTCGACTGCGGCACTTTCATCTGCGTTGTTTGCAACCTGCGTGGCGTGACGCGTTGCCGGGCCTGTCAGGCCAAGCAGCCGGCCGGAGGCGCGGCGACTTCCACTGGGTGAGCGCGTGAGCCTGGACTTCCGCGCATTGGGTATCGCGGTCGGGCACGCGACCGACGGCGCGGGAGCAACCGGGCTCACGATCGTGCGCGGCATGGACGCGCCGCTCCGCGCGGGCGCCGCGGTCTTCGGTCGAGCGACGGGCACACGCGAGCTTCACACCCTCACCGCCGATCATCTCGTCGACCGGATCGATGCGCTGATGCTCACCGGCGGCTCAGCCTACGGCCTCGACGCTGCCGCGGGTGTCATGCGGTGGATGGAGGAGCGCGGGCGGGGATTCGCGATGCGCGGAGGGGTCGTGCCGATCGTTCCCGCGGCCGTCATCTTCGACCTCGCACCCCTCGGCCGCTTCGACGCGCGACCCACCGCGGCGATGGCATACGATGCGTGCGACCGCGCCTCGCCTAACGATATCGCCGAGGGGTCGGTCGGTGCCGGGACGGGCGCAACGGTCGGCAAGATTGCCGGACCCGGCCGAGCGATGAAAGGCGGCATCGGCGGTGGTATCGCGAGCGGCGGCGGCTGGTCCGTTGGCGCGCTCGCGGTGGTGAACGCCGTGGGTGACGTTCGTGACGCGAGCGGCCGCATCATCGCCGGCGCCCGCGCCGACGCTGGCGGTGCTGGCCGCTTCCTGGATACGGCGCGGCAGCTCGCGACGGGCGGCCTGGCGTCGCTGCCGGGCGGCAATCGCTTCGACCCGGCGGTTCCCACGAATACGACGCTCTGTGTCGTCGCGACCACGGCGCCGTTAGGCTGGGTGGAGCTCGGTCAGCTCGCGCGCGCCGCCGGTGCCGCGCTCTTTCGTCGCATCACGCCAACGGGCACTGCCGTGGACGGCGACGTCGTTTTCGCACTGGCGCCGATGGCTCCTCCGGAGCCGCTCGGACGTGAGCAGATGGCGATCGAGGCGCTCGCTGTTGTGGCGCTGGAGACGGCGATCGAGCGTGCGGTCGTGACGGCGCGTGGTCGCGACGGCGTTCCCGGACTCGCGGACTAGCGGCCATCATGTCGATAGCTGAACGCGCGCGACTCGAATCGGAGCCGATGGCGGTGTCGACCGTCTCTGCTGCCGTCGTGGTCGCCGCCATTGCGCCAATGTTGGCCGAGCCACACGTGTCGAGCGGTCAGGTCTCGCAGCAGCTCGCGGGGCACGGCGTCTCGATCGTCGAGGATCAGGGCGACTGGCTGCTCGTGCGCGGCGCCGACGAGTACGAGGGGTGGATGCATCGCGGCTACGTCGCCAAGCTCGCCGCGTCAGGTGACAGTGGCGACCGGCGTATCTCGTTAGGCTGCGTCGTCGCGGCCACGGACGGCACGGCGCGATCGCTGCCGCTCCGCGCGCTCCTCGCGCCGGGGGACCGTGTCCAATCGGGCGAGGCGATCCCAGCGCACGAGCAGCCGGTGCGATTTCCGCGTGACGCAATGGCGATCTGCCGCAGTGCGGTCGAGCTCTACGTCGGCACGCCGTATCAGTGGGGTGGCGTCACTCCGTGGGGCGCCGATTGCTCGGGGCTCGTGCTGAATGTGTTCGCGCTGCATGGGGTGCCGCTTCCGCGCGACGCGTGGCAACAGGCGCGCGCGGGCCGCGATGCGGGGCGCGACCTGCTCGCTACCAAGCCCGCCGATCTCCTGTTCTTCTCAGATCGGCCCGACGCGCACATCACGCACGTCGCGATCTCGCTCGGCGATCGCCGGCTCGTTCATCTCGCGCTCGGCCGCGGCGGCTATGCCGTGGAACGGCTCGACGACGAGCGCGACGACTACGTGCGAAAGCTCGGAACGCGATTCCTCTTCGCGCGCTCGGTGCTCTGATCGGCCGAGCGCTCAGCTCACCATCGTCTGCGGCGCCACCTTGAGCGGCGTGCGGACCTGGACCGGCACGTCGGCGGTGTGGTTCGTGTCCAGGCCAATCGTCATCACGTAACCGCCGGCGACGTCCATCGGGAGATCGATCTGCGCGATGAGGGGCAGATCCATCTCGCTGATCCCCGGCGGTGGCGCCCCGACGTTGAGCTCGCCCGTGCTCGTCCAGAGTTCACTGCCGTGCGGATTGATCCAGCGCAGCGTCACCGTATGCGACCCGACGTCGAGCTGCGTTCCCTTGAGATGCACGACGAGATGCGCGCGCGGATGGACCGCGGGCAGCGTCGCGACCTGCAGGGCATCGAAGACGCCGAGGATGTTGAGCTTCCCCTCCTGCGAGAGGTTCGCCGCGTCGGCGAAGAGCGCGAAGGACACTTGCATCATCCCAACATAGACGGCCCTCACACGTGAGTCTACTTTTCGAGCATGGCCTCTCCGCTCCACACGAGGACGCAAACTGCGGCTGACGATGCGCGCCTCACGCGGACGGATGACGGAACATCCAGCGCCGCGGCGCGCCCGGCGTTCGGCGCCACCGATCTCTCGCTGCTGTTGATGGCGCTCATCTGGGGCGTCAACTACACGTCGGTGAAATACGGCACGGGCCTCGTTGCCCCGCTTGCGTTCAACGGCGTACGCGTCACGCTCGCGGCGATCGCGCTGGTCGTCGTCGCGCAGCTCGCGAGCGCGTGGTTCGGCGTGGAGCGGGAAGGATGGCCGTCGCGGCGCGACGCTATTATGCTCTTGCTGCTCGGTACCCTCGGCAACGGAGTTTATCAAATACTCTTCGTCGAGGGCATTGCACGCACGCGCGCGGGCGACGCGGCGCTCCTCATCTCCGCGTCTCCGGCGTTCATCGCCATCATCGGTCGGGTCCGTGGGACCGAGCGCGTATCGATGCGCGGCATCGTCGGCATCGCACTCTCGATTCTGGGGATGGGGCTCGTCGTCGTCGGAACGGCCGACACGGGCCCGAATCACCGCGCGATACTGCTCGGCGATTCATTGTTGCTCATCAGCTCACTCTGCTGGTCCGTGTACACGGTGTATCTGCAGCCGTATACGCATCGCATCGGCGGCATCCGTCTGTCGGCGCTTACCATGATTGGAGGGATGGTGCCGCTACTCGCCGTTGCCGCGCCATCGATGATCACGACGGACTGGGGCGCCCTGCCGCTGCTCGCGTGGGGAAGCATCACCTACAGCGGCCTGTTCGCGCTCGTCATCGCGTATCTCTTCTGGTATCACGGCGTCCGCGTTCTCGGGCCGACCCGAACGGCGATGTACGCGAATCTGCAGCCGGTGTTCGCGCTCGCCGTCGCGTGGCTCGTGTTGGGTGAGGGGATCACGGGCTGGGAGATCGCAGGCGCGACGTCGATCATCACGGGCTTGCTGCTCACGAGGTCATGACCGCACCCGAACTTCGCTCCACGGCGCGCGGCTCGTGCTCCACGCGGCTCGTTCTCTTCGACATCGATGGCACGCTTCTCCTGAGCGACGGTGCGGGACGCCGCGCCATTCACCGGGCGCTGATCGAGATCTTCGGCGACACCGGCCCGTCCGATCATCGCTTCGATGGGAAGACCGATCCACAGATCGTTCGCGAGTTGATGCGGATCGTCGGTCACGGGGACGCCCACATCGACGACCGAATGGAGGAGCTGTTTGCTCGTTATGTGGCCTGTCTGCGCGAAGAGCTGCAGGACCCGGAGTATCACGCCGCGGCATTGCCCGGCGTGCCGAAGCTGCTCGAGGCGCTCGAGCAACGTGACGACGTGACGCTCGGTCTGTTGACGGGAAATCTCGTCGACGGCGCCCGTGCGAAGCTGGAAGCGGTGGGGATCGATCCCGCGATCTTTCGCGTTGGCGCGTACGGCACCGACCACGAGTTGCGGCCGCGACTGCCCGAGATTGCGCAGCGACGCGCGCGCGATCTGCTCGGCGTCGAGGTGCCCGGCTCGAACGTGGTCATCATCGGCGACACGCCGGCTGACGTGGAGTGCGGTCGCGGCATCGGTGCGCGCGCGATTGGCGTCGCAACGGGCCGCTTCAGCACCGACGAGCTCGCGGCTCATGGTGCCGTCGCCGTCTTCGAGAGCTTAGTCGACACGGAAGCCGTCATCAGTGCGATCGTCGACGACCGATGATCGAAGTCGAGCTCAAGGCGCTCGTCCCGGATCTCGCGACAGCGCGACAGCGCGTAGAGTCTGCGGGTGGCCGCATCACCTTTGCGGGCCGATTGGAAGATCGGCGTTACGATCGCTCCGACCTCAGCCTCGCCGCGCTCGATCATGTCTTGCGCCTGCGCGTCTATCGCGACGCCGCGGGCAAGGTGTCGCGCGCATCGATCGACTGGAAGGGACCGTCGTCGACGACTGGTACCTACAAGCAGCGCGAGGAGCTGAACAGCGGCGTCGCTGGCGATCCGGAGCATCTCGCGCAGATTCTCGACCGGCTCGGCTTCACTGTCACGATGCAGATCGATCGGGCGATCTGGCAGTACGAGCTGCAGGATGCTGTCGTCAGATTCGAGCGCTATCCGCGGATGGACGATCTCGTCGAAGTCGAAGGGACTCCGGAAGCGATCGAGCGCGCCATCACTGCCCTGTCGCTGGGTCGCGAGTCTTTCACGGCGGAGCGTCTTCCCGATTTTGTTCGGCGGTTCGAGGCACGGACGGGGCGCACCGCGGCGCTCAGCGACGCGGAGCTCGCTGGCGGAGTACGTTACGACGTGAGCAACGCCTGAGTCGCATGGCCGACGCCGATCTCCTTCCCGAGCTCCCCGAGTTGATGCTCTCGCTCCGCAGCTTCGGCTCGCGCCGCGGCGCGCCTAACGAGTCGCGAGCGATGGACGAGGAGCAGCAGCACTTCTTCGCGCCGCTGCTCGACGGCCGGCGGACGGCGGCGCAGGCGATCTCCCGGCCGCAGATCGTCGCCGCGTTCGACTCGCGGCGGCTCGCGGCGCTCGTCGATGCCGCCGTACGCCAGTTCGCCGCCGTCCGCTTCGCCAGCCAGGCGCCCGCGCGGCGCGCGCTCGAGGCCGAGCTCTTCGAGATCATAGAACCGCTCCGTGACGCCCTCACCGTGCTCGCCAGCCTCGCCGAGGCAATTCCGATCGAGCAGAGCTCCGCAGCCGATGAGCAGTGGGCGCTCTGGCTCGCCCAGCTGCGGGTCGTTTTCCGAATCGCCGATACCAGTTGGCCGGCAATGCGGGAAGCGCTCGCGTCGTCGACGCCACCCGCGGCGACATCGACTCGCTGGCCGCCCGGCCCTCGCGGAGAGCGACCGCGGTGATCCTCGGCCTTGGCGTCGACATCGTGGAGATCGACCGCATGCGCCACATGCTCGAGACTACCGGCGAGCGGCTCATCAAGCGGATCTTCACCGAGGGCGAGGCGCAGTACGCGCTGGCGCACGCTGAGCCTGCCCTCCATTTCGCGGCACGTGCCGCGGCGAAGGAGGCGACCTACAAGGCGCTCTCTGGAAACCAGCTGGCGCGCGCCGTGGGCTGGCGGGAGATCGAGGTGTGTCTCCGCGAGGATGGGGCGCCGTACCTCCGGCTCCACGGCCGGGCGGAGAAGCGCGCCTCTGAGATGGGGGTCAGTCGAGTACTCATCTCCCTGACCCACAGCAAGGCGGCCGCGGTGGCGGTCGTCGTGCTGGAGGCATGACCTAACTCCTACGGACTACTGCGAATCCGGTAATCCCGATACATTCTATCGGCAATGACTCCCGCTGCCGTGCTGATCCGCCGCTGGATCCGTCTTGCTGCCGTATGCGCGGCCATCGCTCTGGCGCCACGCCCTCTCGGCGCGCAGGAGCATCCGGTAAAGCGAGTCGCGAATATCGTCACCGTTGCCCTCGAGGAGTACGCGAAGGGGATCGATGACCAGGGACGCATGATCTCCGCGCAGGAGTATCAGGAAGCAGTCGACTTCCTCGGGGACGCACGACGCACCGCCGAGCGGCTGCCTGGACCGCGCGGAGACACGGCGCGCGTGCTGCTCGATTCGATCGTCGCCGCCGTGAACGCGAAGCAGACCCCGGCCACGCTCGCCGCGCTCAGCACGCGATTCGCCAAATCGTTAGGCAGCGAGGCGGCGCTGGAGCTTCCCAACAGTCCCATCGACGTCGCGGCAGGCAGCGTTCTCTACGAGCGGAGCTGCGCGTCCTGTCACGGCACTCTTGGCCTCGGCGACGGCCCCGCCGCAGCGGCGCTCAATCCCAAACCGCCGGCCATCGGGAGCGCGCGTGAGATGCACGACCGAAGCCCCGCGCTTCTGTATCGCATCATGTCGGTGGGGGTCGCGGGCACGCCGATGGTTGGTTTCGCCGGCCAGCTCACGCCGAACCAGCGATGGAACGTGGTCTCGTATCTCACCATGCTCCGCGCGAGCCAGGCGGATGTGGCCGAGGGCGAGGGTCTCTACGCACAGCGCTGTGCATCCTGCCACGGTATGCTCGGTACGGGCGACGGCGCGCTGTCGCGAGCGCTGAGCCGACTCCCTTCCGAGATCGGCGCGTTCGGTTGGCAGGCGGAGCGTACCGATGAGCAGCTCGCCGCCGTGGTTCGCGACGGCATGGCCGGCACGCCGATGCCCCCTGCTCGGGATCTCACGCCGGCCCAGGTGCAGAGCGTCGTCGCGTATCTCCGCACGCTGCCGGTGCGCGAGCGAAACGGCAGTGCCGTAGCCGCGCGTGACAGCGGTAGCAGCGCCGCGGCGTCGCACTCCTTGTCGCTGCTGGAGCAGTCGCTGACGGCGGCGCGCGCTGGCCGGCTCGGTGACGCGTCCGATCGCGCCTTCGATGCGTATCTCGCCTTCGAGCCAATCGAGACACCGGCGCGCGCCCGCGATCCGGGCGTCGTCGCGTCGATGGAAAAGCTGTTCGGCGACTTCAAGGCGAACATCCGCGACAACGACATCCACGGAGCCGAACGGGCCCGCGACGCGATCGAGGCGACGATGCCGAAGGTCGTCGATCTCACCCAGCCGACGGGCAGTGCGTGGGAGGCATTCGTTCAGTCTTTCCTCATCATCCTGCGCGAGGGATTCGAGGCGATCCTCGTCATCGGCGCGGTGGTGGCGTTTCTCCTCAAGACGGGCCATCGGGAGCGTCTGCGCGCCATCTGGACGGGCGTCGCGCTCGGCCTGCTCGCGAGCGCGGTGACGGCGGTCGTGCTCAAGACCGTGCTCGGCGCGATGCCCGCGAGCCGCGAGATCATCGAAGGGCTCACGCTGCTCGTCGCCGTGGCGGTGCTGTTCTCGGTGAGCTACTGGCTCATTTCGCGCGTGGAAGCCGCGAAGTGGCAGCAGTTCATTCGCGAGAAGGTGACGAACGCGCTGCAGCACGGCGGGGGAAAGGCGCTCGCGTTCGTTGCGTTCCTGGCTGTGTATCGAGAGGGCGCCGAGACCGCGCTCTTCTATCAGGCGCTCTTCGACGAGGGGCCACGTGTCGCTTTGCCGATCTCGCTCGGCATCGTGCTCGGCTTCGCGGCCCTGGCCGTGATCTTCACGCTCTTCTATCGCTACGGCGTACGCATTCCGCTTCGCCCTTTCTTCGGCGTTACAAGCGTGCTGCTGTACTACATGGCGTTCGTCTTCATGGGGAAGGGTGTGCGCGAGCTGCAGGAGGGCAACGCGCTGCCGATCACGTTGATCCCGGGCTTTCCGCACGTCGAAGCGTTAGGCCTGTATCCCACCTGGCAGACGTTGCTCGCGCAGCTGGTGTTGCTCGCGCTGTTCGTCTTCGCGCTGGCGAAGACGTTCTGGCCCAAGCGATCAGTCGCGCTTCCGACGGTGCAGCCAGACTCGAAGCCGGCGCTCGATGTCGCCCGCGAGCTCACGGCTCTTCGCGAAGACAATGAGCGCTTGCGTGCCAGGCTCTCCGCGCTCGAGGATGTAGTGGCACAGGAGACAAAATCGTAATTGCCATGTGGCGCCACATTCGTGCATCCCTTCGGCGTATCCCCTGAGAAACGCAGACGCCGCAGATTTCGCAGAAGCCGCTGAAAAGCACCGACAACGACTTCTTTAAATAAGAGACGTTCCGTCGTTCAATGTTTTCTGCGTCCTCTGCGCAATCTGCGAATTCTGCGTTACTTCACCGTGAGTGCCTGGGTTGCTCCTCGGGCGAACCCCCACAGGTACTACTGGTGAATCAGGATGACAACGGTGCCGGGCGCGCGGTGCCGGACGCGTAGATCCCGGGCTTCCTCGCGGTGACGTCGCGGCGCCACCAGATCCATACGAAGCCGGCGACCATGAAGACGATGGCAATCAACTGTGCCGTGGAGAGACCGCCGACAAGGAACCGGTCGTCCTTCGCACGCAGAAACTCGACGAGAAAGCGCTCGAAGCCGGCCAGCACGCAGTAGACGCCGAACAGCCAGCCCTCCGCGTGTTTGTGATCGCGCAGCCGCCACAGGATGCCGAACATGATCAGCCCCAGCGCCACCTCGATGAGCTGCGTCGGATAGACGCCGACGACGGTCGTCGGAGACATTCCCGGCGGAAATTGCACGCCGAAGTCGCGACTCATGATTCCGACCGTCGAGGGGGGAGCGCCTTCCGGAAACTGGACTGAGAGAAAACCGCCGGGCCAGGGTTTGCCGTAGTCGTCGCCGACCGCCCAACAGCCGGTGCGGCCCACGGCGTACGCGGCGGCGACGGCCGGCGCGCCGACGTCGAAGATTCGCAACATCGGAATCTTCTTTCTCCAGATCACGAGCATCACGGCGAGCATGCCGCCGATCAGGCCGCCCCAGAAGACGAAGCCTCCGCGCGTGAAGAGCGCATCCCAATTCCCGAGGACGACGACATAGTAGAGCTTCGCGCCGAGCAGGCCGCCGATGACCGCGGCGAAGATCATGTCGCTCACCGGCTCGGGATCGAAGCCGCGGCGCGTCAGCTCACGCTGCCCGATCAGCTGCGCGACGACGAACGCCATCAGCACCGCGACCCCGAAGCCGGTGAAGGTCAGCGGCCCGATCGTGTAGGAGAGCGGATGATGGACGATTGGATCGGCGAGCGTCATGTCAGTGCAGTGATTGTAATAGCCCCGTCGAGCGGGAGCGAGCGTTCAGTCCGCGAGCCCGGGAATCGGGATCGAGGCAAACGCGTTGAGATCGAGCCCGGAGCGCTCGCCGCGTTCGAGATGAAAGAGACCGGCGCGAGCGATCATCGCCGCGTTGTCGGTGGCGAGCCGGCTGCTCGGGGCGAACACCGCCGCCCCGAGTGGCGCCACGCGCGCGCGCATCGCCTCGACGAGAGTGCGATTCCCCGCGACGCCTCCGCCGAGCACGACGCGTGAGCGGCCGAACTGGCGGACCGCGCGCGCGGTCTTCTCGACGAGGGTCTCGATGAGCGCATCCTGAAAGGCACGCGCGATCGCCGCGCGCGCCGTTGGGTCGATCGGGCCCGATGCGTCCACAGCGCGAACCGCGTTCAGCACGGCGGTTTTCAGTCCGCTGAACGACACATCGTAGTAGTCGGCGTCGCCCGGCCGCTGGTCGCGACGCAGCATCGGCCTCGCGAAGCGATAAGCGTTTGCTCTATTCTCGGCGACGTCGGCGCTTGCCTCGCGTTCGATCGCCGGTCCGCCCGGATACGGAAGGCCGAGCAGCTTCGCCACCTTGTCGAACGCCTCTCCGGCTGCATCGTCTCGCGTGCGGCCGAGGAGGCGATACTCGCCCCATGCCGCGACGTCGAGCAACAGCGTGTGTCCGCCGGAGACGAGGAGGGCGGTGAATGGCGGTACGGCGTCTCGTTCCTCGAGCGCCGTCGCGAAGAGATGACCCTCCATGTGGTGCACACCGATGACCGGTACACCGAGCGTGAAGGCAAATGCCTTCGCGAAGCTCACGCCGACAAGCAGGGCACCGACGAGACCCGGCCCGTTGGTCACCGCAACCGCCTCGAGAGCGCTCTGGTTCAGCCGCGCGTCCGCGAGCGCGCGCTCGACGACGGGCACGATCGCGGTGAGATGCGCGCGCGACGCGATCTCGGGGACGACGCCGCCGAAGACGGCGTGGACGTCCTGCGAGAGGATGACGAGCGATGCGAGCGATGCGTCCTCACCACTGCCCGAGAGCACGGCCGCCGACGTCTCGTCGCAGGACGTCTCGATCCCCAGCACGTGCATGCGTCGCGTCAGGGCTTGGTTCCCGAGACGGCGCTGGCCGTTGCGGGCGCCGCGGCAACGAGATGCACCTTCACCTGCGACGGCTTCACGCGGACGCCGAGCCGCGTCGTGTCGATGTCGACGAGGTGGGGAAGAGAATCGTTGGCGGGAATCGCTACGCGTGCCGTCACGACATACTCGAGGCTCAGCACACGCTGACGCGGTCCGCTCACCTCGACTCGGTCTGGCTCGAGCCGCACGGCGACTGGTGCCGACGGGTGCAGGGTGTCGGATACGACCTGCACAGCCGAGCGCACCGGGACGACGCGGGAGCTCGTCGACTCGAAGCGCAGCGTTACGCTGCGCGGCTGGACGGCGCGAACGATGGCATCGATTCCAGCGGGGAGCTCGACGTCAGACGTCGAGAGATCGACGACGACCGTATCCGGCGAGTTCGCCGCGATCTGCCGCCTGATAACTAGTGGATGCGCGAAGAGCTTGAGCAGCTCCTGCGGCGTGCCGACGACGAGCGCGTGAATCGTCGGTGGCGGATCCTTGAGCACGAGCGAACTGTCGAGCTGCGGCGCGAACTGCACCTCGACGAGATCCTGGTTCGGCTCCTTCGCCGTGACGATGAACCAGAGCACGATCGCGAGGAGCAGCGCCGTGCCCTTGAGCGCCAGCCGCTGCGTCACCGCCTCGGCCAGCCGGCGGCGCCACGTCGGTACCACACGTGCCGCCGTGCCTCCCTCGTTAGGCTCCCGTGACGCGCCCGGCATCGCTCAGCGCTCCGTAGCCGCGACCGGCCGTGGCGGCGCCGGCGCGCCAAGCAGTTCGTCGAAGAGCGCGCGACTTCCGGGCGACGTCCAGTCCACAGCCGAAATCAATTTGCGACGGATGACGCCCGCGCGATCGATCACGAAGCTCTCGGGGTAGCCGGTGGCTTGATAGGCGCGCTCGATGGCGTGGGTCGGGTCGTGCAGGATCTCGAACGTCAATCCGAGCTGCTTCGCGTAGGCGCGAATCGAGTCCTCGCCGACGACGTCGTCGATGCTCACCGCGACGATGTGCACGCCGCGAGGCCCATACGCCCGGTACAGCTCCTCCATGCTCGGCATCTCGATTTTGCACGGCTCGCACCACGTTGCCCAGATGTTCAGCAACACGACCTGGCCGCCATAGTCCGCGAGGGTGCGCGTGGCGCCCGTGTGCACGTCTTTCGCCGTGAACGACGGCGCCGCCGAACCGACGCCGACGGGAAAGAGATCATCCGCGAACAGCCTGACGCCCGCGAACAAACCCCCGCCAAGCACGGCGACGACGATGCCGACGACGATCCATTGCTGCCTAACGGTCATGAGCTGTCACTTCGCTCTGTGCGCCGTACGTCACACGGAGATCGCGCACTGCTCGCGCAGGATGCCGATCTCCGCCTGAGGGTCCTTCGCCGCGAAGATCGCGTTGCCGGCCACGAACGTATCCGCGCCGGCGCGCCAGCAATCCCCGATCGTATCGCGCGCGATACCGCCATCCACCTCGAGCACGGCGCGGCTCCCTGCCTCCGCGAGCACGCGACGCGCCCGCCGGATCTTGTCAGGCGAGTGTGGGATGAAGCTCTGTCCGCCGAATCCCGGGTTCACGGTCATCACCAGCAGGAGGTCGAGGTCCGCAATCACCTCGACGATACCCGTGAGCGAGGTCGAAGGATTCAACGCCACACCCGCGCGGCAGCCGAGCTCCCGGAGCCGCGCGAGCTGACGCTGGAGATGAGGCGACACTTCGGCGTGAATGGTGATGCCGCTCGCGCCAGCCTCGACGAAGTCCTCGAAGTAGCGCTCCGGCTGCACGATCATGAGGTGGCAGTCGAGCGGCAGCTCCGTGAGCTTCCGTACGGTCTCGATCACCTTCGTGCCGAACGTGATGTTGGGCACGAACTGCCCGTCCATGACGTCGACGTGAATCCAATCGGCGCCGCCAGCCTCGCACATCGCGATCTCGTCGGCCAGCCGCGCGAAGTCCGCCGAGAGGATGCTCGGCGCGATCCGAGGCGCGTGGTCGTGTAGCGTCATGTCGCTACGACCCCACCTTGAGCGCAATGCGCGATCCCGCCGTGACCTGCGCGCCCGCGGCCGGCGACTGGGACGACACGATTGCGCCCCCGTCAGGCGATCCCCCGTTAGGCGACGTGACGTCGCCGACGGCAAGGCCGAGCTGCTGGAGCAGCTGCCGCGCCTGCGCGAACGAACGGCCGACGACGTCCGGTACCTGAATCGTCGCCGGTCCACCGCTCAGGACGAGTTGCACGGGGCCGGGAATCGGCGTCTCGGTGCCCGGCCGCGGCTTGGTGTCCACGACCTCGCCGCGCGCCGCCTGATTGGGCTGCTCGCTCACGTCGCCGACATCGAAGCCGGCCTGGTCGAGGGCGCGCTCCGCATCCGGTCGCGCCATGCCGACGACGTTCGGCACGACGCCCATCCGCTGGCCACCGCTCACGGCCAGCGTCACCTTCGTGCCGGCGGCGTCCTTGCTTCCCGCCGGGGGATTCTGGTCGAGCACCGTGCCTTTCGGTGCGGTCGCGTGGAAGCGCGTCTCGCCCTGCTCGGATTCGAATCCCGACTGCCGCAGGCGTTGCTCGGCCGTGCTGATGTCGAGCCCGATCACGTTAGGCACCTTCAGATCCTGCGTGATGACGCCCGACGGGAAGAAGACGAACGCCGCGATGAGATAGGCGAGCATGAATCCGCCGACAATCGCGATGAAGTACGGAATCAGGCGGCGGATGACGCCGCGCCAATTCACTGCTCCCCCTCCGTCCTTCGCAAACGAGCGGCAAATGCGCCATCGATTCCATGCCGTTGCGGAAGCACGCGCAGACGACCCGCGTCGAGAACGGTGGCTGGAACAGTTCCATCCGGCGGCGGCTCCAGCCGCCAGCCGGGATTCTCGGCGAGAAAGGCCTCGAGCTGTGCGTCGTTTTCTTCCGGCTCCAATGAGCAAGTGCTATACACGAGCAGCCCTCCCGGCCGCACTACTTCCGCCGCCGCGCGGAAGATCGCGCGTTGGAGCGCGCCGAGCACCGCGAGATCGGACGGCTTGAGACGCCATCGCGCGTCCGGATGACGGCGAAACGTTCCCGTTCCCGTGCACGGCACATCGATGAGCACGAAATCGACTGGCTTGATCGTCGGCATCCGCGCGTCGGCAACGTACGGAAACACGTGCCCGATCTCCAGTCGGTGGATGTTCCCGACGACCCGACGCAGGCGGCCGAAGGAGATGTCGCTCGCGTATACCCGCGACGCGTTGCGCGACAGCTCGATCGATTTGCCGCCCGGCGCGGCGCACAGGTCGGCGACGATCGCGCCGGTCGGGACGCACGCGTACTGCGTCACGAGCGTCGAGCCGGGATCCTGGAGATGGAACAAACCCTGGCGAAAAGCGCCAAGATCGGTGAGCGACGAGACGGGACTGTTCAGGACGATGCTGTCTCGAGCGAGCGGCGCGTCTTCCACTCGAACACCGGCCGCTTCGAGCATCGCCTCGAGCTGCTCGCGCACCGCGTGATACGGCCGCGCGACGAGCGGTGCTTCGCCGTTGTTGGCCTCGAGCAGGCGCCGTGTCTCCTCCTCGCCCCACCGCGCGACCCACCGCGCGAGCAGCCAACGAGGGTGCGAGTACTCGAGGCCGAGCGCGTCGAGCGGATCAGACGGCGTGGGAAGTCGCAGCGCGTCTCGCTCGCGATCGAGCCGGCGCAGCACGGCATTGGCCAACTTGCTCGCGCCAATGCCGTGCCGACGCTTGGCCAGCTCCACCGTCTGCGCGATCGCCGCGTACGCGGGCACGCTGCCCATGTGCAGGAGTTGGAACGCGCCGAGCCTGAGCAGGTCGAGAAGGTCTGCGTCGAGACGCGCGATCCCGTTGCGCACGCGCTCGTTGAGAAACGCGTCGAGACGCGAGCGGCGTCGCAGCATGCCGTACACGAGCTCTCGCGTCCAGCGTCGGTCGCGCGCGTCGAGATGGTATTCGTCACCGACACGACGGTCGAACGATCCATCGAGCAGCTCGCCAGCGCGGAGGTCGGTGCAGATCGCGGCGGCTGCGGCGCGCGCATCCGTTACTCCGGCGGGCGTCGCGACCCGCGCTGGCGCGTCGCCAAGCGGGGCGTCGGCGCCGCCGTCTCCCGATCCGCCAACCGCGGAGCGGCTATCGTTCCACCTCCGAGTCATAGGCGGAAAGATAGTCGAGGACTGCACGCTCGGAATGTTCGACGTCCCAGACACCGCGAATGGCCGCGACACCGTATGCACCCGCGCGCCGTAGCGCCAAGACGTGACGCGGAGTGACGCCACCGATCGTCACGATCGGTATGCCGCTGTACCTGACGAGTCGCTCGAGCAACGCCAAACCCGATTCATCCCCCGGCCGGGGCGCGCCAGCGCGATCGTCGACAGCGGGGGCGAGCACGTCACTCAGAACGCCCCACGTCGCGCCGGCAAGCCGCGCCGCGATCCCTTCCTCCAGCGAATGCACGCTCGCGCCGATCGCGCAGGAGGGCACTCCGCCGGGCGCGACGCTCTTCATCAGCACCTGCATCGCATCGGGGACGTCGAGCGAGTATCGCGTGAGCTGCACGCCACGGGCGCAGGCGATGAGCGCGACGTCGACGCGATCGTTGATCACCAGCCAGGCGCCCGATCGCTCCTGCTCCTCGACGAGCGTGAGGGCGAGCTCGACGAAGCGTGCGGGCTTGTCCTGCGCCATGCGAGCGGCGCGGAGCTGGAGCGCGCCGCGCGGGCCCATCGCGCGCATCACGCCGCGCGCCCGCTCCGTGAAATTGGGACGGCCGACAATCTCGTCGTTCGTGACTGCGTGCAGTACCGGGAGCGTGGTGGCCGGCGAGCTCTCGACCACGATCGATCAGGTGATCGTTGCGGGCATCGCGTCGAAGCGGTCGCCAACGGCGGCCCCCCGGCCACGCGCCCAATCGTTAGGCGTGAGCCTCCGCTTGCCCGACGGCTGCACCACAATGATCCGCGTCGCTCCCTCGCCGCACGCCACCGTCATCCCCTCGGCATCGATCGACTGGATCTGCCCGGCTGCCACCGACGCCGCGTGCGGCGCGAGCCGCGCACCGAACAGCTTCACCTCCGTGCCGCGGAGCATCGTCAGCGCGCCCGGCTTGGGATCGAGAGAGCGAACGAGCCGGCAGACGCTGATCGCCGAGGCGCTCCAATCGATCCACGTCGCGCCGCGATCGATCTTCGGCGCGTACGTCGCGAACCGCTCGTCCTGGGGCTGCTCGTTTGCGCCCCCGAGCTCGATCAGCGACAGCGCTTCGATCAGCGCCAGGGCACCCAGCTCCGAGAGCCGCAGCGAGAGCTCTCCGTAGGTCTCGTCCTCCAGGACCGGCGTGCGCGACTGCAGGACGATGGGGCCGGCATCGAGCGGGGGCACCATCCGCATGATCGTCACGCCCGTCTCGACCAGCCCCTCACGAATTGCCGCCTGGATCGGCGCGGCACCGCGCAACGCGGGCAGAAGCGAAGCATGGATGTTCAACGTGCCGCGACGGGGAAGATCGATGACTGATTTCGGCAGGATGTGCCCATAGGCGACGACGACTGAGAGATCGGCGTCGATCGCCGAGAGCTCGGCGAGGAACTGTTCACCGCGCGGCCGCTCTGGCTGAAGCACCGGAATTCCTTCGTCGACAGCAATGAGCTTCACCGGCGACGGCTGAAGCGTCGAGCGCGATCGGCCAACCGGTCGATCGGGCTGCGTCACGACGCCGACGACGTCGAAGCCCTCGCCGATGAGCGCCCGCAGTGCGGGCGTCGCGAACTCCGGCGTGCCCCAGAAGAGCACGCGCATCGATCAGAGCTCCTCGTCGCGATGGTGGTGCGCGGCCACCTCACTTGCCGTTAGGCGCCGGATGTTGCCTGGATACTTCTCCTTCTCCTTGGCCCACTTGCTCGTGGCCGCGCGTCGCTTGAGCGCGCTCAGGTAGTCGATGAAGAGACGGCCATGCAGATGGTCGATCTCGTGCTGCAGGCAACGGGAGAGGAGATCGCGCCCCTCGACCTCGTACGCTTTGCCATCGATGTCCATCGCACGTACGAGCACACGCGCCGAGCGTTCGACGTCCCCGTAGATCTCGGGAATCGAGAGACACCCCTCCTCGCCCTTGATGCGCTTCGGGTCGCTCTCGATGATCTCGGGATTGAAGAGCACGAGACGCTGCTCGTCGACGTCCACGACGGACAACCGCTCGAGTCGACCGATCTGCGGCGCGGCCAATCCGATTCCCTTGGCCGCGTACATCGTCTCGAACATGTCATCCACGAGGCGGCGAAGCTCGGGAGTCACCTCGGTCACGACGTTCGTCTCCTGGCGCAGTACGGGGTCGCCAAGGACGCGAATCTCCAGCAAGCTCACAAGTGCAGTCTCGTTTGGCGTTCGTCGTGCCTCACGAGGCCGGCGTCGTTGACGCTGCCTCGGCGCGCTTGGCGGTGGTGACGCGAGCGATCCGGCCGCGTTCCACGAGCAGCCTCGACTCGGCCGACTTGATCGTGACCTGATCGTCCATCGATTTCACCGCCGCGCCGTCCTTCGTGGACTCGCGGATGTGCACGACCTGTCCGATGATCCCGCCCGTCGTCACTACCTCGTCGCCCTTCTGCAGGTTGCGAAGATTGTCCTCGTGCAAGCGCTTCTGCTTCTGCTGCGGGCGGATCATCAGGAAGTAGAAGATCGCGAGGATGAGCGCGAACTGGATGCCTAACTGGAACAGCGGCGATGGCCCGCCACCACCGGCAGCTTGCAGCAGATAGAGGGCGCCCGTGGATGTCATGCCGGAATCGTCGATCGAGAGTGGTAGCGGGCGAGCCAGTCGCGGCTCCATCCGCCGAAGGTGCCCATGCGAATGGCGTCGCGCGCCGTTCGCATCAGTCGAACGAGGAAATGTACATTGTGCAGTGAGAGCAGGCGATGGCCGAGGATCTCGTCGGCGACGAAGAGATGGCGGATGTACGCACGCGTGAAGCGCCGGCATGCCGCGCAGTCACATTCCTCGTCGAGCGGTCTCGTATCCGTCCGGTACTCGGCGCGCTTGATGTTGATCCGTCCATCCGCCGTGAACGCGGCGCCGTTGCGGCCCATGCGCGTTGGCGCGACGCAATCGAACAGGTCGACGCCCCGGCGCACGCCTTCTACCAGATCCTCAGGAAAGCCGACGCCCATCAGGTAGCGAGGACGATCGGCCGGAAGCGTGCCGTCTACCACCTCGAGGATGCGGTACATGTCAGGCTTGGCTTCTCCTACCGACAAGCCACCAATGCCGAACCCGATCCATTCGCCGGTGTCGACGATGGCTTTCGCTGCCGCGACACGCAGCTCGTCGTGAATGCCGCCTTGCACGATGGGGAAGAGCGCCTGCGTGCGGCGGCCATCCTCGCGATGCAGCTCCTCCAGCGCGCGGACGCATCGCTCGAGCCAGCGAACGCTCCGCTCACTGGCGTCGCGCGCGGCCGCGTAGTCGCTCTGGCCAGGAATGACGTGATCGAACTGCATGATCACGTCTGCGCCGAGGTTGCGCTCGATCTCCATCACCGATTCCGGTGTGAACCGGTGGCTCGATCCATCGATGTGGCTGCGGAACTCGACGCCATCCTCGTCGACCGTGCGGAGCGACGCAAGTGAGAAGACTTGAAACCCGCCCGAGTCGGTGAGAATCGGACGCGACCATCCCATGAACTGGTGAAGGCCGCCGAGCTCGCGGATGAGCGCGTCGCCGGGCCGAAGATGGAGATGATACGCGTTCGCGAGAATCATCTGCGCGCCCATTGCCTCGAGCTCGGCGGGATCGAGCGCCTTCACCGTCGCGAGGGTGCCGACCGCCATGAATGCCGGCGTTTCGACGTCGCCGTGCGGCGTCTGGAATCGCCCGGCGCGCGCGCGATCCTCTTGCGCCAGCAGCTCGAAGGAAAAGCTCATGCGAATCGTGCCGATCGTGTTGCCTGACGAAGCAGCATCAGATGATCGCCATCGCGTCACCGTACGAGTAGAAGCGATATCGCTCGGCGATCGCCTCGCGATACGCGGCCATCGTGAGCTCGTATCCGGCGAACGCGGCCACGAGCATGATGAGTGTGGAGCGGGGCAGATGAAAGTTCGTGACGAGATGGTCGACCGCTCGAAAGCGGTAGCCAGGCCGGATGAAGATAGCGGTCTCGCCGGATGCGGCGGCAACGCGTCCTGTCTCGTCGGTGACGCTCTCGAGTGTGCGCACCGTCGTCGTCCCCACTGCCCAGACTGATCCGCCCTCGCTGCGCGCTGCTCCGATTGCCGCGGCCGCATCCGCGGTGACGACGAATCGCTCCTCGTGCATCACATGCGCGGCCGGATCGTCCACTTCAACCGGCTTGAAGGTGCCAGCGCCGACGTGGAGCAGGATCTCCACCTGCCTAACGCCGCGGCGGCGCAGCGCCTCGAGCAGCTCGGGGGTGAAGTGCAGACCCGCCGTCGGCGCGGCGACGGAGCCCGATTCACGTGCATAGACCGTTTGATACCGCTCGGCGTCGTCGGATGCGTCTGGTCGATCGATGTACGGCGGCAGCGGGACGTGCCCATGTCGCTCGATCAGCGCGTCGAGAGGCTCGTCGCCGACGAGCCTTACGATGCGGGTGCGACGATCGGTGACCTCGAGGATCTCGGCGGAGAATCCCGGAGCGATGGTAACGCGTCGCCCCGGCTTGAGCTTTCCGCCGGGCGATACCATCGCTTCGTACCGATTCTCGTCGAGCGGTTTGAGGAGAAGAATCTCCGCGGGCGCGCCGGAATCACGTGTGCCGAGGAGTCGGGCGCGAACCACGCGCGTGCGATTCAGGACGAGCGCATCCCCCGGCGCGATGAGTTCGACGAGGTCCCGGAACTGCCGATGCTCGATGCTGCCGCTCTTTCGATCCACGACCATCAACCGGCTCTCGTCGCGTCGCTCCAGCGGTCGCTGCGCAATGAGCTCAGCGGGAAGATGGAAGTCGAAAGCGGAAGTCAACATTAAGAGCAGTTATCAGCTATCAGTCCATAGCTATCAGGGAGCTCGGAACGAAGCGTTTGTTTGGATGTCATCCTGAGCGGATCGAAGGATCTACTGGAGCTTCGGTAGATCCTTCGTCGCTTCGCTCCTCAGGATGACAATCAGAACGATGCCTCGTTCCGAACTCCCTGATAACTATGGACTATGGACTGACAGCTAAAAAAGGCTCGGCTGGCCCGACTGGGGCGGTGGGGTATACCCGAAATGGCGGTACGCGAGCGGTGTCGCCACCCGGCCGCGCGGAGTGCGCTGGATAAATCCGTGCTGCAGGAGGAAGGGCTCGTACACTTCCTCGATCGTGGTCGCGTCTTCTCCGATCGCGGCGCCGATGTTGTTCAAGCCCACTGGACCCCCCTCGAACTTCTCGATGATCGTTTTCAGGATGCGCGCGTCCATGTCGTCGAGACCGAACTCGTCGACGTCGATCATCCGAAGCAGCTGCGAGGCGACCTCCTTCGTGATGACGCCGTTCGCCTTCACCTGCGCGTAGTCGCGCACGCGTCGGAGTAGTCGGTTGGCGACGCGCGGTGTTCCGCGCGACCGGCGGGCGATCTCGTGCGCGCCGCCTTCGGCGATCTCGACGTTCAGCACCATGGCGGAGCGCGTGACGATCTGGTCGAGGTCGTCCACCGGGTAGTAGTTCAGCCGCTCGACGATCCCGAATCGGGCCCGCATCGGCGGCGTCAGCATCCCGAATCGCGTCGTCGCCCCAATGAGGGTGAAGCGCTCGATCGGCATCGTGATGGTCTGGGCCTTCGGACCTTCGCTGAGCCGGATGTCTATCTTGTAGTCCTCCATCGCCGGGTACAGGAACTCCTCGATGATCGGCCGGAGGCGATGGATCTCGTCGATGAAGAGGATGTCGCCCTCACGCATGTTGGTGAGCGTGCCGACGAGATCGCCCGGTTTTTCGAGCGCCGGACCCGAGGTGGTGCGAATGTTGACTCCAAGCTCTCGGGCAATGAGTTCGGCCAACGTCGTCTTGCCAAGGCCGGGCGGGCCATAGAAGACGGCGTGATCGAGCGGCTCACGCCGGGCAAGAGCGGCGTCGATCCAGATTCTCAGGCTCTGTTTGACTTTCTCCTGGCCAATGAACTCGGCCAGACGTTGGGGGCGCAGGGAGAGCTCGACGACGGATTCCTCGGCGAGGGCCTCCGGGGTGGTGATCTCGGCGCGGGTCATCAGACTCAAAGATCCACTTGGGCTAGACGATACACTGGCCAGGCGAAGATAGGCTCATCCGATCTGTCATTGCGGTGTGAATATAGTCCGAAGAAAGTCCGAACCCAAGTATTTGGCGCCGGTGGCAGGCGTGGCAATCTGCCGGTTGTCGACTACAGGGAAGTCGAAGGGCTGGCGGCGCGAATTTCGCTACTCGCAACCAAGCTCGAATCGATGCGCTTTAACAATTCGTGTGTTCGCGCAGCGCACTGCCTTTCCATGCAGAGCGCGTGCGTCGGCAAGTGGTGAAGACTCACTTCTGAGGAGGCAGTTCATGGGACGCGATCGGCTTCTGCGCGTGGGCGTGGCGAGCCTGGGAATGCTGGCGCTGAGCGCGATGGTTCACCCAGTCTGGGCCCAGAACCCCGGGCAGATTCTCGATAGCCTGAGGCGACGCTTTCAGCTGCCGTTGGTCCCGGCAACGGAAGTGGC
>Ga0136846_1226692_pt1 | contig 57881 bp, 45 predicted proteins | sample HopSoiMetagenom2_FD_96841 | JGI IMG/M metagenome (GOLD analysis project Ga0136846, IMG submission 96841) | Grasslands soil microbial communities from Hopland, California, USA - 2 Assembly 2016 (version 4) | ecosystem: Environmental > Terrestrial > Soil > Grasslands | place: USA: Hopland... | reverse complement strand
CGGGTAGCTATGTTCGGAAGCGATAACCGCTGAAAGCATCTAAGCGGGAAGCGCGCCTCAAGATGAGATCTCCCGGGGCACAAGCCCCCTGAAGGAACCATCAAGACTAGGTGGTTGATAGGCAGGGTGTGTAAGCGCAGCAATGCGTTGAGCTAACCTGTACTAATGATCCGTGTGGCTTGACCATATAACCTCAAGTCGCCTTACCTCGACCGACACGTCGACGTTCGGCACAACCTCGTTACGTCCCGAGACCCAATGAGAGCGTGAGCGCTGCTTCGCAAGAAGCCGGCGACCCTCCACCCTCTCCCTGGTGACAATAGCTGCGTGGAACCACCCGATCCCATCCCGAACTCGGAAGTGAAACGCGCACGCGCCGATGGTAGTGTGCACTCAGCATGCGAGAGTAGGTCATCGCCAGGGTCTTTTCCGGAACCCCCGCAGCTCAGGCTGCGGGGGTTCTTCTTTTGCGTTCGAATTTCCGGTTTTGGCGTGGTTTTGCTTGACTTCGCGACGCCCTTCGAGAAACCTTGGCGGACGATCGACGCTCCCGATGGGGAGCCATGGAGATGGGCATGCCCGACCCGAAGAACGATCCCGCCACCGACGCCTCCGCGTCGCCCGCGCCCCAGGCGCCCGCGTCGCAGGATCCGCCGTTCGGTTTCCAGACCCGGCTGTGGGGCGGAATGCTGACGGGCCGTGCGACCGAACCGTCCCCGGGCCTCTATCAGGGCAACGCCGATTACCTGTTCCGCAATGGCGATCTGCTCGGTGCGCAGTTGCGGCTGCAGACCGATCCCCGATTCGCACTCGACCAGTACGGCCTCAACGGGCGCTTCGGCCTGGGCGATGGCGGAAACCTGCGCTTCGGTGCAACCGCATCGCCGCCGACGGACACCTATCGCATCGGCAGCCAGCTCCAGTTCTCCAACGGGAACCTGTTCAATCTCGACTGGAATCGCACCCTGCAGGGTCAGAACTACGGTGGCGACGGCAGTTTCAAGCTCGGAGGCACGGGCAATGGCACCGCCGCGTTCCGCGTGGACGAGCCGAACGGCACCGCGCAGGCCAATACCGCGCTGAATTTCGATCCGAACACGCGGCTCAACGCCGATTGGCTGCGCAATCGCGACGGCCAGATCTACGGTGCCGACGCCGCATTCAAGCTCGGTAAGACCGGCAACGGCACCGCGGCGTTCCGCGTGGACGAGCCGAACGGCACCGCGCAGGCCAACACCGCGCTGAATTTCGATCCGAACACGCGGCTCAACGCCGATTGGCTGCGCAATCGCGACGGCCAGATCTACGGCGCCGACGCGGCGTTCAAGCTCGGCCAGACCGGCAATGGCACCGCCGCGTTCCGCGTGGACGAGCCGAACGGTACCGCGCAGGCCAACACAGCGCTGAATTTCGATGCGAATACCCGGCTCAACGCCGATTGGCTGCGCAATCGCGACGGCCAGGTCTACGGCGCCGACGCCGCATTCAAGCTCGGGCAGACCGGCAACGGCACGGCCGCGTTCCGCGTGGACGAGCCTGCCGGTACCGCGCAGGCCAACACCGCGCTGAATTTCGATCCGAACATGCGGCTCAACGCCGATTGGCTGCGCAATCGCGACGGCCAGATCTACGGCGCCGACGCCGCATTCAAACTCGGGCAGAGCGGCAACGGCACGGCCGCGTTCCGCGTGGACGAGCCGAACGGCACGGCCAAGGCCAACACCGCGCTCAACTTCGACGCCAACACGCACCTCAACGCCGATTGGCTGCGCAATCGCGACGGCCAGATCTACGGCGCCGACGCCGCATTCAAGCTCGGGCAGACCGGCAACGGCACGGCCGCGTTCCGCGTGGACGAACCGAACGGCACGGCCAAGGCCAACACCGCGCTGAACTTCGACGCCAACACGCACCTCAACGCCGATTGGCTGCGCAATCGTGACGGCCAGGTCTACGGCGCCGACGCCGCGTTCAAGCTCGGCCAGAGCGGCAACGGCACCGCGGCGTTCCGGGTCGATGAGCCGGCCGGCACCGCGCAGGCCAACACCGCGCTGAATTTCGACGCCAACACCCGCCTCAACGCCGATTGGTTGCGTAACCGCGACGGCCAGGTCTACGGCGCCGACGCAGCGTTCAAGCTCGGCCAGAGCGGCAACGGCACCGCCGCGTTCCGCGTGGACGAGCCGAACGGAACGGCCAAGGCCAACACCGCGCTGAACTTCGACGCCAATACGCACCTCAATGCCGATTGGCTGCGCAATCGCGACGGCCAGATCTACGGCGCCGATGCCGCGTTCAAGCTTGGCCAGAGCGGCAACGGCACCGCGGCGTTCCGGGTCGACGAACCCGCCGGCACCTCGATGTTCAACACCCGGCTCAAGTTGAACGACGATTTTTCGCTCAACGCCGACTACAACAACACCAAGGCCGGGCGCATCTACGGCGCGGACACCGCGTTCAAGCTCGGCAAGGACGGCGACGGCACGGCCGCCTTCCGGATCGACGAGCCGGCCGGAACGTCGATGTTCAACACCAAGCTCAAGTGGAACGACGGTTTCGGCCTGGGCGCGGACTACACCAACACCAAGGCGGGCGCGATCTACGGCGCCGACGCGACCTTCCGGCTCGGCCAGAACGGCTCGGGCACGGGCGGGTTCCGCGTGGACGAGCCGGCGCAGACCTCGTCGCTGAACTCCAAACTGCTGTTCGGCAATGGCGATCGCCTGGATTTCGACCTGTCGAAGTCGCCGGCGGGCCACGTCTACGGCGCCGAGGCCGCGTTCGGCGTCGGCCGCGACGGCAAGGGGCTGGCGGGCTTCCGGATCGACGAGCCCAACGGCACCTCCAACTACAAGCTCGGCGCGAGCTTCCCCAACGGCAACGAACTCAACGCGACCTTGATGAAGGATCGCGTCGGCACCTCGTTCGGCGTCGGCGCCAAGGTCGGCTTCAACGACGGCGCAGGCTCCCTGGGCGTCGACGGCAAGTTCGGGCCGTTCACCGACGTCGGCGGTTCGATCAATTTCCGCAACAAGGATCTCGAATACAGCGGCGTCGTCCGCGCCGACAATCGCGACGGCCCGTTCCGCGTCTCGGAGTTCGGCGCGAAGCTCACGACCAAGGGCAGCGACCGCTACCAGTTCACGGCGGAAGCGGGCTATCGGCCCGAAACCCACGAAACCTACGGTCGGGTGGGTCTCACCATCCACTTCGGCGGTGGCTCCAGCAGGCCGTCGCGGCCGATCACGCACGCGCCGGATCCGGTGCCGCTGCCCGAGCCGGTGCGGCCGATCGCGGCCCGCGAACCGCGGGCGACGGTGTCGCCGGAACATCAGGGCCTGTACGAGCAGGCGGTCTCCGGGGTGCAGCGCCTCAACGGCAGCGGCGCGCGGCTGCCGGTCGAGGAAACCGCGGCGAGTCTGACGGTGCTGGCGAAGCAGAACGGCATCCGCCACATCGAATACGTGTCGCTGGGCAATCCGACCTCCGACGGCAAGCAGAACCTGTTCATCGGCGACGGCGCCCCCGGCTCGCCGACCGCGCGCCAGGCGCACATCGATCGCACCCAGGCCGCCGGCACCCCGCTCGCCGAGAGCCTGCAGAAGCTGGACGCCGCGCCCGTCGCGCAGACCGGCGCGCAGCAGCCGACGATGTCCCCGGGCCACGAGCCGGGCACGACGGCGCGCCGCGCCGCGATGTGACGCCGGCGGCGCATCGCCGATCGACAGAAAGCGAAAACGCCCGGGAATCCGGGCGTTTTTGCGTGTCCGCGCGACCGTCGCCGACCCGTCAGAGGTTCTGGTAATTCGGCCCGGAGCCGCCTTCGGGCGTGACCCAGTCGATGATCTGGTACGGGTCCTTGATGTCGCAGGTCTTGCAGTGGACGCAGTTGGCGGCGTTGATCTGCAGGCGCTTGCCCGCCTCGTCGGACACGATCTCGTAGACGCCCGCGGGGCAGAACCGCGTGCACGGGTTGTCGTATTCCTCGGCGCACCGGGTCACGCAGACCGAGGTGTCGTGGACGCGCAGGTGCACCGGCTGGTCCTCGTCGTGCTCGGTCGCCGCGAAGTAGACCGCGGCGAGCCGATCGCGCGGCGCCAGCGTGCGTTCCACGTACTGCGCTTCGACCGCTGCGCGCTTCGGTTGTTCGTGCGCGTCGACCTTGTCCAGCGACGACCAGTCGGCCTTGTTCTTCAGCGTCCACGGCGAAGCGCCGCCGGTCAGCGTTTCCCAGGCCGCATTGAGCATGCCGAACCACAGTCCGCGCTTGAAGCCGGGTTTCACGTTGCGGACCTTCTTCAGCTCGGCCATCGCATCGGAGGCGCGCAGCTTCGCATCGAAGCCTTCCGGCGCCAGTTGCGAGGCGACCAGGTGTTCGGCCGCGAGCATGCCCGAGCGGATCGCCTGGTGGGTACCCTTGATCTTCGGCACGTTGAGCAGGCCGGCGGTGTCGCCGATCAGCAGCGCGCCGGGCATCTCGACCTTCGGCAGCGACTGCCAGCCGCCGGTGACGATCGCGCGGGCGCCGGCCGAGACGATGCTGCCGCCTTCCAGCAGCGGCTTCACCATCGGATGGTTCTTCCACTGCTGGAAGGCTTCCCACGGCTTGTATTCGGGATCGCGGTAGTCCAGCCCGCTGACGTAGCCCAGCGCGATCCGGCCCTTGTCCAGGTGGTACAGGAAGCTGCCGCCGTAGGTGTGGCTGTCGGCCGGCCAGCCGAAGCTGTGCACGATCTTGCCGGGCGTGACCCGATCTTCCGGCACCTGCCAGAGCTCCTTGATGCCGATCGAATACCCCTGAGGGTCGCTGTCGGCATCGAGCTTGAACCGCTTGATCAGGCGCTTGGTGAGATGGCCGCGCGCACCCTCGGCCAGCACCGTGACCTTGGCGCGGATGTCGATGCCGGCGGTGAAGCCGGGCTTGTGCGAACCGTCCCTGGCCACGCCCATGTCGCCGATGCGCACGCCGACGACGGCGCCGTCCTCGGCGTGCAGGGTCTCGGCGGCGGCGAAGCCGGGGTAGATCTCCACGCCCAGCGCCTCGGCCTGCGGCGCCAGCCAGGCGCACATCGCGCCGAGGCTGACGATCACGTTGCCGTGGTTGTTCATGCCCGGCGGTACCGGCAGCTTGCGGCCGCCGGTCCTGGTGAGCAGCCAGAACTCGTCTTCGGTGGCGGGCACGCAGATCGGCGGCGGATGGTCGCGCCAGCCCGGCAGCAGCGCGTCGAGCGGGCCGGTCTCGATCACCGCGCCGGACAGGATCTGCGCGCCGACGGTCGAGGCCTTCTCGATCACGCAGACGCTGAGTTCGGGGTTGAGCTGCTTCAGCCGGATCGCGAACGACAGTCCGGCCGGGCCGGCGCCGACGGTGACCACGTCGTACTCCATCACGTCGCGTTCGATCTCGGGCGTTGGCGCGGTCTCGCTCATGTCGGACTCCGGAAGAATCCGGCGATTTTCGCGGTTTGCGCCGGGCGGGGCAAATCGGCAGCATGCCGCGATGCGCGATCCGAGCCTCCTGTCGCCGATCCCCCTGCCCGGCGCCGACCTGCGCTTCGCGCCGGCGTGGCTGCCGGCGGGCGAGGCCGACGCCCTGTTCGCCGCCCTCCGGGACGGCATCGCCTGGGAGACGCACCGCATCCGCCTGTTCGGCCGCGAGGTCGATTCGCCGCGGCTGAGCTGCTGGATCGGCGATCCCGGCGCGGCCTACACCTATTCACGGACCCGGTTCGAGCCGCGGCCGTGGCCGGCGGCGCTGGCACCGGTGCGGGCGCGCCTGCGCGAGGCGCTGGGAGTCGGGTTCGACAGCGTCCTGGCGAACCGCTACCGCGACGGCCGCGACCGCATGGGCTGGCACAGCGACGACGAGCCCGAGCTCGGCCCGCGGCCGGTGATCGCCTCGCTGAGCCTGGGCGCGACCCGGCGCTTCGCGCTCAAGCCGCGCGACGGCGGGCCGGCGCGGCGCCTGGACCTGCCGCACGGCAGCCTGCTGGTGATTGCCGGGGAGACCCAGGCGCGCTGGCGCCACGCCCTGCCGGGCACGGCGCGGCCGATCGGGGAGCGGATCAACCTGACTTTCCGCCGGATTCTCGCCCGGGAGTGAGACTTGACCCTGCGGCGGGCCGGGCCCGGACTTGTCCACAACCCCCTGAAAACGCTAGAATCGCCGGTTCCCACACATTGACGGACGGCCTCGTGCCGCCGGGAGCCCCATGGCCCGCATCACCGTTGAAGATTGCCTGCAAGTCGTCGACAACCGTTTCGAACTGGTCATGATGGCCGCCAAGCGCGCCCGCCAGCTCGCCAACGGCGTCGATCCCCAGATCGACAACAGCGAAGCCAACGACAAGCCGACCGTGCTGGCGCTGCGCGAAATCGCCGCCCGCCGCATCGACAACGGCTACATCGACGCGGTCGAGAAGGCCGAGCGCGAGCGCAAGGAGCGCGAGGCGCTGGAGTGGGCCGCCGCCGAAGTCGTGGCCGACGACGACCTGTCGAAGGGCGACGATCTCTGAGCGAAGCGCCTGCGCGCTTCCGCCGGTCCGCGGCAGACATCGGACCACTTGCGAAACCCCGCTCCGGCGGGGTTTCGCCGTTTCCGGAGCGGCGTCCGCGCGTCGCGCCGCGGCGCCGGGACGCGACCCATTCCCAATCTCGGGGCTTTGCGCTTAGGCTTCGGGCATGAGCCAACTCGAGCCGATCCAGTCCGGCCCCACGCCCGCGCCCGACGCGGAACTGCCGGACTACGTCCGCACGCTGGAGGCGGCGGCGGCGTACCTGCCGGCGGACCAGCGTGAGACGCTGATCCGCGCCTGGCGGGTGGGCGCGGCGGCGCATGCGGGCCAGACCCGCAAGTCGGGCGAGCCCTACATCACCCATCCGGTCGCGGCGGCCACGGTGCTGGCCGAGCAGGGCGTGGACGTCGAGACGCTGGTCGCGGCGATCCTCCACGACACCATCGAGGACACGCCGCTGACCCGCGAGGAGATCGCGGCGGAGTTCGGCGCGACCGTGGCGGAACTGGTCGAAGGCGTCACCAAGCTCGACAAGCTGCAGTTCCGCGACCGCCAGGAGGCGGCGGCGGAGAGCTTCCGCAAGATGATGCTGGCGATGGCGCGCGACCTGCGCGTGATCCTGATCAAGCTGGCCGATCGCCTGCACAACATGCGCACCCTCGGCGCGCAGAATTCCGAGGCGCGCGCGCGGATCGCGCGCGAGACCCTGGAGATCTACGCGCCGATCGCACAGCGCCTGGGCATGAACCGGATCAAGGCCGAACTGCAGGACCTCGGTTTCCGCGCGCTGCATCCGTGGCGCCACGCGGTGCTGGCGCGGCGCATCCGCACCCAGCCGCTGGTGCGGCGCGAGGCGATGGCGAAGATCGAGGCCCAGTTCGCGCAGCGCCTGGGCAAGGAAGGCTTCCAGTTCCGGCTGGTCGGCCGGGTGAAATCGCCGTGGAGCATCTACACCAAGATGCGCGCCGAGGGCAAAACCTTCGACCAGGTGATGGACGTGTTCGGCTTCCGCCTGGTCGTGCGCACGGTGCCGGAGTGCTACCACGCGCTGGGCGTGGTGCATTCGGTGTTCAAGCCGCTGGACGGCCGCTTCCGCGATTTCGTCGCCATTCCCAAGGCCAACGGCTACCAGTCGCTGCACACGGTGCTGTTCGGGCCCTACGGCTCGCCGATCGAAGTGCAGATCCGTACCGAGGAGATGGACCTCATCGCCGAACGCGGGATCGCCGCGCACTGGTCGTACAAGCACGGCGGCGGCATGCCCAGCAGCGCGCAGAACCGCGCCCAGCTCTGGGTGGAGAATCTGATCGAGTCCCAGCGCGGCACCGGCTCGTCGCTGGAATTCCTCGAGAACGTGAAGATCGACCTGTTCCCGGACGAGGTCTATCTGTTCACGCCCAAGTGCGACATCATGGCCCTGCCGCGCAATTCGACCACGCTGGATTTCGCCTACGCGGTGCATACCGACGTCGGCAACCACGCGGTGGCCGCGCGCGTCGACCGCAAGCTGGTGCCGCTGCGCACCAAGCTCGCCAGCGGCCAGAGCGTGGAGATCATCACCGCGAAGTCGGCCTCGCCCAAGCCGCAATGGCTGGAGTTCGTGGTCACCGGCAAGGCCCGCACCGCGATCCGCCACCAGCTCAAGCAGCTCGAGCACGAGGACGCGGTGCAGCTCGGCCATCGCATGCTCGACCGCGCGCTGGAGGAGATGGACACCTCGCTCGATCGGGTGCCGGCGACGCGGCTGGAGGCGTTCCTGTCCGACCACCGCTATCCGCGGCTGGAGGCGCTGCTGGCCGACATCGCGCTGGGCAACCGCATGCCGACCCAGGTCGCGCAGGTGCTGGCGCATCGCCTGCCCGACAAGCGCGACGGATTCGACCTCGCCCCGGCGCCGGGACACGGCGAGAAGATCCTGATCACCGGCGCCGAGCGCGGCGTGGTGACGTTCGCGCAGTGCTGCATGCCGATCCCCGGCGACGACGTGATGGGCTACCACACCGCCGGCCGCGGCATCGTCGTCCATCGCATGGACTGCGCGAACGTCGCCGAATACCGCAAGTCGCCCGAACGCTGGGTGGCGATCGGCTGGGATCGCGAGGTCAGCGGCGACTACCAGGTCGCGCTGCGCATCGAGGTCGAGAACCGCCCCGGCGTGCTCGCCCAGGTCGCCGCCGCGATCGCCCAGGCCGACTCCAACATCGACGCGGTCGAATACCTCGATCGCGACCGCAACATCGCGGTGATCCGCTTCGGCATCGAGGTGGGCGACCGCACCCACCTCGCCGAGGTCATCCGCCGGGTGCGCCGGCTGGGCGTGGTCCACGGCGTGCAGCGGATGTAGGGCGGGCTTCAGCCCGACATCGCGCGCGTCCGATCGTTTCGCACGTCCCCGGTACCGTTTCGATCATCGTGACTGGCACTGGGCGCATGGATTCGATCATCGGGCAGTGCGATCGGTGGTTTCACGATGTCGGGCCGAAGCCCGACCTACCACGTAAACTACGGACGCCCCTTCCACAGCCGAGCCGCCCATGCCCCGCGAACCCATCCATACGCCGCACGCCCCCGCCGCCATCGGTCCCTACTCGCAGGCCACCCGCGCCGGCGACCTGGTGTTCCTCTCGGGCCAGATCCCGCTGGATCCGGCGTCCGGCCTGATCGTCGAGGGCGACATCGCCGCGCAGGCGCGGCAGGCGTTCGCGAACCTGCGCGCGGTGTGCGAAGCCGCCGGCGGTTCGTTCGCCGACATCGTGCGCGTCGGCCTGTACCTGACCGACCTGTCCGAGTTCGCCGCGGTCAACGAGGTGATGGCGCAGGTGTTCGATGCGCCGTTCCCGGCGCGGTCGACGATCGAAGTGTCGGCGCTGCCGCGCGGCGCGAAGTTCGAGGTCGACGCGATCCTCGTCCTGCGCTGAGCGCATGCCCCGCGCGCCGTCCCGTCCCGCCCCGCAGCTCGATTCCGCCGCACAGCCGCTGACGGCGCTCGGCGGGGTGGGCGACAAGGTCGCGGAGAAACTGGCCGCGCGCGGGTTGATGACGCTGCAGGACCTGTGGTTCCACCTGCCGCGGCAGTACGAGGACCGCACCGAGCTCACGCCGATCCGGATGCTGCAGCCGGGGCGGCCGGCGCAGGTCGAGGGCCGGGTCGAAGCGGTCGAGCGCGGCTTCCGCTGGCGGCCGATGCTGCGGGTCGCGATCGGCGACGATTCCGGCGCGAGCCTGGTGCTGCGCTTCTTCCATTTCCGCGCGCAGCAGGTGTCGCAGTTCGGCGCCGGCGCGCGGGTCCGGGCCTACGGCACGCCGCGGCCGGGGCAGCACGGGCTGGAGATCGTGCATCCGAGCTATCGGGTGCTCGGCGACGACGACGCGCCCGGACTGAGCGACCGGCTCGACCCCGTCTATCCGCTGGTCGAAGGCATCGGCCCGGCCGCGCTGCGCAAGCTCATCGGCCAGGCGCTGCAGCGGCTGCCGGACGAGGCCGCGCTGGAGCTGCTGCCGGCGGCGATGCTCGCCCGCGAGCCGCTGTGCGCGGGCCTGCCTTCGCTGCGCGAGGCGCTGCTGACCCTGCACCGGCCGCCGCAGGGCAGCGACGTGCAGGCGCTGCTCGCCGGGACCCATCCGGCGCAGCGCCGGCTGGCGCTGGAGGAACTGCTCGCCCACCACCTGACCCTGCGTCGCCAGCGCATCGCCGTGCAGGCGCACCGGGCGACGCCGCTGGCCGACGCCGCGCTCGCCGAACGCCTGCGCAAGGCGCTGCCGTTCGCGCTGACCGCGGCGCAGCGGCGGGTGTTCGACGAGATCCGCGCCGACCTGGCGCGGCCGCTGCCGATGCTGCGCCTGGTGCAGGGCGACGTCGGCAGCGGCAAGACCGTGGTCGCCGCGCTGGCGGCGATGATGGCGGTGTGCGAGGGCCGCCAGGCGGCGCTGATGGCGCCGACCGAACTGCTGGCCGAGCAGCACCTGGTCAACCTGCGGACCTGGCTCGAACCGCTGGGCGTGCGCGTGGCCTGGCTGGCCGGCAAGGTCGGCGGCAAGGCGCGCGCGGCGGTGCTGGCCGACATCGCGGGCGGCGCCGCGCAGATGGTGGTCGGCACCCATGCGCTGATGCAGGAGGGCGTGGCTTTCCACGACCTGGCGCTGGCCATCGTCGACGAGCAGCACCGGTTCGGCGTCCACCAGCGCCTCGCGCTGCGCGAGAAGGGCAATCGCGGCGAGCGCGTGCCGCACCAGTTGGTGATGACCGCAACCCCTATCCCGCGCACGCTGGCGATGGCCGCCTATGCCGACCTCGACGTGTCCGCGATCGACGAACTGCCGCCCGGGCGCACCCCGGTGCAGACCGTGGTGCTGAGCGCGGAGCGGCGGCCGGCGCTGATCGAGCGCATCCGCGACGCCTGCCGCGAGGGCCGCCAGGCGTACTGGGTCTGCACCCTGATCGACGACAGCGACGAGGTCGTCGCGCAGGCCGCGCAGAGCACGTTCGAGACGCTGACGCAGCAGTTGGCCGGGCTGCGCGTGGGCCTGGTGCACGGGCGGATGAAGCCGGCCGAGAAGCAGAAGACGATGGCGGCGTTCAAGGCCGGCGAACTGCAGTTGCTGGTCGCGACGACGGTGATCGAGGTCGGCGTCGACGTGCCCAACGCCTCGCTGATGATCGTCGAGAACGCCGAACGTCTCGGCCTGGCGCAGTTGCACCAGTTGCGCGGCCGGGTCGGGCGCGGCAGCGCGGCGTCGAGCTGCGTGCTGCTGTACCAGTCGCCGCTGTCGCGGATGGCGAAGCAGCGGCTGGAGACGATGCGCGAGACCAACGACGGCTTCGTGATCGCCGAGAAGGATCTGGAACTGCGCGGGCCGGGCGAACTGCTGGGCACGCGCCAGACCGGGCTGGCCGCGTTCCGCATCGCCGATCTCGGCCGCGACGCCGCGCTGCTGCCCACCGTGCAGCGCATCGGCGAAACCTTGCTCGGCGCGGATCCGGAGGCGGCCGACCGGATCGCCCGGCGCTGGGTCGGCGGCGCCGCGCGCTACGCCGGCGCCTGAGGCGCCGGCGGCCGGGGATCAGCAGAGGCCTGCGCCGTCGTCCTCGGGCGTCGGGCAGTAGATGTCGTGCAGGGTGCGGATCAACTGCTGCACGGGACCGGCCGCGACCGAGTAGTACACGCTTTGCGATTCGCGCCGCGTCTGCACCAGCCCGCCTTCGCGCAGCACCGCGAGGTGCTGCGACAGCGCCGACTGGCTGAGATCGACCTCGGCGTTGATCTCGCCGACGGTCTTCTCGCCGTCGATCAGCAGGCACATCACCCGCAGCCGCTGCGGGTTGGACAGCGCCTTGAGCAGCTCGGCGGCCTGCTCGGCCTGGGCCTGCATCTGCGCGCCGATCGACACCGCATCGGCGCCGCGGCGACGGGCGGCGTTCATCGCGCCGCGCCCTCGACCTCGCCGCCGCTTTCCAGCCAGTGCTGCCAGCCGCCGGCGAGCGAGAGCGGGCGATCGAAGCCCAGACGCTTCAGCGCCTCGGCCGCCAGCGCCGAACGGCCGCCGCTGCGGCAGTAGAGGATCACCGGCGCGCGCCGGTGGGCCAGATGCGGATCGGCCTGGCCGGCCACGGCCGGATGGCCGTCGACCTGGAATTCGAGGACGCCGCGCGGAATGTTGAACGCGCCGGGGAGATGGCCCTCGGCGAATTCGGCCGGCTCGCGCACGTCGATCACGGCGACGCCTTCGGCCTGCAGCGCGCGCAGCCGGTCCGGTTCGATTTCCTCGATCACGGCGCGGGCCTGGGCGACGAGATCCTGGGCGGTGTAGGGCATGGGGGGCTCCGGGAGGGTGATTGACAGTCTAGCAAACACTAATTAAGATATATCTAAATTAGAAATCAATCAATTCACCCGGCGGGAGGGGCCATGAGCAGCATCATCGTGATCGGAGCGGGGCTGAGCGGCATGAGCGCGGCCTACGAATTGCGGGACATCCTCGGCAAGGGCCACCGGATCACCGTCGTCGGCGACGGCGAGCGGTTCAGCTTCACGCCCTCCAATCCCTGGGTGGCGGTGGGCTGGCGCAAGCCCGAAGACATCACCCTCAAGGCCGGCGACTACCTGACGAAGAAGGGCGTCGAGTTCCGCGCCGACGGCGTCGCGAAGATCGAGGCCGAGCACGACCGCATCGTCACCGGCGACGGCAGCGTGCTCGATTACGACTACCTGCTGGTCTGCACCGGCCCGAAGCTGGCCTTCGAGGAAGTGCCGGGCAGCGGTCCCGAGGGCGGCTTCACCCAGTCGATCTGCACCACGCCGCACGCGCAGCGCGCCTGGGCCGCCTACGAGGCCTTCCTCGAGCGTCCGGGCCCGATCGTCGTCGGCGCGATGGCCGGCGCCAGTTGCTTCGGCCCCGCCTACGAATTCGCGATGATCCTCGACGCCGACCTGCGCAAGCGCAAACTGCGCGACAAGGTGCCGATGACCTTCGTCTCCAGCGAGCCGTACATCGGCCACATGGGGCTGGGTGGCGTCGGCGATTCCAAGGGGCTGATGGAATCGGAGATGCGCCAGCGCCACATCAAGTGGGTCGTCAACGCCCGCGTGCAGGCGGTCCGCGACGGCGAGATGACCGTGGCCGAGTGCGACGACCAGGGCCAGCCGGCGAAGGAGCACGTGCTGCCGTTCGCGTATTCGATGCTGCTGCCGGCGTTCCGCGGCGTGGACGCGGTGGCGGCGGTCGAGGGCCTGTGCAACCCGCGCGGGTTCGTGATCGTCGACAAGCACCAGCGCAGCCCGAAATACCCGCGCATCTTCGCCGCCGGCGTGTGCGTCGCGATCCCGCCGGTCGAAGCCACCGCGGTGCCCACCGGCGCGCCGAAGACCGGTTTCATGATCGAGTCGATGGTGACCACGATCGTGCGCAACATCCGCGCCGAACTGGCGAACGAGCCGGCCGAGTTCGAGGGCACGTGGAACGCGGTCTGCCTGGCCGACATGGGCGACACCGGCGCGGCGTTCGTGGCGCTGCCGCAGATCCCGCCGCGCAACGTGACCTGGACCAGGATCGGGAAATGGGTGCACCTGGCCAAGATCGCGTTCGAGAAGTACTTCCTCTACAAGATGCGCAACGGCACCAGCGAGCCGATCTACGAAAAGTACGTGCTCGGCGCGCTGGGCATCGAACGGCTGAAGTGACCGTCCCGCCGCCGTTGTCCCTCCCCCCGTTCTGACAGTGGTTTCCCGGAGTTCCGACATGAATCTCGATCGTGCCGTCCTCGCGTTCGCCGGCGTGATGATCCTGCTCAGCCTTGCGCTGACCCGTTACGTCTCGCCGTGGTTCTGGCTGTTCACCGCCTTCATCGGCCTGAACCTGCTGCAGTCCAGCCTCACCGGGTTCTGCCCGGCGGCCATCGTCTTCAGGAAACTCGGGATCGCCAGCGGATGCGCCTTCAAGTGACCCGTCTTCCCGTGAACCCTTCCGAAGTGGGTGCTCTCCTGCGCACGCTCGCGGCGCCCGCCATGCTGGCGACGCTTTCGGCGGTGCTGCTGAGCGCCTGCGGCGGCGGCGACACCGCGGCCGACGCAGCGCCGCTGCCGAAGCTCGACGGCTTCGTCGTGGCCGCCGACGCCGCCGGCGGCGGGCAGTCCTGGGACGGCACCGTCGAGGCCGTGCGCGAGGCCGTGCTGTCGGCGCAGACCGGCGGCCGCGTCGCCGCGGTGGACGTCGACGTCAACGACCGCGTCGCCGCGGGGCAGACGCTGCTGCGCCTGACCGTGGTCGAACAGCAGGCGGGCGTCGACACCGCGCGCGCCCAGCTCCGCGCCGCCGAGGCGTCCGCGGCCGAGGCCGAGCGCCAGTACCAGCGCTTCGCCGCGCTGTCGAAGGGCGATTACGTCTCGCGCGCGCAGCTCGACCAGGCCCGCGCCGCGCGCGACGCCGCGCGTGCGCAGTTGTCCTCAGCCGGCCAGAACGCCGACTACACCACGGTGCGCGCCCCATACGAGGGGATCGTGTCCTCGCGCGACGTCGAACCGGGCGAGACCGTCGGGCCCGGACAGCGCCTGCTGACCGTGTACGCGCCGGACGAACTGCGCATCGAGGTCGCGGTGGCGCAATCCGCCGCCGAGGCCATCCGCGACAACCCAGGCGCGAAGGTGGTGTTCGACGGCGGCAGGACCGTCGATGCGCGCGAAGTCGTGGTGTTCCCGGCCGCCGACCCCGCCAGCCACAGCGTGCGGGTGCGCGTGCTGCTGCCGCATCTGGGCGCGCCGCCGGCGCCGGGCGCGGCCGCCAAGGTGGTGTTCCCGATCCGCACCGAGGCGCGCGCGCTGCGCGTGCCGGCTTCCGCCGTGTACCGTCGCGGCGAATTGACCGCGGTCTACGTGCTCGCGGACGGGCGCGCGCTGCTGCGCCAGGTGCGGCTGGGCGCGCAGCAGGGCGACAGCCTCGAGGTACTCGCCGGGCTGCGTCCGGGCGAGACCGTCGCCCGCGATCCCGAAGCCGCGCTGCAGGCGGTGGCCGCGCAGCGCGCATCGGCGGGAGCGGCGCAGCATGAGTGACCCCGTGTCCCGCACGCCGGACGCCGCCGCGCCACCGCGGCTCGGCGTGTCCGGTCGCATCGCGCGTGCGTTCCAGGCCAATCCGCTGACGCCTATCCTCGCCCTGATGGGGCTGATGCTGGGCCTCGTCGCGGTGCTGATCACGCCGCGCGAGGAAGAGCCGCAGATCGACGTGACCATGGCCAACGTGTTCGTGCCGTTCCCCGGCGCGACCGCGCGCGACGTTGAACAACTGGTGAGCTACCCGCTCGAACAGAAGCTCTCCGAGATCGAGGGCGTGAAGCACGTCTACTCGATCAGCCGCCCCGGGATGGCGGTGCTGACCGTCGAATACACCGTCGGGGTCGAACGCCAGCCGGCGATCGTGCGCCTGTACAACCAGGTGTTCTCCAACGCCGACTGGCTGCCGCCGGGCACCGGCGTCGGCCAGCCGCTGATCAAGCCCAAGGGCATCGACGACGTGCCGGTGATGGCGCTGACCCTGTGGTCGGACGATCCGGGCACCGGCGTCGAGCAACTGTCGGCGGTCGCGCGCACGCTGGAAACCGAACTCAAGCGCGTGCCCGGCACCCGCGACGTCTACACCATCGGCGCGCCGGATCGCGTGGTGGCGGTGACCCTCGACCCGACCCGCCTCGCCGCGTTCGGGCTGAGCGTCGGCGAGGTCGCGCAGGCGCTGCAGGCGGCGAACGTGGTCCGCCAGGTCGGCGAACGCGTCGGCGGCGACCGCGCGGTGCCGGTGACCGCCGGCCGCTTCCTCGCCGACCGCGGCGATGTCGCCACCCTGGTGCTCGGCGTGCAGGGCGGCAAGCCGGTGACCCTCGCCGACGTCGCCGACGTGCGCGCCGGCATCGACGTCCCGGCCAGTTACGTCTGGCACGGCACGCCGGCGGGCAAGGGCGGGCCGCAGGCCGGCACCGCGCCGGCGCTGACCATCGCGATCGCCAAGAAGCCGGGCAGCAACGCGTCCGACATCACTTCGGCGATCGCGACCCGCCTCGACGCGCTGCACGGCGAACTGATCCCCGAAGGCGTCCACGTCGAGATCGTGCGCGACTACGGCCAGACCGCGACCGACAAGGCGAAGAAGCTGATCCAGAAGCTGCTGTTCGCGACGCTGTCGGTGGTGCTGCTGGTGCTGTTCGCGCTGGGCCGCCGCGAGGCGGTCGTGGTCGGCGCGGCGGTGGTGCTGACGCTGGCGCTGACCCTGTTCGCGTCGTGGGCGATGGGCTTCACGCTCAACCGGGTGTCGCTGTTCGCGCTGATCTTCTCGATCGGCATCCTGGTCGACGACGCGATCGTCGTGGTCGAGAACATCCACCGGCACATGGCGCGCGGCGGCAAGTCGCTGATGGAGGCGATCCCGCCGGCGGTGGACGAGGTCGGCGGCCCGACCATCCTCGCCACCTTCACGGTGATCGCGGCGCTGCTGCCGATGGCGTTCGTCAGCGGGCTGATGGGGCCGTACATGCGGCCGATCCCGATCAACGCCTCGGCCGGCATGGTGCTGTCGCTGGCGGTGGCGCTGGTGGTGACGCCGTGGCTGTCGCTGAAGTTGCTGAAGCCGCATCCCGCCCATGGCGAGGCCCACGGCGACGGCGCGCAGGCGCCGGGCCGCCTGCACCGGCTGTTCGCGAAGGTGATGCGTCCGTTCCTGTCCGGCGACCGCGCGCCGCGCCGGCGACGGCTGCTGTTCGGCGGCATGGTCGCGCTGGTGCTGCTGGCGGCGAGCCTCGCGGTGGTGCAACTGGTCGTGCTGAAGATGCTGCCGTTCGACAACAAGTCCGAGCTGCAGGTGGTCGTGGACATGCCCGAAGGCAGCACCCTGGAAACCACCAACGCGCTGCTGACCGAACTCGCCGCCAGGGTCGCGACCGTGCCCGAGGTGCAGAGCTTCGAGGGCTACGCCGGGACCTCCGCGCCGATCAATTTCAACGGTCTGGTGCGCCAGTATTTCCTGCGCAGCGGCGCGAACGTCGCCGACCTGCAGGTCAACCTGGTCGACAAGCACCGGCGCAAGCGCAAGAGCCACGACATCGCGCTCGCGGTGCGTCCGGCGCTGGACGCCATCGGCCGCCGCTACGGCGCCTCGGTCAAGGTGGTGGAAGTGCCGCCGGGCCCGCCGGTGCTGGCGCCGCTGGTGGCGGAGGTCTACGGCCCCGACTACGCCGGCGGCCGCCGGGTCGCGCTGGCGCTGGAGAAGCGCCTGCACGCCACCGAGGGCCTGGTCGACATCGACACCACGGTCGAGACCGCGGCGCCGCGCGAAGTGCTGGTGGTCGATCGCGAACGCGCGACGAAGCTGGGCGTGGACCAGGCCACGATCGCGAACACGCTCGCGGCGGCGGTCGGCGGCTACGACGCGACGTTCGTCCAGGACGGCGCTTCGCGCTACCCCAGGCCGGTGCGCCTGCGCGTGCCGATCGCCGACCAGGCCGGGCTCGACCGCCTGCTCGCGCTGACCGTGAAGGGCGGGCAGGGCCAGTCGGTGCCGCTGTCGGAAGTGACGAAGACCCTGCGCACGACCTGGGACGGCGCGATCCACCACAAGGACCTGCTGCCGGTGGTCTACGTGACCGGCGACGAGGCCGGCGCGCTCGACAGCCCGCTGTACGGCATGTTCGACGTCGTCGGGCAGGTGTCGGACCACGCCGTCGACGGCCGCAAGCTGGACCAGTTCTTCATCCGCCAGCCGGCGGACACCGCGACCTACGCGATCAAGTGGGACGGCGAGTGGCAGATCACCTACGAGACCTTCCGCGACATGGGCATCGCCTACGCCGCCGGCCTGGTGCTGATCTACCTGCTGATCGTCGCCCAGTTCCGCAGCTATCTGGTGCCGCTGGTGATCATGGCGCCGATCCCGATGACCGTGATCGGGGTGATGCCCGGCCACGCGCTGCTCGGCGCCCAGTTCACCGCGACCTCGATGATCGGCATGATCGCGCTCGCCGGCATCATCGTGCGCAACTCCATCCTGCTGGTGGACTTCATCAACCAGTCGGTGGCCGAGGGCAAGGCGCCCGCCGACGCGGTGATCGAGGCCTGCGCGGTCCGCGCGCAGCCGATCGTGCTGACCGCGGTGGCGGCGATGCTGGGCGCGTTCTTCATCCTCGACGACCCGATCTTCAACGGCCTTGCGGTCTCGCTGATCTTCGGCATCCTGGTCAGCACCGCGCTGACCCTGGTGGTCATCCCCCTGCTTTATTACGTATTGTTGTCGGCGAAGCAGGCCCGCAACGCACCCACCGGAGAACGGACGACATGAGCCAAGACGACGGCATCCGCATCGTGCTGGAACAGGAAGGCCCCTATGCCTTCAAGGTGAACTTCGAGGGCACGGCGCTCGAAGCGCTGCATACCGACGAGCCCGCGCCGCTGGGCGGCGGCGGCGGTCCCAATCCGTCGGCGATGCTGCTGACCGCCATCGCCAACTGCCTGAGCGCCAGCCTGCTGTTCGCGCTGCGCAAGTACAAGAACGCGCCGGCGCCGATCCGCGCCGAGATCGTCGGCCACAAGGCGCGCAACGCTGAGGGCCGCCTGCGCATCCCGCACGCGGACGTGACCATCCGTCTCGCCGACAAGGCCGCGGACCTCGAGCATTTCGACCGGGTGCTGGCGCAGTTCGAGCAGTTCTGCGTCGTCACCCAGAGCGTGCGCGAAGGCGTGTCGGTGGACGTGAAGATCGTCGACGCCGACGGCGCGGTCCACGTGCCGGGCGCGGCGGCCGCCTGAACGTCCGGCCGCCTGAACGTCCGCTCCGGACCCGGCTGGTCGCGCGGCGTCCGGGGTTGATGGGCGCAGCGGCGGCCACCATCGTCTCCGGCATGCCGGCCACGGCCATCGCCGGACGGAGTCCTCCATGACCGACGCGCCCCTGCTCATCGCCTGTCCCGCCTGCCACGGCCTCAACCGCGTGCCGGCCGCGCGCCTGGTCGACGCGCCGAACTGCGGACGCTGCCATCGGCCGCTGTTCGATGCGCATCCGCTGGCGCTCGACGCCGCGGGGTTCGAGCGCCACGTGGTCCAGTCCGACCTGCCGGTGCTGGTCGATTTCTGGGCGCCTTGGTGCGGCCCGTGCCGTTCGATGGCGCCGCAGTTCGAGGCCGCGGCGCGCACGCTGGAGCCGCACGTCCGCCTCGCCAAGATCGACACCGAGGCGCATCCGGCGCTGGGCGCGCGCTTCGGCATCCGCAGCATCCCCACGCTGGTCCTGTTCCGCCAAGGCCGCGAACTCGCCCGCCAGTCCGGCGCGATCGGCGCGGCCGAGATCGTGCGCTGGGCCCGCGGCCACGCAGGGTGAGCGCCGCCGGCCGGTGCAGGGCGTCATCGCGCGACCTGCGCCGATCGGCCGCTTCCGTATTCCGTCTCCACCGCGCCACCGGAGTCCGTCCATGATCGCCCGTCTCCCGCGTCCCCTCGTCGTCGTCGCCGTGCTGGTGTTCGCCATACCGCTGGTCGCCTGCACCGGCCTGCGCGCGCATCGCGCGGAGGCCCCGGCACCCGCCGCACCCGCGGCGATGCCCGCCGCGACGCCGTCCGGCGTGGCCCTGCACCACCCGCAGCCGCGGCTCTACACCGCCGGCCAGCCCGCGAGCGGCGACTGGGCCGCGATCGCCGGCGGCGGCGTGGACACCGTGATCGATCTGCGCGCGCCTGGCGAGCGCAAGGACCGCGACGAACGTGCCGAAGTCGAGGCCGCGGGCCTGCGCTACGTCGCGCTGCCGATCGCCGGCCACGAGGGCGTGACCGAGGACAACGCGAAGGCGCTGGCCGATCTGATCGCCGCCGCGCAGGGGCCGGTGCTGGTCCACTGCGCCAGCGGCAACCGCGCCGGCGGCCTGCTCGCGCTGGCGCTGGCCGCGCAGGGCGTGCCCGCGGCGCAGGCGCTGGAGACCGGCCGCGCCGCCGGCATGACGTCCACCGAGACGCAGGTGCGCCAGGTGCTCGATGCGCAGGCGAAGGCCGCGTGCGCCGCCGAGGGCCGCGACGCGGCGGCGTGCGGCGCGGGCGGCTGAGCGCCCGGGCGTCGCTGGAACCGGCGCTCGGAACCGACGCTCAGAACCGGTCGAGCGGCAGCTTCAGGTAGCGCACGCCGTTGTCTTCCGGCTCGGGCAACCGCCCGGCACGGATGTTGACCTGCACCGACGGCAGCAGCAGCGCCGGCATCGCCAGCGTGGCGTCGCGGGCGGTGCGGACGGCGACGAACGCCGCTTCGTCCACGCCGTCGCGGACATGGATGTTGTCCGCCTTCTGCGCGGCGATCGTGGTCTCGCACGCGTAGGCGCGCCCGCCCGGGCCGTAGTCGTGGCAGACGAACACGCGGGTCTCGCCGGGCAGCGCGAACAGGCGCTGGATCGAGCGGAACAGCATGCCCGCGTCGCCGCCCGGGAAATCGCAGCGCGCGGTGCCGCCGTCGGGCATGAAGATCGAATCGCCCACGAACAGCGCGTCGCCGATGCGATACGCCACGCTGTCGTTGGTGTGGCCCGGCACCGCGATGACCTCCGCGTCGATGGCGCCGACCGCGAAGCGCTCGTTGTCGGCGAACAGGTGGTCGAACTGCGAGCCGTCCACCGGGAAATGCTCGCCGAGGTTGAAGATCGGCCGGAACGCCTTCTGCACCGTGCGGATGCCTTCGCCGATGGCGAGCCGCGCCTGCGGGCACTGCGACTTCAGCCAGTGGCCGGCGCTCAGGTGGTCGGCGTGGGCGTGGGTCTCGAGGATCCAGCGCACGTCCAGCCCGAGGGCGCGGACGTGATCGACGACCTGCTGCGCGGAGGTGGTCGCGGTGCGCCCCGACTTCGCGTCGAAGTCCAGCACCGGATCCACGATCGCCGCCTGCTTCGTGGCGTCGTCGGCGACCACGTAGGTCCAGGTGCAACTCTCGGCGTGGAAGAACGGGGCGACGATGGGGCGCATGGCGGACTCCGGAACGGCGGACCAAGGCATCTTATGACGCCCGGTTCCGGTGCGGGGCCGGGCATGCCGGCGCGGTCGACCGCCGTTGCGGGTTCCGCTAGAGTCCGTCGATGAACGACAAACTTCCCCTGCTGATCGACACCGACCCGGGCGTGGACGACGCGCTCGCCCTGCTGATGGCCTTCGACGCGCCGCGTCACGAGGTCGTCGCGCTGACCATCGCCGCCGGCAACGTCGGCCTCGGACACACCGTCGCCAACGCGCTGAAGCTGTGCGAAGTCGCCGGGGTCGAAGTGCCGGTGTTCGCCGGCTGCGACGCGCCGCTGCTGCATCCCGCGCCCGACGCCTCGTACGTCCACGGCCGCGACGGTTTCGGCGACATCGGCTACGCGCCGGCCGCCAGGCAGGCCGAGGCCGAACACGCCGCGCTCGCGATCCTCCGCCTGTCGCACGCGCATGCCGGCCGGCTGGTGGTTTGCATGCTCGGGCCGCTGACCAACCTCGCGGTGGCGCTCAAGCTCGATCCGACCCTGCCGCAGCGCGTCGGCCGGATCGTGGTCATGGGCGGCGCGGTGACCGGGCAGGGCAACACCACGCCGACCGCCGAGTTCAACATCGGCTTCGACCCCGAGGCGGCCTGGGTGGTGTTCGAGGCCTTCGCCGCGGCCGGGAAGGTCGTCGAGGTGGCCGACTGGGAAGCGGTGATCCGCCACGGCTTCCTGCACACCGACGTCGAGGCCTGGCTGCGCGCCGACCATCCCCGCGCCCGGTTCTACGAGGCGATCTCGCGCAGGACCCGCGAGTGGTCGGCGGGCCTGCGCGGCGAGCGCTGGCACGCCGCGGACGCGCTGGCGATGGCGCTGGTGGTGGCCCCGGAGCACGCCCTGACCCTGGAGCGCCGGCCGCTGCGGGTCGAACTGAACGGGGCCGAGACCCGGGGCGCCACCGTGGTCGACTGGGGCCGCCGCAGCGGCCGGGCCGACCACGCCGAGCTGCTGATGGCCTACGACCAGGCCGCCTTCGAGGGCCTGATCCGGCAGGCGCTGCGGGCCGGTTGAGGCGGGGCTTCGCGGCAGGGCTTCGCGGAAGGGCTTGGGGCCAGACCGGCCCCGGCCGACGGCCGGTTGCCGGCAGGCTTGAGCCGAGGACCGGGCTGCCGGTATAATGCCCGGCTTTCCGCTCAACTCTGGTATCCGCCATGAAGGCCGACATCCATCCCGAATACCGTCAGGTCGTGTTTCAGGACGTGACCTCGGACTTCAAGATCCTCACCCGTTCGACCCTCTCCAGCAAGGAAACGGTCAAGTGGGACGACGGCAACGAGTACCCGCTGATCAAGGTCGAAATCTCCTCGTCCTCGCATCCGTTCTACACCGGTCAGCATCGCGTCGTCGACACCGCGGGCCGCGTCGACAAGTTCCGCAAGCGCTACGGCAAGTAATCCCGCGCACGCGCGGCGGGTCGGCGACGCCGGCCCTGCGCCCGCGTCGCGACCCGTAAGCTGCTGCAGCGCGCATGCGCCGCGACGGCCGCCCCCCGGGCGGCCGTTTTCGCGTGCGCGTCCGCGCGTGGCTGCGTCCGGTCGCATTGCAGTTCGCCCGTCTCCGACCAAAGTCCGGCGGCGGCTCCGGGGCGATATGCGATAATCGAGCGCTGCCGCGATCGCGTATCGCGGCACCCTTCCCCCGAGTGCCGGGGCCGTTCCGCGGTCCCGCGATCCACGTTCATCCAAAGCTTCCGGGAGTGCGCCGTGTCACAACAGGATTCCAACATCCCCACCCAGGTCACCGTCGGTGTCGGCGACAAGTCGGTCGTGCTGCCGGTGCATGCGCCGACCCTCGGCAACGGCTGCATCGACATCGCGAAACTGCCGAAGGAAACCGGCCTGTTCACGTACGACTCGGGCTTCACCGCCACCGCGGCGTGTCGTTCGGCGATCACCTACATCGACGGCGACGCCGGCGTGCTGCTGTACCGCGGCTACCCGATCGAGCAGCTCGCCGAGAAGTCGTCCTTCCTCGAAGTCGCCTATCTGCTGATGAACGGCGAACTGCCCAACGCGAAGGAATTCTCCGCGTTCGAGCACGAGGTCACGCATCACACGATGATGCACGAGGCCTTCCGCACCTTCCTGTTCGGCTTCCGCCACGACGCCCATCCGATGGCGATGCTGGTCGGCATGCTCGGCTCGATGGCGAGCTTCTACCACAACACCCTGGACCTGGACGACGCCGAGCAGCGCCGCCTCGCCGCGATCCGCCTGATCGCGAAGGTGCCGACCATCGCCGCCGCCTGTCATCGCTATTCGATCGGCTGGCCCAGCCGCTATCCGAAGAACAACCTCGAGTACGTCACCCGCTTCCTGCACATGATGAAGGAAGTGCCGAGCGAGCCGCTGGAACTCAATCCGGTCGCGGCGAAGGCGCTGGACCTGCTGTTCATCCTGCACGCCGACCACGAGCAGAACGCCTCGACCTCGACGGTGCGCCTGGTCGGTTCCACCGGCGCCAACCCGTATGCGTGCGTCGCCGCCGGCGTCGCCGCGCTGTGGGGCCCGGCGCACGGCGGCGCGAACGAGGCGGTGCTGAAGATGCTCGAAGAGATCGGCCGCCCGGACAACGTGCAGTCGGCGGTCGACAAGGCGAAGGACAAGAACTCGGGCTTCCGCCTGATGGGCTTCGGCCATCGCGTCTACAAGAACTTCGACCCGCGCGCCAAGATCATCCGCGAGATGTGCTACAAGGTGCTGAACGAGCTGGGCGTGAACGACCCGCTGCTCGAAGTGGCGATGAAGCTCGAGGAAGCGGCGCTGAAGGACGAGTACTTCGTGCAGCGCAAGCTCTATCCGAACGTCGACTTCTACTCCGGCATCATCTACAAGGCGCTGGGCATCCCGACCGAGATGTTCACGGTGATGTTCGCCATCGCCCGCACCGCCGGCTGGGTCTCGCACTGGCTGGAACAGCAGAACGATCCGGAAGCGAAGATCGGGCGTCCGCGCCAGATCTACACCGGCCACGCCGGCCGCGACTACGTGCCCGCCGACAAGCGCTGATCGCCGCCGACCGCGACCCCGCGCAACGCAACGACGAAGGCCCCGCACTGCGGGGCCTTCGCGTTCATGCCGCGGCGAGCGCGGCCGTGCCTGCGGATCAGGCCAGCAGCGAGCGCAGCATCCAGGCGTTCTTCTCGTGGATGTTCAGGCGCTGGGTCATCAGGTCCACGGTCGGGTCGTCGCCGGCGTGGTCGGCGGTCTTCAGCACCTTGCGCGCGGTGCGGCACACGGCCTCGTTGCCGACGACGAGCTGGCGTACCATTTCGCGCCAGTCGCCGGCGTCGACCTCGCTTTCCTCCGCGATCGAGCCGAGCTTCACGAACGCGCCGTAGCTGCCCGGCGCGCGGTAGCCGAGGGCGCGGATGCGCTCGGCGACGGCGTCCAGCGCGGTCCATTCCTCGGTGTACTGGCCCTCGAACATCAGGTGCAGGGTGTTGAACATCGGGCCGGTGACGTTCCAGTGGAAGTCGTGGGTCTTCAGGTACAGGGTGAAGCTGTCGGCCAGGAAGTGCGACAGGCCCTCGGCGATCTTCCTGCGGTCGCCGGTGGTGAGGCCGATGTCGATCTGCGGCGCGCCGTCGGCGGCGGGCTTCTTGGCCGGCGCCGGTTTGCGGGGCTTGGTCTTGGCCATGCGGAACTCCAGGTGCGGGTGGAAGGGTCGGGTCAGCGTACTCCTCGCGGCCCGACGGATGGCCCAGACTATCCGGGGAGCGACGCGATAGAAAGTCGATTGATTGGATTTATTTGATTGATGAAAGCTATTGAAAAGGCGCAGGACGCGGCGCTTCGCCGGGCCCGCGCCGCCATCGACGGTGCGCTGAGCCGCGACCGGGGCCGCCTCCACGGCCTCTGGTCGCGCTGGCGCGGGCGGCCCGCGGACGCGGCCGCCGAAGCCGCATTCGCCGAGGCGCTGGCGACGTCGGTCGCGGCGCACGAAGCCCGCGCGGCGGCGCTGCCGACGACCGTCGCGGTCGATCCCGCGCTGCCGATCGCCGCCGAGGCCGAGCGCCTGGTCGCGCTGATCCGCGACCACCAGGTCGTGGTCATCGCCGGCGAGACCGGTTCGGGCAAGACCACCCAGTTGCCGAAGCTGTGCCTGGCCGCCGGCCGCGGCGCCGCCGGGATGATCGGCTGCACCCAGCCGCGCCGGATCGCCGCGCGCGCGGTCGCCCGCCGCGTGGCGGAGGAACTGGGCACCGGCCTTGGCGATCTCGTCGGCTACCAGGTGCGCTTCAACGACCACGTCGGCGAGCGCACCGCGGTCAAGTTCATGACCGACGGCATCCTGCTGGCCGAGATCCAGTCCGACCGCTGGCTGTCGGCGTACGACACGCTCATCGTCGACGAGGCGCACGAGCGCAGCCTCAACATCGACTTCCTGCTCGGCTATCTCAAGCAGTTGTTGCACAAGCGCCGCGACCTGAAGGTCATCGTCACCTCGGCGACGATCGACACCGAGCGCTTCTCGAAGCACTTCGACGATGCGCCGGTGGTCAGCGTCGAAGGCCGCGGCTATCCGGTCGAGGTGCGCTGGCGGCCGCTCGAGGGCGAGGGGCGCGAGGAGGACGGCGACGAGGCGTCGTCCGAAGGCGGTCGCAGCGTGCTCGACGGCATCGTCGCCGCCTGCGACGAGATCGCGCGCGGCGGCGCCGGCGGCGGCCTGGGCGACACCCTGATCTTCCTGCCCGGCGAACGCGAGATCCGCGACGCGCACCAGGCGCTGGAGAAGCGCAAGTACCGCCACACCGAAGTGCTGCCGCTGTATGCGCGGCTGTCGGCGCGCGACCAGGACCGCGTGTTCAACCCGGGCCCGCAGCGGCGCATCGTGCTGGCGACCAACGTCGCCGAAACCTCGCTGACCGTGCCGCGCATCCATTACGTGGTCGATCCGGGCCTGGCGCGGGTCAAGCGCTACAGTCCGCGGCAGAAGCTCGACCGCCTGCACATCGAGCCGATCTCGCAGGCCAGCGCCGACCAGCGCAAGGGCCGCTGCGGGCGCATCGCGCCGGGCACCTGCTTCCGGTTGTACTCGGAAGCCGATTTCCTCGCCCGCGATCCGTTCACCGACCCGGAGATCCGTCGCGCCGCGCTGGCGGGCGTGATCCTGCGCATGCTGTCGCTGGGGCTGGGACGGATCGAAGACTTCCCGTTCCTCGAACCGCCCGATCCGCGCGCGATCGCCGACGGCTGGCAGCAGCTCGCCGAACTCGGCGCGATCGACGCCGAGCGTAAACTCACCGCGATCGGTCGCACGATGGCGCGGCTGCCGGTGGACGTGAAGCTCGCGCGCATGCTCATCGCCGCGCGCGCGCACGGCTGCCTGCGCGCGATGCTGGTGATCGCCAGCTTCCTCGGCATCCAGGACCCGCGCGAGCGTCCGGCCGACCAGCGCGGCGCCGCCGACGCCGCGCACGCGCAGTTCGCCGACCCGAAGTCGGAATTCGTCGGCATCCTCAAGCTGTGGGAGGCGTTCCGCGGCGCCCACGAGGAGATGACCCAGTCGCAACTGCGCAAATGGGCCGACAGGCACTTCCTCGGGTTCCTGCGCCTGCGCGAGTGGCGCGAACTGCACCGGCAACTGAAGCTGCTGTGCGACGAGCTCGACTGGGGCGATGCGCCGGTCGGCCGCGCGGATCGCAACGTCCGAGCCCCCGGTAGAGCGGCCTTCGGGCCGGTGCAACGTGATGCGGAAAAGCAGCGGCCTGAAGGCCGCTCTACCGAACCCGTTGCGCCGGACGCCGCTTCGGCCGAAGACGCCGTCGCCGTCGACTACGCCAAGCTGCATCGCGCGTTGATCGCCGGGCTGCCGACGCAGCTCGGCAACCGCGGCGATCGCGGGCTGTACGACGGCCCGCGCGGGCGCAAGTTCATGCTGTTCCCGGGCTCGACGCTGGCGAAGAAGCCCCCGCCGTGGGTGCTGTCGGCGACCCTGCTCGACACCGAGAAGGTGTGGTCGATCACCAACGCCGCGATCGAGCCGGACTGGGCGATCGACGAACTGCCGCACCTGCTCGCGCGTCGCCACCACGACCCGCACTGGGCGCGGTCGCAGGGGCGAGTGGTCGGCAGCGAGCAGATCAGCCTGTTCGGGCTGGTGCTGGCGCCGAAGAAACCCGTTCACTACGGCGCGCTGTTCCCGGAGGAATCGCGGCAGATCTTCGCACGCGACGCGCTGGTGACCGGCGAGATCAACACCCGCGCCGCGTTCCTGGCGCGCAACCTCGCCACCCTGGCGAAGGCGAAGGAAGAGGAAGCCAAGCAGCGGCGCGCGGGCCTCGTCGTCGACGAGGACTGGCAGGCGCAGTGGTACCTCGACCGCCTGCCCCCGCACGTCCACAACGCCCAGGCGCTGGACGCGTGGTACGCGAAGCTGCCGCCGGCGGAGAAGGCGAAGCTGGAATGGACGTTCGACGACCTGATGGTCGGCGGCGCCAGCGACGCCGAGCGCTTCCCGAAGGTGCTGCCGCTGGGCGACGCGCGCCTTGCGGTGTCGTACCGCTTCGAGCCCGGCGCGCCGGACGACGGCATGACCGTGGTGGTGCCGCTGCACCTGCTCAACGCGCTCGACCCGGCGCGGCTGTCGTGGCTGGCGCCGGGCTTCGTGCAGGACAAGGCGGCGGCGCTGATCAAGTCGCTGCCGAAGGCGCTGCGTCGCAACTTCGTGCCGGCGCCGGATTTCGCGCGCGCCTTCGCCGAGGCGTTCCCGCAGCCCGATGCCGACAGCCTGGAAGGCGCGCTCGCGCGGTTCCTGAAGAAACTGGGCGGCGTCGAGCTGTCCGCGCTCGATTTCGACGTCGCGTCGATCGATCCGCACCTGCGCGCCAACCTGCGCCTGCTCGACGCGCCCGGGACCCGTGGCGACGCCCGCCACGTGCTGGCCGAGTCGCGCGATCTGGACGACCTGCGCGCACGCTTCGGCAAGCGCGCGGCGGACGCGTTCTCGGCGCGCGCCGCGGAAGGCCTCGCGCAGGCGGGCCTGACCGCGTTCCCGGCGACGCCGATCCCCGGATCGGTGCCCGGCGCCGGCGGCGTGCCGGCGTACCCGGCGCTGCACGACGACGGCGACAGCGTGTCGGTGGCGGTCCATGCCGACCGTCGCGAAGCCGAGCGCCACCACCCGCAGGGCGTGCGCCGGCTGCTGCGGATCGCGCTGGCGGAGCGGATGAAACAGGCGCGCAAGCAGTTGCCGGTGCAGCCGAAGATCGCGCTGCTGTACGCGGCGATCGAATCGCAGGCGCCGCGCCGCGACGGCCTCAAGGAAGGCGACCGCCTGCGCGAGGACCTGGTCGAAGGCGCGTTCGCCGCGCTCGCCGCCGACGGGCTCGATGCGATCCGCGACGAGGGCGCGTTCGCGCGCCGGGTCGAGGGCGCGGGCAAGGCGCTGTTCGGCGAGGCGATGGACCGGCTGCGGCAGGCCGAGGTCATCCTCGCCCGCGTCGCCGAGGTCCGCGCGGCGCTGGATTCGACACTCATGGGCTGGGCGCGCGCCAACCTCGACGACCTGCAGGCGCAGCTCGCCGCACTGGCCGCGCCGGGCTTCCTGCGCGATACGCCGGCCGACGCGCTGGCCGAGTATCCGCGCTGGCTGAAGGCGATGGCCCTGCGCGCCGAGCGCGCGCTGCGCGATCCGGTGCGCGACCAGGCGCGCATGCTCGAGCTCAAGCCGTTCGCCGACGCGCTGGCGGACGCCCGCGCGCGCGGCGTGGATGCGCTGCCGGGCTGGCGGACGCTGCGCTGGGAACTGGAGGAGTTCCGGGTGTCGCTGTTCGCGCAGGAACTGGGCGCCAAGGGCGGGGCGTCGGCCAAGAAGCTCGCGTCGCGACTGTCGCAATTGCGCTGAGCGTCGCCTCCGCGGAGACGCGTCCCGGTTACGCTGGGGCCGTCGCCCGCGCATGCGCCGCCGGGCCCGGGCGACGGCGGCGGCGCCCGTGCGCCCGTCGCAGGAGACCGGCGGCTTCCCGAACGCAAGGACACACCCATGCACAAGCACATGATCCGCGGGGCCGCGATCGCCCTGTTCTCCGCCGCGATGGGCATCGGCGGCAGCGCCGCGGCGCTGCCCGGCGGGCCGACCACGCCCTGCACCGAGGCCAACGCGGGCGAGATCGCCACGGTCGAGAGCTACAGCCCGCGGACCGGCTACACCCAGCGCATCTACGAATGCTCGCCGCCCTACGGCTGGTCCCTCGTCGCGGTCTGCGACGCGTACGGCTGCGTCTACTACTGAGCCGCCGCGACCGCACCAGGCGCGCCCCGGCATCGACCGGGGCGCGTCCTCTCCGGGGAGGGCCGCCGCCGCGGGCCGGCGCGGACCCAGCGTTCGGCACATGCCTTCGCCGCCGGGGCGTTCACACTTCGCCCGGCGCGACGCGGTGGCCCGGCATGGCGCCGCCGCCGACCTGGATGTGACCTCCGGCGCCCGCCCGCGAATCACGCCCATGTCACAAGTCGCGCCCGCCATCGTCCTGATCGCGAGCCCGGCGTGCGACGCCGCCCTCCCTCCCGCGCCAAGGAGCGCCCCGTGTCCACGCTGATCGATATCTTCCTGCAGCCCGGCAAGGCTTTCGCCGAGCTCAGGGAACGCCCCTCCTTCCTGCTGCCGCTGGCGCTCTCGCTGGTGCTGAGCGGGGCGATGACCTTCCTGTACTTCAAGCACGTCGACTACGACTGGTACCTGGGACACATGTTCTCGGCGAAGCCCGACCTGACGGCCAAGGAAATCGCCACGGCGAAGACCACCATGCCGCCCGCCGCGTTCATGTCGTGGCTGTCGCTGGCCGGGGTGCTGATCGGCGGCGTGCTGCTGACCCTGCTGATGGGCGTCTACTACCTGCTCGCGGGCAAGGTGGCGGGCAAGGCGGTGTCGTTCCGCCACGCGCTGGCGCTGTCGACCTGGCCGCAGATGCCCACCCTGCTGGGCGTGATCGTCGCGCTGGTCGGGGTGCTGACCATGACCCCGCGGACGCCGCTGGAATCGCTGACCCTGCTCAACCTCGATCCGCTGCTGTTCCAGTTGCCGATGGACGACCGCTGGAGCAGCCTCGCCAAGGGCTTCAGCCTGCTCACGCCGTGGACCTGGTTCCTGACCGCGCTGGGCTGGAAGACCTGGGGCCGGACCGGATGGGGCCAAGCGGCGACCGTGGCGCTGCTGCCGTGGGTCGTGGTCTACGCCGGCATGACCGCCTGGGCGCTGGCGCAGTGATCACGGGACAGGACTGCATCCGATGAAATTCGATCGCAAGTGGCTCATCGGCGCGCTCATCGTCGCCGTGGTCGTCGTGCCCCTCGTCGTCAAGAAGAACCGCGCCGCCTCGGCGACCGGCGTGGACCTGGTCGAGGTCGCGCTGCAGGACGTGCAGCCGTCGATCCTCACCTCGGGGACGCTGGCGTTCCGCAACGAGGTCAACCTGACCTCCGAGGTCACCGGCAAGGTCAGCAGCCTGCTGGTGAAGGAGGGCGACACGGTCGAGGCCGGACAGGTGCTGCTGCGCCTCGACCCGGAGCTGTACGACAACGCGATCGAGCGCGAGTCCGCCGGCCTGCGCCAGGCGCGGATCGCGATCGACCGGCAGCGCGCGCAGGTGGCGCTCAAGCGCACCCAGTTCGAGCGCAGCCGCGCGCTGGTCGCCGACAAGCTGATCGACCGCAACCGCTTCGACGAGGATCGCAACCAGTTGCAGTTGGCGGAGGCCGACCTGCGGTCCAACGAGGAGGCGCTGCGCCGCGCCGAATCGGTGGTCAGCGACGCCCGCGAGCAGCGCGCGCGCACCGAGGTCCACGCGCCGATCTCCGGGCGCATCGTGTCGCTGCCGATCAAGGTCGGCGAGACCGCGGTGCCGTCGACCTCTGCGTTCGCCGGCGCGCAGTTGATGAAGATCGCCGACATCTCCGAGATCATCGCCGAGCTGAAGGTCGACGAGGCCGACATCGCGCAGGTCGCGGTCGGCCAGCGGGTGGAGGTGTTCGCGGCGTCGTATCCGGACACCGCGCTGAAGGGCCGGGTCGAGCAGATCGCGCTCGCGCCGACGATCGAGGGCCAGGGCCGCGCGTACAAGGTGACCGTGCGCATCGCGCCGGACCCGAAGCTCGCGCTGCGCTCGGGGATGAGCGTGCGCGCCAACGTGTTCCTCGGCGACGGCCGGCGCCGGCTCGCGGTGCCGGTCGAGGCGGTGGTCACCGACACCGAGGAGAAGGGCGCGGCGAAGCACGCCGTGTGGGTGGCGAAGGACGGCAAGGCGCACCGGGTCGAGGTCGCGGTCGGCGAATCCGACGATCGCTGGCAGGTCGTCGAGAAGGGCCTCACCGCAGGCGACCAGGCGATCGCCGGCCCCTCGCGCGAACTGCGCGCCCTGGTCGAGGGCCAGGCCGTCGAGCGCCGCGATCCGGCCGAGGCGCGGGCCGACGAGGCCGCCGGCGAAGACGGCGACGGCGACGCGAAGGACGCCGGATGATCGCCCTGCGCGGCATCGTCAAGCGCTACGCGATGGGCGAGGAGATCGTCCTCGCGCTCGACGGCGTGGACCTGGACATCGGCCGCAACGAATACGTTGCGCTGACCGGGCCCTCGGGATCGGGCAAGTCGACGCTGATGAACCTGATCGGCTGCCTCGACAGCCCCAGCGCGGGCAGCTACACCCTCAACGGCCGCGACGTGTCGGGCATGGACGACGTCGAACTGGCGCACGTGCGCAACCGCGAGATCGGCTTCGTGTTCCAGAGCTTCCACCTGCTGCCACGGATGACCGTGCTGCAGAACGTGATGCAGCCGCTGGTCTACCGCGGGCTCCCGGTCGAGGCGCGCCGTGCCCGCGCGGCGGCCGCGCTGGCCAAGGTCGGCCTGGCCGATCGCCTGGGGCACCGCCCGAACCAGTTGTCCGGCGGCCAGCGCCAGCGCGTGGCGATCGCGCGCGCACTGGTGGGCGAGCCGTCGATCCTGCTGGCCGACGAGCCGACCGGCAACCTCGACACCCGCACTTCGGCGGACATCATGGCCCTGTTCGACACCCTGCACGCGCAGGGACAGACGGTGGTGATGGTGACCCACGAGCCGGACATCGCCGCGCACAGCCATCGCGTGCTGCGGGTGAGCGACGGCCGCATCGTCGAGGACACCCGTCGTCCTCCGTCGGCGACGCCGCAGCGGCCGGCCGCCGCGGGAGCCGCCTGATGCAGGCCCTGCTCGAAGCCTTCCGCGCGGCGCTGGCCAGCCTGGCCGCGCACCGCATGCGCAGCTTCCTGACCACGTTGGGCATCCTCATCGGCACCGGCTCGGTGATCGCGGTGGTCGCGCTGGTGCAGGGCTTTTCCGACTCGATCAAGGGCCAGTTGTCGGATCTCGGCGGCAGCACGCTGACCCTGCGCGCGGTCAACGACAACGAGAACTTCCGCACCGGCAAGCTCAACACGATCAGCTTCGACGACATCCGCGTGCTGCGCTATCGCGTCGCCGGGGTGAAGGACGTCGCGCCGCTGATGGTGGTCCAGGCCGCCGGCGCCAGCTACAAGGGGCGCACCAGCAGCCCGCAGGTGCAGGCGACGACCGCGGACTACGCGCTGGTCAACGGCCGCTTCCCGGCGTTCGGGCGCTTCATCGTGGACAGCGACGACCGCGGCCACCGCCGGGTCGCGATCATCGGCGCCGACCTGCGCGACGAACTGAAGATGCCGAAGAATCCGGTCGGCGAGTATTTCCAGATCGGCAGCGAGTGGTTCAAGGTCGTCGGGGTGATGGAGAAGGAAGGCGAACTGTTCGGCTTCAGCCGCGACAACTACGCGATCATCCCGTTCGACGTCGGCCGCGCGATGATGGGCAACAGCAACGACCCGATGATCATGGCCTCGTTCACCGTCGCCAACCTGGCGGAGGTCGAAACCGTGCGCGAACGGGTCAAGCGCGCCGTTCGCGCCTCGCGCCGGCTGGCCACCGAGGACGACGACGACTTCAAGGTCGAGGCCGCTGATTCGGTGCTCAAGCAGTTCGAGAAGATCACCGGCACCGCGACCCTGGTCGTCGCCGGCGTGGTCGGCATCTCGCTGCTGGTCGGCGGCATCGGGATCATGAACATCATGCTGGTGTCGGTGACCGAGCGCACCCGCGAGATCGGCATCCTCAAGGCGCTGGGCGCGACCCGTCGCGACATCCTCGTGCAGTTCCTGCTCGAGGCGGGCCTGCTGGCGCTGCTGGGCGGGGTGATCGGCATCGCCCTGGGCTACGGGCTGGCGCTGCTGATCGCCACCCTGGTGCCGGGGTTCCCACCGGCGCACGTGCCGGTGTGGGTGGTGGTCGCCGCGGCCGGTTTCTCGGCGCTGGTCGGCGTGCTGTTCGGGATCATGCCGGCCTCGAAGGCGGCGGGGCTCGACCCGATCGAGGCGCTGCGCTACGAGTGATCCGACGAATGATGCGACGAACCCCGGCCGGGGCCGGGGTTCGTCGTGCCGTGCGGTCTTCGCGCGCGCCGATCCTACGGCGTGGCGATGATCGCGGCCTGGGCGTTGATGATGCCCGTGCCCAGCGGGCCGGGCGACGGGGTGCTGCCGAACGGCTTGACGTTCGCCTTGATGATGCTTTCGCAGGCCGCCGGCGTGCAGTCGGTGCTCGGCTTGGAGCGCATCATCGCGACCAGCGCGGCCACGTGCGGCGACGCCATCGAGGTGCCGCTGTAGTACACGTAGTTGTCCGCGCCCGGCGTGGTGGTGCCGGCGTTGAGCGTGGAGGCGATGCTCACGCCCGGCGCCGAGACGTCCACGCCCGCGCCGTAGTTGGAGAAGCTGGCCTTGTTCGCGGACGAGTCGGTCGCGCCGACCACGATCAGGCCCGCGCCGGTGCAGCCGGCCGGGGTGAAGCCGGAGACGTTGGCGTTGCTGTTGCCGGCCGCGACCACCACCGGCACGCCACGGCTCAGCGCACCGTTGATCGCGAGCTGCATCGCCGAGGTCGAGGTGCAGGTGCCGCCGCCGCCGAGGCTCATGTTGATGACGCTGGCCTTGTTGGCGCCGACCGCCGGCACGCCGGAGACCGTGCCGCCCGAAGCCCAGGTGATCGCGTCGGCGATGTCGGCGAGGGTGCCGCCGCAGCGGCCGAGCGCGCGCACCGCCAGCACCTTGGCCTGGTAGGCCATGCCGGCCACGCCGGCGGCGTTGTTGGTCACCGCGGCCACGGTGCCGGCGACGTGGGTGCCATGCCAGCTCGAGTTGGTGGCCGGGGAGCCGGCGTAGCACTGGTTGGCGGTGGTCCAGTCGCCCGGATCCAGCGCGCTGCTGTCGCGGCCGTTGCCGTCGTTGGCGGTGCTGGTGTTCGAGATGAAGTCGTAGCCGTTGATGATGTTGGCGTTCAGGTCGACGTGCGGCCGGTAGCCGGTGTCGATGACCGCGACGATCTTGCCCGCGCCGATGAAGCCGAGGTCCCAGGCGAGATTGGCGTTGCTGCCGCCGACGCCGTTCTGCAGGCCGTACTGCAGGGAGTAGTAGGTGTCGTTCGGGGTCAGCGTGGGCTGCAGCATGATGTTCGGTTCGACGAACACGACGTCGGGATCGGCGGCGATGTCGCGCATCAGCGTCTCGGCATCGACGCGGTCGAGCGGGCGATCGGTGCGGATGAGGTCGGCGCCGATGCCGAGCGTGCGCTCGTGGCGGACGGTGGTCGCCTTGGCGCGACCGAAGGCGCGGCCGGCGGCGGCGTCGATGCGGGTCACCAACTGGGCCTTGTTGCGCTGCGCCGCGCTGCCGTCGCGATAGGTGACGATGAAACCGTCGACCGGACCGTTGCCGGTTAGGCCGGAGGCGTCGTAGCGCTCGGCGGCGAAGGCCGAACCGGTGAGCAGGGCGCCGGACACGGCGACGGACAGCGCCAGCAGGCGCAGATCATTGCGATGGTTGGACATGATCGTGACTCTCCATGTGCTTGTGCGTGATGGGCCGCACGCTGCGGCCCGGGTCCATGGCGTCCGGGGCCGCCCCTGCGGTTTCGTGATCCGTGAAACCGGGCGACCGGGACGCGTAGGGGCGCATTCCGCGCCCCCGCCTCAAGCTTATGGAACCGTCCAGACGCCGTGTCAAAGCCGTTCGTCGGGAATGCGCGCGCATTTCGTGACGCCGGTCGTCGGGATCACGCTTTTTTCACGCCGTTGCCGATGGATGGTTGCGTCGGCGCAAGCATCGCGACCGATCTGCTTGCGATCGATGTGCTAGGGTCGATCCGGGATGCCGGCAGGATGCCGCCGACTGTCGGAAGCGTTTCCTGCGACGGTGGCGCTCGATCCGACAAGAGAAGGAGTTCTCGATGAAACTCGCGACCACGATGGGCCTGGCGCTCTCGATGCTGGCCGGCGCCATGTGCGCAGGCGACGCCCAGGCGATCGGCCTGTGGCCGACACCGACGGCCGCATGCACGTCGGCCAACGCCTGGCAGACCGAGGACGTGTACTACGCCACCCGCTACCAGAACCTGCGCATCACCTACATGTGCGATCCGGATGCCGGCTGGACGCTGTGGGAGGTGTGCGACCTGAACCCGGGCGGGATCTGCGTCGCCTACTGAAGCGGCCTACTGAACCCGGCTGCTGAAGTCGCCTACTGAACCCGCCTATTGAAGCGGGGAGCCTCCCGGCGCACGGCGTCGGGAGGCCTGCGCGGCGCGCGGCGCGCGCCTGCGGACGATCACTTCACCCGTTCGACCTTGGCGCGGGTGTTGAAGCCCTTGACCGCCAGGTACCAGTTGTTGCCCATCACGCTCGGGGTGATCCGCACTTCGAGATTCTCGCCGCGTGCGCCGACCAGCTCGGCGTTGTCGGTCTGGCGCCAGACCTGGCCGTTGTCGAGGGTGTACTCGCGATTCCTGGCGAACCCGCGGAACGCGCCGACGACGTGCGCGACGATCGGTTCGTCGGAGCCGAAGTGCAGGAAGCCGCGGTTCTCGTCCTCGACCTTGTCCTTGGCCTGCGCCGCGGCCTCGGTGGCGACGGTGTCGATCTTGCGTCCGAGCCAGGTGTTGAGCTTCGCCAGCTCCTCCGGCGTCAGCTTGTCCAGACCGGCGGCGCGGAACTCCTGCGGCGTCATGTCCTGTTCGATGGGTTTCTTCTCGGCGTGGGCGGCGAGCGGCGCGAGCGCGAGCGCGGCGACGAGCGCGAGGGACGGCAGGGAGCGATGCAGCGGCATGACGGGACCTCTGGGGATTTCGCCGGCGGCGGGACGGGGCTAGTGTAGGGACTCCCCCCGTCGTTGGAACCATCGGGTCTCCGCGCGTGTCCGCCGTCGCCGCCGATCTGCCGTCCGCCCTCGCAGCGCTGCCGTCCGTGGCGACGCTGGCCGCGCCGTGGCGGCAGGCGCTGGCCGAGGCCGCCGGCGCGGCGCCGGGCGAGGCGGGGCCGGGTGGAGCGGGGCCGGGCGAGCCGGCACGCAGCCCGCCGGCGCCGATCGACCCGACCGTGCTCGCGCGCCTGCAGGACACGCTCGATGCGCTGACCCGGCTGAACGCCGACGGCGAGGCCGTGCTGGCGACGATCCTCCACGACCTGCCCGAGTGGGAGGCCCGGCTCGGGCCGCGGCTGGCGAAGGCGTGGCCGGGCGTGGCGACCCTGCTCGAGGGCCAGCGCGCCGCGGCGCAGGTGTGGACGCTGCACGCCGCCGACGCAGGCGGGCGCAACGCCGAGGGCCTGCGCCGGCTGCTGCTGGTGATGGTGAAGGACCTGCGGGTGGTGCCGATCCTGCTGGCCCGGCAGCTCGCGATGATGCGCGCGGCGGCCGCGCTGCCGGAGGACGAACGCCGCGCGCTGGCCCGGCTCACCCGCGACATCCACGCGCCGCTGGCCAACCGGCTGGGCATCTGGCAGCTCAAATGGGAGCTGGAAGACCTCGCTCTGCGCCACCTCGAGCCGCAGACCTACAAGCGCATCGCGCGGGCGCTGGACGAGAAGCGCGGCGACCGCGAGCGCTACATCGAGACGGTCAAGCGCCTGCTCGGCGACGCGCTGGCGGCGCAGGGCGTGGACGCCGAGGTTGCTGGCCGGCCCAAGCACATCACCAGCATCTGGAAGAAGATGCAGAAGAAGGGCCTGTCGATCGACGGCCTGTACGACCTGCGCGCGGTGCGGGTGATGGTCCAGGACCTGCCCGCCTGCTACGCCGCGCTGGGCGTGGTCCACGCGCTGTGGACGCCGATCCCGAGCGAGTTCGACGACTACATCGCGCGGCCCAAGGCCAACGACTACCGCTCGCTGCACACCGCCGTGGTCGGGCCCGAGGGCAAGACCCTGGAGGTGCAGATCCGCACCCACGAGATGCATGCGCAGGCCGAACTGGGCGTCGCCGCGCACTGGCGCTACAAGGAAGGCCGCAGCGCGCCCGCGGACGCCGGGCTGGACCGCAAGATCGAGTGGATGCGGCGGCTGCTCGACGCCGGTCGCGACGGCGGCGAGGCCGAGGGCCTGGCCGGCGCGTTCGACAGCGAACTGATCGAGGACCGCATCTACACCCTCACCCCGCAGGGCGACGTGATCGACCTGCCCGCCGGCGCGACCCCGCTGGACTTCGCGTACCACGTGCACACGATGGTCGGCCACCGCTGCCGCGGCGCCAAGGTCGACGGCCGGATCGTGCCGCTGGATTACCGGTTGCGCAGCGGCGAGCGCGTGGAGATCCTCACCGCGAAGACCGCCGAGCCGCGCCGCGACTGGCTGGTGGCGGCGAACGGCTTCCTCGCCAGCGGGCGCTCGCGCGACAAGGTGCGGGCGTGGTTCCACAAGCTCGATCGCGCGCGCAACGTGCAGGCCGGCAAGGAGCTGCTGGAGAAGGAACTGCGCCGGCTGTCGCTGCTGCAGAGCGACCTCGCGCCGATCCTGGCGAAGTTCAACGCGCCCACGCTGGACGACCTGTACGTGCTGGTGGCGCTGGGCGATGTCGGCCCGCACCAGGTCGGCCGCGCGCTGCTCGACCAGGAGCGCGCCGCACAGGCGCCGGCCGTCGATCCGGTCGAACTGGCGCCCAAGCCCCCGCCGAGGCCGCGCGCGGGCGCCGGCAGCTCGGCGTTCACCGTGGTCGGCGTCGACAACCTGCTGGTGCAGATCGCGCGCTGCTGCCAGCCGCTGCCGGGCGAGCCGATCGCCGGCTACCTCACCCGCGGCCGCGGGGTCAGCGTGCATCGCGCCGACTGCGCGGCGTTCCTGCGGCTGACCGCGAGCCAGCCGCAGCGGGCGCTGGCGGTGGAGTGGGGCCGCAGCGGCGGCGGCCACGCCGCCTCGATCGCGGTGGAGGCGGTCGACCGGCGCTGGCTGCTGAAGGACCTGACCAACCTCATCGCCCAGGACGACGCCCACGTCCAGTCGATCCACAGCGACCGGCTCGAAGGCAACCGCGTGCGCCTGCGCCTGCACCTGCGGGTGCGCGACCACGATCATTTCACCCGCCTGCTCGGCCGCATCGACAGCCTGCCCGGGGTGGAGACGGTGCGACGGGTGTGAGCGGGTCCCGCCGCAGTGGCCGCGCTATGCTCGGCCGGTGAAGCCCGGCCGCATCGCAACGACCCGCGCCTGGCGCGCCGCCCGGCGCGCGCGCTGGCCCGTGGTCGCCGGTGCGGTGCTGGCGGCAGGCGTGCTGCTGGCATCCCTGCTGAGCGGCGTGCTGGGCAACCGGCTGTGGCCCAGGGCAGAGGCCGAGGCCGAACGATTGCGCCGCGAGGCCGACGCCGCGCTGCAGGCCGGACGCCTCACCGCCGCCGACGGCAGCGGCGCCCGCGAACGCTACGAAGCCGCGATCGCGATCGACCCCGATCGCGCCGAACTGCGCGCCGGCCTCGGCCGGGTGGCGCAGGCTGCGCTCGCGCGCGCCGCGGATGCGGCGGCGGACGGCCGCTTCGTCGACGCCCACCGCGACCTCGCGCTCGCACGGTCGCTGTCGGCGCCGCGGGCGCGGATCGACGCGGTGGCCGAGGACTTGCGCCGGCGCGAGGCCGCGGGGGCCGGGCTCGACGCGCTGCTGGCCGAGGCCGACGCCGCGCGCGCGGCCGGTCGCCTGCACGGCGGCGACGACGCGGCGCTGCCGCGCTACGCCCGCATCCTCGCGCTGCAGCCGCGCCACCGGCAGGCGCTGGAGGGCCGCGACGATGCGCTGTCGACGCTGCTGCAGCAGGCACAGGCGAAGCTCGCGCGCGGCGACCTCGTCGCCGGCGCGGCGCTGGTGAACGCCGCCGCGGGTTACGACGCCGGCCATTCGGACCTGCCGGACGCGCGCGCCGCGCTGTCGCGGGCGGTCGAGGCCGTGCGTCGCCGCGCCGACGCCGATCTGCGCGGCGGTCGCCTGGCGCGCGCCGCCGACGGCTACCGCGTGCTGCGCGATAGCGGCGCGGCGAACGCCGCCGCCGAGGCCGGCCTGCGCGCGGTGGCCGCCGCGCACGCGCAACGCGCGGCGCGGGCCGCCCACGACTTCGCGTTCGACCGCGCCCGCACCGAACTCGCGTCGGCGAAGGCGCTCGCCGCCGATGCGCCCGAGGTGCGCCAGGCCGAAGCCGACCTGGCGCGCGCACAGCGCACCCGCGCCGACCTCGGCCCGAAACCGCCGTCCGCCGATACGCTGCGCCGGGTGGGCCGGCTGCTGCTGGAATACGAGGTCGCGGGCGCCCGCGGCGACTGGCTCACGCCGCCGGGCGACAGCGCGTTCGACAAGCTCCGCGCGGCCCGCGCCCTCGCCCCGGACGACGCCGGCGTGCGCCATGCCAGCGAACGCATGCGGCCGCGGGTGGAGGCCTGCTTCGAGACCGCGCTGCGCGACAACGCGCTGCAGCGCGCCCGGGTCTGCCTCGACGCGCGCATCGTGCTGGAGGGCGAGCATCGCGGCATCGCCACCGCGCGCACGCGCCTGGCCGAGCGCTGGGTGGCGATGGGCGAACAGCGCCTGCGCGACGGCGACATCGACGGCGCCGCCGCCGCCCGCGACGCCGCCCGCGCGCTCGACGCAAAGACCGATGGCCTCGCCGACCTCTCCGAACGCCTCCACGCCGCGGCATCGGCGGAGCGCTGACGCCCGCATGCCCGGTAGAGCGGCCTTCAGGCCGCTGCCCCCGCCGTGTTTTTCCGCCGTGCGCTTCGCCGCCCCGAGCGCCGCTCCGCCGCCCGCCTGTCCGGAATGGGTCGGATTCTGCCTGCGGCAGCGACATCCGACGACGTTCCGCCAGGCAGCGGCCTGAAGGCCGCGCTACCGGGGGCGACGCGGGGCGGTGGCGCTGCGTTTCGCGTTCCGAGGTCGGGTGGATCGGCGAAAGAGGGAGGCGGATCGGCGTGAGCAATGCCGGGTAGCGCGGCCTTCAGGCCGCTGCCCCGCCGTGTCCTTCCGCCGTGTGCTTCGCCGCCCCGAGCGCCGCTCCGTCGCCGGCCTGTCCGGAATGGGCCGGATTCTGCCTGCGGCAGCGACATCCGACGACGTTCCGCCACGGCAGTGGCCTGAAGGCCGCGCTACCGGGCGACGCGGTGTGGCGGCGCTGTGTCGCGGGCTACGGGGCCGGGCGCGCCGGCGTGAGGAACACGTCGCGCACGGTGGCGCGGGCGGCATCGAGCGAGAAATGCGCGGCGACATTCTCCAGCCCGTTGCCGGCCAGCGTGGTCCACAGCGCCGCGTCCTCGTGCAGGCGGACGACGGCCTCGGCGAAGGCCTGCGGGTCGTCGGCGACCAGCACGTCCTCGCCATCGCGCAGGTGCATGCCTTCGACCGCACAGGCGGTGGCGACCACCGGCTGGCCGTGGGCCATGCTGAGGTTGACCTTGCCCTTCACCCCGGCGCCGAAGCGCAGCGGCGCCACCGCGACGCGGGCGCCGGCCATGTGCGGGTCGAGGTCGGCGACATGGCCGTGGACGACCACGCCGGGCGTCGACGCCAGCGCTTCGATCTCCGGCGTGACGTGACTGCCGATGCAGTGGAAGCGCAGGCCGGGCAGCCGTGCGCGCACGCGCGGCCAGACCTCGGCGACGAACCAGCGCACCGCGTCGACGTTCGGCGGATGGCGGAAGCCGCCGACGAACACCACGTCGCGGCGCTCGGCGAACGGCCGTCCCGCGCCGGCGACGCGGTGCAGGTTGGAGACGATCTCGACTCGCGCGCCGGGCGCGTCCTCGCGCAGCAGCGTGCGTTCGACCTCGCTGACCACCAGGGTGACGTCGCTGTCGGCGATGATCGCCAGTTCCTGCGCGCGGGTGCGCGCGGCGGCGCGCGCCAGCGCGGGATCGCCGGAGACCTCGGCGCCGCGGCGCTCGCGCAGGTAGTGCAGATCGACCGTGTCGAACACGATCCGCGCCTGCGGCGCGTGCGCGCGCAGCAGCGGCAGGAACTCGGCGGCGACGTAGTGGCGGCTGACCAGGATCGTCGTGAAGCGCCTGCCGTGTTCGCGCAGCCAGCCGGCGAAGCCGTCGAAATACGGTCGGTACCAGGCTTCCACCCCCAACCGCTGCAACTGTGCGGTGTACGGGGCCACGGCGTGGCCGTCGGCCGGCAGGAACACGACGTGCGCGCCTTCCTCGCGCAGCAGGCGCATCAGATTGACCAGCCGCAGCGAACCGGAGTCGTGGTCCGGGCGCGGCGTCATCGCGTCGATCAGCAGCACCTGCGGCCGATCGCGATGCAGCAGCGCCGGAGTCGGCACGGTGTCCGCTGGCAGCATCGCCGCCAGCGCGGCGGCGCGATGCGCGGCGAAAGTGCCGCGGTTGCGCACCTGGTGGGCCTTCATGCCGCTGCCGGTGTCGGTGCCGGCGGTCGCGCCCTCGGCGTGGATCACCCGCGCCGCCGGCTGGTAGACCACGCGTCGCCCGGCCGCGCGCACCGCGAACGCGAGGTCGGTGTCCTCGTAGTAGGCCGGGGCGTAGCGGGTGTCGAAGCCGCCGACGGCGGCGAACAGCGCGCGCGGGATCGCGATCGCCGCGCCGCTGGCGTAGTCGCAGTCGCGCAGGTAGGCGAAGCGCGGGTCGTCGGGCGACGCGAAGCGCCCGTAGTTCCAGGCGCCGCCGTCGTCGAAGACCACGCCGCCGGCCTCCTGCAGGCGGCCGTCGGGATACAGCAGTTGCGCGCCGACCAGCCCGGCGCCCGGTTCCTCGTCGAAGGTCGCCAGCAGCGCCTCCAGCCAGCCCGGCTGCGGGATGGTGTCGTTGTTCAGGAACACCAGCACGTCGCCGCGCGCCAGCGACGCGCCGTCGTTGCAGGCGGCGATGAAGCCGCCGTTCGCCGCGCGCCGGTGGTAGCGCAGGCCGGCGACCTGCGGCAGCGCGTCGGGGGTCTCGTCGGCGCTGCCGTCGTCGACCACGATCGCCTCGAACGCGGTCGCGGGCGGATGCGCGGCCAGCGCGCGCAGGCAGGCGAGGGTGTGCGCGAACTGGCCGTACACCGGGATCACCAGGCTCGCCACCGGCGCGTCGGAGGTGGGCAGGGTGAACGGGGCGAACGGCGCCGGCGCCGGCAGGTACAGCGCCCCGGGCGGCAGCGGCCGGACGCGGCGGAACTGCGCGCGGGTGCGCGCCCAGGTCGCGCGCCAGCCGCGGCTGCGCAGACTGGCCCAGCCGCGGCGCAGCAGGCCCAGCCCGCGGCGCCACAGGAAGCCCAGGTCGGCGGGGGACAGCGGCATCTGAACGGACTCCTGCGGGCGGGGACGGGCGTGGCGATCGTGCGCGGCGTGCCCTTCCGGGCACCCTGTTAGACTCGCGACGGCCGATTTTCGCATCCCCCGCACCGAACGAGGCGCCAACGAGCCCGCATGGCCCGACAGCACGATATCGACGACGATCCGGACGACGACGACCTGGACGATGGCATCGACGACACGGACGACGACGACACCGACGGTGGCGGGGACGGCCCGGGCTGGCGCCGGCGGCTGCTGGGCTGGGGCCTGACCGCCACCGCGATCGGCCTGGGCTTCCTGATTCCCTACGTCCTGTACCTGAACCACCAGGTCAGCGTCCGCTTCGGGCAACTGCGCTGGCAGGTCCCGACCCGCGTCTACGCCCGGCCGCTGGTGCTCGCGCCGGGGCTGGCGATGGACGCCAACACCCTCAAGACCGAGCTCGACGCCGCCTCGTACCACGAGGACGCGACGGGCGCGCATCCCGGCCGCTACGTCCGCGACGGCGGCCGCTGGCGGATTTCCAGCCGCGGCTACCAGGACGTGGACGGCGCGGTCGGCCCGAGCCGGATCGAGGTCACGCTGTCCGGCGGCCGGGTGGCGGCGGTGCGCGATCTGGTCGGCAAGCGCGCGGTGAAATCGGTGCGCCTGGACCCCGCGCGGATCGCCACGCTGTACGGCCAGAAGCAGGAAGAACGCCGGCTGGTGCGCATCGACGAAGTGCCGCAGCAGCTCACCGACACCCTGCAGGCGGTCGAGGACCGCGACTTCGCACACCACATCGGCATCGATTTCACCGGCATCGCCCGCGCCGTGTGGGTCTGGGTCAAGACCGGCGGCAAGGTGATGCAGGGCGCCAGCACCCTGACCCAGCAGCTCGCGCGCTCGGGGCTGCTCGGCATCGGCAAGGAGCAGACCCCGACCCGCAAGTTCAACGAGGTGCTGTACGCGCTGATCATCGACGCCCGCTACGACAAGGGCGTGATCCTCGAGGCCTACCTCAACCAGGTCGACATCGGCCAGAACGGTTCGCAGGCGATCCACGGCTTCGCCGCCGGCGCCGAGTACTACTTCGGCCGCCAGCTCGACGAACTGAGCACCGAGCAGATCGCGCTGCTGGTCGGACTGGTGAAGGGCCCGTCCTGGTACAACCCGCGGCGCAATCCCGAGCGCGCGCTGGCCCGGCGCAACTTGGTCATCGACAAGATGCTGGAGACCGGGATCATCGACCGTGCCGAGCACGATCGCGCGGTCAAGACCCCGCTGGGCGTGCCCGCGGTCCCCGGCAGCATGGTCGCGAACCGCTTCCCGGCCTACGTCGACCTCGTCCGCCGCCAGCTCGCCCGCGACTACGCCGGCGAGGAACTGCAGGGCGCGGGCCTGACCGTGCTCACCGCGATGTCGCCGTCGGCGCAGGCCTACGCCGAAGGCGCGGTGACGAAGACGATGAAGGCGATCTCCAACCCGCGCCGCCCGCCGCTGCAGGCCGGCGCGGTCGTCACCGACACCCACACCGGCGAAGTGGTGGCGGTGATCGGCAGCCGCAGCTTCGAGGAGCACGGCTTCAACCGCGCGGTGCAGGCGCAGCGGCCGGTGGGCTCGCTGCTCAAACCGTTCGTCTACCTGCTGGCGCTGGCCCAGCCGGACAAGTTCTCGCTGGCGACCTGGGTCGACGACGGCCCGGTGACGGTGACCCTGGACAACGGCAAGCGCTGGACGCCGGGCAACTCCGACGGCCGCAGCCACGGCACGGTGCGGCTGAACGACGCGCTGGCGCGCTCCTACAACCAGTCGACGGTCCGCGTCGGCATGGACGTCGGCCCCAAGCGGCTGACCGACCTGCTGCGCACGCTCGGCGGGATCGAGGCGCCGCCGAACCCCTCGCTGATCCTGGGCGCGATGGACCAGAGTCCGTACGCGATGGCCCAGCTCTACCAGTTCCTGGCCTCCGGCGGTGAGATCCAGCCGCTGCACGCGGTGCGCGGCGTGCTCGACGCCAACGGCCGCGCGCTGAAGCGCTACGACGTGAAGCCGCAGCCGGCGCAGTCCGGCGATGCGGTCGCCGCGCGGCTGGTCACCACCGCGCTGCAGGACGCGGTCAGCGAAGGCACCGGCCGCCAGTTGATCGCCGACGGCCTCGGCCGGCTGCAGCCGGCCGGCAAGACCGGCACCAGCAACGACAGCCGCGACAGTTGGTTCGCCGGCTGGACCGGCGACCACCTCGCGGTGATCTGGGTCGGCAACGACCAGAACGCGCCGACCGGGCTGTACGGCGCCACCGGCGCGATGCGGGTCTGGTCGGGCCTGTTCTCACGCCTGCCCAGCGCGCCGCTGCAGGTCGGCGGCAAGGGCCTGGACTGGCAGTGGGTGGCGGGCAGCGAGAGCACCGACGCCGGCTGTCCGGGCGCACGCCGGTTCGCCTTCGTCGCCGGGTTCGCGCCGCCCTACCGGGCCTGCGCGCTGGCCGAACCCGAGGCCGGCGACGGCAGCGGCGACGGCACCGGCGATGGCGACCAGCCGGGCTTCTGGCGCCGCCTGTTCGGGATCGGCGACCGCGGCGGCGACGCCGAGCAGCAGCGTCGCGACGAGCAGCAGCGCGAGGAGCGCGAACGCCAGGAGCGCGAGCGCCAGCAACAGGAAGACCAGCGCCGCCGCGACGAACAGACCCGCGAGGACGCGCGCCATCGCGACGAGGCCGAGCGCCGGTTCGCCGAACTGCGCGCCCGCGACGACGCCTGGCGCCAGGCGCGCGAGGACGAGGCGCGCGAACGTCGCGAACGCGAGGAGGCCTGGCGGCGCGAACAGGAGCGCCGCGACCAGGAATACCGCGATCGCCAGCCGCGCGGCATGCTCACCGTTTCCATCCCGACCGAGGTACGCACCGCATGATCTTCCAGCGAGCCGCCGCATGATCCGCCTGCCGTCGCCGCGCGCGTCGATCGCGGGCGCCGCCGCCGCCATGCTGGCCGCGCTGCTCGCCGCCTGCGGCAGCACCCCGGTGGCCTCGACCTGGATCGGGCCGTCGCCGGAGCAGCTCGTGTCGGAGATCCGCGCCGCCGGCGCCGCGATGCCGGGCGAACTCGACGTGCAGCCGCTGCGCGACCCGATGGTCGAGGACCTGCGGGTCCGCGCGGCGCGCGCCGAACGCACCCAGCGCTACGCCGAGGCCGCGGCCGACCTGGACAAGGCGCTGGCGCTGTCGCCGGACGATCCCGGCCTGCTGCAGGAGCGCGCCGAGGCCGCGGTGCTGGAGAAGGACCTGGCGAAGGCCGAGGCGCTGGCGCGCCGCGCCTTCGGCCTGGGCGGGAAGGTCGGCCCGCTGTGCCGCCGCCACTGGATGACCATCCGCCAGTCGCTGGCGCAGCACCAGAGCCGGCTGATGCAGCAGCAGGCCGCCGGCCACATGAAGGGCGAGGTCCTCGATCGCTGGGAACAGGACATGGCGAAGGTCGCGACCGATCTGGAACTCGCGCGCCGCGACCAGGACGCCTGCACCGTCAGCCCGCCGCCGCGCTACTGATGGCGATGTCCGGAGAGACCGTCCGCGACGCCGCCGCCGCGGACCGGGAGCCGCGCGCGTCCGCGCTCGCCCGCGCCAGCCGCGAGGCCCTGAGCGACGGCGGCGCGCTGGCCGTGGCGATCCCGGGATTCGCGCCGCGCGAGGCGCAGCAGCGGCTGGCCGGCGAGATCGCGCTGGCGGTCGAGGATCGCGCGGTGCTGCTGGCCGAGGCCGGCACCGGCACCGGCAAGACCTTCGCCTACCTCGTGCCGGCGCTGCTGTCGGGGCTGAAGACGATCGTCTCCACCGGCACCCGCGCGCTGCAGGACCAGCTCTACCACCGCGATCTGCCGCGGGTGCGCGACGCGCTCGGCCGCGGCGTGAAGACCGCGCTGCTCAAGGGCCGCGCCAACTACCTGTGCCGCTACCGGCTGGAGAAGAGCAAGGGCGAGTCGCTGCCGTCCAGGGGCACGTTCTCCGCCAAGGAACAGATCACCCAGTTCCAGCGCATCGTCGCCTGGAGCGGGCGCACGCGGCTGGGCGACCTCGCCGAGCTCGACGCGCTGCCCGAGGATTCGCCGCTGATCGCGATGGTCACCTCGACCGCGGACAACTGCCTCGGCAGCGAGTGCCCGTTCTGGGACGAGTGCTTCGTCGTGCAGGCGCGGCAGCGCGCGCAGGCCGCCGACGTGGTCGTGGTCAACCACCACCTGCTGCTGGCCGACCTCGCGCTGAAGCAGGAAGGCTTCGGCGAGATCCTGCCCGGCGCGCAGGTGTTCGTGGTCGACGAGGCGCACCAGTTGCCCGAGCTCGCCGCGCAGTTCTTCGGCGAGGGCCTGAGCGCGCGGCCGCTGGTCGAACTGGCGCGCGACGCGCTGGCCGAGTGCAAGACCGTCACCGGCGCGCTGGCGACGGTGCAGGGCCCGGCGCGGGCGCTGGAGGACGCGACCCGCGCGTTCCGGGCGGCGATGGAGCCGCTGCCGCCGCGCGGCACCCGCCAGCGCGCGCTGGAGGAACCGGGCGTGGCCGAAGCGCTGGAAGCGCTCGACGACATCCTGGTCGCGATCGCCGACGCGCTGGCGCCGCTGCGCGAGGCCTCGCCCGGGTTCGACGGTTGCCACGCCCGTGCGATCGAACAGCGTTCGCGGCTGCTGCGCTGGGCGCCGCCCGGGTTCGCGCAGCGGCACCGGGCGGGCGAGGGCGATGGTTTCGATCTGCCGGTGGAGGATGCGGAGGACGGTTTCGACGAGGTCGCGGATGGCCCGGCCCGCTCCCTCGGCCCGTCTCCCGCGGGGGCAGGGGAGGAAGACGAAGGTCCGGACGACCCGAAGAAACGCTGGGACGTGCGCTGGTACGAACTCTCGCCGCGCGGGTTCCGGCTGCAGCGCACGCCGCTGGACGTGTCCGGGCCGCTGCGCGCGCACCGCGAGGCGTCGCGGGCGGCGTGGGTATTCACCTCGGCGACGCTGGCGGTGGATGGACACTTCACGCACGTGTCGAAGCGGCTGGGCCTGGACGCGCCGCGCGAACTGATCGCGCCCAGTCCGTTCGACTGGCCGCGGCAGGCGCTGTGCTGGCTGCCGCCGCGCATGCCCGAACCGAATTCGCGCGACTACACCGCCGCGGTGGTCGACGCCGTGCTGCCGGTGCTGGAGGCGTCCAGCGGCCGCGCCTTCGTGCTGTTCGCCTCGCTGCGCGCGCTGCGCGAGGCCGCGGCGCTGCTGCGCGACGCCGACCTGCCGTGGCCGCTGTTCGTGCAGGGCGAAGCGCCGCGTTCGGTGCTGCTGCAGCAGTTCCGCGCCTCCGGCCACGGCGTGCTGCTGGGCGCGGCCAGCTTCCGCGAGGGCGTGGACGTCGCCGGCGACGCGCTCAGCGTGGTGGTGATCGACAAGCTGCCGTTCGCCGCGCCCGACGACCCGGTGTTCGAGGCGCGGCTGGACGCGATCCGCCGCGAGGGCGGCAATCCCTTTCGCGACGAGCAGTTGCCGCAGGCGGTGATCGCGCTCAAGCAGGGCGTCGGCCGGCTGATCCGCACCGAGACCGACCGCGGCGTGCTGGTGCTGTGCGACCCGCGGCTCATCGGCAAGTCCTACGGCCGCACCTTCCTCGACTCGCTGCCGCCGTTCGCGCGGACGCGGTCGATCGAGGACGTGCGCGGGTTCTTCGCCGTCCCGGCGACGGAGACCGATCCGGAGCCCGCATCGTAGGTCGGGCCCTGGCCCGACATTGCGAGGCGTCCGGTCGTTGCGCACGATGATCGAGACCGTTTCGATCCTTCGACGGTGCGAACGGGGACGCCGCAATGTCGGGCCAGGGCCCGACCTACGACACTGCGCCGTCCCGGATCGCGTCGGGACGGGATCGGGATCGCTTCGATGATTCGGCGGTGCGACTGGGCCCGTTGCGATGTCGGGCTGAAGCCCGACCTACAATGGCCGCCATGAACGTCCTCGCCTTCGAATTGTCCACCGAAGCCTGCTCGGTCGCCGTCCTCGCCGGCGGCGAGGTGCGCGAGCGCCACGCGATCGCGCCGCGCAAGCACGCCGAGTACGCCTTGCCGTGGGCCGAGGCGCTGCTGGCGGAGGCGGGCCTCGCCAAGTCGCAGCTCGACGCCGTCGCCGTCGGCCGCGGCCCGGGCGCGTTCACCGGCGTGCGGCTGGGCATCTCGATCGCGCAGGGCATCGCGCTGGCGCTCGACCTGCCGACAGTGCCGGTGTCGACGCTGCGGGCGCTGGCGCTGCGGGCGCTGCCGCTGGGCGCGGGCGACGGCGCCCGCGTGCTGGCCGCGATCGATGCGCGGATGCGCGAGGTGTACGTCGCCCGCTTCCGTCTCGCGGTCGAAGGCGACGGCGGCGCGGCCGATGCCGTCCTCGACGGCGACGAGGCGGTGATGCCGCCCGATGCGGTGCCGGCGCCCGACGGCGACGGCCCGTGGCATGGCGTCGGCACCGGCTTCGGCGCGCTCGACGGCGCGCTGCGGCAGCGGTTCGCCGATCGGCTGGTCGCGGTCGACGCCGAGGCCCTGCCGCACGCGGCCGATGTCGCCCGGCTCGCGGCGGCGGCGCTGCGCCGCGGCGAGGGCGTCGCGCCCGAACGGCTGGAACCGGCCTACCTGCGCAACGACGTCGCCCTGACCCTCGCCCAGCAGCAGGCGCTGCGCGCCGCGCGCGGCTGAGCCGCCCCTGCCATCGGTCACGGGGCCGCGGCGGGAACCGGCCGCCCTCGCCGGCGGTCCATCCCGGACCGATCATCCGAGGGGACCGCCATGACCGACACCGCCGCCGCGCCCGCCCGGCGCCGCTTCCTGCGCAACGACTGGGTCCAGTTCGCCGGCGTCCTGCTGCTGCTCGCGGTCACCCGCACCTCGCTGGCCAACCACTACCAGGTGCCCAGCGGCTCGATGCAGCCGACCCTGGAGCCCGGCGACCGGGTGGTCGTCGACATGCGCGCCTACGGCCTGCGCATCCCGTACACCGACATCGAACTGTTCGACAACGGCGACCCGCGCCCGGGCGACGTGGTGGTGTTCAAGTCGCCGGCCGATGGCGAGCGCCTGATCAAGCGCGTGGTCGCGGTCGGCGGCCAGACCGTGTCGCTGTCGGCCGGGCATCTGCGGATCGACGGCCGGCCGCTGTCGGCCGACATCGCCGGCGACATCGAGCGCTTCGGCGCCCGCGAGGTGCATCTGGACCTCACCGACGGCGGCGGTCCGGACATCGATCGCCTCACCATCCCCGCCGGCATGGCGCTGGTGCTGGGCGACCACCGCGGCAACAGCGCCGACGGCCGCTATTTCGGCCTGGTGCCGATGCAGGCGCTGTACGGCCGCGCGGTCGCGGTCTACTGGCGCAGCGGCGAAGGCTTCGCCTGGAAGCGCCTGTGATCGCGTCGGTCGGGCCAACGGCCCGACCGACACGCCCGGCAACGCCTCCGGGCCCGGTAGAGCGGCCTTCAGGCCGCTGCGCCGATGTCGTCGCCGGAAACAAGACAGCGGCCTGAAGGCCGCTCTACCAAGCATGGGTCATGGTAGGTCGGGCTTCAGCCCGACATTGCGACCCATCGGATCGCGCCGTCGAACGATCGGAACGGTTCCGATCATCGTGCGGGACGGTCGGAAGCGCCGCGATGCCGGGCCAGGGCCGCGGCCTACTCGTCCACCAGTTCGCCGCCGGGCAGGAAGCGCCAGGTGCGGACGACGTTGAGGATGTCCGGGTTCTCCTGGGTCTTCGGCAGCGGCGGGTAGGGCTCGGCCAGCTTGGCGATGCGCAGCGCGGATTCGTCGAGCAGCGGTATGCCGCTGGACTGGACGATGTCGACGCGTTCGACCGAGCCGTTGCGGCGGATGCCGATGTTCAGCACGACCACCCCCGCGAGCCGGCGGCGGCGGGCTTCGTCGGGGTAGTTCAGGTTGCCGACCCGTTCGGCGCGGTCGACCCAGGCGCGCAGGTAGGTGGCCCAGGCGTATTCCTGGGTGCTGGCCGAGACGAACTTGCGCGACGGGCGCTTGGCGTAGCGGGCCGAGCGCAGGTGGATCTCGGCCGCCAGCCGGGCCATGGCCATGTCGTGCTCGATCTTGCGCTCGCCGATGCGGGTGGGGTCGGGCAGCGGCTGCGGCTTGCGGTTGGGCAGCGGCAGCCGGTCCTCGCCGTTGCTGGCGGTCACCACCCGCGCCTCCGGCGGCGGCGACGGCGCCGGCGACTGCGCCCGCACCGTCTGCGGCGCGGTCCCGGTCTCGGTCTGCGGCACGGTGCCCGGCTGCGGGTCGCGCGGCCGGCGCGCCTTGTCGTCCTCGCCGCCGCCCTGGTTGTTGGCCTGGGCCAGGAAATCGGCCTGCTTGGGGGTCAGCGGGGTACGGGTCTGGGTCAGGATGACGTCCAGCATCGGCACCACCGGCGCCGCCCGCTCCAGCGCGAAGCCGACCCCGAGGATCAGCAGCGCGTGCAGCAGCAGCGACAGCACCAGGGTCGCGGTCAGGCGCTGCTCCTCGCCGATCGCCGGCGGCGGGGGCAGGGCGGCCGCCTGCGCGTCGTCCATCCCGTTCAGGCGGACGCCTCCAGCGCGTCGAACAGCAGCCCGGCGATGTTCAGCCCGAACTGCTTGTCCAGCTCGCGGATGCAGGTCGGGCTGGTGACGTTGACCTCGGTCAGGTAGTCGCCGATCACGTCCAGGCCGACGAAGCGCATGCCGCGGCGCTTCATCTCCGGGCCCACCCGCGAGGCGATCCAGCGGTCGCGCTCGCTCAGCGGGCGGCCCTCGCCGCGGCCGCCGGCGGCGAGGTTGCCGCGGAATTCGTCGCCCTGGGGGATCCGTGCCAGGCAGTAGTCCACAGGCACGCCGTCGATCAGCAGGATGCGCTTGTCGCCGTCGACGATCTCCGGCAGGTAGCGCTGCGCCATCGCCAGGTGGCGGCCGCCGTCGGTCAGCGTCTCCAGGATCACGTTGAGGTTGGGCTCGCCGGCCCGCGCCCGGAAGATCGAGCGCCCGCCCATGCCGTCCAGCGGCTTGAGCACCGCATCGCCGTGTTCGGCGACGAACGCCTTGATTTCGCTCGCATTCCTGCTGACCACCGTCGGCGGGCAGCAGTCCGGGAATTCCAGCGCCGCCAGTTTCTCGTTGTGGTCGCGCAGCCCGGCCGGATCGTTCACCACCAGCGCGCCCGCCCGTTTCGCGGCGGACAGGATCTGGGTGTCGTGGATGAACTCCGGGTCGACCGGCGGGTCCTTGCGCATCAGGATCAGGTCCGCCGGTCCCAGCGCGCGTTGTGACGTCGGTCCGGTTTCGAACCAGCCGGCCGGATCGTCGCGCACGGTCAGCGGCGCGACCTCCGCGGTGGCGACGCCGCCGCGCATGCCGAGGCCGCCCGGGGTGACGTAGAACAGCCGATAGTGACGCTGCTGGGCCTCCAGCAGCATCGCGAATGTGGAGTCCTTCGCAATTTTGATCGACCCGATCGGGTCCATCACCACCAGAACGTCGCGCGCCGGTTTTGGCATGCCTTGTGCACCTGCTGGATACGAGCGGACGGGATGGTAACAAGCCGGCGTGCGCCGGGCCCGCAATTCGTGTTCACGGCCCGGAAATCGCGTGCCGAACCTTGACAGTCCAGCTTCAGACTGGGATATAGATAGCTGATAATGATGGCAAACCTGCTGTACGGCCATCGGACGCCGGCGCTTGGGGAGAGACGATGACGCAAGACGAGAATGCAGCCGGCGGCCTCCAGGGGTTGCGGGTGATGGTGATCGACGATTCGAAGACGATCCGGCGCACCGCCGAAACCCTGCTCAAGCGCGAGGGGGCGGAGGTCGTGACCGCGACGGACGGCTTCGAGGCGCTCGCCAAGATCGCCGACCAGCGGCCGCAGATCATCTTCGTCGACATCATGATGCCGCGCCTGGACGGCTACCAGACCTGCGCGCTGATCAAGAACAACCAGGTGTTCAAGCACACACCGGTGATCATGCTGTCCTCCAAGGACGGCCTGTTCGACAAGGCCCGGGGCCGGATCGTCGGCTCCGAGCAGTACCTGACCAAACCGTTCACGCGCGAAGAACTGCTCGACGCCATCCGCAAGCACGTGAACGCCTGACCGGGGGGCAGGCAACCATGGCCCGTATTCTGCTGATCGAAGATTCGCCGACCGACACCGCGGTCCTGACCCGGCTTCTGGAGAAGCACGGCCACCGCGTGCTCGCCTCCGCCAGCGCCGAGGAGGGCATCGAGGTCTGCAAGCGCGAACTGCCCGACATGGTGCTCATGGACGTGGTGCTGCCCGGCATGAACGGCTTCCAGGCGACCCGCGCGATCACGCGCGAACCGACCACCCGGCACATCCCGGTGCTGATCGTCAGCACCAAGGGGATGGAGACCGACCGCGCCTGGGGCATGCGCCAGGGCGCGCGCGACTACATCGTCAAACCGCCGAGCGAGGATGCGCTGCTCGCCCGCATCGACCAGTTGCTGGGAGGCAGCGCATGAGCCACGACGATCCGGACCGGATCGCCCCCGACGCCTTCGAGCTGCTCGCCGACTACGAGCGGCGCAGCCTCGCGCACGTCGCCGGCCTGCCCGAGCAGTTGCAGGCCGCCGGCCTGTGGCGCGGCATCGGCTTCCGGATCGGCCAGCGCCGGCTGGTGTCGTCCTACGAGTCGGTGGCGGAAATCCTCACCGTGCCGCAGATCACCCCGGTCCCGGGCGCCCACGGCTGGATGCTGGGCGTGGCCAACGTGCGCAGCAGCCTGCTGCCGGTGGTCGACCTCAAGCTGTTCCTCGAAGGCGCGCGCAGCGTGCTCCACGAGGGCCACCAGAAGGTGATGGTGCTGCGCCAGCCCGGCGGCGACGTCGCGGTCACCATCGACGAACTCTACGGACAGCGTTCCTTCATGGACGAACAGGAGACCGACGCGGGCGCGCTCGCCGCGGGTCGTTATGCCGGTTTCATCGACCGCGCCTACCGCACGGACGACGACGTCTGGGGCGTCTTCAGTCTGGATCGCCTGGTCCGCACCCCCGAATTCAGGCAAGCCGCCGTCTGACGGCGCGCCTTTTCCCTTCACGGTCACCGTTGCCGCAACACATCTGATATCGAGGCGAGACATGAGCACTCCTTTGGACAACATCGCAGGCAAGGGCCGCGGCCAGAACACCACCCTCTGGCTGTGGGTGCTGGCGCTGTCGCTGTTGGTCTTCGTGGGCAACACCGGCTACGCGCTGGTGAAGACCGCGCGCTTCGGCGGCGCCAACACCGCGGCGTCGAACCTGCAGGTGAACTCGCAGAAGCTCGCCAACCTCGGCCGCGAGGCGGTCAACGGCGACGCGCCCGCGTTCAAGGCCTTCAAGGCCACCAAGGACCAGGTCGAGAGCGACGTCAAGCTGCTGAACGCCAACTTCGGCACGGCGCCCGACGTCTCCGGCGCGATCGCCACGGTCACGTCGACCTGGACGCCGATGGGCAAGAACGCCGACCAGATCATCGCCTCCGAGGCCGCGGTGCTCGCGCTGTCCGACGACGCCAAGCGCTTCACCGACCGCGTGCCGCAACTGCAGGCGCAGCTCGACGAACTGGGCCGCGCGATGTCCGCGACCGGTTCGGCGCCGCCGCAGGTGTACCTCGCGGTGCGCCAGTCGGTGCTCGCCGCGTCGATGGCCCGCCGGGTCGCCGAAATCCGCGCCGGCGGTCCCGGCGCCGCGCTCGCCGGCGACTCCATGCGCCGCGAGGTCGGCGTGTTCACCCAGGTGCTCAACGGCCTGCGCAACGGCGACGAGCCGATGAAGGTGCAGAAGCTCGCCAACGCCAGCGCGCTGGCGTCGCTGAACCAGGCGACGACCCAGTGGAACGAGATGAAGAAGGACGTCGACGCCATCCTCGGCTCGGCCGACGCCCTGCTGCGCGCGCAGACCGCCGCCACCGAACTCACCGGCAAGTCCAACCAGTTGCTGTCCGACAGCGAGAGCCTGTTCCGCGCGTTCACCGCCTTCGGCTCGCTGCGCGACACCAGCATCCTCGGCAACATCTGGGTCAGCATCGTCTCCGGCCTGCTCGCGCTGGCCTCGATCATCTTCCTGGTGGTCTCGCTGAACCGCGCCCAGCGCGTCCGCTACGAAAGCTCGATGGAGCTGAACAACCGCAACCAGGAGGCGATCATGCGCCTGCTGGACGAAATGGGTTCGCTCGCGGAAGGCGACCTCACCGTGAAGGCGACCGTGACCGAGGACATGACCGGCGCGATCGCGGACTCGATCAACTTCGCGGTCGAACAGTTGCGCAGCCTGGTGCAGACGATCAACGACACCTCGGTGCAGGTGGCTTCCAGCGCCCAGGAGACCCAGGCGACCGCGATGCACCTGGCCGAAGCGGCCGAACACCAGGCGCAGCAGATCAACACCGCCACCGACCGCATCAACGAAATCGCGAACAGCATCAACCAGGTGTCGCGCAACTCCTCCGAGTCCGCCGAGGTGGCGCAGCGCTCGGTGCAGATCGCGACCAAGGGCGCCGGCGTCGTGCGCCAGACGATCCAGGGCATGGACTCGATCCGCGGCCAGATCCAGGAAACCTCGAAGCGAATCAAGCGCCTCGGCGAAAGCTCGCAGGAAATCGGCTCGATCGTGGAACTCATCAACGACATTTCCGAACAGACCAACATCCTCGCGCTGAACGCGGCCATCCAGGCGGCGTCGGCGGGCGAGGCGGGCCGCGGCTTCGCGGTGGTGGCGGACGAAGTGCAGCGACTCGCCGAACGCACCTCGAACGCGACCAAGCGAATCGAAGCGCTGGTCCAGACCATTCAGTCCGACACCAACGAAGCGGTCAGCTCGATGGAGCAGACGACCTCCGAAGTGGTCGCCGGCGCACGACTCGCCGAGGACGCGGGTACCGCGCTGGGCGAGATCGAAACGGTGTCGAACACCCTCGCGGGCCTCATCCAGGGCATCTCCACCGCCGCGCAGCAGCAGTCCGCGGCGGCGACCGACATCACCCAGACGATGACCACGATTCAGTCGATCACCGCGCAGACCTCGCAGGGCGCGAACCAGACCGCCGAGTCGATCGGCAACCTCGCGCAACTGGCGGCGGACCTCCGTCGTTCGGTCGCCGACTTCAAGCTGCCGGCCTGACCGCGCGCGTTGCCAGCCTCGGCGGAGCGATTTGCAGATGATCCCAACCACTACCCATCGTGAATGCGGGTGCGGTCGCGCCCGGAAGGGCGTGCGATGACCGCGCTTCGCGATGCGATCGAATACAGCGCGCTGGGTTGGATCAAACCCGAGCTCGACGAGACCCTGCGCCTGGTCCGCGTCGAGGTCGAGGGGTTCGCCGACGAGCCCGCCGACACCAGCCGCATGCGGGTCAGCGCCGACCTGCTGCACCAGGTGCAGGGCACCCTGCGCATGGTCGAGCTGTACGCCCCGGCGATGGTCGCCGAGGAAATGGAACAACTGTCCGTCGCCCTGCGCGACGGCAAGGTCGAGGACCGCGACGCCGCCTGTTCGGCGCTGATGCGCGGCGTGGTGCTGCTGCCGGACTATCTCGAACGCCTGCAGAGCGGCCACAAGGAAATCTCGATCGTCCTGCTGCCGATGCTCAACGAGCTGCGCGCCGCGCGCGGCGAGGTCGGGCTCAGCGAGAGCGTGCTGTTCAACCCGGACCTCGATCGTCCGCTGCCGCCGACGCTGCCGCGGGCGACCCCGCTGTCGCCGGCGGCCCGCGCCCACGAGGTCGCGCCCTACTTGGCCCGGCTGCGCGATGCGCTGGACGCCTGGCCTGAGAACGGCGCGCCCGGCGACGCCGACGGCCTGCAGTTCGCCGCCGAGGCGCTGCTGGCGCGGACCACCGACGAAAGCCAGCGGCGGATGCTGTGGGTCGCGTCGCTGGTCGCCGGTGCGCTGCGCGACCGCGCGCTGCCGGGCAACGCCGGCCTGCGCCAGGCGTTCGCCAGCGTCGATCGCGAGAGCCGCGGCCTGTTCCAGCAGGGCGGTTTCGGCAGCCCGCGCGCGGACGCCGCGCTGGAGCCGACCCGCCAGTTGCTGTTCCACGTCGCCCAGTCCGAATCCGACCATCCGTCGCTGCTCAAGCTGCGCCAGGTGTTCGAGCTGGACGCGCTCAAGCCGACCGAATCCGAACTCGACCACGCCCGCGGCAGCGTCGCCGGGCGCAACCGTTCGCTGCTGGACACCGTGTCCGCGGCGATCAAGGAAGACCTGCTGCGGGTCAAGGACGAACTCGACCTCTACCTGCGCACCGGCAAGCGCGATCCCGCCGAACTGCGCCCGCAGGCCGAACGCCTGCAGAGCGTGTCCGACACCCTCGGCATGCTCGGCCTCGGCCTCGCGCGCAGTCTCGTGGAGCAGCAGCGCGACGCGATGCAGGACATCGTCGAAGGCAAGCGCCAGGCCGACGAGACCGCGTTGCTGGAAGTCGCCGGCGCGCTGCTCTACGTCGATGCGTCGCTGGACGACCAGGTCGCGCGACTGGCCTCCGGCGACGGCACCGACACCGAGGAGGACCTCGCCAACGCCGAGGCCCGCAAGGTGCTCGACGTGCTGGTGCGCGAGGCGATCGGCAACTTCGCCGCCGCCCGCCAGGCCTTCGTCGCCTTCGTCGAGACCGCGTGGAACCACGCCGAACTCGAACCCGTGCCGCAACTGCTGCGCGAGGTCAGCGGCGCGCTGAACATCCTCGAACTGCCGCTGCCGGCGCAGTACCTCGACGGTGTGCGCCTGTACACCGAGTACGAACTGCTCGGCCGCCGCCGCATCCCCAACGGCCGCCAGCTCGACACCTTCGCCGACGCGCTGGCCAGCGTCGAGTACTACCTGGAAGCGCTGCGCGAGCAGCGCGCCAACCGCGACGACATCCTCGACATCACCCGCAACAGCCTGGAAGCGCTGGGCTACTGGCCGCTGCCGGCCGAGCGCCCGGTCGCGACCGCCGCCGTCGCCGTCGCGACGCCGGAAGCGGCGCAGCCGCCGGCCGCCGCGACGCCGTCGATCGAGACGCTGGCCGAAGCGCCCGTCGAAGCGACGCCGGTCGAACCCGTCGCCGCCGCGCCGGTCCCGGCCGAGCCCGCTGCGGCCGACCTCCCGGCCGAGCCCGCCGCCGCCGAGCGCGCGCCGTTCACGTTCGAGCCGATCGAGATCGAAGCGGTCGATCTGACTCCGGTCGATCTCGCTCCGGTCGCCCCGGAGCCGCCGGCCGTCGATCGCGCGCAGGCCGAGCCCGCGGAGGCCGCGCCGCCCCCGGCCGCGCCGGCGCCCG